>Ga0210096_1000064_pt1 | contig 51701 bp, 49 predicted proteins | sample China_Galinas_PW_4_FD_184864 | JGI IMG/M metagenome (GOLD analysis project Ga0210096, IMG submission 184864) | Wetland microbial communities from San Francisco Bay, California, USA, that impact long-term carbon sequestration - China_Galinas_PWA_D2... | ecosystem: Environmental > Aquatic > Marine...
GGCAACACCATCCCCGCCCCGCTGCTCCAGCCCCTCCAGCAGCTCGCCCGCGCCTGCGCCCGGGCCGGCTTCGGCGCCGACCAGCCCCAGGCCATCGGCCCCGCCGAGGAAGAGGCCCTGGCCACCCTGGACTGCTGGCCCGATCCCTTCCCGGACCTGGCAGCCCATCTGCGTGAGCTCGCCACGTGCCGGCTCCCGTCCATCCCCGACAACCTCCCCCCCGAGCTGTGCCAGCTCCTGGAGGACCTCGCCCGGGCCATCCGCGAATCCGGCTAGCTTGGCAGTCAGCTAGTTATCAAAAGGCAAAAAAAAGGGGGCCCCTCATGGCTCGGCGCGCAAGTGCTTGACTTGCATGTGTAGGCAACCGAGATGTCGGAGGTGTCCCCCATGAGTAAGCGTAGCTACAACAGCATCGAGTGCAAGAGAGTGGATTGGAAATAATTGGACATCCATCTTTCGGCGCCGGAGAAGCCCTGGCTCGTCTCGCATCCCGCACCTCTTCCCTGTACTCCTCGCCCGGTGCCCCGCATGCGACATGCTCAAAAGGGGCAGGGTAGGCCGACGCGGACGGCGACGGAGAAGCTTATCCCTCCTCGGGGCAGGTTTCTTCCCATCCCGCGTCGACCTGAAGCCGCACTCCCAGCCCACGATCTGCGGACACGCTGGTTAACCCTCTGAAATTTCAAGCCTGTTTTGCTTTGTATGCAAATTGAATATAATTTTTTCAATTTGCAGAAACCGAGACCCTTCGAGTGATTCCTCGCGACATCGCCCCCGTCCTTGAGCGCTTGGCGGGCCAGTACCCGGTGGTGACTATGACCGGTCCACGCCAGAGCGGCAAGACCACCCTGTGCCGCATGCTGTTCCCGGACAAGCTGTACGTGAGCCTGGAAGACCCGGACACCAGGCGCTTTGCCCAGGAAGATCCGCGGGGCTTCCTGGGCTCCCTGAGGCAAGGAGCGGTGCTGGACGAGATTCAGCGCACCCCGGACCTGCCTTCCTACCTCCAGGGAATCGTGGACGCCGACCCTAAACCCGGCCGCTTCATCCTTACCGGCAGCCAGCAGTTCGAGTTCATGGAACGGGTCAGCCAGTCCCTGGCAGGCCGTACCGCCCTGCTGCGGCTGCTGCCGTTCAACCTGGCAGAGACGCAGCGGCTGACACCTCCCTGCGACCTGGGAAACACCCTAGTGACCGGGTTCTACCCGCGCATACACGACCGTCGTCTAGACCCGGTACAGGCCCTGGGCGACTACTTCACGCTGTACGTGGAACGCGACCTACGCCAGCTGAGCGCGGTGCACGACCTGCAGCGCTTCGAACGCTTCCTTCGGCTGTGTGCGGGGCGGGTCGGGCAGCTGCTTAACCTTTCGAGCCTGGGAAACGACGCGGGCGTCTCCCACGCCACCGCCCGGGGTTGGCTGGATCTGTTGCAGACCAGCTACATTGTCCATCTGCTTCCCCCCTGGTTCACCAACACCCGCAAGCGTCTGGTGAAGAGCCCGAAACTGTATTTTCACGACGTGGGGCTCGCCTGCTGGCTGCTCGGCATACGCACTGCCGAGCAGGCCCAACGTGATCCGCTGCTAGGCGGGCTGTTCGAGAACCTCGTGGTCATGGAGGCCCTCAAGGGAAGGTTCAATCGCGGAGAGACCGCGGAGATGTATTTCTACCGGGACGCTTCCGGCAACGAGGTCGATCTGCTTATGCCCTCCGGAAGGCGGTTCCACGTGATCGAGATCAAGGCGGGTGCAACGGTCAACCCGGACTACTTTCGCGGGCTGTCAGACTTTTCCAGGACTTTCCCGGACGTTTTGGAAGATGGGAGGGTGATTTACGGCGGTACCCAGGCCCAGGCACGCAGCGACTGGCAGGTGGTTCCATGGACACGGTTGGCGGAAGGTAACGCGCTGCCCGGGGCTGAAAGCCGGTTACCTTGAAAAGCCAGCGCGCCCCGACGAAAGTTGACCCATGGATTGCCTGGGACTACTGCAACAAATCGCCACGCGCGTCCGGCTCCGGCCCACCGCCGCCCGGCAGCGCCTCGGTCGCTGACGCTCCATGGCCTCACACCACCAGCTGACCCTGATTCCATTTGGCCTGCGCAGCGCCGACCAGCGTCTGGTGGACGTCTCCGAGGTGCCCCAGGGACTGGCCTGCGCCTGCGTCTGCCCCTCCTGCAACGCATCCCTCATCGCCCGCAAGGGGGAGGTGAACCAATGGCATTTCGCCCACGCCTCCCGCGGGATGGGGGGCGAGGAGATCCGCCCGTGCGAGCTCTCCTTCTTCGTGTCGGTGGCACTCATGGCCAAGCAGATGTTTCTGGAATGCCCGGGGCTGGCACTGCCGGATTACGTCCATACCGAGACGAGGAAGGGCGCCCTGTCCCGTCGCGTCTACCGGTCCTCGGTCACCCTAGAAACCGCAGTTGACCGCTTCGAGTGGCTAGCAAGTGATTGTTTTTCTGACGGCTATTAGGAGATCTGGGACTCACCCGCGAGGTGAAGGGCGCTACGACCACCAGGGCACGCACGGCGCGGCGCCTGGCGTCGTTACAACTCGTTGGAATAGATGAACTATTCCGCCTCGCTGTGCCTTGCCAGACACCACGCCGCACGCACCCTGGCGGCCGTCCAACTGCGGTTTCTAGGGTCACGGTGACCCGCAGCCGTCGGGTGGAGCCCGACAATAGCCGGCCGGACGTCCAACTGGGGGGACAGCCCATGGATCTGGTGTGCGAGGTAGAGAGTGTGCCCCTGGGTACACTTCTGCAACGACCGGACCGGCGCGTGCGCCTGAGCACAAGGTCTTTCCGCGGAAAACGGGTCGGCGTGCTGGAGATTGACCTTTTGGAGACCCTGAGCCTGTTCCGGTCCCAGAGCCGCCGGGGCAACAGCGAAGGCTTCCACCGGACCCTGGAGCGTCTTCTGTTCGACGGCACCGCGCACAAACGCTGGCTCTACCACCCACGCCAGGGGGCCCTGATCCGGCACGCGTCGGAGGAGCTGAAGGCGCGGACGGAACGGGAGGAGGGAGAGTTTCGACAGCAGCGGGTGACCGAGCAGCAGCTCCGGGAGCAGCGAAGGAGGCAGCTGGGGAATCAGCGCCGGCAGGAGGCAAGGGTTGCTCACCCGCCGAGAGCGCCGGTACAGGCCCGACTGGAAAGGAGTGAGGGAAAGGTCGAGGATGCACTAGGCGAGCGCTTCGGGCCAGGTGCACAGAACGGCTCCACGGACAAACCTTCCGTCGTACGCGGTCCAAAACCGAAACGGGTGCGAAGCGAGCCCGTCCGATATGAATGTGTACTATGTCAACATACCTGGACCGGCACCCGGCTGGGGCTAAATCCCAGCCCCAAGTGCGAGTCCCACCTGTACCGACGAGCGCTCCCGCGGGACGAATCCGGCTAACCCGGTGGATACGCCCATCGGCAGAGGCAGAGTAGAGTGTCGAACAGGCTCAAACGCGAAACCGAAAAGGCAATGCGCAAGCTGACTCCTATGCCCCGGAACATGGTCTATCAGATAGGAACCATCAGGTCGCTGCTGACCGGGGTCTATGAGGGGGACCTGCGTTTCGACGAGCTGGCCCATTACGGTGACTTCGGGCTGGGGACCTTCGACGGGGTGAGCGGCGAGATGGTTGCCCTCGACGGCCACTTCTATCGGATCGATGCCGAGGGCCGTGCCCATGCCGTGGACCCGGAGATGAAGACACCGTTTGCCGTAGTGGCCCATTTCAAGCCGTAGTGGCCCATTTCAAAGGGAGCGACAAGCGCTCGCTCGGGACGCTCGACGATCTCTCTGCGCTGGAAGAGACCATCCGTGCCGGTCTCGAGTCTCCAAACATCATCTACGCGGTACGCCTCGAAGGGGATTTCGACCGCGTCGACGCCCGCTCGGAGCATCCCCAGCCGGAGGGCCACCGACCGTTCAACAAGACCATAGCGCTGGTCCAGACCACCTTCGCGTTCGAGAATCGACAGGGCACCCTGGTGGGCTTCTGGTTTCCCGAGCACATGAAGGCCATCAACGTCTCGGGCTTTCATTTCCATTTCCTGGATGCTGAGCACGCCGTGGGCGGCCACGTGTTCGATCTGCGGCTGCGCGCGGGGACCCTCCAGGTGATGCCGATCTTCGACTTCGGGATGCATCTGCTGCATACGCCCTTGTTCGAGCAGGTCGACCTCAGCCGTGAGGATGAAGCCGCCACACGGGCGGTAGAGAAGGCGCCGGATCAGACGCCTACCGGTTGAACCTAGAAACCGCAGTTGGACGGCCGCCAGGGTGCGTGCGGCGTGGTGTCTGGCAAGGCACAGCGAGGCGGAATAGTTTATCTATTCCAACGAGTTGTAACGCCGCCAGGCGCCGCGGCGTGCGTGCCCTGGTGGTCGTAGCGCCCTTCACCCCGCGGGTGAGTCCCAGATTTCTCAATAGCCATCAGAAAAACAATCACTTGCTAGCCACTCGAAGCGGTCAACTGCGGTTTCTAGGTTGAAGCAACCAGGTCCGCGTGTCAGCGCAACGCACGACCGTGCGGTCGACGGCGCTACCGGAGAGGACGCTCGACATCCGCCAAAGCCGGCCCCGCCTGCTCGCACCGCACGCCTCGGTAGACTTCCTCCACCGACAAGCGGCCTTCGATGGCATCCAGCACCAGGGTTTGGCCGAGCTCCGTGTAGACACTCAGTAGCCAGCGCCCATCGGTCTGGCGAGTGAAGACCTCCACCGAGATCCGGTCCTGTGCGATCAGCACGTATTCCTGGAGGCTGTCCAGGCTGCGATAGATGGCGAACTTTTCGCCGCGGTCGTAGGCCTCGGTGGAGGGAGAGAGCACTTCGACCACCAGGCTGGGATTGAGCAGGAGGTCGCGGCGGCCATCGTAGAAGCGCGGCTCACCGCACAGGGCGACGATATCGGGGTACTTGGCGGCGTCGGCCGCCTCGATGCGTACCCGCATATCGTTGGACAGCACCGCGCAGGACCGGGTCTTTAGCTGGGCGCGCAGCTCGCCTATGACGTTCGAGACAATAAGGTTGTGGTCGTAGGAGGCGCCGGTCATGGCGAAGACCTGCCCCGCCACATACTCGTGCTTGACGTCGACGGCTTCGCGCTCGTTGGCGAGGTAAGCATCGAAGTCGCATTCGGATTGGGTCTTGAGTGCCATAGGCGAGGTTCCGAGTGCTCGACCGCAGTATAGCAACGGCGGAGTCAGGAGCCGTCAACCGCCGTTTCCAGGCTCAATCAGCGCTTTCGGGGGTACCCAGTGCTCAAAGCCGCCAGACATCTGTAAACGAGAAGTTGAGGCAGATATCCGAGAGTCTGTCTCGATAGCTCCAGGAGCGACTCGCTATTGCATGGTCGCCCGGCGGGCCAACAGCCCGGCGCAACCCCGGGCTACCAGGCCACGACACCCGAATAGGCCGTTGCGAGCACCACCAACCCGAAGACGATGCGATACCAGGCCAACACCTCGAAGCTGTGGCTGGAGATGAACCTCAACAGGGCCCGCACGGCGAACATGGCCGCAACAAAGGACACCACGAAGCCCACCGCAAACGCCGGGAGATCGGTCGCGTGGAGCAGGTTGCGGCCCTTGTAGGCGTCGTCGCAGAGTGCCGCTCAACAACGCGGCGCGCCTGCCGGGTCAGTCCGCACCCCCAGATCGCCTGGCAAGCCCACAACCTGATGCTATAGTCCAGACCCATGGGTGGCATTGGTCCTTCGGCAAGCGTCGGCCTCGCGGCCCTCATCAAGCGCTGGGGCCGCGAGCTGGGGTTCCAGCAGGTGGGAATCACGGATGTTTATCTCGGGGCGGCCGAGGCGCACCTGGAGCGCTGGCTTGCGCAGGGACGGCACGGGGAAATGGACTACATGGCTCGCCATGGCACTCGACGGAGCCGCCCGGAAGAGCTGGTGCCGGGTACCCAGCGTGTGATCTCGGTGCGCATGGACTATCTGCCGGAAGATCGTGCGATCAGCCAGGCGGCACTGGAAGAGCCGACCCGGGCATTCATCTCCCGCTATGCGCTCGGTCGGGACTACCACAGGGTGCTGCGCCGCCGGCTCCAGCGTTTGGCGGACAGGATTCGCACGGAAGTGGGGGATTTCGGCTACCGGGTCTATGTGGACTCCGCCCCCGTGCTGGAGAAACCGCTGGCGGAGAAAGCGGGGCTCGGCTGGATCGGCAAGCACACCAACCTAATCAACGCCCGCGCCGGCTCCTGGCTCTTTCTGGGCGAGATCTATACCGACCTGCCGCTGCCGATCGACAGCCCCGCCGAGGCCCATTGCGGCAGCTGTCGGGCCTGTCTGAACATCTGCCCGACCGGGGCGATCGTCGCCCCGTTCGAGCTGGATGCCCGTCTATGCATCTCCTATCTGACCATCGAGCTGCGTGGACCCATTCCCGAGCCGCTTCGTGGCTTGGTGGGCAATCGCATCTACGGGTGTGACGACTGCCAGCTGGTCTGCCCCTGGAACCGTTTCGCGCGGCGTAGCAATGAAGCGGATTTCCTCCCCCGCCACGGGCTGGACACAGCGACCCTGATCGAGCTGTTCGCCTGGGACGAGCCAAGCTTCCTGAAGATGACCGAGGGCACGGCGATACGTCGCATCGGCTGGCACTGCTGGCTGCGCAACATCGCCGTAGCACTGGGCAATGCGTCACCCTCCCCCGCGGTGGCGGCGGCGCTGGAGGGTCGCCTGGAGCACCCGTCGAAGCTGGTGCGTGAGCATGTGCGCTGGGCCCTGGGGCGAGTAAGCAGCGATTGACGTCGCGCCGCCACGGTGGCGAGATATCGCACCATCGAGAGCCGTCGGCCGCCCGCGCGTGCCGCGGGGTCTGGCTGGATCCGCCGTCCGTTGCTGCTGCTCGCCTTGCCTCCGGGCACCGCGGCGCGAGTGCCCCGATACCGACTTTCCCCTGGTAGAGTGACCCATGCGCTCCAAACTGCTCACCGGATGCCTTTCAATCCTCCTCGGAGCTGCGCCAACCCAGGCCTGGGCCTCCCGTCCGGGCGTGTGGACGCATGATTTCTCTCGAGACGGGGCAACCGGACGGAGAAGCGGGGCCGCCTTCAGCGAGTCGGTAAACGGGGTGTCGGCCCAGGGAGACCCCCTCGGGCTGGTGGTCCGATGCCGGGAGTCGGAGCCGATCAAGGTCTTCGTGTTCTGGCGCGCGAGCCTGACAACGACCCGACCTGTGCCCGTCTCCTACCGTTTCGACAAAGGCCGGGAGACCACCCAGCCCTTCCGGCCGAGCACGGACGGGGGAGCAACCTTCGCGCCCGATCCCCTGGGGTTTGTGGCGTCCATGGCGAGAGCCCATCGACTGGACGTCAGCACCTTTGCCGACCGGACGTCGAGGCGTTACAGGGCAAGCTTCTCCCTGGACGGGTTCAGCTCCGCGTTTCGCAACGCCTGCGCCTGGCACCCGGAATTCGAGGCCAGCATCCCTCGGTGACGCCCGACGCGCTGACCGTCAGGAACGATTGTCGAGACGGTCGTACTCCCGGGCGCAGACCACACGCAGGTCCAGGGAAGCGTCTTCGGGGAACTCCTGGGAGCAGACCCACACCTGGCGGATCTCGTCGCTGAGCCGTGGCAGGACCTCGAGAGAGGTGCGAGTGCGCTCATCGTCGAAAAAGGCAAAGGGCTCGTCGAGGAATACGAACTGCCCGCCCAGCACGGTGCTATTGATCAGCTCCTGCGAGAGCGCCAGGCGCAGGGCCAGCATGATCTGGCGCTGGGTCCCGCTGGACACCTCGTCCAGGCCGATATAGTCGCGCTTTTCGTTGGAGAAGACGCGTACGCCGAGATTGTCGTCGATCTGCAGGTGCTCGTAACGGCCATCGGTGAACAAGGGCAGGGTGCGTCCGACCAGGGCGCGCAGATCGTGGTTGAAGCGGTGCGACATGTTGCGGCTGGCACCGCCCAGCAGCTCCTGGGCCATCTCGCGCAGATCGATGCGATGACGCAGACCCGTGACCTTCTCCTCCAGCTGAGAGGACATCTCACGCAGCTCGGCCGCATGCGCTCGGCGATGGTTCTCCACCTCGATATCCTGATGGAGACCGCTCGCGCGCGCCTCGGCGGCCTGGACGAGACCCCGCAGCTGAGCCAGCTCGGCATTCACTGCCTCCGAAGCTTCGGCTGCCCGCGCACGACATTCGGCGATACGCCCGCGAAGGATTCGGTAGCGATGCTCGGGCAGCCGCTCGGTACCGGCCCGGGAGACTGGATCCGCCTCCATGTCGGTCTCGCCATCCGCCGCCCCTTCGGCGGCGACCACGTCCACCTCGCCATCCGCCAAGGCATCGGAATCCTCATCGCTCCACGCCTCTTCTGCCTGTAGCGTACGCCCTTCGTCCAGGCGGGCCGCGAGGGCTGGCCCGGCCAGAGACAGCTGAGATGCCCGTCGCCCGAGAGCCACTCGGCGCAACACCACCAACAGACAGAGAACGACCAGCACCCCGGCGGCCACGAGGACCATCGGAAGGCTCGCGTCGCTCCAGCCCGGCACCTGCTCCCCAAGCAGTCGGCTCAGCCCCTCGCTGAAGGGATGCCAGGTGAAGCGGGTGAGCATTACCCAGCTGCCGGCGACAAGCAGCGCGAGCACCAGCAACACGAAGGCAAGCAGACCGTTGGTGCGATGCCCGGCCTGTGCCTTTTGCAGCCTCGGCAAGGTGACCTCATAGTCGCGCGACGCCCGCTCCAGTGCCCCCGCGGCGCGGGTGAGGGTGTCCACCTGCTCCAAGGCCTCACCGCGCTCGATCTCCAGGCGGGCCACCTCGCCGTCCTTGATCGCCAGCTCGCCGATCTGCCCATCCAGATCTGCGATATCGGACTCGGTATCGGTGATGGCCGCCAGACCCTCGTCGACCTCCTCGGCAATCTCGCCGGCTACATATTCCAGGGCCGCCACACCCGCCATGGCCTTGACCGTGTGGCTATGGGGATGGGGCGTGGTGATCTCCCGTTGGGCGAGATAGAAGGAGTCGACAAACTCATCGAAGTCGTAGCCGATCAAATCGTAGACGGCGTCATCGACCGGAGCCACACCCCGAGCGATCGGGTCCTCCTGCTGGCCGACGAGACTGAGCCGGGCACTGTGGTTGCCGTCGCTGTCCAGATAGCGGGCGATCTCGTAATGCGCCCCGTTGTCCAGCACGAAGCGACAGGAGACCTCGCAGCTGGTTTCGCCCCAGCGGATGATCTTTCCGATCTCCTGGGCCCCGAGCGAAAAGGTGCGCCCGAACAGGGCGAAGCACAGGGTCTCTCCCACGGTGCTCTTGCCCGACTCATTCTGTCCGCCGATGCCGATCACCCCTTTGCGGGGCAGCTCGCTCAGCCCCAAGCTGGTGTACTTGAGGACATTCTTGGCGGAAATGTCGGTGATGATCATTGGACCTCCTCCCCCGCCAACGCGTCCAGCCGACGCCGGACCAGGGCCACCGCCTCGTCGAACAGCGTCTCGTCGAACGACTCTCCGCAATTGAGCCTTCGCTCCCGCTCTTCGGCGCAGAAGGCCAAAAAGTCCTGGGCGGGCCCCTGGACGCCCAGGACACTCAAGGGCTTGTCGGTCTCATCGTCGTTTGCCATGCGCCATCTCCATCGTCTGGCGGGATCGCCGCGCCTTCGCAGGCCGAAGAGTATAGTAAAAAGGTAGGTCGGACCAAAGAGACCTCGTGCCCAGTCCGGGCTAGGAGCCTGTCGGACCTGGGACTATCCTACTGCGGAAAAGCGGATATCGGCCGGATTTTCCGCTCCATTTCGTCAAATAGCGATGGCTATTCCATCCTTAGGTCCGTAAACGGCACGTCCGTGATGCCACTCCTCTCCTCAATCGGTCGAAAGATCTGCCGGGAGCAGATCTTCGTGCCAACCCCGAAGGGGTGAGGCGCAAGGATGCGTCGAGCAATAATCCGACTCGATCCCGCTTTCCCTCGTAACGAACGCCCAAGTCCGACCGGCTCCTAGAGGACCCGGAAATAGACCGCCTGGACCGGGAGATTGACCTCGCGCACCGCCAGCTCCAGCCGGTCATTCGGGCCCAGGCCGCCACGGGCGCGCAGCCGGGTCTCCATAGCAAGGGCCGGAATCATCACGGTGAGCTTGCGCTCGTCCGCCTCCACCACCTGGGCCTCGCCCCGCCAGCCGGGGGTTTGGCTGAGATAGACCAGCTTCCAGTGCTGATTAGACAAGCGCTCGGCCTTTCTGACCAGCCCACTGCCCGCCTCGGCGGCGGCTATGCCCTGGGAAACCGTCTCCGCGTCCAGGGTGTCTCGACCCAGCACATGGGCCCGAAGCTGTTGGTGGGTCAGCAGATCCACGTAGCGCCTCAGAGGGCTGGTGGCCCGGGCATAGGCCTCCAGCCCGAGTCCGGCGTGGAGTGCGTGAACGGTGCTCGCCTGACTGGGCTTCAACAGTCGGCGATAGGCGTACATCTCGGACAGGGTAGCCGGCCGGCGCTGCTCGTCCGGCGGGGCCTGGGTGGCGAAGGGAATGGCAATGCCCCGCTCCAGGGCAAACCGTGCCGCCGCCTCTCCGGCCATCAGCATGGCATCGGTCACCAGCTCCCGACTCCTCAGGCGAGGCAAGGGTCGGATTCGCACCTCGCCATCCACCACGCGGACCGTCACTTCCGGCAGCTCGAGGGTGGCCGCGCCCCGTTCCATGCGCCGCGTGCGAAAGAGCCGGGTCAGATCGCCAATCCGGTCGAAGGGGGTCTCTCGGAGCCGCTGATCCACCTCGGCATAGGTCAAGCGGGTGACCCTGACCCAGCTGGGACAGATCTCGATATCGGTGATCTCGCCCTCCCCGTCGAGTCGCATCCCGAACGACAGGGCGGGCGACACCCCCTGGAGGCCGAGACCCAGCCGCCGGGTCACCTCGTCGGGCAGCATGGGGACTACCCGCTCGGGAAGATATAGATTGGCTGAGCGAGACCGGGCCTCTAGATCCAGGTCGCTGCCGGACGGGGCCAGGGCCGCGACATCCGCCACATGCACCCACAGCCGATCGCCGTCCAGGCTGATGGCATCGTCCGGGTCCTCGTTGCCCTCGTCGTCGATGGCAAAGGCGGCCAGGTGCGTCAGATCGATACGTGGCTCTTCGGGCAGCTCCGGGACCGCTACTTCCGGCGCCGCGAGGGGCACCTCGAGCCTTACGGGATGGGGATTGTGTGTGGACTCCCAGTAGGCCACCGAGACCAACAGGCGATGCGCGTTCTCCGGAGTCTCGGCACGGCCCAAGGCGCCGAGTATGCGGCTACCCTGGGCCCGCCCGCAGGCCAGGCGCTCCACCTCGGCCAGCGCCTTGCGATCCTCGGGGACCATCTCCCCTGCCGCCAGCCGCCCGATCAGACCATCCCAGGCGGCATCCGCCACGGCCTTGGCCTCACGGGCGGCACGATCCGCTTCCACCTGCTCGGCCGGTCGGCCGGTGATCGCCTCCGGCGTGCCCTCGAAATACAGCCCGTCGGCTACCTCCCGCCAGGCCGCCCAGGCACTCGACGGCGTATAGGCGCCGAAGGCCAGCTCGGAGAGCTCTCGGAGGTCGGTGCGAGCGCCTTCGAGGAGAGACCAGGCCTCGTCGATATCACCGTCGGGCTCGTGCAGGTCCGAGAGCCGTGCGACCGGGCCCGGGTGCAGCAGACTGATGTCCTTGTCCCGCACTCGCTTGGTCTTTCCGGCCTCGAGCTCGATATCGATCTTGTCGCCCACAGCGATCACGCGCGCCGGGCGCACCTTGTACAGGACCAGGCTGTCTGGGACGAAGCTGGGGGCCATGAATAACGGGCTCCTGATGAAGTGCGCGCCTCAACGCGGCCCGCCATGATACCCCAAGCCCACGGATAGCGGCTGGTCCAGGCGGCCATCGGCCGATTGCGCCGGCACCTCCCTTGACCTTTCCCGGCCCCGCCCCCAGCATTCGAGCATCTTTAACCGAAACAGTGAGGCCGAGCCCCGAGAATCATGAACGACCAATGGACAAGCTTCGTCGAGAACCTCTCCACGCGCATCGGCGACAACGCACCCGTCGATTTCGAGGGTGCGCGCCCCTCCCCGGAATGCGCCCTCTTCGATCTCTCCCACTTCGGCCTGATCGTCGCGGAGGGCGCGGATGCCGAGACCTTCCTTCAGGGTCAGCTCACGGCCGACCTGCGCGGCGTGACAGCGAATCGCAGCCTACCGACAGGCTACTGCACACCCAAGGGGCGAATGCTCGCGAGCTGTCGGCTGTTTCGCATCGGCGAGGCCATTTGCCTGCAGCTACCCCGGGAGCTCCTTGAGGGCATCGTCAAGCGGCTGAGGATGTTCGTGCTGCGCTCGAAAGTGGCGCTGCACGATGCCAGCGACGAGCTTCTGCGCATCGGGCTCGCCGGCAACTGCGCGGAGGACCTGCTCGCCCGCCAGATCCACCAGATCGCGAAGGCAGAGAATGAGGTCGTCCATGCGGACGGCATCACCTGTATCCGCCTGCCCGGCGAGCCGATCCGTTTCGAGTGCATCGGCACCTTCGAGAAGATCCAGGGGCTCTGGACGGCACTTGAGAAGGAGGCTGCGCCGGCCGGTGCCGACTATTGGGCACTGCTGGAGATCCGGGCCGGAATGCCGACAATCTACCCGGCCACCTCCGAGGCCTTCGTTCCCCAGATGACAAACATGCACCTGATCGACGGGGTGGGCTTCAAGAAGGGCTGCTACACGGGCCAGGAGATCGTTGCCCGCATGCACTATCTGGGCAAGCTCAAGCGGCGCATGTACCTCGCGCATGTGGAGTCGGAGAAGGCCCCGGGTCCGGGGGACCAGGTCTTCTCCTCCAGCAGCAGCTCCGAGCAGGGGGCAGGCCGAGTGGTGGATGCCCGACCGGCCCCCGACGGGGGTTACGATCTGCTCGCCGTGGTGGAGATCGTCAGTGCGGAGACCGGCGACGTGCGCCTGGGAGCCCCCGACGGTCCGCCGCTACGGCTTCAGCCGCCGCCCTACGGGTTCGCAGACGACTAAGCGAAGATCGACTCGAACGCATCGTGGAGGTCCCGCTCCAGCACAGGCTTACACAGGAACATGAAATCCTCTTCCACGTTGCGGTACTGTCGCAGCTCGTTCTTACCGTAGGCGCTGACCAGGATCGAGGGGATGCCGGTCGCCGCCTTGATGGAATAGGCGGCTATGACACCGTCGATATCTCCTCGGATCCGGATGTCCATCAATACCAGGTCGGGGCGAAGATCGAGCGCGGACCTGATCGCCTCCTCTCCGTTGTCGATCATGGCCACCACCTTATGGCCGGTCTTCTCGACCGCCCGCTCCAAATACATGGCCCCGATCGCCTCGTCCTCTACGATCATCACTCTTAGACCTGCTTCAGGATTCCCTAACATGGCGCGGCTTCCTCGCTGAACCGACGTCGCCTGTTTAGTGTAGGCGACCTTTCCCCACTGCCTCGAGCTGGACATCCAGGCCGAGAACCTGCTCGCACTTTGCCTCCACAAACACAACCCTCGAGGCGGCGACGAGGCAGGGCGGGAGCCCGTCCGACAGGGATCGAGCGCTCTTCCAGACAACAGCGCTCGAGCCCCACAGCCTCTCGTTTGACCCACCCACGAAGATTCGGTTCGTTCCGGTGGATGCTACCAGACCGGAAAAGACCTTCAACCTAGAAACCGCAGTTGACCGCTTCGAGTGGCTAGCAAGTGATTGTTTTGCTGATGGGTATTGAGAAACCTGGGACTCACCCGCGGGGTGAGCGGCGCTACGACCACCAGGGCACGTACGGGGCGGCGACCTGGCCCCGAAACGCTGAGCCGATTCGCGGCTCTTCTGGTGGCCGAAAACACCGCATCCCAGCGCACCGTTGCACCACCGCGAGGCCGACAGGGCGGGGCCCGGGCAGGCAAGCGCCCTACACTGGGGCACGGACTCACCCAAGCCGCACCGCACCCAGGCTGTCGCCAGCTGGCCGCGTGTCCATGGGCACTACGTGAATAGCTATGATTTCAATGTGTTAAGGCGACCCGCCGGGACCCACCGGGGACCCCCGCATGCAGGGCCTGCTCGGTCCCTGCCGGCGGACGGAGCGGTTCTTGCTACAGGACTCTCCAGTCCTCCAACACGATCGACACCATGGCACAGCGAGCGATACGGGAATACGAGGCGAAGCACATCTTTCACCTAAACTGGAGGCGCTATTTTCCCGGCTTCTCCGACACCTTCTGCGCGGCCTCGGTGGCCGACGGCACCGAGCTGCGCGAGCAGGCGACCACCGAAGAAGAGGCGTGGCTGGCCAAGCAGCCCCTGGTGGCCAAGCCGGACATGGTGTTCGGAAAGAGGGGCGTCAATGGGTTGGTCTATTACCAGGAGCAAAATCCGGGGGACGTGACCCTGGACCGAGCAGCGACCTGGATCGACGCCAAACGCTCGGTGAGCACCTCCCTCCTCGGCGGCCAGACCGGGGTGTTGAGCCGCTTTCTGGTGGAGCCCTTCCTGGCCCACGACAAGGAGCAGGAGCACTACATCAGTGCAACCATGGAAGAGACCTGCGATGTGCTCTGCCTCAGCGCCCATGGGGGGATAGACATCGAGAGCAACTGGGGCCAGGTAAGGCGTCTGGAGCTGCCCCTGGACGCCGACGACGATCAGGTGGCCGGACTTATCCAGTCCCATCTCCCCCCCGCCCTAGCCGACGCCGAGCGCTTCGCCTCCTTCGCCCTCGGGTTCTATCGGCTGTTTCGCGACCTGCATTTCGGCTACCTGGAGATCAACCCCTTCGTGCTGACCCCCGAAGGCGTGCATCTGCTCGACATGGTGGCGAAGGTGGACGACACCGCGGCCTATCTGATGCGCAACCGATGGGGTGGCGAGTTCTACTTCCCCACCCCTTTCGGCATGGAGGCCCCCGGACCCGAAGAGCGCACCGTCAAGGCACTGGACGACAAGAGCGGTGCCTCCCTGAAGCTCACGGTGCTCAATCCGCAGGGGCGCATCTGGACCCTGGTGGCCGGGGGCGGGGCCTCTGTGGTCTATGCCGACACGGTGGCAGACCTGGTGGGAGTGGGCGAGCTGGCCAACTACGGTGAGTACTCGGGCAACCCCACCGCCGACGAGACCCACGCCTATACCCGGGTGGTCCTGGACCTGATGACCCGCGCCCCGGACTCCCAGGGACGTCCCAAGATTCTGCTTATCGGCGGGGCCATCGCCAACTTCACCGACGTGGCCCGGACCTTCACGGGCATCATCCGTGCCTTCAAGGAGTTCCACGAGCGCATGAGCCAGGTCGGGGTGCTCATCTATGTGCGTCGCGGAGGGCCCAACTACGAGCTGGGCCTGCGGCGGATCAAGACCGAGGCCGACCGCCTGGACCTTCCCATTCAGGTGTACGGCCCCGAGACCCACATGACCGATATCGTGCGCCTGTCCCTCGGCGCCTACTGAGGAAGCAGTCAACAGCGATGAGCAGTCTATTCGACCGGGACACGCGTGCTCTCTTCTGGAACAACCACCGTAGCGCCATTCAGCGCATGCTCGATTACGACAGTCTGATCGGCCGGGAGATCCCGTCGGTGGCGGGTGTGATCTCCCCCACGGGCAGCCTCAGTGGGAGAAGTTCTTCTTCGGCTCGCGTGAGGTTCTGGTCCCAGTCCATCGAACACTGGAGGAGGCGGCCGGCGCCCATCGTGACGCCGAGGTGCTGATCAACTTCGCCTCCTTTCGGCGAGCCGCCGAGGTGGTCGAGGCCGCCCTGGCCCTTCCCCAGCTGCACACCCTGATGATCACGGCCGAAGGGGTCCCGGAGCGCCAGGCCCGCGCGCTGCGCCACCAGGCCGAGGCGGTCCGCAAGCTGATCATCGGCCCGTCCACGGTGGGCGCCATAGCCCCGGGGGCCTTCAAGACCGCCAACATCGGCGGCACGCTGAACAATATTGTCGCGAGCAAGCTGCACCGCCTCGGGAGCTGCGGCCTGGTGACCCGCTCGGGCGGCCTGTTCAACGAGCTGGCCCACATGATCGCGCTCAACGGCGACGGCATCGCCGAGGGGGTGGCCATCGGCGGCGACCGCTACGCAGGCTCAGGCTTCATCGAGCACTTGCTGCGCATGCAGGCGGACCCCCAGGTCAAGTACATGCTACTGCTCGGAGAGGTGGGCGGGGACGAGGAGTACCGGGTGATCGAGGCGGTCACCACCGGGCGCCTCTCCAAGCCGGTCATAGGCTGGTGCATAGGCACCATTGCCGAGCACCTGTCCTCCGGGGTGCAGTTCGGCCATGCGGGCGCCAGCGCCGGCACCCGGCGTGAGACCGCGGTGGCCAAGAACGAGGCCATGCGCAAGGCAGGCATCCATGTGCCCAAGACCTTCAACGACCTACCCGAAATCATCAACGCGGTGCACCGAGAGCTGCACGCCGAGGGCATCATCGCCGAGGTCAAGGAGCCCGTTTCCATCCCCGTGCCGGAGGATTGCACCACGGCCGTGGCAGCGGGGCGGGTGAGGCGGGGCACCCACTTCATTTGCACCATCTCGGACGACCGGGGCGAGGAGGCCACCTACTCCGGGGTACCCATCAGCCGTCTGGCCACACCTGACACAGGCTTCAGCATCGGCGACGTCATCTCGCTGCTCTGGCTGAAGCGGCGTTACCCCCGCTGGGCCGCGGACTTCATCGAGACGGTCGTCAAGACGGTGGCCGATCACGGCCCTGCCGTGAGCGGCGCCCACAACGCCCGCGTCGCCGCCCGGGCCGGGAAAGATCTGGTGAGCTGCCTGGCCAGCGGCCTGCTCACCATCGGCCCGCGCTTCGGCGGGGCCATCGACGGGGCAGCCAAAGGGTTCAAGCACGGGCTCGACCAGCGCCTGAGCCCGGAGGACTTCCTGACCGACATACAAGCCCAGGGGACGCTGATCCCGGGCATCGGCCATCGCATCAAGTCGGTGCGCAACCCGGACCTGCGGGTGCAAGGCCTTCAGGCCTACGCACGAGCGCAGTTTCCCGCCACACCGCTGCTGGACTATGCCCTGGAGGTGGAGGCGCTGACCACCCGCAAGAAGGAGAATCTGATCCTGAACGTAGACGGAACCGTGGGCGTGCTGATGGTCGACCTGTGGCAGGCGTTGGGGTACGCGTCGCAGGAGATCGACGAGATGATCGCCTCCGGCACCCTGAACGCCTTCTTCGTGCTCGGGCGCACCATCGGCTTCATCGGCCATGTGCTGGACGAGAAGCGCTTGAACATGCCGCTCTATCGCCACCCCTTCGACGACATCCTCTACGACGTGAGCGAGCCGGACGACCTGGAGCCGGCCAACTGAGGTACCGCAAACATGACCGACCGTAGCGCAGAGCTCAAACTGCACAGCGGCAAGGGCACCGCCCACCTCCCCCTGCTCGAGGGCACCATGGGCCCGCCGGCACTGGCCATCGACGCCCTCTATAAGGACAACGGCCTGCTGGCCTACGATCCGGGCTTCAGAGCCACCGCCTCCTGTCGCAGCGCCATCACCTATGTGGATGGCGAGGCAGGGGTGCTGCTGTATCGAGGCTATCCCATCCAGGATCTGGCCGAGCACAGCAACTTCATCGAGGTGGCTCACCTGCTGATGCGCGGCGGCCTGCCCGACGACCAGGAGCTGGCCGAGTTCACCCGGCACATCCACCGGCATAGCCTGCTGCACGAGCAGGTGTTCGACTTCTACCGGGGATTCGGGCGCGCCGCCCACCCGATGGCGGTGATGGTGGGCGTCGTCGGTGCCCTTTCCGCCTTCTATCACGACGTGATGGACCTGCGTAACCAGGACGACCGGGAGCTGGCCGCCATCCGCCTGATCGCCAAGATGCCCACCATTGCCGCCCGCGCCCATACGTACAATATTGGCCGGCCGCCGCGCTTCCCGGACGATCGCCTCGACTATGCCGCAAATTTCCTGCAGATGATGTTCGGCATGCCGAGCCGTGACTACGACGTGGACCCGATACTGGCGCGCGCCCTGGATCGCATCCTGGTCCTACACGCCGACCACGAACAGAACGCATCCACCTCCACCGTGCGCCTGGCCGCCTCCTCAGGGGCCAACCCCTTCGCGTGCATCGCCGCTGGCATCGCCAGCCTGTGGGGCCCCGCCCACGGCGGGGCCAACGAGGCGGTCGTGAACATGCTCCGGCAAGTCGGCCGGGTCGAAAAGATCCCCGAATTCATCGATCGGGCCAAAGACAAGGACGATCCTTTCCGACTAATGGGATTTGGCCACCGAATCTATAAGAGCAAGGACCCACGCGCCAAGGTGATCCACGCGACTACCCAGGAGGTGCTCGGGCACCTGGGGATCGACGACCCGCTCTTGGAGGTCGCCATGCGCTTGGAGGAGATCGCCCTGAAGGACGAGTATTTCGTCGAGCGAAAGCTTTATCCCAACGTGGATTTCTACTCCGGCATCCTGCTGCGCGCCATGGGCCTGCCCCTGCATATGTTCACGGTCATGTTCGCCACCGCACGCACCGCCGGCTGGGTCAGCCACTGGCTGGAGCTGCACCAGGACCCCGACGGTATCGGCCGGCCGCGGCAGCTCTACGTGGGCCACCCCGAGAGGCCCTACCCGGCGGAGCGGCGTCGCTCCACCTGACGCGATCGGACCGGCGACGGCCCTTCTGCGACCAGCTCGGAGACGGTTCGCTCCTGGCGATTCAGTCCTCCTCGTGTCCGAGCGGCTGCGTCGATTCACCGGATCGACAGGATGCGAGTAGGCGGGGCACTCCCCGAGCGGTAGGGCGAAGCTGGTGTTCTCACCTTGCTAGACACCACGCCGTACGCACCCTGGCGGCCGTCCAACTGCCGTTTCTAGGGTGAAGGACCCTGCACCAGCTGCGTGCGCCCGGACCCAGCCTGCCTTCGAGTGCTCGGAATCGCAATGTATGGGTTACATTTGGCGCACGGATACCGACCAAGCCATATTCCAGCCGACCCATACCGACCGACCCGAGCCCAAGGCCACCGAACCATGCGCGACACCCGCGACCGAGACAAAGCCCATCGATTCCTGACGAATCCGTCCTTTTGGGTGGCCATTTCCGCTGTCCTGGGGCTGGTTGACCGGTCTTCCTGGGCCGGCGCGCCGGCCGCCCAGGGGCCGGTACGGGCCGAATATGTATCACTGGATAACGCTTGCCTCTACGCGAAAGGCCTGAGACATCGACCCCTGACCCGGGGAAGTGCCGGCCTGCAGGGCGAGATGTACCTGGACGGATTCACGCGCAAGCTCCAGCGTAGCGGCCCGCTCTTCCAGCCCCAGGCCAGGGACGGACACTCCCTTGGCGGGCAGGTAACCCTGGAGATCGTTCTCCGCACGAATGGAAGGCTGTGCGGCTACCGCCCCCTCACCCCCGCCGCTGCGCCGGCCGTTGTCGAGGCGGCCGGCAAGCACCTCGAATTCGGCACCCCCTTTGCGCCCCTGCCCCCCAGCGTGAGCGACAACGCCGACGTGGTGCACATCGGCCAATCCTGGTCGTACCAGGGGCACCATGGCCCAGGGACTCCACGACACCGCCTGCGGCTCCAAGGCAGCGGCAGTGAGAATGGCGTCCGCGGGACCGCCCGCTACGAGGTCGCAGTCCCGCTACGATGAACACCAGCAGGTTTAACCTAGAATCCTCAGTTGGACGGGGTGTAGTGTGCGTTTGCGGGGGTGCAGGGCAAGGCACAACGACGCGGACTAAATCGCCGGGAGCGATTTGAACAGCGATAGCTGGCCCGCAGGGCGAAGGGCAGGATGCCCGGAGTAATAGTGATTCAATTGCTCATCGCCTCCTGCGATTCGTCTCCGTCCTGGAGGCTGGCGCGAAAAAACGCTCCCTGCGTTTTTTTCCAAGGAGCTGTAACGCAGCCATGTGCCCCCGCAAGCGTGCAATTCACCCCGTAGCGTGATTCATCCATTAGGTGACCCGGGTCCCCGGCCCCGCCGCGTCCCCGCTGATGTCTCTGATCGCGTCGAGCAGCGCCTTGTTTGCGCCGATCTGGCGGTTCCAGCGCAGCATCAGCAGAAAGAAATGGACATCCATGTTTTTGCTTCCCGGTTTGACTTCTCGGGAATCTCGGGCATTATTGGCCGTATACGGTACCTCCGCCGGGCTGCCCCACCCGGGATGCCTTCGTGAATGCTTGGGCCGTATGACGGCAAACTGTCAGGTACGGCTCTAAGGGGGGAAGGAGACCGCGAGGTCTCCGACCTACCCGGTGCGAGCGCATAGCACGAATGATTAGACTGATAGAGGAGGATAAAGAACGATGAGCTTAGAAGATATAGTACAACGAGGCTGGGATGCGTTCAGCGCTGGAGATTTCGATGCCTTGGTAGAAGACTACGTGGAGGACATGGCGTTGATCATGCCGGGACAGACTGATGTCCTTGAGGGACGACAGGCATTCCGCGCGGCGCTGGATGGAATTGAGCAGATTCTCCCACCAGGTTTCGAAGTCACAGGATTGCATCAGATAGAAGGGGATAACGAAGTTGTCTCGGTCGTTCAGTGGAAGTCCGAGAAGATTGTAGGCTCCCAACTGTTGATCCTATTTAGGTTCAGAAGGGACAAGATTTACGAGGAGCGGTGGTTCATCGATACCGAGCAATGGAAGAGTGCATTTTGAGTATAGAGGCGACATATGCAATGCTCGAGCTGATCAACAAGCAGATCCGTCACCATTCCCTGACCGGGAGGATCACCCCGGCGCTGATGCTCAAGGCCTTCAGGGCCGTCAAGCGCAACCGGGGAGCGGCCGGGATCTACAAGCAGTCCATCCAGATGTTCGGGACCAGCCCGTTGGAGAACTTCGACACCTCGATGGCCGAGCTCAAGACCGGCGGCTACGAGCTGATGCCGCTCAGATGACGGACAACGCTCGGATCTTGAACAGGCACATCGGCAATCGCGGCTTCATCTCCTGTCGTGACGTCGACTGGGGCGCAAGCTAAGGTGCGGACACACATTCCTCTGTCGCGGCAATCACTCGGGGACCGCCCAGTACGAGAAAGTCGTACGCTTGGAAATATGGGGAATCGAACTCATTGCGATACGGGGAGGAAGTGCCTTCGCGCACTTCCTGACCATCTGTCAGCCTGAGTCATCCCTTTTCGTGCGAATGAACCTACGAAGACTTGGTATTCTGTGCGGTATCATGGGCCCTGTTTTTTGGCTGTCGCTCATCGCCGTGGCGGGAGCCATGCGACCGGAGTTCAATCACGTCACCCAGTACGTCAGCGAGCTTGCAGAAAGAGGGAGTTCCACAGAGCGCATGATGCGATATGCCGCATTCGGATTCACCGGCTTTCTATATCTTTGTTTCGCCTCAGCTCTGCCGGAGACGTTCCGAAACGGATGGCGTTCAGCACTGGCAACAGCACTAATCGGCCTCGACGGGGTGGGGCGGATTGGTGCAGGCTTGTTCGCCTGCGATCCCGGATGCGGAGGGATCTCGTCCAGCCAAGAGCTACACCGGATGTTTGCCACTATCGGCTTCCTGTCAGCAATCCTGGCAACGCTAGCGTGGGGCATCACCTTCAGACGATATAGTTGGCTACAGGGATTGACCTGGTACTCCGTCGGGTCCGGCATTCTGGCGCTGGCTTTCCTGCTACTCATGTCGTGGAACCAGAATCCCGTGAATGCTCCCGGCCTGTTTGAGCACCTCGCAACAGGAGTGCTCTCATTGTGGGTTCTGGTGTTCGCGACACGCTTGATGCGCGCCCGTGAGCAACCTTTGACTCGACGCTGACACGAGCACTGTGTCCTCGCGACTCGCTAACCTGGCGCTCAAGCTCGTGGCGTGGGACAGTCCGGGGTCGGCGGCCTGGCGTGTCATCAAGGGTACGCAGGACGATGTAGGACGAAGCCTGGCAACCATTCTCGATGATGGTGGGGTACGGCGAATCGACGACTTCGGCGAGGTCTGCAAGACATTCTTGCGCGAAGGCGATGAGTACCGCCAGGCGCCACCTCCGATAATTGGTAAGACGGCTGTCTTTTCGTTTACACCCAAGAAACGAATCGCCGCCGAGGGCTTTGATTTGGTCAGAGTCTCAAGTGCCGCGGGATATCGGTTTCTCGTACTGACAGTGCAGAAGCACGGCAAGTTTGGGAAGGTGTGGCTTCTCCGCGGCATTCTTCGGCACTTGAAAGCAGAGACCTTGACCTATTACGAGGACACTGATTCGGTAGTCGACGAGCTGAAAGGATCGGTCGAATCAGGGAATAGGACCTTTCCCGAGCACCGTCAATTTAGTGTTCTCGAAGAGGTGAAGCGGGCCGTCAACGAGCGCTGAAGATCCTGGAAGATGCGGTCCTTGGACCACTCAGATTGGTTCAGGCCACCCCACTTCAGCGCCGAGATTGCCGCCGTGCTTGCTCGCAGAAAGCCCGATGAAGCGCTTGACGACCTTCTGGATCTCCTGAACATCGAGCGCCAGACCTTCGAGACCCCGGAGGTGCACGCCACCGCTCTGGAGCTGGCCATCCGCTACCCACACCACCTGATACTGGGATGGCCTCTCGAACGGCCGAGACGCCGGCGCGGCGCCGCCGAGCCCGGTCCCGGACAAGCACCTCTACCGCACGACGCACGCTCATCTGATCCGATCTCCCCTGTGGGGGACGGCATCAGGGGAAGGTCTCAGGTCCCGCACTGCAACATCCGCTTGTTAGGCATTACCTTGGAACAATAGCAACAACGACATTGGGACACCGGCTTATTGACGACGCCGGGACCAGCAGGCTCGGCGGCCGAGCATCACCAATCACCATCCCTTTCGTCCATTACGGAGTGCCCATGTCGCTGGGTTACGTATTCTTGATCGTATTTATCCGTTGTTGTTATCGGATCGGTCTTCGTAAAGGCGGCGCTCGCCATCTGCCCGCCCGCTGATCCCGGCAAGACGGCCGCGAGGACCCGCCCTGCGCTGCGCTCAGACCCGCCCCCCGCTTGCACCTGGTTTGCGCACACCCCACACTCTGCGAGGCTGACCAGAGGTAACAGATCCCATGCCCTTACGAGACTGGCTGCTCGGCCTCCTGCTGCCGCTTGCCGTCCCTGCGGTCTCGGCCGAGCCCCTGCACCATCGTCTGGACGTTCGGCTGGACCCGGCGAGCCACCGCTTGCAGGTGCAAGACGTCATCCGCTTCCCGGAGGGAGCCCCGGACAATGTCGTCTTCCAGCTGCACGCCGGACTGAGCCCTAGCCTGGCCGGCCCGGGCACCCGGCTGTCGCGGCTGGAGGACCCGACGTCGAGTCAGTCGGAGCTCCCCGTGGAGACCTACCGGGCATCCCTGGGCCCGGGCGTCCGGCAGCTCACCCTGACCTACTCCGGCGAGATCCACCACCCGGTGAGCGAGTCCGGCCAGGAATACGCCCGCAGCTTCAGCGTTTCTCCGGGGCTCATAGGTCCCGAGGGGGTGTTTCTCGGCGGCGCCTCCCACTGGGGGTCCCCCATTTTCCAGACCTGCCCTTCCTGGGCTTCGAGATGACCGTGCACCTGCCCGACGGCTGGCGCTCCGTCAGCCAGGGCCGCCGCCTGGCGCGGGAGCCGGCGGGCGGCGAGACCCTTGAGACCTGGCAAGAGCAAAGACCCCAGGAGGAGGTCTATCTGATCGCCGCGCCCTTCACCGAATGCAGGCAGCTGGGCGACCAGGCCTTCGTCCAGGGCCTGCGCCGCTTTTACCGGGACAACGCCTTCAAGATCGCCGGCTGGGCCCAGGTCGTCGAGGCCTTCAACAGCGACTCCGACACCCCTCTCGACGCCTTCTTCGACCAAGGACCCGCCGCCCCGGCGCCCCCGAGCTGCGGCTGGGTGACGTTGCGGTCGCCCAAGAGGACGCGGGCTTTCGCCTCACCGGCGTGATCGAGCAGATCCAGGCCGGACCGGCCTACGACCTGCGGGTGCCGGTGGCGGTGCAGCTGGAGGGCCGGGACCAGGCCCTGGTCGAGGAGGTATCCATGGCCGGGCGCGAGCAGCCCCTATCCCTGGAGCTGCCGGCCCGGCCCCTGCGCCTGGCGGTGGACCCGGCATTCGACGTCTTCCGTCGCCTGCACCGGGAGGAGATCCCGCCGGCCATCAGCCAGGCCCTCGGGGGCGACCGAGTGCTCGTGGTGCTGCCCGCCGCCGCCCCCGAGCCATTGCGCGAGGCCTACGCCGCCCTGGCCGAGTCCTGGCAGCGAGGGCGCAGGGCCGAGATGGAACAGGTAGACGATGACCGGATTGACGCCCTCCCCGACGACCGGGTGGTCTGGCTGTTCGGCTGGAACAACCGCTTTCGACCGCTGCTGGACCGAGCCCTCGCCGCCTACCCCTTCGAATCCGCCAAAGACAGCGTCACCCTGGCGGGCAAGACCCCTGACCCGGGACGCGAATGCGGCGGTGGTGCTGGCCCGGCACCCTGCCAACCCGGGGCAGGCCCTGGCCTGGGTGGCGGTGGACAATCCGGCCGCCCTCCCCGGACTGGGCCGCAAGCTGCCCCACTACGGCAAGTACAGCTACCTGGGATTCGCCGGGGACACCCCCGACAACATCCTCAAGGGCCAGTGGCCGGTCATCGCCTCGCCGCTCTCCGTTTCCCTGGCGGACGGGTCTTCAGCGGCCCTCGCCCTCCCTCCGCGCCAGTCCCTGGCCGAGCTGCCGGCGGCCTTTTCCGCCGAGCGGATGATGGACGACCTTCGCCGCTTGGCCGATCCCGCCCTGGAGGGCCGGGGTCTGGGCAGTCCGGGCGTTGACGCGGCTGCCAAGTACATCGCCGAGCGCTTCCGGGAGCTGGGTCTGAAGCCCGGCGGCGACCCCGGACAAGGCTATTTCCAGACCTGGGAGACTCGTAGCGGCGACCCGCCCCGCACCATGACCCTGCGCAACCTGGTCGGAGTCATCCCCGGCCGAGATTCCAAGCGGTCCCTGGTGGTCGGCGCCCACTACGACCATCTCGGTCGCGGCTGGCCGGACGTGCGCCAGGGCAACGCCGGCGAGATCCATCCCGGCGCGGACGACAACGCCAGCGGCATGGCCGTTCTGCCGGAGCTGGCCCGGGTGCTGGCAGACGGCCCGCCCCCGCCGCGCTCGATCGTCGACGCCGACGGGATGATCCGGGTGGCGGCGGTCGCCCGGGAGACCATAGAGTATCTAGCCGGCCCCGAAGGGCGCCTGACCCCCAGCGGCCACCAAGACCCGGCCTCGACCGAGGGGATGCAGACCGCCCGCCGGGTGGCCCTGGGCACAGTTCTGGACTTCGGCTACTCGGGAGCGGGTGTGCGCCTGTCCAGCGTGAATCCCGGCTCGCCGGCGCAGCTCGCGGGGCTGGGCGAAGGGGATATCCTGACAGAGGTGAACGGCCGGCCGGTGAGCAGCCTCCGGGAGTACGCCGAACTGCTGCGCGCACTGGCGCCCCCGGCTACGACGCCGAGGGGGTCTATTCGCCCCAGGGGGACAAGATCGTCTTCACTTCGGTACGCACCGGCGACCTGGAGCTGTTCATGATGAAGCCCGACGGCAGCGGCGTAGAGCAGCTCACCCACACCCCGGGCTACGACGGGGGGGCCTTCTTCTCCAGGGACGGCCTATGGATCGTCTGGCGGGCCTCACGCCCCACCGGCGAGCGGCTGGCCGACTACAAGGCCCTCCTCGCCCAGGGCCTTGTGCGCCCGAGCCGGCTGGAGATCTACATCATGAGCCTCGCGGACCGCGAGCCGATCCAGCTGACCGACAACGGGGCGGCCAACTTCGGTCCCTACTGGCACCCGGACGGCCGCCACATCATCTTCGCCTCCAACATGGCCGACCCCAGCGGCCGCGACTTCGATCTCTTCATGCTGGACATACAGACCCGAGAGACCGAGCAGATCACCCATTTCCCCGGCTCCGACGGCTTCCCCATGTTCTCCCACGACGGCAAGCAGCTGGTGTTCGCCTCCAATCGCAACAACAAGGTCCGCGGCGAGACCAACATATTCATCGCCGACTGGAACTGATCCATTCGGGTTTGTGTCGGAAAGCCTTCACTTGCCGTTTCCCGGCAAATCCGGGCGGAGAAGCACCACGCCGCACGCACCCTGGCGGCCGTCCAACTGCCGCTTCTAGGCTGAATACGAGCCCCACTCAGACACACGTCCTTTTCGTCTGCCCGCACGCCTGTCACAAGAGGTATTGACTCTGTAGTCGACTACAGGGTTTATACTTCCTCGAACCAGCCGGCAGGCATCGGGCTGCTGGCGAGCGGGCACGGGATCGAGTCATGGAGAAGCTGACAATCGGCAAGCTGGCAAGGCAGGTGGGCCTGGGCGTGGAGACCCTGCGCTATTACGAGCGCCGTGGGCTCATCGAGCCCCGGCGGCGAACCGATGCAGGCTACCGCCTGTACCACGCCGATGCCGAGCAGCGCCTGCGTTTCATTCGCCGTGCCCAAGCGCTCGGCTTCTCTCTGGACGAGGTGGCGGAGCTGCTGTCACTCAGCGATCGGCCGGGTGAGAGCGCCGCCGAGGTGAAACGGCTCGCCCAGACTAAGATCGAGGACATCGATTCGCGCATCCGCGACCTGGAGCGGATGAAGTCGGCCCTGGCGGAACTCGAAGTCCAGTGCCCGGGCCACGCGGGCACCACCGCGGAATGTCCCATCCTCGCCGCCCTGAACCAAAGCGGGTCTGGGTATACGGAAGGAGGTGAATCATGAAGCAGCTGGAAATCGACATCGGCGGGATGACCTGCGCCTCCTGCTCGGCGCGGGTGGAGCGTGCCCTCGGCAATCTGGACGGCGTGTCGGAAGCCCCGGTGAACCTGGCGACCGAGCGGGCCAGCGTCTGCTATGACGAGTCGCTCGTCACGCCAGAGCTTCTTGTCGATACGGTGCGCGAGGTGGGCTACCTGCCATTCGTGGACGAGCTGGAGATCGGCGTCGGAGGGATGACCTGCGCCAACTGCTCGGCCCGCGTGGAGCGTGCGCTCAACAAGATGGACGGGGTGATCGAGGCGAGCGTCAACCTCGCCACCGAGCGGGCCTCGGTGCGCTTCGTGCCCGCGACGGTGGGGCCCGAGGACATCGCCCGCACCATCGAAGAGACCGGCTACGAGCCGCGCCCCCTGGGCGAAGATGCGGAGGCGCGTGAGGAGAAGGCCCGCGAAGCGAGCCGCCGGGCCATGCGTACCGACCTGTGGCTGGCGGTTGCCTTGACCCTGCCCGTGTTTGTCCTGGCCATGGGCTCGCACTTCGTGCCCGGCTTTCAGGACGCTTTGACCTCTCTCGCACCCCAAGGCCTGTGGGATTGGGGACAGGCACTGCTGACCACGGCGGTCATCTTCGGTCCCGGGCGACGCTTCTTTCGCCCCGGCTGGATCGCCTATCGCCACCTGTCTCCGGACATGAACAGCCTGGTGATGACAGGCACTGGTGCCGCCTGGGGCTACAGCCTGCTGGTGCTGCTGCTCCCCGGCATCTTTCCGCCCGACGCCCGCAACCTCTACTTCGAGTCGGCGGCGGTGGTGCTTACGGTGATCCTCATGGGCAAGTATCTGGAGGAGCTGGCCAAGGGTCGCACCTCCGCGGCCATTCGAAAGCTGGTCGGACTGCAGGCAAAGACCGCCCGGGTGCTCCGTGACGGCATCGAGCAAGAGCTTCCAGTGGCGAAGGTGCAGCCCGGCGATCGTGTGGTGATCCGGCCGGGCGAGCGGATCCCGGTGGACGGCGAGGTGCACGAGGGCGAGAGCTACGTGGACGAGTCGATGCTCACCGGCGAGCCATTGCCCGTCGCCAAGCGGCCGGGCGATTCGGTGGTGGGCGGCACCGTGAATCAGCACGGCCAGCTGAGGGTGGCCGCCACCCAGGTGGGCAAACAGACGGTGCTGGCGCAGATCATCCGGCTGGTGGAGCGGGCCCAGGGCTCGAAGCTGCCCATCCAGGGGCTGGCCGACCGGGTGGTACGGGTCTTCACGCCGGTGGTCATCGCCATCGCCACCCTCACCTTCCTGGCCTGGCTCGCGTTCGGCCCAGACCCGGCCATCACCCTGGCGCTGATCAGCGCCGTTGCGGTGCTGGTGGTGGCCTGTCCCTGCGCCATGGGCCTGGCCACGCCCGCGGCGATCATGGTCGGCAGCGGCCGTGCCGCCGAGCTGGGCGTGCTCTACCGCAAGGGCGAGGCCCTGGAGGCCCTCTCCCACGTCGACTCGGTGGTCTTCGACAAGACCGGCACCCTCACCGAGGGACACCCCCGACTCACGGACGTGGAAGCGAGTGACGCCGACCAGGATGCGGCGCTGCGCCTGGCCGCGGCCGTGGAGACGGGCAGCGAGCACCCCCTGGGGGCGGCCATACTTGCCGCGGCGCGGGAGCGCGATATCACCTTGCCACTGGTCGAGGCGTTTCGCGCCGTTCCCGGATACGGTGTCACTGCCCAGGTGGAGGGACACACGATCCTGATCGGGGCGTCTCGCTACATGGCCCGCGAGAAGATCGATGCCGGTGCCTTGGAGGCCCGTGCGGACGGCTACGCCGCCGACGGAAAGACACCCGTATTTCTCGCCGTGGACGGTGCCGTGCGGGCAGTGCTGGCGGTCGCCGATCCGCTGAAGGCGGAAGCCAGCGCGATGGTGGCGGCGCTGCGTCAGCGGGGTCTACAGGTGGCCATGATCACCGGAGATACCCGGAAGACGGCCGAGGCCATCGCTCGCCAAGCGGGCATCGAGGAGGTGCACGCAGAGATACTGCCCGACGGCAAGGCACAGGCGGTCCAGGGCATGCAGACCCGGGGCCAGAAGGTGGCCTTCGTGGGCGACGGAATCAACGACGCCCCAGCCCTGGCCCAAGCGGAGGTCGGCATCGCCGTGGGCTCGGGAACCGACATTGCGATCGAGGCGGCGGATGTGACCCTCACCCGCGGCGACCTGAGCGGGGTGATCACCGCGCTGGACGTGGCCCGGCGGACCCTGTCCACCATCCGCGGCAACCTTTTCTGGGCCTTCATCTACAACATCCTGTTGATCCCCGTGGCCACGGGGATCTTCTACCCGACCTTCGGCCTGCACCTGAACCCCATGGTGGCAGGCTTGGCCATGGGGCTGTCCAGTGTCTTCGTGGTCACCAACAGCCTGCAGCTACGGCGGCTGGGTGCCACCCGTCTGGGGGCAGCACCGAGGTCCGCAGGGGAGCAATCGGAGGGGGCCGCACTCGGCGAGCCGGACCACCTCCCGATAACCAATCACTGACATGCCGTGGAGGCAATGACAATGGAAACGAAACTGAAGGTGACAGGCATGACCTGCATGCACTGCGTGGGCGCGGTGAAAACCGCTCTCGAGGGGGTTCCAGGCGTAGAAGCGGCGGAAGTGAGCCTGGAGCAGGCGCAAGCCCTGGTCACCGGGAACGCGGATGTGGCGGCCATGGTGGCCGCCGTCAAGGAGGCGGGTTACAGCGCCGAGGCACAATGATCCCGACGGCGGCAATATGGATCCCAAGAACCGCAGTTGGAACCGCCAAGGCGCCAAGATCGCCAAGTTTTTCAAGGAAATTTCCTCGAAACAGGCATCACCCGTTGGGTGAAGCCGGTTCTTTCACTTTCGGTGCGTATCTGCCTTTGTGTCCTTGGCGCTTGGCGGTTCAAATGCTCTTTCTAGGTTGATTGACCGAGCGTAAGGCTCAGCTCCGTGTCTCGTGCTGCAACTGCATCAGACGCTCGCGCAATAGCGGGCCGAGCACGACTCCAGGGCGCGCCGCAGTAACCTCGGCGATAGCGGCATCAGGTCGCGAGCGGCCGCTCACGATCATCCATGCCGCGGCGGCGGCGGCGCTGCGTCCGTACCCGAGCGCGCAGCACACCAGGACTTCGCCATGGCTGCGAGCCGCCGTGATGTGCTGCGCTGCCGAGCGCAGATCGGCGACGCTGGGCACGACCAGATCGAGCCGGGGCAGCTCGAAGTAATACCAATCCCCGAGCGGCGCCGGCAATTCCGCGCATAGGTCCACCAGGGCGGCGCATCGCAGGCCACGCGCCTCACCTGCCGTTGGCATACGACCGATGGATACGCCGTCGGCAACCTCGTCCGCCGGGTGCCGGCCACGGGTCCAGAGCCGCGAATTGACCCACGCGCCGAGCGTGTAGGGCGCAAGCAGCATGGCAGCCGCGACGCTGTGTCGGCCATCTTTCTTCTGGAAGGCCTCGGGGCCGAGCGCGAGGTATGCCAAGGACACAAGCGCCAGCGCCACCGTGCCCCAGAGCAGCCAGAGCGCTGCACCGCCAAGCGCGATGGCGATCAGCGCCAGCAGCAGAGCGCCCAGGCCATAGCCGGCGGCGAGCTGCCGGCGGCGAAGGTCGTCGGTTATCGACCAACCGCGCAGGGAGAGCGGCCCACCGTCAGGCCACAGCCAGAGACACAGGAAGCCGACCAGTGCTCCCGTAGGAACGTCGATGAAATGGTGCTGATAGGTGGTTAGAACCGACACGCCGATCGCCCCGAGCCAAAGGTGCCCGAGCCAGCCTGCCGCGCCGCGCAGCAAAGGCGCGAACCGCACCCAAAGGATTACGAGCAGACTGATGTGGAGCGCCGGTGCCTGGTTGTAGGGCTGGTCTAAGGCGGCGAGCGCATCGAACATCGCGCCTGGCAGTCCGTCGGAAGGCGGCCGCTGAAACGCGAAATGCAGGGGAAACGCCAGGAAGGCCGCGACTGAGATCAGCTGCGCCGTCAGCAAGCGCAAGCCATGGCGATCGACATCCTCTCGACTGCGCCACGCCAAAAACGATATTGCATAAAGCAGGTCGATCGACCAGTAGGGAATGATCGTCCAGGGAAGAAAGGGTATCCATCGCTCCCAGGCGAAGTGGACCGATGCGATGACATGGCGCTGCGCCGCCATCCAGTTGGCGAAACCGTAGCTGGCAAAAAAGAAGGGGCCCATGAATGCGAGCCAGGCGAGCGCCCTCCGCCAGGGCAAGGACCGAAGCGCCGTCGGACCGCGTTCCGCGGCTGAATTCATGCGACCAATCGTCGGGCCAGGGAGACCGTAAAGATGCCCCAGGGATCGATGCGCTGGTCGACCTTCTCGAACCCCGCGTCGCCTACGAGCTGGTCCATCTCCGCCTGGGATCGCCTGCGCATCACCCAAGGGGCGCCGTCGCGCTGGCGGGTGAGCGTTCGCGCGATGACCTCGAGCTGCGGATGCCAGGGCTGGCAGGTGTAGACGAAATACCCGCCCGGTTCCATGGCCGCGGCGACCCCGGCGAGCGACCGGCTCACGCGCGTGTTGTCGGAATACAGCTCGTAGAGTCCGGAGGCGACAACCAGGGTGTGTTTCGGCTCCAGGGAAACCAGCGAGTCACGGTCCAATGCGTCGCCGGACTCAAAGCGCGCGATGTCCTCGAATCCCCGTTCGGCGATTCGCTCCCGACCGCGTCGAACGCTCTTCTCGTCGCAATCCCATAACAAGATGGCCTCGGGCCGGTCCTCGCCATCCGCGAAGGCATCGAGCACGTAACGCGCGCCGCCGGCCGCTATATCCAGCAACCGCACGGGCTGCCCGGACGCGCGCAAACGCTGTGCGCCAAGGCGCAGGAGTTCCTCCAGGTGTAACTTGCGACGCCGGATGCCGCGCCAGCCGATCGCGCTCAGGTACTGGCGATCCACGAATCGCCCGATGGGTCCCCGACCCTGCGGCCGATTGCGATAGACATAGTCGAGCGAGCTGCCGGAGTCGAAACCCGTCTCGCGCCCCAGACGGATGCCAAGCGACATCCAACCACCGATCCTGATACCCAGGCGTCCGATCGCCCAGTAGATCCCTCTCGGGCTGAGCATGGCCAGGGGACGCGCCAGGGCCACCGCCTCCGCCGCGGTATACCCCTGTCGATCCGCGTCGCTCAGGTCCACGCGTGGCGGGGGAGTCGAGAACATGCGCGAGAGAAAATCACGGGCGAGCGAGATTGCCTTGTCCCGCTCGAGCTCCCCCAGGGTGTCATGCAGGAAGCCATCCAAGACATGCTTCTCCTTGACGGCCGCACCGAGCCGATCGAAGAACCGATGTTGCGGCGGCAGACGGACCACCCAGTCCTTGCCGGAAATCAGCAGCTGGGTAGGCACGACGATAGCCTGGGCGTCGTCGACCACACGACTTGCAAGATCGTAGAGCTCGAGCAGGATGTTGACCGATATCGCGCGGGTGATCAGCGGGTCCGAATCGAAGGATTTCTGGCGCGCCGGGTCACGGGTCAGGAGCGTCGAGCGCACGTAGCTGTGGACGAAGAAGCTCCCGCGCAACGCATGCAGGAGCTTCAGGCCAGGCCGCGCCAGGGGCACGTACAACCTCACGCTGAAGGCCGGGGAGGCGAGCAGCAGACAGCGCAGCCTGGGCGCGTAATCGTGGACCCATGCGGCTGCAATGACGGCACTCAGGCTTTGCGCCAGGACGGCGATGTCCTCCTGCGCCATACCGTCGGTTTGCTGGATGTGCTGTATGAACGTCTGAACGTCGCGAATCGAGTGGCTGATACTCGGCGCAAATCCCCGCACACCCGGCGACCGCCCGTGACCCCGTGCATCCCAGGCATAGAAATCGAATTCCGGCAGGTTGAGTTCGTCGACCAGATGAGCCATGCGTCCTGAATGCTCGTGGCCTCGGTGGAACATGACGACCGCACCGCGGCGCGGCGCGCGCGCCGGCCAGCGCCGGTAGAAGAGCTCCACGCCGTCGTGGGTGGTGAAGTGATGCTCTTGGGCCCGGCGTGGCTCGCCCGAAGGATCCGACGATCGGCTCATAGCGTTATCATCCTATGGCGCGGCGGGTACGATTGATGATGTTCAGCGCAATCGCCCCGCACAGGCAGGGCATGATCCAGAAGGCCCATCCCGGCAAGCGCCCCGCTACGCCAACCCAGAGGCCGAGCGTTCCGAACACCAAGGCGCGGTCGCTCTTGCCCATCGGGCCCTCGTGGCGACGGCACGATCCGACCGTCAGACCGAGAGCCCCCGCCATTTCCGACAACGCGGACAGAAAGATCACCGCGCCGACGCTCGCCCACCCAAAAGGAGGCACAAGGACGAACGGTAAGTAGAGCGCCGCATCGCCCACCACATCCGCCAGCTCGTTGAAATACACACCGAGCTTTGATTCCTGTCCGTAGGACCGGGCAAGCATGCCATCGATGGCATCGCAGGCCATCCGAAGGAGCGTCCACACCGGAAGCAGCAGGAAGAGCGCAGGTGTCTGGGCACCGATCAATAGCGTACTGCCCAAGACCACTGAGCCGACGAGCGCAGTGGCGGTTACGACGTTCGCGCTCACGTCCATCGCCGCGAGCCACCTCACCACGGGCTCCAGCAGACGCTGAAAGCCTGGCTTCAATTCGTAAAGGCTGAACATCGGCTAGCTCGCCAGGGGGCTTCCGAAAGTTTCGCATACACCGGCTAGGCAAAGAAAGGATATGCTATCTATCGGCCAGGATGGGGGATTCTGGGGTCCCCGTAGCGGGAAGGAGATAGGATCTCCCCCGAAGCGCCACCCCGCGCGGCGCCGTCCTCCGCAGTGCAGGCCCCATTCCGTGACCAAGCTGGCCTGCGGCCTACGACTCGCCGTGGATTGGGCGCGTCAGGCATCCGGCGCAGGTTCGGACGGACGGTCCATCATCCCGAGGAGACAAGAATGAATACTCGAATCGCTCTGCTGCTGGCCCTGCTGTGCGGGCTCCCGGTGGCCGGGCAAGCGGAAGAACCAGACCACGCCATTCATGAGGAGTTGCGAAGCGTGCTGCGCCAGATCGTTGGCGCGATCAACAGCGGGCGGTACGACGACATGCTGCCCGCACTGGACGAGAAGGTCAAGGCTACCAGTATTACGCAGGAGGTCATGTCCAATCGCGCCGAGGTGTCCAACTATTTCCGCGAGTGGTTCGGGCCAACCGGCTACATGAAGAAGTTGGAGATGAGCCTCGAGCCGGATACTCTGACCGAGTTATCTCCGGACAAGAGCTGGGGCTTGATACGCGGCAAAGCGCTGGAGCACTACGAGGCCAAGGATGGAGACGAATTCGACTTCACGACACGCTGGACCGCGGTTCTGGTCAAGAACGACGACAGCCGTTGGCGGCTCCGCGCTATCCATTTCGGCACCAACCATCTCGACAACCCGGTGTTGTGGAAAGTGCAAGACCAGCTGACGCGATACGGCATCATCGGCGCCGCCGTGAGTCTGATCGCCGGGTTGGCGCTGGGCTGGGTCCTGGGTCGCCGCCGCGCCGCGGTCTAGGGAAGCCTCGCGCATCGCATCGGGGTATGCGCGTGTGACGCAGCTGTTTCCGACTGAAGCCCTGTTGGTGTTCGCTGGGCTCGGCGGCACCCTGCTCATCGCAACCGGCGTTGCCTTGGTTCTGAACTGGCGATTGGGCGACACGATTTCGCCCAGCGTTCTCGCCAATCTCGACGCGCGCATCAAGGCGTGGTGGGTCATGGTGGCGACGGTCGGCGTCGCACTATGGCTCGGACCTCTGATATTTACCGCCGTATTTGGAGTGATCTCCGCGCTGGCGTTGCGCGAGCTCCAGGCGCTGATTCCCGATACGGCGCTCGATCCCATTACGCGTCGGACCAGCCTGGTCGTATTCGTGCCGGTTCAATACATTCTCATCGCCAGCGGCTCCCACGAATGGTTTGGGCTGTTCATCCCAGTAGCTGCACTCCTTGCCCTGCCCATGCTCGCCATTTGCACCGGGCACAAGGGGCACTATTTGCAGGGTGTCGCCGAAGCCCAGTGGGGACTGATGATCTGTGTCTATTGCATCTCGCATGTCCCCGCAATCCTATGGCTGGACATCCCCGGATACTCGGGCCGCAACGCGCTGCTGGTGATCTTTCTGCTTCTCGTTGTACAGGTGAGCGACGTACTGCAGTACGTGTGCGGCAAGCTGTTCGGCCGACACCGGATCGCTCCCCAGCTGTCACCGTCGAAGACAGTCGAGGGCTTCGTCGGCGGCATCCTGCTTGCAACCGCTATCGGTACCGCTCTCTGGCCGATTACGCCCTATTCGCCGATCGCCACATTTGGCATGGCACTGACGATGACACTCATGGGATTTCTCGGCGGTCTCGTCATGTCCGCCATCAAACGCGACCGCGGTGTCAAGGACTGGGGTGGCATCATCAACGGTCACGGTGGCGTTCTGGATCGCCTCGACTCTGTGTGTTTCTCTGCACCGGTCTTGTTTTACGCGACGAGGTATTTCTACGCCGCATAATCCTAGAAACCGCAGTTGACCGCTTCGAGTGGCTAGCAAGTGATTGTTTTGCGGATGGGTATTGAGAAATCTGGGACTCACCCGCGAGGTGAGGGGCGCTACGACCGCCCAGCGCCGGGGACTGGCACAGTCCGCGCCTCTGTCCCCCCTAGGACGGGAAGAAAGAAGAGATGGACAGTCATTTTCGCGGGATCTTGGCACTACGCGCTACCGCGATGCCGTCCCACACGCCGGCACCAAAGGACCTGTGCCACAATGGGAGGAAAATAGGCCCCGATAGTCTGGATCGGGCCGGGAAAAAGGGGTCGCAGCCGTTTCCGCCAGCCGAGGGGCACGTGGAAGAGCAGCGGTCCGGGTCCGGAGAGTCGATCGATATCCCGGAGGTGGGACGCACCACCTGCCCCCAATCGAGCTTCAATTTTCTGGATCAACATCAGCGCCCTTTCTCATATCAACATCGTCCGACACGAAAGCGTACAGTGAGCCGCGAGATCACCTTCACCCTGCCCATAGTCGAGCTCAGGATCCTTTCAGGCCAGCGCATCGTTACTCCTCTCGGATTTGATGGCACTTTCCAGTTCGGCCTCACCGCGCAGAAGGCCGCCGAGCATTTTCGCCGAGCGGCTCAGCGACATCTGTTGCAGCAAGGGGAATTTCTCGACTTCATGCAGCAGCGACCACCGCTGTCCTGGAAGCTCGATCGCTTCCAGCTCGAGATAGCGGCGGACCCGAAGGGCGAGGGTTTCGATCCCCAAAGAATCGAGCTCGATTACATCCATTGGTCCAACGCCTCACACACCCTGGGCGTAGTGCCCGTGCTGGGGGTCGGTGGGACCGCGGCCTCTCGAAAAGAGCTGATCGAGCAGCTCGAGGAATCGACCAAGCTCTATCTGTTCAGGACCGGACGCACCCGCTCCCTGAGGGACTTGGTCGCCTTGCAGTGGTATGACACCCCGGAGATCAAGCCCATCGAGATCGAAGCGGTATTCCCCACCCCGAAGGAGCTGGATTCATACCGCCGGGGCGAAGCGGACCGCCTGCTGCCGACGACCGCACGGCAGATGGATACTCCAACGCTACCCGCCTTCGGCATGGAGACCCAGATCGAGGAGCTAGAGCGAAGCCTGCGTGGGCAGTTCCGCCAGAGCGTGATGGTCCTCGGCCCTCCCGGCAGCGGCAAGAGTGCCTTGATCGGGGAGTATATCCGCACCTCCGCACTACCCCAGAAGGAGCGTCCCTGGCGCACCAGCGCCGCGCGTCTGCTGCAGGTCCTGACCGAGTCGGGCGGCTGGCAGTATCAGTTGGGTCTCTGGTGCCGTGAGGTGCGGGAGGCCGGGGCCGTGGTCAACGTGGGGCCCCTGTATGAGCTGTTCGAGGTGGGTCAGTACAGCGGCAACGACGTCAGCATCGCCGAGGCACTTCGAGATCCGCTCCAACGGGGCGAGGTCACACTGATCTGCGAGGCGACGGCGGAGCAGCTGGAGCGAATGGAGCGCAGGTCTCCCGGGTATGGCGATCTGTTTGTCAAGATCGATCTCGGGGAGCGCAAGCCGCAGGAACAGGATCGTATCATTGTGCAGGCGGCGGAGCGCCTTGCCGGGAAATACAAGGTGGCGCTCCATCAGGCTGCTGTGCGAAAACTGGTGGCCTTGCAGCGCCGATATTCACCCTATTCGGGCTTTCCGGGAAAACGATTCGGTTTCTGGAATCCCTGTTGATCTCGGTCAGGGACAACCCGAGCCCCGGTGCTATTGAGTTGACGTCTCGATTGCCGTTGGAGGCTTGTCCGGGGCTCGCTCCAAGGGACGCCGTGAACCCTTTCATGCTGCGCGTTCCCGCTTCGCATGAAAGTCCGGCCCATCCATCCCTGGATGGGCGTTCACCGCTTTGCGGCTCACCCCCGGGGGCTCGGCTGCGGCCATCCCGGCCGCAGACGCCCTTGGAACAAGCCCCGGACAAGCCTCTCTCTGACCTCGGCGCCGCCCCGTCGACCGGATGCTGCGCTTCGACATGAGCGAGTACAGCGATCCCTGGTCGGTCTCTCGCCTGATCCAGACCAGCGAGGCGAGTCTGGTCACCAAGGTGCGCCAGACGCCCTTCTCGGTGCTGCTGTTCGACGAGATCGAGAAAGCGGACCCCAGCTTCTACGATCTGCTGCTGCAGATCCTCGGCGAGGGCCGGCTGAGCGATGACCGCGGCGAGGTCGCCAACTTCTGCAGCAGCATCATCATGACCTCGAACATCGGCGCGTCGGATTTCATGCGCCCCGCCATGACATTCACCGACCGGGCCGATGACGAGGGCGACGTGATCGCTCACTTCGAGAACAGCGTCAAGCGCCACTTCCGGCCCGAGCTCTACAACCGCGTCGACCAGGTGGTCCCCTTCTCCGCCCTGGGGACCGAGGAGAGGACGCAGGTCATCCGCCTGGAGCTGGCATCATTGGCACGCAGCCTCAGGCTATCGGGCCAGAGCCACAGCCTGGACCTCGACGAGCGCCTCTGCGCCCATCTGGCCGCCCTGCCGCTGGACCACCGCTACGGCGCCCGTGCCATACAGCGCTTGCTGGATCGACAGATCGTTCAACCCTTGAGCAGAGAGCTGGCGGCGGCACCGGACCATCCCGAACGGATCGGCATCCGCCTCAGCGACGACGACATCCTCTTCGAGGTCCAGCCGGCGGACGACAGCAGAAAGTCGGGCAACGCCATCCAGCAGATCGCCGATGAATTGTCGGCCTGCCGGCGAAGCCTGCAACGGGTGGAGGAGAGCGGCCGCTGGCTGGGTCTGTTGAGCCGATTGGACCGGATCGAGAGCTATCGGCGCCGTCACGAGAAGCGATTCTGGAGCGATCCCTACCAGGTCCGTCTGCAGCAGACCCTCGCCCAATTCGTCGACAGACAAAAGGGATTGATGCAGCAGGCCCTGTCCGCGGAGGAGCAGACCATCGGGCAGCTGCTCTCCACCAGCGAGCAGCCCTCCCGCAAGGCACTGGAAGAGCTTCTGGGTAAGCGACAAAGCCACTTCACCGAGCTGCTGGCCTTTCTGGAGCCGCAGCTCAACAGCGCGCTGCTGCTGATCCACGGCCCCGAGCCTTCGCTCTCCGTCTGGGCGAAAGGCTACCGCCACTTTCTCGGCGACCTGGACGCGAGCCCCAAGCTGGTCTATCTGTACCGCCGCCATCGGCGCGAGACTCCACCCCTGCCGGAGCTGATTCGCAACATCGACCATCAGGAGCCGGAAGAGTGCTACCAGCTCTACGCCAAAGAGCTTCCACGCCTCGGCCCCTTCGCCGGCCTCGGTTTCCAGGTGAAAGGCCCCTGTATCGTCAAGTACCTGGATCAGGAGCCCGGCATCGTCTCCCAGGCAATCGATGGCGAGAAGGATCCTAAGCTCTTTGTCGAGGTCTTTGTCGGCGAGGTCGAGGCCTACCGTCCCCCCGAAGGGATCTACCGCAAGAAGTTCTACGACAAGAAGAAGAGCCTGCGGCGTCTGCGCGACCCCGACCAGCTGGAGATCCTCGACAGCCAAGGGGCGGTGGTGCAATCCCAATCATGGAAAGAGTATGGCCAGCAACGCCTGGAGCAGGGCAGATCCGCCATCCTCGCCACCCTCGCACCGGGGGATCGGGCATGAGTCTGATCCACCTGGAAACCCCCGTGCTGGTACAGCAACGAGAGGGCCGTTTCCGGCTACAACCCTTGCTCATGTCCGGCCCCAGCGTGGAGCGCAAGCGCTACCGCGATGCCGAGCAGGCCTTCCGCAAGGCGATCATCGAAGCATACAAGGAGCGCGCCCTGGACCGCTCGGAGATGGACGAGCTGCTCTGGCTCAGCCTCAAAGCGAGGCTCCATTTCGAGCTGATGCCCCTGGCGTTCAAGAGCGGGCTGCACCATATCGAGGGCCTGTTTGCCCTGGTGCGCTACGGCATCAGGGACCGCGACTACCTCTGGCTGCCCAGGCTGGAGCAGCTCACCGTCCAGCTGCCCAACGGCCTCAACGGGCGAAACGCCTTGGTCGCCTTTGTCGAGGAGACGGTGCAGGGGTTTTTGCGAAGGAAGCGGCAGGCGCAGGAGAAAGACCCGCTCGACCATCGCCCTTACTTCTCCCAAGCGGGGGACAGCCTGGTCGACGTCACCCTCGATTTCCATATCGAGAACAACCCCTATCCCTTCGAGTGGGAGGGCCGCGAGCTGTTCAGCCTCATGGGTCGGGACCAGCTTCTGGACGGGGCCCAGGAGCTGGGCAAGGTGGCCGAGGACTGGAACGACCGCTATCCCGGCCGGCTGCAGACCGCACTCTTCCGCGATGGGCTGCGCCAACGCTTGCACCTGGCCCTCTACGGCAAGCATCCCACCCCCACGGTGCTGGTCGCCCCAACCGGCAGCGGCAAGACCAACCTGGTGCAGGGCCTGGTCAGATGGCATATCGAGCAAGCCCCCCAGCGACCTCCGCACCGCCGGGTGAAGCTGTGGCTGGTGGACCCGCTGCGCGTCATCTCCGGCATGAGCATCGTCGGCCAATGGGAGCGGCGCTGGGAGGCCATCCTGGAGCAGCTGCGCAGCCGGCTGCCCAAGACCGTCGCAATCCACCGTCCCGATATCCTCTACGTGGACAACCCGGTGGCCCTGCTGCATATCGGCAAGAGCGCCCAGACCCATCTCACCCTGGCGCATCTGCTGCGCCCCTACCTGGAAGAGCGCCGATTGCCCTGCCTGCTCGAGGCGACACCCCAGCAATGGCAGCGGATCCAGGAGCTGGACCGGGGCTTCGCCGACCTGTTCCAGGTCATCCGGCTGCCGGCCCTGGACGCCGGGCACCAGCTGAAGGTCATCGTCAGTGGCCGCGCCCGCCTGGAAAACGAGCACCGTTGCCGCATCGAAACCGCAGCCCTGACCAGCCTGCTGAAGCTGGAGCCGCAGTTTCGCGGCGACCAGGCATTGCCGGGCTCCGCCCTCGGCCCCCTGGCCCAGATCGCCCAGCGCCACCAGGAGGGCACCGCCCGCCACCGCCGTCTACGATCTCTTCCAGACCCGCTTCCATTTTCGGCGGGGCATCATCGAGCGCGACACCCCCCTGAGCGGCAAAGAGATCGACCGCTTCTTCCATCACCGTCTGGTCGGGCAGCCGGCGGCCCACGACGCCCTGCGCGACCTGGTGCTGAAGATCAAGGCCAGGCTCACCCCGCCGGGCAAGCCCTTGAGTTCGCTGCTGCTGATCGGGCCCACCGGGGTGGGCAAGACCGAATCGGCCAAGCTCTTGACCGAGTATCTGTTCGAGCGCGAGGAGTGTCTGGTGCGCATCGATCTCAACGAGTATGCCGACGAGGGCGCCGTGGCCCGCCTGATCGGCGACAACGCCAACCCCAACGGCATACTCACCGAGCGGGTGCGCTACCAGCGCGCCTGCGTGCTCCTGCTCGACGAGCTGGAGAAGGCGCACCCCAAGGTCCACGACCTGCTGCTGCAGCTGCTCGACGACGGCCGCCTGACCGACGCCCTGGGCAGGACCACGGATTTCGGTCAGACGGTGGTCGTCATGACCTCCAACCTCGGCGCCCGGGCCGCGGCAAGACAGCTCGGCTTCAGCCAGGGCGACAACGACCGGGCGGCCACCTACCGCCAGGCGGTGGAGAATTTCTTCCGCCCGGAATTCCTCAACCGGATCGACCAGCAGGTCGCCTTCGAGCCCCTGCAACGCCAGCACATGAAGCAGCTTGCCACCCTGCACCTGGGCCGGCTGATCCAGCGCGATGGTTTCGTGCGCCGCAACACCATCCTCAACCTGGAGGCCGACGCAATGGACCGGCTCAGCGACCGGCTTCGACCCGCAGATGGGCGCCAGGGCCCTGAAGCGCTACCTGGAGCAGCGCATCACCAGCCTCACCGCCGAGGTGCTGGCAAACCATGTCGGCACCGAGCCGGTCATCCTGCGGCTGCACATGCAGGACGGCGAGCTGAAAGGCACCATCAAGGCCCTGCAATTCGCGCCCCGGGTTGAAGCGATAGAGCCCGTCGCCTATTCACTGGACGACTACCGCCGGATTCTCCAACAGCTTCGCCAGATGGACGAGGCACTGACCCGCCCGCAAGCGCAGCGGTCCCCCGACCACGCGGCCTGGATCTTGAGCGGCAAGCTGCGCGACATCATCGAGCCCCTGCAGTCCTTCGTCTGGGACATGGAGGAGCGCGGGCGGACCCGGCGGCTGCAGATCCGCGCCTTCCGCCCGAAGGCCGCCCGATGGGTCAAGGACAGCTGGCGCGGCAGCAAGCTCGACAGCGCCGCCCTGTTCGCCCAATCCGACATCCGCGACTACCTCAACGGCCTCTACCAGACCGCCGACGCCTGCTTCACCCGCGAGCAGCTCTATCAGGCCCAGCTGCAGACCGAGCTTCGCTGGCTGCAGATGGCCTACCGCGGACACTTAGACCGCACGCAGGGCCAAGGAGGCCTACTCATCCGCTCCCTGCTGCCGGGGCAGGGACATGCCGCACTCGCCTATCTGGCCGAAAACCTGCGCCGAGTGATCAACGATCTCGGCAGCGTCGAGGCCGAGGGGCCCGTCGACGACGGAATCCTGCTGCAATACCAGGGACCCGGCCTGGACCGCCTGGCCGTGTGCGAGCAGGGCATCCACCTGTTCATCGCGAAGAACAACGCCCAGCTGCCCATCGCCGTGATGGCGATCGAGGGAGAATCCACCGAGGGGCCCATCGCCGTCCCGGACACCATCATCCGGCTCTACGCCCTGCCCCGCCCGAACGCCGATCGACGCGACGATACCCTCACCGACCTGCGCAGCGGCATGCCGTGCGGCACCGACCTGGGGCTGGAGGATCTCAAGCTGCTGGTGGCGGCGGGGCTGGCGGAGGAGAACACGAGCTTCACCGAGGGCACATGTTGATATGTTGATAGCCGGCCTGCGTCCTCTGCGTCCTCTGCGGTTAAGCATCTCATCTTTGATCTTCTCGGCGTTCTTGGCGCCTTGTCGGTTCAAACACGTTTTCCAGATTGATTAATAGCGATCGCGAGACTCCACTTTCCCCTGCTGCTCTGGCCCCTGGGCCAAGACCACCTCCTCGAACAGCTGCTCGGAGAGGAGCGCTATTTCGTCGACCGCGACCCCGGCGGCATCCGGCGTGCCGCCAGCGAGTGGCTGCAGAAGGAGCAGCGCGACTACTGGGTGGACGAGCCCGAGATGACCCACCCCCAGCTCAGCTTCCACACCGTCCCGCTCCAGCTGGCCTACCGCGACGCCAAGACCGGCCGCGCCTTTCCGCTGAAACGCCAGACCCAGATCCGGGTCGCCGCGGTACACAGCGAGCCGAGCGACAAGCCGGTCCACTCCGAATGCTTCCTGCCCTACCTGCGCCAACGCTTCTTCTACTACGACAGCGAGCAGCTGCACGCCCTGATCCACCACTTCACCCGCGACTTCCTCGAGGACAAGCCCCCGGAGCAGGCCCTGCAATACCTGATGCCGGCCGAGCCCACCCTGGAAGTGATCGCCATCAGCGACCGGGAAGACACAAAACGCAGGCGAAAGGCGCAGCGAGAGATACCCGAGATATTGCAGACCACCACCGAGCCCTATCCCCCCGGCACCCAGACCCGAAAATCCGTCGGCCGCTGGCCCAAGGCGGCCTGGGAGCGGGGCGATAGGGTCCACAGTCTCACGCAATCCCTGCTGGATACCCCGGACAACCTGCTGCTGGTGGGCGAGCCGGGCGTGGGCAAGAGCACCAACGTCTACGAGGCGATTCGCGCCGCGGTCCGCCTCTCCAAGGAGCGTGACGAAGACAGGGCGCTCACCTTCTGGCGCTCCACCCCCCAACGCCTGATCGGCAAGGCCAAGTATCTCGGCGAATGGCAGGCGATCTGCGAAGAGGTGGTCCAGGCGCTGCAGCAGGTCAACGGCATCCTGGTCCTGACCGACACCATCGACGCCCTCAAGGCGGGCGGCAGCGGGGCCGAAGACTCGGTGGCCTCCTATCTCGGCACCTACCTGGCCAAGGGCCAACTACGCATTGTCGGCGAGATGACGCCACGGGCGCTGGAGGCCGCCAAGGGGATGCTACCCGCCTTCGTACACCGCTTTGAGATACTCGCCGTCGAGGAGATGGACCTTCCGACCACCACGGCGGTGATGAAACGCTACCGCGCCTACGCGGCCAACAACTACGCCATCGACACCCGCCCCGATGCCCTTGATCTGGCCATCGCGCTGGTCAACCGCTACATCAAATACCAGCGCAACCCCGGTAAGCAGGTCCAGTTCTTCACCCGCGTGATCCGCCAGGCCCACCACGAGAAGCGCCAGCAGATCGACGCCGCTTTCGTGCTGCAGCAGTTCATCCAATACACCGGGCTACCCCCCATACTGCTCGACGACACCAAGCCCCTGCCCAAGACACGCCTGCTCGACGACTTCCGACAGCGGATAAAGGGCCAGGACCCGGCACTGGAGCAGCTCGCCGGCGTGATCCAGACCTTCAAGGCCGGCATCAACGACCCCGCCAAGCCCATCGCCACCCTGCTCTTCGCCGGCCCGACCGGGGTGGGCAAGACCGCGGCCGCCGAGGCCCTGGCCGAGTACTTCTTCGCCAACGGCCAGACCCACGACCCGCTGCTGCGCATCGACATGAGCGAGCTCCAGCACCCCGCCCACATCGGCCGCCTCATCGGCTACGAGCAGGGCCGTGACGGCGCCACACCGGGTAAGCTGATCCAGCATGTGCGCAACAAGCCCTTCTCCGTGATCCTGCTCGACGAGATCGAGAAGGCCCACGACAGCATCTTCGACGCCCTGCTGTCCATGCTCGACGAAGGCCTGCTCACCGACCGGCTCGGCCGCACCGCGGACTTTCGCAACACCATCATCATCATGACCACCAACCTGGGCGTCTCCTCGGGCACCCCCATCGGGTTTGCCGACAACCGCACGGACCAGGTCTCCATCGGGGACATCAAGGCGTTCTTTCGGCCCGAGTTTTTCAACCGCATCGACCGAGTGGTGACCTTCAACAGCCTCGATCGGCAGTCCATCGAGCAGATCGCGAAGCGGGAGCTGGGATTGCTGCAACAGCGGCCGGGCCTTGCCCAACGGGGGATAGCGCTGCGGTTCTCTCTCCGGCTGGTCGAAGAGGCGGCGAAGGTGGGGTTCAGTCCGAAGTATGGGGCCAGGCCGTTGCAGAGGGCGATTGAGCGGTTGGTGGTGCCGGTGTTGACAGGGTGGGTGTTGGGGGGAGGGCGGGCTGATGTCCTGTGGGTGGATTGGGGGGACGGTGGGGTCGAGGTTCGGGCCCGATGAATGCCCGGATCTCTTCATCGATGAGCGGAACGGAGTGAACGGCGATGATACAGCTGTCGTCCACCCCTGCCAGCAATCCGTCCCCGGACGATGAACAGTTACCATCGTGGGGCCTTCACCCCACCGCGATGCTGTCCTACACGGCCGCTCTGAGAGAACGGAGCCGGGCCATGACTCAGGGCAACGGAGTGTCGCCAGCCCTTTCCCGCCGGAGGACTTTCACGTGCCTTGGGGCACAGCCCGTGATCGACAAAGTGGACGTCCACCTCTACGACTTTCCAGATTCTTCTCTACCTTCGAAACGCCGAACTGCGCGGGCCAGCGGGCGCTTAAAATGCCCATTTCGAGGACCAAATAGCCCGTGTAAGGCCGAAAAATGGCCTTTTTGCGGCCGTTTTCTCTATAGAATTAGTTGCTTAGCTTGGTCCGACCCCCTTGGTTACCACGGCGGAACCGCAGAGATGCGCAGGGCGCTGAGAAAACAATGGGCTGCGGGACATCGAGAACAACTGCTCGTGGATGTGCCGAAGGCCTCCCAACCCTGCGCTCTCTGCGCCTCTACACGGCCATGCGCGACCCGATCGGTGAGATCCGCCGGGTCATGCCGTTCCATGTACCGGAGGCCCGAGTCTGCTCCGGCCCTTGTGAAGGCTGCTCGATGAAGCTTCTGGGCTTCCTGGAGTCGGAGTTGGAGCAATGGGAGCAGCGGCTGGATGAAGGTGAGATCCCCGGACTTGCCAGATTGTCCAGGCTCGCCAAAACTGGAGCCGTTAGCGTAAAGTCACTGGGATTGATCGGGAGGTTTGCCTGGAACGGAGGGGTCAAACCATCCAGCACGTTGGTCGCGCCTCCAACGCTCTCCACCTCAAAGAAGGTTCCCGCACTCGGAAGATTGACAGCCATCTGCTGGCAGGTACCGGCCCCGCCGCCGGTGGTCCCGGGAGGGCAGCACCAGCCCGAATTGTTGCCGGTGGGCTGGAGAAACCAGTCAGGCGCAGGGCGTGTGGCTTCTTGTCGATGGCTTGGCGGACGTCCTTCGGGAGCGGGCGAGGTCCTGCAGGGACGGGAAGGGTGTGACGCTCGCAGTACTGGGTGGCACGATCAATGTCGCCCGAGCCGGGCTCAATTACCAAACCGATTTAGAGTCACCCTACTTTGCGCCCGGTTCGGTTGGTAGTCAGGATGGATGGGCGGACACTGGCACCATACAGACCTCAGTCTTTAGCTCCGGAGCCCAAGCATTGCAGGTGGAGGCCGGCCAGACCGGGTTTGCCCGATTAGGCAGCTTCGGTATCGGCACCAATACGCTTCGGATTGCATTCGGCTTGCTTCGTTATTTGTCCCGTTATTTCGCTAGTCGGGGCTAAGGGGGTAGGGCTCGTTCTCGCAGCGTTGCATACCCCCTCCTCCGACGACGTGCTGGCCGTCGCCCACGTCCAGCGCGCGGGGCATGAGCGAAGCCGAGCTGCGGGGAGCATTGCCCCTTTGTTGTCCCCCCCGAGGAGCCGGGGCCGGACATTTCGCTGACACCTTAGCTATAGTGAGGCTCGGTAAAGCAATGACGGGTGCTGACGATGTCCAATCTCCAGCCGGTGGGCCTTCAGTTCTGTGGCGTTGCCGTTTCCGAGCGACAGCTCGGGTTCATTCAGGGCACAGTCCGTCGCTATCGGCGGCTCAGTCGCACCGAGCTAGCGGCCACGGTGTGCGAGCTGTTGGGCTGGCTGCGGCCCAACGGAAAGCCCAAGACCGTGGAATGCCGCCAGTTTCTTCAACAGCTGGCTGACCGGCAGCTGCTGGAGCTTCCCGAGGTGCAGGCGGGCCGACCCAAGGGCTCGACGACCCACATTGAGGCGAGCACGGTGACGCCGACCCCGGTGGAGGGCTCGTTGGGCCAAGTGGGGCCGATTCGCGTGGAGCGGGTCTCGAGCACCGAGGCACGTGCCCAGTGGCGCTCTCTGGTGCACAGCTACCACTACCTGGGCCATCGCACCCCTTTCGGCGCCCATCTGCGCTACCTGATTCTGGGGGCCAGCGAGCCGCTCGGCTGCCTGCAGTTCTCCAGCCCAGCCTGGCGCCTGAGTGCCCGCGATCAGTGGATCGGCTGGGACGAGGGCCAGCGCCAGGCGCGCCTGCAGCACATCCTGTGCAACAGTCGCTTTCTCATCCTGCCCTGGGTGCGGGTGCCCCACCTGGCCAGTCATGTCTTGGCCAAGGCGGCGCGCCAGATCGTGGGCGACTGGGTGGCACACTATGGGAGGACGCCCTGGCTGCTGGAGACCCTGGTCGATCCGGCGCGCTACCGCGGCACCTGCTATCGGGCCGCCAACTGGCTGGAACTGGGTCCCACCAGCGGGCGCGGACGTGACGATCGTACCCACCAGCGTCACGGCGCCGCCCCCAAGCAGCTATGGGTCTACCCGCTGTGCCCCGATGCCCGTGATCGACTCTGCCAAGGGGCCTGAGATGGGCGGCACCTGCCCACACCGACCCGCCCACGAAACGCCGATGGACTCGGTCCGGCAGGCCAGCCATCGATACCTCGCTCAAGCTCGCCGTGGAACTGCCCAATAAGCGCGCTACCGAGCAGGCGGCCGAGCTCTCCGGCCTGACACTGAGCAATCACGTCGGGCACGATACCCTGACTCAGGTGGCCGAGATCGCCGCTCGGGACACGGTCATCTTCGATGCCGCCTAATTGGGGTCAGATCAAAATTTAATTCCGGCGCGCACCATGCCGATCCGCAATTTTCATCTGATAATCATCTAGCCGACTCCCCAAGCAAACGGTATCGTTCGATGTTCTGACATTGAGCTTTAATTGCAAGAGAAGGCGGGAATGACATTATTAATTTGCACTCCAACAACCATGTGGTCGTGCGCTCGCTCAGCGAGCAGATCGATCCCCAAGAGAAGGCCATGCTGGCGCAGGCGCGCAACCACCCGGAATACCGGCATCTGCTCACCGCTCCGGGCATAGGCAAGGTCCTGGCCCTGACCATTCTGCTGGAGACCGGAGACATCGGCCGATTCCCCGGTCCGGGCCACTACGCCCCGTACTGCCGCTGCGTCGGCAGCGCCAGGATAAGCAAGGGCAAGGGCAAGGGCAACAAGTACCTGGCCTGGGCCTTTGTCAACGCGGCCAACTTCTCGACCCGATACAACGATCGCATCAAGGCCTACTACCAGCGCAAGCTGCACAACACCCATCCGGTGGTTGCCCGAAAGACTGTGGCCCACAAGATCGCGCTGGCCTGTAAACCATTAAATATTTCTATTTGAAATCGACCTGATCAAAGGCAAGGGCCAGGAATCCTTATACGTCACGAAGACGCTGATATTAGGAGCCCGGCGAGGTCCGCTTTCGGCCAACTCCGGACACACGCCCGCGGACGATGACGGGCCGGTCAACGGCCAGATCCCCCTGACTTGCGAGCCCCTCCCGCCATCGCCTGCCCGCAAGCCTTGACGTGCGGCCCGATCGGGCTAGACTCCAATGAAAGTCAAGGAACTTGCGGACACAGCTGTCAAGCAGGCCCTTTTTAGGCTCTTGGCGGCCTCACCACGGGGGATTGAGGATGGCTTGGTGCGGTACGGGTGGTCACGGACCGGCGCAGGGCGCTGTTTCGGGGCCGCTGGACTACATCCGCCTTCGACGGCTGAAAGCCAATTCCTATCCCTTGCAAACACCTTCGACAGGGGAGGATGTCGCCATGCCCAAAGTCCCGACATTTCTAGCTCTCGTTGCAACACTCGCACTTTCGGCGCCCGCCCATCCAGAGGGGGGCGTTCCGGGCGCTTTGAACGCTCTGGCTGAACAGAACCAGACGTCAGCGCAAGACCTGCTCGAAGCGCTCGCCGCCCAAACCGATTCGCTCTTGGCGGGTCTCGCGGCGCTGGCCCCCGCTCCATCGGAGCTTGTCCTCCTCAAAGCGGGGCTGACATCGAACGGTTGCGTGAACCCTCCGGGCGCGACGATGTTCGATACCCGCCTTCTGCCGGACGGAACCGACGAGCCGTTCACCGTTCCCGAGGGCAAAGTGCTGGTGGTCACCGACATTGAGGTGCTCGGTTTCGGCGGCCCCGCTGGGGACAACACCCAAACCCGAATCTTCAGTGGAATCGGTTTCGCCACGCACGAGGTTGCCGTGCGAGAGGCGATTCAGAACGCCGACGGGCGCGTCTATCACGTCCTTCAATTTAACTCGGGATTCGTGGTTCCCACCGGGGGCGAGGTCTGCATGAACAACAGCGACAATCTGACCCTGACCGGCCGGCTGCGAGGAGCCCTGCGGGACGCGCCCTAGCCGATCAATGGAGTCGATCAATGGCGATCAGCGATCAATAGGGTCAGACTCGATTGAACACTCAGTCGATTAGCACTAAACCAATCGAGTCTGACCCCATTGATCCTGTGATCCTGTGATCCTGGGAAGTAGGCAAAACGCAAGACCCGACCCCTATGCCTGACCCCTATGCCTCTCAAGCAAATTTCAGCTACAGACGCCTACCTTACTGGATATTTGATCGAGCGCCAACTTCGGCAGCGCCTCGAGTCTGAGCCAAGCGATAAGGAAGCAGCGGAACGGGAAGCCAGTCGGAGAGAAGTAGTCGCACGGGCAAAGGCTAATCAAGATGCATATCTCGCGTCGGATCATCTCGATGTCTATGTGGCAACGTCGATGCGCGAGAGACACGAGTTCCTTGCAGTCAATCGGATTACAGCAGAGATTTTCAATAATCCAGCGGTCCGAGATCTCAAGCTTCGCTGGTTCGACCCGACTCAAGCGTATTGCCAAGACAGGGTCGACAAGGGTCTCTCTGAGGCGCTGATGCTCAGGCGAGCAAGCTGCACGATATACCTTGCCCAAGAGAGCGACACTCTTGGGAAAGACTCAGAACTTGCATCGACGCTTGCTCAGGGCAAGCCCGTTGTTGCTTACATCCCAGTTGTGACGGAAAAGTACTTTGAATCCGATTTCGAGGGATTGAAGGAGTCTCACCCAGACAAATCAGACATAGAACTCCTTCTTGAGCAGCTCCAGATCTACGATCCCGGGTCGGCGTGGACTGATCCGCTTGTTCGAGAGTGGTGCGCCGACGCATCTAGGGCAGACGCAGCGACGCTTAAGGATCGAGTGGCAACCAGTATGAGCAACCGGTTCGAAAGTCGTGCAGTGACGATCAGAGACTCTCATCCCCTTGGTGTACAGGTAAACCTAGAGACTGGCGTGGCGAACGGCGTACTGGTCGTTAGAAGCATAGAAAGCTGTGCACAGCTCGTTCGCAACATCGTCCTCCAAGGTCTGGAGTTTGAACTAAAAGAGACTGATACAGCGCTGGAACTGAGAGAGAAGATCTCAGGTTGCATCTTCCGGGTAATGACGAAAGACAGCATGCTAACGAACACTTTTTGGAACTTCTATCTAGATCCTGCGGAGTAGCACTATGGCGAATTCAAAACAATCCCTGTACACGCCCAAACGCCCGCCGGCTTCATATCCGTCGAAAGTGCCGATTCGGTCGAGCACATCGAGTCCGTACGATGCGAGCGGAAGAAGTAATTCTAGCGTTCGCCGGAAGCCGGCTCATTCCAAACGTTCCAGATAGCTATAGGGTAATTGGGATAGCCGAGAAAAAAGGGTCGGCGTCCTTTAGCGGTAGATAGGCAAAGCGGTTGATTTTGGTAAAGAGTCGTGAGCCCTTATCGCATTTCTAGTGACCGTAGCCGATGATCGGAAGAGGTGGTGGATAGCCCCCCGGCCACCGCCGAGGGGCCGTCCCCGAGGTCCCTACGCCTCACCCCTCCCATACCACAACCGCCCGGTCTCCTTCGCCAGGCTAGCGATCCGGGCCTGGACGGTGTGAGCCAGGACATTCAGCGTCGAGAAGGCCGCGCACAGGCCCCACAGGACGTGCTGGCCGTCGTCCAGGTCGAGGGCGTTGGCCTTGTGGTTGATGGCCTGGCGGACCTCCTTCAGGACGGGCGGGTCCTCGCTACCCGCTTCCATGTCCTGGGCGTCGTAGTAGTCGATCTTCCACAGGATGCGCTCGCCGGCCTGGTCAAAGCTGCCGTAGTCGTGCTCCCCGTAGGGATCGTTTGCCTCGTTGAAGGCATCAAAAGCCCGCACCTTGGCCAGGATGGCCACTTGGTCGGGCTCGGCCAGGTCGGCCACACCCCGGGTGATGTACATGCGTCCGCCCGCCATGCTGCGGCGAAAGGCGTCGTTGAGGCTGGCGATGCGTTGGTGTCGGTCCATGACACTCCCTCCTTGGAATGTGACAGACCTTCATAGACCAGCTGGGGCGGGGAATGCCAGAAAAAAATGCTGCCGCCCGTAGTCCATAGGCAACGAGGGACGGGATTGCCCACAAGAGGCACACTCCCGGACCGACCTTGCCTGTGGACCCACGGGGAGACGAATGCCGGAAAAATGAGGCCGTCCTTGGCCGGAAGTCGTCTTACAAGCCTACCAAGCCCGCTTGGTGGGTCCTGTGATAATGATCATTACGACAATTCCACCCACGCATGCGGCTGAGCGAAAGTGCTGCCATCAACAAAGAGCAAACAGAAAAACTTGCCGATTGTTCATCGAATTGTTCTCGTGCTAAGTGATGGATAACCACCCTCCTTTGCATGATCATCGATCATGCAAAGGAGGGTCACAGTAAGCCCTTGCGCTGCAATGAGAGAAACAGAACTCACTGCTAGTAACAGGTACAGCCGGCAAAAGAAGTCAAAGTAGGGACGTGACCCCGAATAGATAGTTCAGCGCTGCCTTAAATATCCTGATCAGTTAACACAACGCTCATAGGGAGCATTGACTATCACAGGATTAGAAAAGTATTTTATTTCGGAGGACGACCATTTAAATCCTTCGGCACATTTTCTGCCTTTCTTAAAACATGAATCTTGGCTATATTGGCCATTTACAACATTCACTTGCTTTCCTGATGTCAGGTACATAATGCATTTAGTCCATTCTCCCGCCACCCCACCAGCATAAGATGGCGCAGAGGAAACGGTCGCAATTATCATTGAGAGATATAGTATTTTTTTCACGCTTCTTCCTCCTGTCCAATCAATACACATAGAGCCAAAAGATCGCCTTGTCATGTGCTAAGCTCCTATTCTATCGTTCGGATGCCTTTGGGTTTCGTTGGTAG
>Ga0210096_1000065_pt1 | contig 51698 bp, 38 predicted proteins | sample China_Galinas_PW_4_FD_184864 | JGI IMG/M metagenome (GOLD analysis project Ga0210096, IMG submission 184864) | Wetland microbial communities from San Francisco Bay, California, USA, that impact long-term carbon sequestration - China_Galinas_PWA_D2... | ecosystem: Environmental > Aquatic > Marine...
ACGGTCTGAGCGTGTGCCGTGAGCTGCGCGGCCAGCCCGGGTATGTGCCCATTCTGATGTTGACCGCCAAATCCACCGAGCTGGACCGGGTACTCGGCCTGGAGATGGGCGCCGATGACTATCTGACGAAGCCTTTCAGCATTGCCGAGCTGCTGGCACGGATCAAGGCCCTGTTTCGCCGTGTAGAGGCACTCGCCTCGACCGCGGATACCGGGCCGAAAGGGGTGATTGCCTTCGACGGCCTGAGCATAGACGCCGATCGGCGCGAGGTGCAGGTGGGCGGACAGCCGGTGGCGCTCACCGCCCGGGAGTTCGACCTGCTGGTACACTTCGCCCAGCATACGGGCCGGGTGTTGACCCGCTCCCAGCTGCTTGACCAGGTCTGGGGCTACGGGCACGACGGCTACGAGCACACGGTCAACTCCCACATCAACCGCCTGCGCGCCAAGATCGAGAAGGACCCGGCCAGGCCGCGCTACATCCTGACCGTCTGGGGTGTGGGCTACAAGTTCGCAGGCCTCTGATGTTACCTCGTCGTGCGGATGCCAGAGGCGTGCGGACGCACCACGGCGATCGGTGATACGGGTTGCTCATGCTGGGCACGCTCTACGCAAGGCTCTCCGCGCTGCTGGTACTGCTGCTGATCGGCATCGGGGTCGTCTATCTGTTGATCAGCACCTCGGTAACCCGTAGCTATATCCAGGAGGTCAGCCAGAGATTCAACCAGGACCTGGCCCGCAACTTGGTGGCCGACCGAAACCTGGTGGAGCAGGGACGCATCAACGAGCCCGCCCTCAAGGAGACTTTCCACGAGTACATGGTGATCAACCCCAGCATCGAGATCTATCTGCTAGACCCCCAAGGGACCATCCTCTCCTACTCGGCGGATCCGGGGAAGGTGAAGCGCCGACAGGTGTCTCTCCGCCCCATCCACGAGTTTCTCCAAGGCACAAGCCGCTTTCCTCTGCTCGGCGACGACCCGCGCAGCCACGACGGGCTCAAGACCTTTTCGGTCACGCCCGTGCCGTCCGCGGAGGATGTTCAGGGATACCTCTACGTAGTGCTACGGGGCGACGAGCTGGACGCCACGGAGCGCATGATCCGCGAGAGCTATTTCGTGCACCTCAGTGCCTGGGCGGTGGCGATCAGCCTCGCCCTGGGCATGCTGCTGGGCCTGGTGGTGCTGCGGTTCCTGACCCGACGACTGGATCGGCTCGCTCGCCTGATGGATGCCTTCAACCGAAGCAACTTCTCCCGGCATCTGCCCTACACCTCCGCGGGCCGCGGCCGAGGCGACGAAATCGATCGGCTGGGCGATACTTTCGATCGCATGGCCGAACGCATCATCGCCCAGCTGGAGGCCCTTCAGAAAAAGGACTCACTCAGGCGCGAGCTGGTGGCCCATGTATCCCACGACCTACGCACGCCGCTCGCCTCGCTCAGCGGCTATCTGGAGTCCCTCCACCTCAAGGGTGGCGAACTCTCCCCCGAGCAACAGTCGGAGTACCTGGCGGTGTCCCTGAGGCACAGCGAGCGGCTCTCTCGCCTGGTGAGCGAGCTGTTCGAGCTGGCCGCCCTGGACGCCCGGGAGACCCAACCCTGCAGCGAGCCCTTTGCCCTGGCGGATCTGGTCCAAGACGTAGTCCAGAAATTCTCCCTGAGGGCCGCCCAGAGCGGGATTCGTCTCACCCTGGAGCCCCCGCCGGAGCTGCCTCTGGCCATGGCGGACATAGCGCTCACAGAGCGAGGGCTGTCGAACCTGATCGACAATGCCCTTGACCATACGCCGCCTTGCGGTGAGATCAGAATATCCCTTGCAGCCAGGGCCGAGCGCATCGAGATCGGGGTATCGGATACCGGAAAGGGAATAGCCTCGTCCGATCTGGAGCGCATCTTCGAGCCCTTCCACACCAGTCGCGGGCGGAAGGGCCGCAGCGACCATGCCGGCCTGGGGCTGGCCATCGCAAGGCGCATCGCGGAGCTGCACAGTGGGGACATCGCCGTCGAGAGTCGTCTCGGCGAAGGCACCCGATTCTGCTTCTCGCTGCCGATCAGCAAGCCTGCCCCAACGTACTGATTGATCCCTTCCTTGGACGGGTTATCATCTGAGGATCATCGGAATCTTCTTGCACGGACCCGCCGAATGTTTCTACTCATCCCTTTCGACCGCAAGCTCGATTGGCGCCGCCCGCCGCTGGTGACCTTCGCGCTGGTGCTGATCAACCTGCTGGTGTACTTCGTCTTCCAGTCCGACCAAGACCAGCACCTGGACGAGGCCCTCACCTACTACGCCCGATCGGGTCTGGCGGAAATCGAGATCCCCCGGTATCGGGACTATCTGCGCGAGCATGACCCGGAGAGCCCCCTGATTGAAACCGACGTGGCGCCCAAGGATCTCTCGCCGGTCTGGTACATGAAGCTCGAGAGGGATGTCGGGTTCAGACAGCGGCTGGACGCGGGAGAGATCGTCCGCCCGAGCGACGCCGAGTACGCCGTTTGGCTGAGCAAGCGCAAACGTTTCGAAAAGAAGCTCGCCAAAGACCCCACCTACGGCTACAGCCTGATCCCCGGGAGACCCACTGCCCAAGGCTTGATCGGGCACATGTTCCTGCACGCGGGCCTCGAGCACTTGTTCGGCAATATGTTCTTCCTGATCGCGGTGGGCTTCCTGGTGGAATCGACCCTGGGGCGCGTGGCCTTCCTGGCCTGCTACCTGTTGGGAGGCCTCGTTTCGGCAAGCTTCGATATTGTCTTCAGCACCGAGCCGCTGGTTCCGAGCATAGGGGCCTCGGGCGCCATCGCCGGACTCATGGGCATGTATGCCGTGCTCTACTGGACCCGCAAGGTGCGCTTCTTTTACTACTTCATAGCCTATTTCGACTATGTCTCATTGCCGGCCATCGTCCTGCTGCCCCTGTGGCTGACCAGCGAAGGCTACCACATGATCGTGGACAGGGACTCGCACATCGACAACCTCGCCCACTTCGGCGGCCTTTGCGGGGGTGCACTGCTGGCGCTGCTGGTGCGACGATGGCTGCCCTCCTTCACCCTGGAAGAGGTCGAGGCCGAGGACCGCTCCGCGGAGTGCGAGCGCCGACTCGCCGACGCGCGGGTCCTGTGCGAGCAGATGGAGCACCGCAGGGCCTGGCCGTTGCTGCGCAAGCTGCATCGGGAGTTCCCCGAAAACCGCGGCACGCTGGTCTATCTGCACCAATGCAGCCGCCTGGCGCCCGAGTCGGACGAATTCCATCGACTGAGTCAGCGTATCCTAGGCCTTCAGGAGCGCGACCCCGCCACCCATCGCCTAGTGGTCGAGACCTTCGAGGACTACCTCAAGCGCGCCAGACCCGGCCCGCGCCTGAGCGAGGGGATGGCCTGCGGGCTGCTGGAGCGGTTTCTGGACGGGGGCAATCTGGCGGAGGCCGAGCGCATGGCCGGCGCCATCACCAAGAAATCCTGGCGTTGCGGGAATCTGTCCCGTGCGCTGCATCGCCTCGGGTATCTGCTGGCCGAAGCCGGGCACCCGGGCAGGGGGGAGCGTTACCGGGGCCTGGCCCGCGCCCTGACCGAGGAGTCCCCAGGGAGGAACTCAGGCGCTGCGAATCCGGCGGACCAGGCCCAGCAATGAATCGGCCTCCGCCGCCTCGGGACGGCCCGGAAAGTTTCGAGCCACATACTCCAGAGGCCGCTCGGCGAGATCGTCCCGATCCAGATCCTCGCACAATATCCGCCCGGCCAGCAGGTAGACCCCGGGGATCTCCGGAGAGCCCTCGAAACGCTTGTGGAACCCCCCCGCAAGCTTCACTGCCAGCTTGCCGCGCCCCAGGGTCCTGAGCAGGGTCATCAGCTGGCGGTAAGACTCCGGGCGTTTCAGCTCAAGACCCCCTGCCTCGGTCCCCAGCCCGGTAAGCACCTCTGTGGCCGCGCGCGCGTCTCCGGCGTCCAGCAGTAGCGGCAGGTAGTGAACCGCGTGCCGCTTGAGTTCTTCGGGCGTACCGGCGATACCCAGCAGATCGTGATACCGCCGCCGCACCTGCATGTCGCAGGGATCTTCACGAATCAGATCCTGCAGCTCCATCTTGGCCGCGTCGGTGTTGCCCTCGGCCATGTGGCGCTCGAAATGGCTGAACTTCAGGTCGCCCGGCTCCGGCTGGGCCACCAGCGCGCTTGGCGTTGACTCGCCCAGCTCCTCGTGAAATTGCAGGAGCACATAGCCCATCATGGCGAAGGTGGCCATGGAGAAATGAACGTTGATGAAGTTGTACAGGGGCAGCAACAGCGTTAGAGGCATATCCTCCGACACCATCCCCTTCACGTTGGACTCCGCCAGCGTCAACATGGACAGCAGACCGTATAGCGCGAGATAAGGCCAGCCGATACACCGGATCATCTCCACCAGAACCACCGGGTTCATCACCGCGAAGATGCTGTGGGTCGCGGCCAGGGCCATGACGGCGGCAGGAAAGGCAAGGAGACCGAACAGCAACAGGGCCAGCGCCGGGAGCCAACCGACCGTGGCGAGCAACCCACCGACCGTGGTGAAGAACAAGATGATCAGGAAATAGAGCTTGGCCGGCAACTCGTAGCCTTCGACGAGGACTTCGTAGCTCAACGCCGGCGGATCCAGCTTTCCCGTCGATATGTCCTCGAGGATCGAGAAGGAATACTTGAGCATCACGAAATAAAACACCAGGAGAAGGATCACCCCGAACAACGAGAGTCCCGCCATGGCCACGATGATCGCCAGCGACAGGTTCAGCGCCAACGGGGCGGGGCGCAGACCGTAGAGAAAGAAGAAGGGAAGCTTGTGCCAGAAGGGTGGAATGGAGACAGCCTGATTCACGTTTGATCTCCTCGACGTGATGATCCGTCCTATTGCCCGACCCGTCGGGCACTGCGCACGTGCTCGTTCTTGCGGTCGATCTGCTCGTTGATCCACTCGTACAGCAGCTCTCTTGCGCTGTCGGAATCCCGGGAATCCACCCCCGGGACCTCGCCGTTGCGGCCTATGATCGCGACGAAGGGCACCGACCAGATCTCGACCCCATGTTTCTCGCCCGTCTTGCGCGATGGAAATGCAGGATGACGGCTATAACCAGAAGCACGAGGGGAAAGCTAAAGTTGCGCATGGTCGATCCCTGATCACCGTTGATTGTTAGTGGATTCCGATAGCCGATTCTGACTCCAAATACGCTTTCACCGCAAGGCCCGCGCTGCAAGGCATCGTCGCGGTTCTCCGCCGACCTCTCGACCCTGCTGGGCTCCGCGGTGGTAACGCCGTCGAGCTACCCGGTCGAGGTGGCCATCGGCAACGGCGCCATCTCTCCACGCTGCAGTACAGCAGTTATCTGGGCGGCAACGGCTCCACCGACACCGACGGCAAGATCGTGAAATACCGCTGGAGGCGGGTCTCGGGCAGACGGGTGGCGCTGCACAACGCCGACAGCCCCCTAGTCGACTTCGTGGCGCCGAGGATCTAGTTCGGCCGCACCCGGACCCTGGCGTTCGAGCTGAAGGTGACCGATGACAAGGGAGCCACGGATACGAGTCAGACGTCGGTGACAGTGTCGCGTTCACGGATCAGCCAAATGGGCCTCGAAAGTATTCGCTAATGCGAAAGCTCTCGCAGGGGGGTCGGAGCGACCGCCGGTGGGAGAGAGCCCGCCGTCGAAGCTGACAGGGATGTACGTACAGCGTGTCGCGGAGGCCCCCTGCGAGAGCTTTCGCCATTATCGATAGTGCTCGCGCACATAGCGGTCGAGGATGTCCATGAAGTCGGCGGCGATCCTCTCGCCCTTCAGGGTGACCACCTTCTCACCGTCGATATAGATAGGAGCGGCCGGCCGTTCGCCCGTCCCGGGAAGGCTGATGCCGATATTGGCATGGCGGCTCTCGCCCGGGCCGTTGACCACGCAACCCATCACCGCCACGGTCATCGCCTCCACCCCCGGAAACCCCCGACGCCAGAGCGGCATCTGCTCCCGCAGGTGCTCCTGGATGTCCTTCGCGAGCTGCTGGAAATAGGTACTGGTGGTACGCCCGCAGCCCGGGCAGGCGATCACCATGGGTGAGAAGGCCCGCAGGCCCATGGACTGGAGCAGCTCCTGGGCCACCCGCACCTCCTGGGTACGGTCGCCCCCGGGCTCGGGGGTCAGGGAGATGCGAATGGTATCGCCTATACCTTCCTGGAGCAGCACCGCCAGGGCGGCGGTGGAGGCGACTATACCCTTGGAGCCCATCCCCGCCTCCGTGAGGCCGAGGTGCAACGCATAATCGCAGCGCTCCGCCAACATACGGTAGACGCCGATCAGGTCCTGGACACCACTCATCTTGCAGGAGAGCACCAGGCGATCCCGCCCCAGGCCCAGCTCCTCGGCCCGCCGGGCGCTGTCCAGAGCCGAGGCGACCATGATCTCGCGAGTCATCTCGTCGGCATCCCTGGGTTGGGCCGACCGGGCGTTCTCGTCCATCATGCGGGCGATCAGCTCCGGGTCCAGGCTGCCCCAGTTGACACCGATGCGCACCGCCTTGCCGTAGCGGCAGGCGGTCTCGATCATGCTGGCGAACTGGCTGTCGCGCTTCTCCCCGCGCCCGACGTTCCCGGGGTTGATCCGATACTTGGCCAGGGCCTCGGCGCACCCGGGGAGCTGGCTCAACAGGCGATGACCGTTGAAATGGAAATCGCCGATCAGGGGGACCTGGCAGCCCTGGCGTGCGAGACCTTCACCGATCTCCGGGACCGCCTTCGCCGCTGCTTCGTTGTTGACGGTGATGCGCACCAGCTCAGAGCCGGCCCGGGCGAGGGCGGCCACCTGCGCCACCGTGGCCACCACATCGGCGGTATCCGTGTTGGTCATGGACTGGACGACCACCGAGGCGCCGCCCCCGAGGGTAATCCCGCCGACATCGACGCCGACGGTGGGATGGCGATGCAGGGATGATGGGGACATAGCTGGCCATGATAGCCGATCCCAGAAGGACCGCGTCACCCTTCGCGCGAGACACAAGCTTTAGCATGAGGTCCGCGTGTACCTTGCCAGCCGGTTGGGCTCTTCGGCCACCAGACGTTTGGCCTGGTGCATGGCCGCGGAGTCGGCGAGCCCGCCGATGCGCGCGTTCATGTCGATCGCCGATCGACTGGCCCATGGACATCAGGCCAGCCGTGATGAAGCCGACCACCAGCACCGTGGTCACCGAGGAGGATTGGATCACCGCCGTGACGAAGGCACCGGGGCTGGAGGGGGGGACAAACAAGAGCCCCGCCCCTCGACCGGCTGGTCGGCGGGCGGGGCGCGGGGGCTGATTGGCGGCGCCGAGCGAGAGGGCTTACTTGATCTTGCCGATTCCCAGCATCTTGAGGACATACTTCTCGTAGATGGGCTCGGACGTGCCCTTCTTCATCTTTCGGATGAAGTACTTCTCGAAGGCGATCTTGGCCATGTGGACCCACTTGCCCTTCTTGAACCAGGCCACGTTACGGGGCGGCATCTGGGGCAGAGCCACGAAAGCGGCACCCGTATCGCCCATGTCCTCCAGACAGATGGCGTTCCAGGTCGCCTTGGTGTCCAGCTCGCGTCCGGCCAGATCACTGGCGATGTTGTGGACGATAGCGGTGACCATGGACTCGATCATGTAGCCGGTCTTGGGGGCACCGGTCGGCACAGGGGTCGCCTCGACCGGCGGAATGGCGATACACACCCCGGCGGAGTAGATGTTGGGGTACTTGGGATTGCGCTGGTACTCGTCGACGAACACGAAGCCGCGGGGGTTGCACAGTCCCTCCACGCTGGACAAGGCGTCCACACCCTTGAAGGCCGGGAGCATCATCGAGTACTTGAAGGCGATCTCATGGTCCTTGACCTTCTGACCCTGGTCGTCGTACTGCTCGACGAACATTTTGCCCGCCTCGACCTTGGTCACCTTGGCGTTGGTGATCCAGTTCAGGTGATGGTTGCGCATCTCCGACTCCAACATGCCCTTGGAGTCGCCCACGCCACCCAGGCCGAGATGGCCGATATAGGGCTCGGAAGTCACAAAGGTGATCGGCACCCTATCGCGCATCTTGCGCTTGCGCAGATCGGCATCGAGGATGAAGGCATACTCGTAGGCCGGACCGAAACACGAGGCGAAGGGCATGGCGCCGATGATCACCTGCCCGGGGTCCTTGAGAAACTCCTGATAATCTTCGTAGGCCTTCTCGGCGTGGTCGATGGTACACACCGAGTGGGTATTGTTGTCGGGGCCGGCTCCTTCCACCTCTTCGAAGGCAAGCCGCGGGCCAGTGGCTAGGATCAGATATTCGTACTTGGCCGTCTTTCCGTTGGCCAGGGTCAGGGTGTTGTTCTGGGCATCGATCCTGTCGCAGCGCTGGTCGATGAAATTAATGCCCTTGCGCTCCAGGTACGGACGAATCGGGAAGGTGATGCTGTTGCGATCCCGCCAGCCGACCGCCACCCAGGGGTTGGACGGGACGAACTGGAAATAGGCACGCTCGTTGATGACCGTGATCTCATGCTCCTTGCCGAGCTCGTCGCGAAGCTCGTATGCGCAAGACATTCCGCCGTTTCCGGCACCCAGGACTACCACGTGAGCCATGTCTCGATCCTCCTCGATGTCAGGAAAATTTTGTCGTTGTTGCCGCCCGTGCCTCCTGCCTTAGTTTAGATGCCTGACTGTTTCGGCAGCATCACGCAAGCTTCGTACCCGTTGGCAAGCTCCCGTGATCGGACCCCCACGCACCGAGCGCGACGGGAATTGGCCCGGCAGGGTCCAGACCGAATCATGCCGGAAGATCGAGTGACAAAGCCGATCCCTGTCCGCTGGACCCTCGAAATCCGGGCGGTATCCAGGGGCCAATATAGCTGAAGATAGACGGGAATCCTCCTTGGATTTCCCCCTGAGAAGACCGAAGAAGCTGCCGCCGGTCCGCCACAAATGGCAGATTGTCAGTTTGACAGAGACAAGACATGGCCGGTATCGGGGATATCCCTAGCGAAAATCCCGGCTCCGCGTCGGCAGTCGCCCAAGCAGCGCCGAATAGTCCAGCAGCCGCTTGGCGATCAGGTGCAGCACCTCGCCCTCGCGCTGCACCTGCCCGACCACGCCGAGTAGGCGCGCGCGCAGCATGGTCAGGCGCTGCCGCTCCGCCAGACGCTTCCAGATGATCAGATTGATCTGCCCCGTCTCGTCCTCCAAGGTCACGAAGGTCACGCTGTTGGCCGAGGAGGGCCGCTGGCGGTTGATCACCAGGCCGCCAGTGCACACCCAGTCACCGTGGCCATAGCGCCATAAGGCCTCGGCGGGGATCAGACCCCGCCTCTGCAGCTGGGCGCGCAGCAAGGCCAGGGGATGGCGTCTCAGGGTCAGGCCCAGGCTCGCATAGTCGGCGAGTATCTCCTGACCCTCGGTCGGCCGTGGCAGAGCGGGGCCTGTTTCATCGAAAGAATCTGAACCGCAGAGGCACAGAGGCGCAGAGGTTGCGGGGTGTGATGCGGCTGGGCCAGTCGGCTCGGCCCCTTCTTCCTGGTCGAACAGGGGCAGCGGGGCCTGTACCCCGACCACCTGCCAGACGGCGCGATGGCGGTCGCCCGCCAGACCCCGCAGGGCATCCGCGGCAGCCAGGGCCTCCAGGTCGCCTCGATGCAGCCCCGCGCATCGGGCGAGCTGGTCCAGGTCCCGAAAGACCCCCTGGGCACGGGCCGACACCAGCCGCCCCGCCCCCGCCGCTGACAGGCCCTTGACCATGCGCAGCCCCAGGCGCAGGGCGGGGACGGAAACATCGCCCTGCCTGAAGTCCTCCAGGGTGCAGTCCCAGTCGCTGTGGGCCACATCCACTGCGCGCACCTCCACCCCCGCACGGCGCGCCGCCTGTACCAGCTGTGCGGGGGCGTAGAAGCCCATGGGCTGGCTGTTGAGGACGGCCGCGAAGAAGGCCGCGGGCTCGTGGCGCTTGAGCCAGGCGGACACATAGACCAGCAGGGCGAAGCTGGCAGCATGGGACTCGGGAAACCCGTATTCCCCGAAACCGAGGATCTGGCGGTAGATCCGCTGGGCGAAGTCGACCTCGTAGCCTCGCTCCACCATGCCCTCGATCAGCCGCTGCTCGAACTGCTCCAGGGTGCCCCGACGGCGCCAGGCGGCAATGGAGCGCCGCAGCCGGTCGGCCTCGCCCGGCGAGAAGCCCGCCGCCACCATGGCCACTTTGATCACCTGTTCCTGGAAGATGGGCACCCCCAGGGTGCGCCCCAGCACCTGCCGGACCGCCTCGGACGGATAGGTGACCGGTTCCAGGCCCTGCCGGCGCTTGAGGTAGGGATGAACCATGTCGCCCTGGATGGGACCCGGGCGCACTATGGCCACCTCGATGACAAGGTCATAGAAGCAGGCGGGGCGCAGCCGCGGCAGCATGGCCATCTGGGCTCGGGACTCGACCTGGAACACCCCCACCGTATCTCCATGCTGGATCATCTCGTAGACGGCGGGGTCTTCGGGCGGGACGTTTTGCAGCCCCAGCGGATTGCCCAGCCCGGGGGTCTCTCCCCTGCACTCTCCCGCCTCCCAGCCCCGATAGGCATTGACCAGATCGAAGGCCCGGCGGATCGCCGAGAGCACGCCCAGGGCGAGGCAGTCCACCTTCAGCAGGCCCAGGGCGGACAGATCGTCCTTATCCCACTGGATCACCGTGCGCTCGGCCATGGCCGCATCCTCGATGGGCACCAGACGCGAGAGCGGGCCCCGAGAGATGACGAAGCCGCCGACATGCTGGGAGAGATGGCGCGGGAAGCCGAGGATCGCCTGAGTCAGCAGCAACACCCGCAGCAGCAGGGGATTGTCCGGATCGAATCCCGCCTCGCGCACCCGCTCCGGCGAGATCGCCCGCCCGTCCCACCAGGTGAAGCTCCCTGCCAGCCGGTCCACCTGGTCCAGGTCCAAGCCCAAGGCCTTACCCACGTCGCGCACCGCGCTCTTGGGTCGGTAGCTGATCACCGTGGCCGCCAAGGCGGCGCGCTCCCGGCCGTACTTGGCATAGATGTACTGGATCACCTCCTCCCGGCGCTGGTGCTCGAAGTCCACGTCGATATCGGGAGGCTCGTTGCGCTCCCGCGAGATGAAGCGCTCGAACAGCAGCTCCATGCGCGCGGGGTCCACCTCGGTGATCCCCAGCGCATAGCAGACCGCCGAGTTGGCCGCCGAGCCCCGCCCCTGGCAGAGGATGCCCCGGGAACGGGCGAAGCCGACGATGTCGTGGACGGTGAGAAAATAGGGCTCGTAGCCCAGCTCGGCGATCAGTCCCAGCTCGTGCTCCACCAGCTCGCGCACCTTGGCGGGCTCGCCCCCGGGCCAGCGACGGCGCAGTCCCTGCTCGGTCAGCTCTCGCAGCCAGGCCGAGGGGCTCAGACCCGCCGGTGCTCCTTCTACGGGGTACTCATAGCTCAGCTGGTCCAGGGAGAAGCGGCAGCGCGCGGCAATCTTCAGGGTCTCGGCCAACAGCCGGGGTGGATACAGCCCGGCCAGGTCCGCACGGGCCCGCAGGTGCCGCTCGCCGTTGGGCTGCAGGGCATGGCCCACCCGGGCCAGGGGCAGGCCGAGGCGAATGGCGGTCAGGGTGTCCTGCAGCGGCCGGCGTCCCCGTGCATGCATCAAGACCCCCCCGGCCGCCACCAAGGAGACACCGCAGCTTGCGCCCAGGTCCTCCAGGGCCGCCAGGCGAGCCAGATCCCGGCCGTTGCGGTGCAGCTCCACCCCGATCCAGACCCGCCCGGGGAAACACTCCGCCAGCCACGGCCCCGTCCCCGGATCGTCCCCTTCGTCCGGGAGCCAGAGGACCAGACAACCCTCCAGGCCCGATGCCAGGTCCGAGCGCTCCAGCCGATAAGACCCCTTGTCCGCGCGCCGCCGCCCCCGGGTAATCAGCTCGCACAAGTCGCCGTAGCCGTCCCGGTCCGCGGCCAGCAGCACCAGGCGAGGCCCCTCGTAGAGCCGGATCTCGCTGCCGACGATCAGCTTCAGACCGCAGGCCTTGGCCTCCCCGTGGGCTCGCACCACGCCGGCCAAGGAGCACTCGTCGGTCAGCGCCAGGGCCGCATAGCCCTGCTCATGGCCCCGACGCGCCAGCTCCTCGGGATGAGAGGCCCCGGTCAGAAAGGTGAAGTTGGACAGGCAATGCAGCTCGGCATAGCCCGGGGTCGGATCGAACATGATGGCAGCACAAGATACTGTAGATATATACAGTATCTAGCACCTGTGCGGGGATCGAGCAACTCCCCCTCCCGGACCCTCCCCCACACGTGGGGGAGGACGCGACACTTCGGCGTTTCGCCGAAAGACCGCCGTAGGTCGGGCTGGCGCCGTCTGCCAACCCGACATTCCTTCGGATCAATGATCTCTCGAGGGGCCGCAGAGCACGCGGAGGCCCGTAGGATGTCGGTTAGCATACCCGTTGCGCACGGATCTTGATCGGCGTTCTCTGCGCGCTCTGCGGCTCTGCGAGAGTCCCTTCCGGACCCCGCTCCCGCCGCAGCTCGTCAGAAGCCGGACAGGTAGCGAAAGAGCATGACATAGCGCTCCTTGACCCGCTGGTCGAACAGGGGGTCGGAGCTATCGGGCAGGTCCGGCTCCAAAGCGTCGAGCTGGGCGTCGGTCAGAGCCTGGTCGACCAGGGGGAAGATCTCGTCTTCCTCCAGGTCCAGGTGGCGGCGCTGGAGGGTGAGATAGTTCCGACCGAGGCCTTCGACCTCCTCCCGGCGCTGAACGGCTCCCTGCACCACGCCCTCCAGGGCATGGCGAAAGCGACGGGTCATCTCCACCAGGGTCTTGTGCTGGCCCATTACCTCCTCGATGAGCGCCTTCTCTTTCCGATGCTCTGTCAGATAGAGATCGAAGATCCTGTCCTCCGACTTGTGATGGACGCAGTCGGCGTAGTTCTCCAGGTAGTCGAGCAGGTCGATCAACAGGTCCAGCTCGGGCTCGGCACCCCCATGGAACAGGTCCAGCTGCCGCCCCAGAAGGTCCAACAGCTGTAACAGCCGGGTGTGATCCCGTCGCAGGTGTTGCAGGATAGGGTGCATCAGTATGTCCCTCGCGGATTGAGGCCGGAGTCGATCTAGGTTTAATCTACCGGGCCTATGCCGCGGCCGCCAGGGCTGCGTCCACTACCCGGCCTGGGAGCGGCGCCCTGGAGAGAGCCAGCGCCAGACATGGCCCTGGGGCCGATGCGCCCCGGTCAGGATATAGCTGAGTGAGCTGCAGTTCTGCAGGGTCCAGGCCATGCGATCGCGCACATGGTGTCTACCGCAGAAGAGAATTCGGTCACCCGGCCTCAACGCCGTATCCTCCTCGGGCACCAGCACCCGCTCCCCGGGACGCACCAGTAGCAGTGCCAGCGCCGCCAAGGGCTTGGTACGCTCCAGTGGATCGGTGAGCACGTGGGAGAGCAGCACCCTGCCCCCGCCGGCCAGCACCTCGGCGATGGCATAGGCCCCCTGGGCATCCACCGCCACCTCCCAGACCGCCGGCACCCGGGTCGTGACCAGGGCCGTGACCCGGCTGAGCAGCTCGCAGGCCCAGCTGTTGGGCTGGTAGGCGGCCAGCTGCTCCAGCTCGTGGAGCAAGGGGGTGGCGAGCAGCACCCGGATCTTGTCGGCGATGATGGTGGGGGGGTGCATCACCATGTCGGCCTTCACCGCGTCAATGATCGGCCGGTTGTCCTTGAGATTCTGGCGCAGCACCAGGAACAGGGCTGGATTGAGGTCCTGCGCGGTCATGACCATCGACAGGTTGTTCACATCGTTGTCGGTGCCGGCCACCAGGCCCACGGCCCGCTCGATCTCCGCCTCCCTCAGGGTCTTCCCCTCGGTGCCTCGCCCCACCACGCAGCCGACCTCGGGCACGCCCGTGCTCTCGGGAGTGGCCTCGATCACCCGGGTCTCCATCCCCTGGGCGACGAGCCGCTGGTGCACGGCCTTGCCGAAGCGCCCGTAGCCACACACCAGCCAGAGTCCGTCGCGGGGTGGATTCACCGGCTCGGGCAAGTCCTCGCCAGGCAGCCGGGTGAGCCATTCGTGCAGCAGGTGCAGGCCCGGGGTCTGAAAGGCCATGGCCAAGTGGGCGGCAAAGGTGTCGAAGGGGTCGATGATGTAGTCGGTACCGAAGGAGGCCATGTTCGCCTCCACGTCATGGGAGTCGGCACGGCAGATCACGGGAGTGTCCCCGTGCAACAGCTTGGCGGTGATCGCGATCTTGAGATTGACCTCGTTGAGATTGGTCAGCGCCGCCACCCCGGCACACTTGGGATGCTTGAGTCCGGCCTCGAGCAGGTGCAGGGGCCGTCCTGCATCCCCGCACAGGGCAGGCACATGCTGGCGCAGGTTCTCCAGGCGCAGATGGCTGACCCGCTCCGGTCGGATCTCCACCACCACGGCGCTCTGATCCCGATCGGTCAGCGCCTGGACCAAGGCGCCGCCGGTCTCTCCGTAGCCGCAGATCAGATAGAAGCGCTGGGCCATGCGACGGATGCGCCGGGCGAAGCGGCGCTCTGTCACCGCCATCTTGAAGGTGGTGTCCTGGAACAGGGCCACCAGGGTACCTATGGCGTAGACCCAGACCACCACGCTCAGGTACAGGGTCAAGACCACCCAGAGACGTTGAGCATCGGTCAGGGGATAGGGGATCTCTCCGAAGCCGATGGTGGTGGCGGTGTAGCTGACGAAATAGAAGGCATGGAAGAAGTCCATGTGCCAGGGATTGCCCGCCGCATCCTGTCCGGGGATCAGCACCAGCCCGAGCACCGCCACCGCGTAGGCGCCGATCAGCGACAGCAAGGGCGCACGCATGCGCCGAAACACAATGAAGAAGATGTTCTCCATGCTCAGCGCTTGAGCATGACCGTCTCGATCACCAACAGCACCACCGAGACGACATTGGCCAGCATGGCACCTCCGGACAGGGAGACGATGCTCGCCATCGCCGTGGGGGTCATGCCGTCATCGCTGGCGTGCACGGCGAGCGTCCAGACCACCGCTGCGACCAGCAGCTGGAGCACTGCCACCAGGCTGGTGGCCAGGAGCACCGCACCCATCTGGGTCCGGTCGCCGAACTTAAGCACCGTGGCGATCAGGTTGACGATCACCACCGCGAACAGCTCGTAGACATGGTGATGGGCGGGATTGTCCATCTCGCCGACGAAGAAGCCGAAGTTCAGGGTCAGCGCCAACACGATGAAGAAGCCGAATACCACCTTTTCGGGATTCATTGCTCTCTCCTGTACCCTTTTGGACCTGGCCTCCTCATCATAGCCCAGGCCGGGCACTGGGAGTCCGCAGACCCGGGGTTGCCCGCATTGTTACCATCCGTAACGAGTGCTAGCCTCGAGAATATGCCCCGCTCCTCCGACACCGAGTCTGACCGCAAGCTGGACTTCGTCGTGCTGTTGGGTCTCTTCGCCCTGCTCTTGCTCAGCCCGCCCCTCCTGCTCTGGTGGGCCGACCTGGACGGCCCCTGGTGTATGCCCTACCTGATCTGGGCACTGCTGATTGCCCTTGGCGCCTGGGTACAGCACCGCCGAGGGCGGTATGACCCTTGAGCTGCCGGTGCTGTTCGGGGCGGTGGTCGGCTATCTGGCCCTGCTGTTCCTGATCGCCTACGCCGCGGACCGAGGCTGGATCCCCGAGCGCTGGACCAACCGCCCGGTGGTCTATGTGCTCTCCCTGGGTGTCTACGCCAGCTCTTGGAGCTATTACGGCAGCGTCGGCTTCGCCCGCTCCCACGGCTTCCAATTCCTCACCATTTACCTGGGAGTGACCCTGGCCTTTCTGATGAGCCCGTTGCTCCTCAGACCCTTGCTCAAGCTGACCCGGGAGTACCAGCTCATCTCCCTGGCGGACCTGTTCGCCTTCCGCTTTCGCAGCCAGACTGTCGGTGTGCTGGTCACCCTGTTCATGCTGATCGGCTCCCTGCCTTACATCGCGCTGCAGATACGGGCGGTGACCGAATCCCTGCAGGTGCTCACCCAGCAGGCGACGCCTCGGGTGCTCGCGCTGGGCTTTTGCGCCATTCTGATCCTGTTCGCCATCCTGTTTGGCGCTCGCCACATCGCGCCCCGCGAGAGACACCGCGGCCTGGTAGTGGCCATCGCCTTCGAGTCTCTGGTCAAGCTGATCGCCCTGCTCACGGTGGGCCTATTCGCGGTATTCGGCGTCTTTTCGGGTCCGGGCGACCTGAATCTATGGCTGGCAGAGCATCCTCAAGCCATCGAGGCACTCTACGAGCCGGTCCGCGAGGGGCCCTGGGTCACCCTGTTGTTCCTGGCCTTCGCCGCCGCCTTTCTGCTGCCGCGCCAGTTTCACATGGCCTTCACCGAGAACGCCGATCCGAGCGCCCTGGGCACGGCGAGCTGGGGCTTCCCGCTCTTCCTGCTGCTGCTCAATCTGGCCGTACCTCCCATCCTCTGGGCCGGCTCACACCTGGCTCTGGACATGAGCGCCGACTATTACGTGCTCGGAATCACCTTGCACCAGAGTCCACCCTGGCTACCTGTGCTGGCCTTTCTGGGCGGGGTCTCGGCGGCCAGCGCCATGGTCATCGTCAGCACCCTGGCCCTCTCCGCCATGAGCCTCAATCACCTGCTGTTGCCGGCCAGCTATCCGGACCCCCGCTTGGATCTCTACAGCTGGCTGCTGTGGGGCCGGCGTCTGTTGATAACGGTCATCATTCTGGCGGGCTACGCCTTCTACGACCTGGTGGTGCACAACCAAGGCCTGGTCCAGCTGGGGCTCATCTCGTTCGTCGCCGTCGTCCAGTTCCTTCCGGGCATCCTGGGGGTGCTCTACTGGCCGCGCGCCAACCGCATCGGCTTCATTGCCGGGCTGCTCGGCGGCATGCTGGTCTGGGGCCTGACCCTGCTGGCACCCCTGCTTGCCTCCTCGGGCTTCATCCCGACGGGACCGGATCTGAGCGCATTGGCCGGAGAGTCCGGCCTTGACCACTGGGGGCCCGCCACCTTCTGGTCTCTGACGGTGAACGGCGGTCTATTCGTGGCACTATCGCTATTCACCTGCCAGTCGCCCGCGGAGCAGGACGCGGCCAAGGCCTGCCGTACCGAGGCATTCAACCCGCCCACCGGGGTGGTCTCGGCCCGCGCCACCCGGGAGTTCACGGATGCACTGGCCGAGATCATCGGTGCCCGCACGGCCGAGAGAGAGGTCCAACAGGCCTTGGGCGATCTCGGCATGTCCGAGAGCGAGACCCGTCCTTCGGAGCTTCGCCGGTTGCGCGAGCGCATCGAGCGAAACCTGTCGGGCCTGATCGGCCCCCAGATGTCTCACATGATCGTCAACCGGCGTCTGGTCCTGGACGCCCACTCCAAGACCGCCTTGGCCGACTCCATGCGCTACATAGAGGACCGCCTTGAGGACTCCCATTCCCGGCTGCAGGGACTGAGCGCCGCCTTGGACAATCTGCGCCGCTATCACCGCCAGATTCTGCTCGACCTGCCGCTGGGCGTGTGCACCATCGATCCCGAGCAGACGGTGCTCACCTGGAACCTGGCCATGGAGGTGATGACCGGGCTGGATACCCCAAGCACCCTCGGACGCCGTCTTGCCGCGCTGCCCGCCCCCTGGGGCGAGACATTGGCAGGCTTCGCCTTGTCCCAGGACCAGCATGTCCACCACATGGAGCTGCGGCTGGGGCCCCGCCTCCACTGGTTCAATTTCCACAAGGCCGACACCTTCGACCCGATGCTCCCGGCCGAGGAGTCGATCTCGCGCACAGGCACGGTCATACTGCTGGAGGACCTGACCAGCCTGGAAAACCTGGAGGCGGAGCTGGCCCACACCGACCGCCTAGCTTCGGTCGGTCGTCTCGCCGCGGGAGTAGCCCACGAGATCGGCAACCCGGTCACCGGCATCGCCTCCCTCGCCCAGAACCTGCGCGAAGAGACCGAGGATACCCAGGTGCGCGACACCCTGGACGAGATCCTGGGCCAGACCCGGCGCATCTCGGGCATAGTGCGCTCGCTCATGGGCTTCAGCCACAGCGGCATGGTGTCCGGGGAGCGGCGCGAGTTCGACCTGCTACCCGTGATCGAGGACGCCATGCGCCTGGTGCGCCTGACCCGGGAGGCCAAACGCGTGGACTGCTCCCTGAGCTGCCCGGGGGGGCTGAAGGTCTTCGGGGACCGTCAGCGCATCGCCCAGGTGCTGGTCAACCTCTTCACCAACGCCTGCGATGCCTCCAAGCAGGGCGATCGGGTCGAGATCATCGCCCTGGCCGAGGCGAGCGGGGTGCGCATCGAGGTGCTCGACCAGGGCGAAGGCATCCCCGAGGAGATCAGAGACGAGGTGTTGGTTCCCTTCTTCACCACCAAGCAGCCGGGAGAGGGCACGGGCCTGGGCCTGCCCCTGGCCTATCGCATCATCGAAGAGCACGACGGAAGCCTGGAGATCGACTCTCAGCCAGGCGTGGGAACCCGCGTGGTGATCCGTCTGCCCGATCGGCGGGGACGACTGGACAATGAGCAAGATACTGATCATTGAAGACGAGCCAGTGATCCGTGGCGCCCTGCGCCGCCTGCTGGAGCGGCGCGGCTACAGCGTCTGCGAGGCGGGCTCGGTGGAGCAGGCCGTCTCGGAGCAGGACCTCGGGGATCTCGACCTGATCATCGCCGACCTGCGCCTGCCCGGCAAGCCGGGCACCGCGGTGCTGGGCAAGGCCCCAGGCGTGCCGGTGCTGGTGATGACCAGCTATGCGAGCGTGCGCTCGGCAGTGGAATCCATGAAGCTCGGCGCGGTGGACTACATCGCCAAGCCCTTCGACCACGAGGAGCTGGTGCTGCTGGTGGAGCGCACCCTCAAGCAGCAGCGTGGCGAGCGACAGAAGACCGCGCTGAAGTCCGAGATCGACCGCACCTACCCGGTGGAGGGAATGATCGGGCGATGTCCCGCCATGCACGAGGTGTTCCACGGGATCGACAAGGTGGCGCCCACGGATTCCACCGTGCTGATCCTGGGCGAATCGGGTACCGGCAAAGAGCTGGTGGCCCGGGCCATCCACGCCCGCAGCCCCCGCAGCGATGCCCCCATCGTGGCCGTCAACTGCGCATCCATCCCGGACACCCTGGTAGAGTCCGAGCTGTTCGGACACGAGCGAGGAGCCTTCACCGGGGCGGATCGTGACCGCCCGGGCCTGGTAGAGAGTGCCGGCGGAGGCACCCTGTTTCTGGATGAGATCGGCGAGCTGCCCCTGCCGGCCCAGGCCCAGCTGCTTCGGGTGCTGCAAGACGGTGAGGTCCGCCGGGTGGGCTCCGGACAGGTCCGCCATATCGACGTACGGCTTGTCGCCGCCACCCACCGGGATCTCAAGCAGCTTGTCCAGGACAGTCTGTTCCGAAGCGATCTGTATTTCCGGCTCAGGGTGGTGGAGCTGACCTTGCCGCCCGTGCGAGCCCGGGGCAAGGATCTGCTCGAGCTCTCACACTTCCTGTTGGAGAAGGTCTGTCGCCGACTCAACCGACCGCGATTGGCGCTGGCCCCGAGTGCCTTGCAAGCGATCAGCGGGTATCCTTGGCCCGGCAATGTTCGCGAGCTGGAGAATGCCATAGAGCGCGCAGTGATCCTCTGCGAGGACGATCGGATCACCCCCGAGCTGCTCGCCATCGACCATGCCGACCCCGGCTCCGACCCGGCCGGCGGAGCGTCCCAGGACCTGTCCCTCGAGGACTATTTCCGCCGCTTCGTCCGAGAGCACCAGGACAGGCTGACGGAGACGGAGCTGGCCCGGCGCCTGGGCATCAGCCGCAAGACCCTATGGGAGCGGCGCCAACGCTTGGGCATCCCGCGAAGGCCCAAGGGTCCTTGAGCCCCAGCGCCCGCGAGACCCTGATGAGCCTGAATACTCTCTACCTTCGCCTGCTTGCCCTGGTCGTGGTCATCGCCCCTTCGTCTCGCTGCTGCTCGCCGAGGACGGGCGGCGGCGCACCGACCAGCTACTGCTGGCCCTGATCGGCGACCCCGCGACCATGGACATCCCCTCTGCCAAGCTGCAGGGGGCCGCCACCGAGCAAGACGTTCGCGCCAACTTTCCGGATCTCACGCTGGAGTCAGCGGACAGACCCAGTCATTTCGGCGATCGCAGCTGCAACGCCCAAATTGCGTCCTTCAACCTAGAAACCGCAGTTGACCGCTTCGAGTGGCTGGCAAGTGATTGTTTTGCTGATGGGTATTGAGAAATCTCGGACTCACCCGCGAGGTGAGCGGCGCTACGACCACCAGGGCACGCACGGCGCAGAGCCTGGCGGCCGTCCAACTGCGGTTTCCAGGTTCAGCGGCTCGCTACGCGAGCATTTGCGCCACGCCCTGGACCGCCCGGCCCAGACAGTCGGCAACAATCTCAGCAACTCCGGACAGCCCGAGACGGTCGACCGGAGGGCCTTGGCCGTAGAGGCACTGATGACCATGACTCGCCTGCATCACCGACGCCCTCACCGCTCGGCCCATCGCCATGGCCGAGCAGCAGCTTGGCCCGCCCCCCGTGCCCTATGCCTGGCTGGCCTGGGGCTCCCAGACACGGCGCGAGCAGACCTGCGACTCCGACCAGGACCATGCCCTGAGCGACGCCCTGTGCACCGCCGAGCCGTTCCTGGCGCTTGCCGGCGAGATCGCACCCAATCGGCGGGGGCGCCTGAAGGACTTCTTGACCGGCTGAGTTACACAAGGTAACGGCACGTCGTTACCTTGCGTAGCAGATGACACGGCACCGAAACGCCGAGTATCCTGCTATTCTATTGATATTAAAATAATTTTTGAAACGGCACGAATCTCGCTTCGAAGCTCGACAGAGATCCTGCCCAGACAAGGCGGACGGGCTTGGTGGCCGAGCTGCAATCGCTGGATATGCGAGCGGGAGCAAGGCCGAGTGGCTACGGGCCGAGCATGCAACGCAACGCCGGACACATGTTTGTGGCCCATTGGGGAGGCAAAGACCTCCCCTTTCTTTTTGGATCATCCAGAGGGTCGTCGCCCCCAACCCCCGAGCCCAAGCGTCAGGGTGCTCCGCGAGGCTCTGAGGCGAGCACAAAGGCGTTTTCGCAGCCTTGCCAGACACCACGCCGCACGCACCCTTGCGGCCGTCCAACTGCCGCCTCTTAGGTTCAAGCGCTCGTCGCGTTGACACGGGCCCAGGCAGGCCGAACAATGCGGCCACTACAAGAATGCCGAGGAAGGAGAAGATCATGTCCGAAAAGCTCTACCCCGTCCCCCCTGAGGTCGCCGACAAGGCCCATATCGACGCAGCCCGATACGAGGCCCTGTACCGGCAGTCTCTGGAAGATCCGGAGGGCTTCTGGGCGGAGCAGGCCGAGCGCTTCGTCACCTGGACCGAGACATGGAACGGCAAGGTAATGGACTACAGCTTCGATCCGGCCAATCTGTTCATCAAGTGGTTCGCGGGCGGCAAGCTCAATGTCGCCTACAACTGCCTGGACCGCCATCTGGAGACCCGGGGCGATCAGACAGCCATCATCTGGGAGGGTGACGACCCGGACGAGGACAAGCACATCAGCTACCGCGAGCTGCACGCCGAGGTATGTAAGCTGGCCAACGTGCTCAAGGCCCACGGCGTCAACAAGGGCGACCGGGTCAGCATCTACATGCCCATGATCCCGGAGGCGGCCGTGGCCATGCTGGCCTGCGCCCGCATCGGCGCCATTCATTCGGTGGTGTTCGGGGGCTTCTCGCCGGACAGCCTGCGCGACCGCATCCTGGATTCCGACTGCCACACAGTGATCACCGCCGACTACGGCGTGCGCGCCGGCAAGCATGTCCCGCTCAAGAAGAACACGGATACGGCCTTGCAAGAGTGCCCCAACGTCTCGACCGTGGTGGTGGTCCGGCGCACCGGCGGAGAGGTCGCTTGGACCCAAGACCGTGATGTCTGGTACCACGAGGCCATGGCCGAGGCCTCCGCCGACTGCCCCCCGGAGGAGATAGACGCCGAAGACCCCCTGTTCATCCTCTATACCTCCGGCTCCACGGGCAAGCCCAAGGGGGTTCTGCACACAACAGGCGGCTATCTAGTGTTCGCCGCCATGACCCACATGTACACCTTCGACTATCGCGAAGGCGAGGTCTACTGGTGCACCGCCGACGTAGGCTGGGTCACAGGCCACACCTACATCGTCTATGGTCCCCTGGCCAACGGTGGCATCAGCCTGATGTTCGAGGGCGTGCCCAACTACCCGGACATGTCCCGCTTCTGGCAGGTGGTGGACAAACACCAGGTGCGCACCTTCTACACGGCCCCCACCGCTCTCCGAGCCTTGATGCGCGCCGGTGACGAGCCGGTCAGGAAGACCTCCCGCAGCTCCTTGCGTCTGCTCGGTACCGTGGGCGAGCCGATCAACCCGGAGGCCTGGGAATGGTATTACCACGTGGTCGGTGGCGGGCGCTGCCCGATCGTCGACACCTGGTGGCAGACCGAGACCGGCGGGCACCTGATCACCCCCCTGCCCGGCGCCACAGACCTCAAGCCGGGCTCCGCCACCAAGCCGTTCTTCGGCGTCAAGCCCGCCCTGGTGGATGCCGCTACCGGCCAGCTCTTGGAGGGCGCGGCCTCGGGCGCCCTGGTCATTTCCCAGCCCTGGCCGGCCCAGATGCGCACCGTGTTCGGCGACCATCAACGCTTCGTCGACACCTATTTCAAGCAATACCCCGGCTCGTACTTCACGGGTGACGGCGCGAGACGCGACGAGGACGGCTATTACTGGATCACCGGGCGCATCGACGACGTGCTCAACGTCTCCGGCCACCGCCTGGGCACCGCCGAGATCGAGTCGGCCCTGGTGCTGCATCCCCACGTGGCCGAGGCCGCGGTAGTCGGCTTCCCCCACGACATCAAAGGCCAGGGTATCTATGCCTATGTCACCCTGATGGTCAGCGTGGAGCCCACCGATGATCTCAAGAAAGACCTGGTGGCCTTGGTGCGCGGTGAGATAGGTCCCATCGCCACCGTGGACCTGATCCAGTGGGCCCCAGGCCTGCCCAAGACCCGCTCGGGCAAGATCATGCGCCGCATCTTGCGCAAGATCGCCGCCAACGAGGCGGATCAGATCGGCGACACCTCCACCCTGGCCGATCCGGCCGTGGTTGAAGACCTGGTCGCCAACCGCGCGAACCGATAGTCGTCCACAATTCGAGGCTCGAAGGCCCAATCGTTCCCGTGATCGAGCCTTCTTTTTATTGGGCAAAGCGTATACTGGCGCTCGGTTGGCTATGGGTCTTTCAATTCAAATCAGGAGGGCAATCCTTGGGAGCACAAATCAAGGTCGGCGTCTTCGTCGATGCCGAGAATATCCGCTACAACGGCGGATACCAGATGCGCTACGACGTGCTCAGGCGCTTCGCCGCACGTGACGGCGGCAAGCTGCTGCGTCTCAACACCTACATCACCTACGACCAGGAGCGTGCGCGGGAAGACACCGAATACGCTGAGCGCTCCCGCTCCTTCCAGCAGATGGTGCGCGAGTTCGGCTGGAAGATCACCACCAAGATCGTACGTCGCTATGTGGACGAGGAGGGCAATGTCACCACCAAGGCCAATGCCGATCTGGACATGGCAGTAGACGCTATGCTTCAGGCCGACAACCTGGACCAGATACTCCTGGTGACCGGCGACGGGGACTTCCTGCAGGTGGTCACCGCCTTGCAGAACCGCGGCTGCCGGGTGGAGCTGCTGGGCTTCAAGAACGTCTCGGCCCAGCTGCGCCGCCAGGTGGACGGCTTCTACTCGGGGTTTCTGATCCCCGACCTGCTGCCCTTCTCCTACGAGCCCCGAAATCAGTGGGGCGCCGCCGGCTCCTGTGTGCGAGGGGTCTGCACCAAGTGGTTCATGGATAAGGGCTTTGGCTTCCTGCGCTTCATCAAAAACAATTGCCAGTCTCCGGACCTTTGGGTGACCGACCCGCGCGAGCCCGACTCCCCTTACAACAGCGCTTTCTGCCACGTCCACGAGCTGGCCGACGACGTCACCCAGGAGGACCTGCTCAACCGCGAGACCATCGTCGAGTTCTACCTCAAGGAGAGCGAGCAAAAGGACGACAGCCTGGTGGCGACCAACGTGCGCATGGTCTACCTGGGAAGGTGATTGAAGTTTGAAGTTTGAAGTGTGAAGGCAAACAGCCAGTGGCTAATCGCTAACCGCTTCTCATTCCGTTACAAAGCGTTACCGGGGCGAAAGGAACGCCCCGGTCCGCCCCCTTACCATGGCTCCCACAGTGTGAGACAACCCGAGGACAGAGCCATGAGCGTAAGCAGATCGACCAAAGTCTTGATGGGCACCTTGGCCGGCGTCGGCATGATCAGCGCGGTAGCCGCCATGCAGAGCCCGAGCCCGCCGGGCCGTTCGGCGAGCGCCACCGCGCCTCCGCGCCTTTGCGAGCGGTAGTGAATCAAGGTTATGAGCACGCACGGGCACCGGCTGCTGTTGATCGACGACGGCGAGCGCCTCGGACCTTTGCTGGCGAGCTATTTCCAACGATTCGTATTGGCGCTGGAGACCGCCATCGATCCCGTCGAAGAGCCGGAGCGACTGGCTCGGGGCGGCATAGAGCTGGTGATCCTGGAGTGGACCTGTCGATCCAGTGAATCGACGCGACCACTCGAGCACGAGGCTTACGCGAAAAATTCGCTCCCGGCGCTTTTTCCAACGAGCTGTAACGCGGTCAGGCGCCGCGCCGTGCGTGCCCTGGTGGTCGTAGCGGCCCTCTCCCAGCAGGAGAGTCTCATAGGCTTCCAAAACGCCAGCGAATCCATGATTTGCCAGGTGCACGAAGCGGTCGACTGCCGTTTCTAGGATCATATGCCCCCGCTGCAACACTGGTTTGGTCAGGAACGACTGGTTAGACTCCGCCAAGTCCTTCTCGAATCGGAGCCTGCGCCTCGTGCCGAGCATGACCCTGCACCCATGATACCCAGGGCCAGCTTCTTCGCTGCCAATTCCCTGGAGGTCTTTCCCGCAGCCTACCGGCTCAGACAGAGGCTCAGCCCGGAGAACAAGGCCAGTTTCGCCAACCACGTGCACACGAGCCGGCAGTCTTTAGTCGCTGACCCAGCTCGCGCGAGGACATGCCGAGCAGGTCTTCGGCAACACATGTGTCACATTGGCTTGGCATCTTGGCCGGCCCATGAGACAGGAACATCCCCTCCCCGACGCAACCCGGCCCGAATGCCCGCCCGCATCCGACCGCTCGGGCTCGACCGCCACATCCGCCGGGTCGCCCGTCGTCGGCCCGTCGCGACCGCCGCCGGCTGCTGTTAGCATGCCCCGGCGGACCTCCGCCGTGATCCAGCCTCGACCGGGAGACGACATGCTCGGCTATTCGGCCTATCAAAACATGCCAGAGATGGTCGCAGCGGTCGATCTCGGCTCCAACAGCTTCCACATGATCGTAGCCCGGGTCGCCAACGGCGACCTGCAGGTAATCGACCGGCTGCGGGAGATGGTGCGTCTGGGAGCCGGGCTGGACCAAAGCAAGCGCCTGACCGCGGAGGCGGCCGAGCGCACGCTGGCCTGCCTGGAGCGCTTCGGCCAGCGACTGAGAGCCATGCCTCCGGGCACGGTGCGCGCCGTTGGCACCAACACCCTGCGCCAGATGCGTGACGGCGAGGGCTTTCTGGGCGCCGCCGCGGGTGCGCTGGGCCACCCCATTGAGGTGATCGCCGGGCGCGAAGAGGCGCGCCTCGTCTATCTCGGAGTCGCGCACGGGCTGGCCGCGGGGGACGAGAGGCGTCTGGTAGTGGACATAGGCGGTGGGAGCACGGAGCTCATCGTCGGCGAGGGCTTCACGCCCCTGGAGCGTGAGAGCCTGTACATGGGCTGCGTGAGCATCAGCCGGGCGTATTTTCCGACCGGGCAGCTCAACGAGCGAGCCATGATCGCAGCCGAAACCGCTTGCGCCCTGGAGCTGCGGCCAGTCAAGACGGAGTTCCGCGATGCGGGCTGGCAGCTCGCTGTCGGCAGCTCCGGCACCATCAAGGCGGTGGAAGCCGTGTGCCTTGCCAACGGCTGGAGCAGCCAAGGAATTACCTTCACCGCGCTCAGGGCCCTGCGCAAGGCCCTGATTGCGGCCAGGAACATGGGCAAGCTGACCTTGGCCGGGCTGGCCGATGAGCGCCGCCCCGTATTCCCAGGTGGGGTCGCTGTGCTCATGTCGGTATTCAAGGCACTGAACATCGAGCAGATGATGGTGTCGGACCAGGCCCTGCGCGAGGGTCTGCTCTACGAGATGCTGGGACGCATCCGTCACGAAGACGTGCGCGAGCGCACGGTCAAGACCCTGCGTCGGCGCTACAAGGGGGACGAGCAGCAGGCACGCCGGGTCGAGACCACGGCCCGCGCCCTTCTCAGCCAGGTGGCCGGGGACTGGGCGCTGGTCGGCAGTGAGTATGCGGATATGCTCGGCTGGGCCGCCAGGCTGCACGAGATAGGTTTGGCGGTCTCCCACAGCCAGTTCCACAAGCACGGGGCCTACCTGATCGCCAACTCCGACCTGTCCGGCTTCTCGCGCCAGGAGCAGGCGGTGCTGGCCGCGCTGGTGCGGGGCCATAGGCGCAAGCTCCCCCTCTCCGAATTCGAGCTGCTGGCCCAGCCTACCCGGGGCTGCGCCACGAGGCTGTGCGTACTGCTGCGCCTGGCCGTCCTACTACATCGCAACCGCTCCCCGATGACCAAGCCCAACCCTCTTCTATCGGTCCAGGACAACCGTCTCCTGTTGCGCTTCCCCGATGGCTGGCTCGGGCGACACCCCTTGACGCAGGCCGAGCTGGAAGAAGAGGACAAGCGATTGGCGACCGCCGGATTTCGCATCGAGCTGGGCGTGACCCCAACCCCTGTCCGACCGTGAGATAATTCGGGCCATTGCCGTCAAGCCCCTCGCGGACGGCTCGGAGGTCACCCCATGAGATCCACCGTCATTTTGGGCGCCGGCGGGCGCGCCGCGCTGCTGGTCCTGCTCGCCGGCGTGAGCGGCTGCGCCCCGGGCACGCGAGCCACCTCCACGGCCCCTCTGGACTTCGGGGATGCGGCCAACTGGGCTGCCCTGCCCTGGACCTCCGACGACGCGGACCTCACACCCTCGTCCGAGCAGCGCGACCTGCAGGACCAGGCCCCGGCGGACACCTTCTTCATTCACCCGACCACCTACCTGTCGCTGTTCGGACGCAATGCCACCACTGACGACGAGGACCTGAATCGCTGGACCGACGTGGGCCCGATTCGACTTCAGGCCAGCGTCTTCAACGCCTGCTGCCGAGTATTCGCCCCACGCTATCGCCAGGCGGGCATAGGGGCCTTTGTGCGCGGGCTGGACAAGGCCCAAGGGGCGCTGGATTTCGCCTACCAGGACGTGCGCAACGCATTCCGCTACTACTTGGAGCACTTCAACCAAGGCAGGCCGATGATCATCGCCTCCCACAGCCAGGGCTCGATGCACGCCGTGCGCTTGCTCAAGGAATTCTTCGACCAAGACCCGCGGCTGCGCAAGCGTCTGATCGCCGCCTATGTGGTCGGCTCGGCATTGCCCTGCGACACCTACACGCACATTCCCCCGTGTGAGACCCCCGACTCCACCGGCTGCTTCGTCAACTGGAGCACATTCACCTGGGGCACCACGCCGAAACAGGCCGCCGGGCAAGGCCGGGGCTGCTGTGTGAATCCACTGACCTGGAGAAGGGACGGCAAGCCGGCACCGCGGCAGCTCAACCTCGGTGGAACGCCCCACACATTGGATCGGCTGGACCCGGGGGCAACCGACGCTCAGTGCGTCGACGGTCTGCTGTGGATACACGAGCCCGAGCAAAAGGGCTATGTCGGTCTGGGGCGCAGCATGCATCTGATGGACTACAACCTCTTCTACACCAACATCCGGGAGAACGCCCGGTATCGCGTGGAGGCCTTCCTCGATCACGATGCCGCGACCGCCCCAGCGGCGCCCGGAGCCGAGAGCGCGGCGCCCAGCCGCTCCGATCCGTCAGTCCGAGGCGGGCGTGCGGGATTTACCATTCTTGTTGTCACGGTAATAGGAGGCGATCTTTTCGGGAAGCAGTCCGAGCTTCTGCAGGGACAGGGCACAGACCGCATAGCGGCGGCGGAGATAACCCCCGCAGCTGCCACCCTCGGGGGCCGACTCGTATTCGTGGATGTAGCGGGCGAGCATCTGCAGCAGCTCGGCAACCTGGATGAGCCCCGCGCGATACTCCTTGCCGAGCGTCTCGCGCAACACCGGGTCCTGAACGGCGTCGCGCAGCAGCTGCGCCAGACTCAGCGACTTGGCACCGGGCTGACCGGCCAATACGGGGTCTCCGAGCAACAGGCTATCCCCCTTGCGCTCCATGCAGACCCTGGCGCCGAGCTGCTCCTTAAGATCCTCGTGGATCAGCTCGATGGTGCGGTGAAGGTCTCGAACGACAACTCCAGGGGCGGTCTCCGCCCGCCCGTCAAGAGCCCGCTCGAGGAGGCCGCGAGTCAGACTCAGCTCGCGACGCAGCTGCTCCAGCGCCCATAACAGACCGACCAGCAGCAGCAAGCCGAGCAGCGGGGTCAGCAGTCCCCCCAGAAAGTCCCCGAAAAGCCCCCAGGGCCGCGGATCCGCCACAATGGGCATGCCACCGAAAAAGGCCGCATAAACGGCTACGGCCGCGCCGGCAGACAAGCCGGCCACCGCGGCCAGCCACCGGATGGGCCGGCTCGAAACCGACACGGTCTCTAATGATGAGGTCTCGTTGGGCGCCATCCCCTCTCCCACACTCGTGAATCCAGGTTGCCGGATCATAACAAGGAAATCGTGGCTTACGCATGTTGCGTACGCGGGGCTCGCCCGAAGCGCGAGCGTCGACACAATTCGGCTCGCCCAATCGTCCCGCACCCGAGCTGACGCCAAGCCAGCCAGCCCTTCAATGCTTTAACCTACCCGTCGCACATGGATTTTCGGTCGCGATGCACACCTCGCTTCGCACCCTCACCACCGCAAACGGTAGATCCACATACCGCGCCTCCCGAAACCCCATGTGCGACGGGTATACTTATCGCACAAACAGCGGTCACGACAAAGCAAGGGCTCGGGCTGGACCATGGAAAAGCGCAAATCACACCGTCGCGCAACGGATATCCCCGCCGAGGTCTTCGGGCCGCGCGGGCAAGGCTTGCCGTGCACCATTCGCAACTACTGCAGCGGCGGACTGTTCGTAGAGCTGGTCGATTCCGGCGGACCGGGATCCCGCGGACGGCGTCCACGCAGCCGGGACGTGATCGAGATCCGCTTCATCCGCCGCGACCAACCGGGGTCTCCCCCCTACCGGATGACCGGCCAGGTCACCCATGTCGGCGACAACGGCTTCGGCCTCAGGTTCACCCAGCGGGACGACGGCATCCGCATCGCGTTGCAGGCGATTCGCGAGGCCTCCGCCCTAGGCAAGACACGATCCGATTCCTCCGTTTCCCCTGAGGATTCCACGCGCATGAAGGCGCTTCTGCAAGGTCATCTCGAAGACTTCGTCGGGGCGATCGAGGGGCTTTCGAGCGAGTTTCTCTCCCGCGCCGTATACTACCTGGACGAGGTGGGCAGAAATTCGCCCTCGGCCGGGACTCGCCAGGACCATCTTCGCGCCTGCAATCTACTAGAGCGTTCGGGCGAGCCGATACGCGCCCGGTGGCAGAGCGAGCTGCGCCAGCGCAGCCATAGGCTGCTGGGACAAGCCTCCACGGGAGCACCGAGCACCTCAGCCCAAGAACCCCAGGAGGAGCTGCAGCTGGTCGATAAGGACAGCTTCGACCGCTGGGTGACCATCTCCAACCTGGTGTCGAAGACCGAGGCGGCCATGCAGCGCCCCCTCTACCAGCTGGAGCAGCGCCTGTCTTATCTGGCCCGGAAACCGATCACGGGACAGATCAACCCCGTCGGCCCGAATGCGGTTGTCTGGTGCCTGGATGCAGCCCTGGAGACCCTGGCCCTGTCCGTCGAGGTCAAGCGTTCGATCCTGCACGCCCTGGACGAGACAGTGCTTTCGCACCTGGGCGAGCTGTACGACTCGCTCAACCGCAAGCTGGCCGACGCCGGGGTGCTTCAGCACATCGACTACGGCGCCCCGACCAGCCGCGATGAGAAGCCCGGGAAACACCACCTGTCCCAAGCGAGTCACAGGCCCGAGCGGCCGCCCCGCTCGGGCGGTCTCCTGTCAGTGCTGGAGCGGGTGATGGGCATAGGCAGGCGCCCGCCCCCTCCTCCTGAGGACACCGCCGAGCGGGTTTCAGTGCACAAGGAGCCCTACGAATACCAGGCGAACGAGGTGCTGGACGCCTTGTCCGAAATCCGGCGCAGCAAGAACCTGCGCCTGCTCGACCAAGTCGAGGCCGTCCTGGCCAAGAAGGCACCCCATTCGGGTCAGGAGGCGATGCTGAGCCCGGAGCTGGGCGGATCGATCGACGTAGTGGAGCGGCTGGTGCAGCTGTTTCAGCATGACGAGCGGGTGCCCACCCAGATTCGCGAGTCGGTGCAGCAGCTGGAGGTGCCATTTGCCAAGGCCGCGGTAGCGCAGCCGGACTTTCTGTCCGACCCGGACAGCCCCGCAGTGCAGGTGGTCAACGGACTCGACCGCCTGGCCACCGCCCTGTCCGCCGAGCCCGCCAATGCCCGACGGGCGAGCGAGGCGTGGGAGGCCATAGAGCGCATCGGCAACACCCTGGGCAGCGATCCCCGCCCCGTTCCCGAGGCCTTTGCCGAGGCGCGGGAAACGCTTCGCCCTTACGTGAACGAGTACGATCAGCTGTTCGAGGCCAACGTGAAGCGCGTGGTCGAGGTCTGCAACGGCCAGGAGAGGCTCAAGGAGGCCTCTGCAGCGGTTCGCCACGCCGTCCAGCAGTGCGTGGGGGACCGACCTGTCCCACGCCTGTTCAACGACACCCTGCGTCTGGGCTGGGCCTCTCTGCTGAACCTCACCTGGCTGGACAAGGGCCCGGATTCGGTCGAGTGGAAGACCGGGGTCCAAGCGCTCGGAGACTTGCTGGCGCTCTTCCCCCCCCCGCCGACCCCGTCCGATGCAGACGGGCACCCGGCGAGTGTCACCTTGGATGCGATCGACAAGGGCTTTGCCCAGGTTCCCTTTGCCCAGCCACAGCAGCGGCAGCTGACCGATCGGCTGCGCGAGGCCCTGGCAGACGACGCAGGGCTTTGGGAGCAGCTTCGCAGCGATCGGACCGCCCTGCGGCTCGATCTGCCGAAGAGCAGTACGAGTCAGGCCGGCGCAACGCAGCCCGATTCCGAGGAGCAGGTCCGACTGCAGGCCTGGCTGGCGCCCATCCGCGCCCTCTCCCCAGGGGATTGGCTGATCGAGCTGCGCAAGCCCGATCCCTCCCGCCCGGTCAGTCTGGCCTGGCTCGGGCCGGACAAGAATCGTTACGTCTTCGTCGACGGCAGGGGCTTCAAGGCGTTCGAGCGTAGTCTGCTCGCCCTCGCGTCGGATCTGGACACGGGCCGGGTATCCCTGTTGGAAGACGGCCGCCTACCCTTGATCCAGCGCGCGGTCCAGAAAGTCCTGAAGTCCACCTACGAGCATCTGGTCTACGAGAGCGCGCACGATACCCTGACCGGTCTGGCCAACCGACGCAGCTTCGAGAGCTACCTGGCACGCAGCCTGGAACTCGCCCGCAACGACCACAGCCGCCACAGCGTCATCCTGCTCGACCTGGATCGGTTTCAGCTGGTCAACGACATGTGCGGCCACGAGGGTGGCGACCAACTGCTCAAAGAGGTAGCCAACGTGGTGGGCACCTATCTGCACGACGGTGCCCTGCTGGCGCGCACAGGCGACGACGAGTTGGGTGTGCTGGTGGAGAACACCACCAGCGCCGATGCCTTTCGGGTGGCCGAGACCCAGCGACGTGCCATCGAGAATCTCGATTTTCGTTGGGAAGGACGCCGTGTGTCGGTTACCGCCAGCCTCGGCGTGGTCAGCGTGGATGAGCACACCGAATCCGTCTCCCAGGTGCTCAACCAGGCGGATGCCGCCTGCTTCCTGGCCAAGGACGCCGGCCGCAACCAGGTCAAGGCGTTCGAATCGACCGACCGCGGCGTGAGAGAGCACCAGAAGGAGCTGGAGGCTATAGAGCGGGTGGATGACGCCCTGAGAGAAGGCGGGCTGAGACTCTACGCCCAGCTCATCGAGCCGATATTCCTCGACGAAGGACTCCACGACCACTACGAGATCCTGTTAAGGGTGCGGAGCGGCAACGGCGAAATGATCTCGCCCGAAGCTCTTATCCTCACCGCCGAGCGCCTGGACCGCATGCGTCTGATCGATCGCTGGACCATCCAGACAGCGTTCGCCTGGCTCGACGAAAACGCCGACCAGGCAGACCGTCTCGGCGGTTTCTCGATCAACTTGTCCGGCCAATCCCTTGCCGATCCAATGATCTCGGATCTATTGCTGCAGAGGCTAGCCGCCACCCCCTTTCCCACCGAGCGAATCGCCTTCGAGATCACCGAGACCGCCATGGTGAAGAACATCGACGACGCCCGCTCACTGGTCGAGCGGATCAAGGACCAGGGCTGCCAGCTGTTTCTCGACGATTTCGGAACCGGCATGGCCTCCTATGCCTACCTGAAAAACTTCCCGGTGGACTGCATCAAGATCGACGGCACCTTCGTGCGCAATATCGCCACCGATGACACGGACCTCGCCCTGGTTCGGTCCATCACCGAGATCGCCCATTTCTCCGATCGTCGGGTGGTGGCCGAGCACGTAGAGAGCGAGGCCATACTGGTGCGACTGCGCGAGCTGGGCGTGGACTTCGCGCAAGGCTTCGCCATCGGCCGACCGGTGCCCCTCACGAGCCTGCTGAACTCCTGAGCCCGATGGAGCCGCGGGCCTCTAGATTGTTTGTCAGCTGGTCGCGCCGGCTGCCTGGAGAAGCTGACGTAGCTGGTGTAATTCCGTGCGACCGAGCGATGTGCAGTGATGCGGTGTCATTTCCAGCCCCGCCACAGGGTGTGGATATGGCACCAGAGAGGCGGGATAGAGGTGCGTCACGGGATGCCATCCGCAGCCAGGGACGCAACTCGGGAGATCGATGGGTGGACAGGGAATAGACAGGCACTTTGCCTCCCGGGAGAACCCGATCAGCACTCGCCCCGCCCCAACCGCCAGACACGCTAACCAGGTCCTTGCGGACTTGGCCTGGTCTCACCTGACAAAAGAGAAAGCCCCGCCGAATGGCGGGGCGCCCTTGCTTCAGGCTCCCCTCGTGCCCCTTTTACTCGGCGACGACGTTTGCGGCCTGCGGGCCCTTAGGGCCCTGCTGGATCTCGAAGCTGACCTTCTGGCCTTCGGCCAGCGTCCGGAACCCCGAGCCCTGAATCGCGCTGAAATGCACGAACACATCCGAGCCGCCGGCGTCCTGGGCGATAAAGCCGTAACCTTTGGACTCGTTAAACCACTTCACAGTACCTGTGGCCATTACAATCAACCTTTGTAGCCTGTCGAACATTTGTATCAGCATGCAGGTCATGAGACGGGGTGTCCAAAGGCAGAGCGGAGGGGCACGACCCAGACAGCCGGCGGCACAAACTACAGCTTGGCGGACTATACGATACTTCTCGCCGCCTGACTACCGGGGTAAATCCCCGACACTGGTTGTATATGTTTCCCTGTCATGCCTCCCGCGCACGGGGGGGCGGATCCAGCCCCAGCGCCCGCCCAGCGGGGTAGACCGGACCGAAATTGAAGGCCACAGACAGGCGCATCTCGCCGCTCGCGTTCGGCTCGACCGCATGGGCGATATCGGGCGCGAAGAACGCGAAGAGTCCGGCCTCCGGGGTCACGCGAAAACGCACGCCCCGATGGGTCATGACGAGATCGCCGGATCCGGGCGGAGCACTCACGTAATAGACTCCCACCAACAGCTCGTCGTCATCGTCGTGGGAGTGGGTGCTGGTGGATTCGCCGGGCTCCATGGCGTTAAGCCAGAAGCCGACTCTCAGATCCTCGGCACCGAGGAGGCTCCGGGCATGGCCCAACGCCGACTCGATGATGAGACGTACCTCCGGAATCAAGTCCTCCGACACGTAGAGGTTCTCGTAGCGCCCACCGAACAGGTGGGTGCGACGTATCCCAGAATCTTCTCGGACTTGCTCGTAGCGGTCCAGCAACGCCCGATTGATCTCCGCCGCCCCACCCTGTCTGGCGAATGTCAACCGAGGTGCGGCGAGAAGGCCCCGGTCGCCCCGAGCTGCATCGCTATCCGATCCGATCATTTGTCCATTGTATCTTCTGCGAGATCGTCCGACTTCCAGCCCAGCACCTCCGCGGGCTCCACCTTCGCCCGTTGCCGCGGGCTGAGCGCGGCCGTCCGCGCGCGTTGATGGGCCGTCTGCAGATCCTTCAACAGGGCATCCGCCTCGTCGGCGCGCAGCTCGCGAAGCTTCGGGGTCACTATCTCCCGGCTGTATTCGAGGATCTCCCCCCGCGCCATGTTGAAGATGAACTGGGTCTTCGGATTGCCCGTATCCGGTCGCGAGTCGATGGCCATCGGCGAGCACGAACATATCGATGATTAGCTCATGACAGCCACCACATGGCCGAACAATCCTCAAAAGAAAAGACCGCCCTGCTGCGGAGCAGGGCTGGTGACCGGCAGACCTGATCAGCTGCCGGTAGAGTCTTCCGCGGCTGAGATCACACCGTTCACACGGTCGCGCAGCTCCTTGCCCGGCTTGAAGTGTGGGACATGCTTGCCCGCCAGGGCCACGGCCTCGCCGCTCTTGGGATTGCGACCCATACGCGGCGGCCGGTAGTGCAGGGAGAAGCTTCCGAACCCGCGGATCTCGATGCGCTCACCGGATGACAGGGCCTGGCTCATCTGCTCCAGCAGACACTTGACCGCAAGCTCGACGTCCTTGTACGCCAGATGGCTCTGCTCCCTGGCAATGATCTCGATCAGCTCTGACTTTGTCATTCTTGTCTCATTCCCGACGCGGTAGTGCGGGTACGAGGCCGACCGGCGCCGGCTCCGCAGTTTCCCGGAAACGAAAGCTCGCGTACCCGGGTCAGTCGTCGCCCTGCTGCCCGCTCATTTGCTCCTTGAGGATATCGCCAAGGGTCGCAGTGCCCGTCTGGGCGTCGCGGCTGAAGCTGCGGACCGCCGCTTTCTCCTCGTCCTGATCCTTGGCCTTGATGGACAGGGACAGGGTACGGTTCTTGCGGTCGACGCCCATGAACTTGGCCTCCACCTCGTCGCCCTCGCGAAGCAGGCTGCGAGCATCCTCGACTCGGTCGCGGGACAGCTCGGAGGCACGAACATAGCCCTCCACGCCCTCGTCCAGAGTGACGACCGCGCCTTTCGCGTCCACTTCCTTGACCTGGCCCTTGACCACGCTGCCCTTCTCGTGGGTCGCCACGTAGCTGGAGAAGGGGTCCTTGTCCAGCTGCTTGATACCCAGGGAGATACGCTCGCGCTCGGGGTCCACGGACAGTACCACCGTCTCGATCTCGTCGCCCTTCTTGTAGCTGCGGATGGCCTCCTCGCCCGGAAGATCCCAGGAGATATCCGACAGGTGAACCAGGCCGTCGATACCGCCGTCCAGGCCGATGAAGACACCGAAATCGGTGATCGACTTGATCACCCCAGTCACATGATCGCCTTTGTTGAAGTTCTCCCCGAACTCCTCCCAGGGATTGGACTGGCACTGCTTCATACCCAGCGAGATGCGACGACGCTCTTCGTCGATGTCGAGCACCATGACCTCGACCTCTTCGCCCACCTGCACCACCTTGGACGGATGGATGTTCTTGTTGGTCCAGTCCATCTCGGAGACGTGCACCAGCCCCTCGACCCCTTCCTCGATCTCGACGAAGCAGCCGTAGTCGGCGATGTTGGTGACCTTGCCGAACAGGCGGGCGTTCTCAGGGTAGCGACGAGAGATATCCACCCAAGGATCCTCTCCCATCTGCTTGAGGCCGAGTGAAACACGCTGGCGCTCACGGTCGAACTTGAGCACCTTCACCATGATCTCGTCGCCGATATTGACCACTTCCGAGGGATGCTTGACCCGCTTCCAGGCCATGTCGGTGATGTGCAGCAGGCCGTCGATGCCGCCCAGGTCCACGAAGGCCCCGTAGTCGGTGAGATTCTTGACTATACCCTTGATCTCCATGCCTTCCTGTAGGCTCCCCAGGAGCTTGTCGCGCTCTTCGCTGTATTCTTCGGCCACTACCGCGCGGCGCGAAACGACGACGTTGTTGCGACGGCGATCCAGCTTGATGACCTTGAACTCCAGGTCCTTGCCTTCCAGGTACGAGGTGTCGCGCACCGGCCGGATGTCGACCAGGGAGCCGGGCAGGAAGGCCCGAATCTCGCCCACATCGACGGTGAAACCCCCTTTGACCTTGCCGCTGATGCGCCCTGTGACCGTCTCCTCGCCCTCGAACGCCTGCTCCAGACCCTGCCAGGCCTGGTGGCGCTTGGCCTTCTCACGGGAAAGGCGGGTCGCGCCCCAACCGTCCTCGACAGCATCCAGGGCCACTTCCACCTGATCGCCGATCGCAACCTCGACTTGGCCGTCGGCGTTGAGGAATTGACTCTTGGGGATGACACCTTCGGACTTGAGTCCCGCGTTGACTATGACCATGTCGCCAGTCACCTCGACCACCGTGCCGATCACTATGGCGCCGGGCTGTAGCTGGGTATTGGCAAGGCTTTCTTCGAAGAGTTCAGCAAAAGATTCGGACATAAGATTGAATTTCCTGTGGATTTTCCGCTAACGTCCTCGTTGTGCGCGATGGACGGTTGTTGATTGAACACAGGACCGGCGCTAGCCGGCCCACCTAGAGATCGAGTTCGGGAAAGACCTCGCGGACCTTTCCCAGAACTCGATCCAGCACCTCGTCGATGCCGAGGCCGCTCGACTCCACCTCCAACGCTGCGGCAGGCGCCACCAGGGGGGCCGTACTACGGTTTCTATCGCGCTCGTCGCGCTCTCGTATGTCGGCGACGAGTTGCGAGAGGTTAACACCCAACCCCTTTTCTTTCAACTGGTTATATCGCCGACGGGCACGCTCTTCCGCGCTTGCGGTCAGAAATATCTTCACGGGCGCCGCAGGAAAGACCACGCTGCCCATGTCGCGTCCGTCCGCCACCAGACCGCGCCTGGTGGCACGGCCGCGCTGCCAGGCCAGCAGCGCCTGGCGCACCTCCGAGACCGCAGCGACCTTCGAGGCGGCATTGCCGGCCTCCTCGGTGCGTACGGCATCGCTCACGTCATCACCGGCCAGCAAGACCCGCTCGTCTTCGAAGCGTACATCCATCGCAGAGGCGAGCTCGGCGAGGGCCCGGAAATCTTCGAAGGACACCCCCGCGCGCTGCGCCACCAGTCCGAGCACCCGGTAAAGCGCCCCGCTATCCAGAAAATCCCAGCCGAGGCGTTGCGCCAGCAGGCGTCCAATGGTGCCCTTGCCCGATCCGCTCGGACCGTCGATCGTCACCACAAGCGGCGCACTCATAGAGGCAGCCCCTGTGCCACGCCGAGCCCTGCTCCGGCCGCTACATCGACGAAGCCCGGAAATGAGGTCCTGACATTAGCGCAGTCGTCGATCGTGATGGCACCGCCCGCCCTCAGTCCCGCCATGGCGAAGGACATGGCGATGCGGTGATCGCCACGACTGTCGACTCGGCCGCCGGCGATAGGACCACCCTGAATCCGCATCCCGTCGAGCGCGGGCTCGGCGACCACCCCCAAGGCCCGGAGCCCGTCCGCCATCACTTGGATGCGGTCCGATTCCTTTACCCTCAGCTCCTCGGCTCCACTGAGCCGGGTCTCCCCCTCCGCGCAGGCCGCGGCGACGAAGATCGCCGGGAGCTCGTCGATGGCCAGGGGCACCAGAGATTCGGGGATGGCAATGCCCTTGAGCGGAGCCGAGCGCACATGCAGATCGGCGACCGGCTCGCCCCCCACATCACGGCGATTGAGGGTCTCGATGCTCGCCCCCATCAGGCGCAGGATCGCGATCACCCCGTCCCGGGTCGGGTTGAGGCCCACATGCGCCAGGACCAGGTCCGAGCCCGGTGCTATGCTTGCCCCGACCAGAAAGAAGGCCGCCGAGGAGACGTCCGCGGGCACGTCGATGGGACAGGCTGTCAGGTGTCCGCCACCGTCCAGACACACCCTGGAACCGTAGCGCCGAACCGCATACCCCAAGCCCTGCAGCATGCGCTCAGTGTGATCCCGGGTCGGCGCCGGCTCGGTGACGCAGGTCTTCCCTTGCGCGTAGAGGCCGGCCAGCAGCAGACAGGACTTGACCTGGGCACTGGCCACCGGCAAGGCGTAGTCGATACCGTGCAGCACTTGGCCACCCCGAATCCGTAGCGGAGCCGTTCCCTGATCGGTGGTCTCGATCCGCGCGCCCATGGTGGCCAGCGGCTCGGTGATCCGACGCATGGGACGCCGCGACAGGGAGGCATCGCCAACCAAGGTGACATCGAATGCCTGGCCGGCGAGCAGACCGCACAGCAGACGCATGGAGGTGCCGGAATTTCCCAGATCCAGAGGACCGTCCGGGGCCTTGAGCCCCCGCATGCCCACCCCGTGGACTCGCACCCGGCCTTGGTCCGGCCCCTCGACGACCACCCCCATGCGACGAAAGGCCTCCACGGTAGCCAGGCTGTCCTCGCCCTCGAGGAAGCCACGGATCTCGGCGAGGCCTTCGGCCAGGGCCCCGAGCATGACCGAGCGATGGGACATGGACTTGTCACCGGGCACCCGGACACACCCGTGCAGGCTGCCCCCCGGCTGGACGACAAAACGTAGGTCGGATTGACTCAACTGGAGGCTCCCCTGGGCCCAGGACCCCGGCCTACGCCGGCGAAAGCGGGCGAGCTTATCGGGAAGCAGCCGTTTTGTAAACCTCAATTCGGCAACAAATCAGCGACTTAGATAATCCGGTCAAACGCCGCTTCTCGTGAAAATAGGCCCCGAGCTGTCCCGTCCTGCCGATCGCCCTAGGCTCAGCCGATGCGAGGCAGGTGTATACCACCCGACGGCCCGGTTGCGACCGGCCCCTCCCAGGCGCTCAGCCCTCCACGAAGCGCCTTGGCGTGGAAACCCTGCGCATTCAGCAGAAACGCGGCGGTCGTGCCACGGGAGTCGTTGGTGCAATAGGTGACGTAAGGCTGGTCCGGGTCCAGCTCGCCATAGCGGGCGCGCAGGATCTCGATAGGGATACTGACTGCGCCTTCTATGTGCTCTTCCTCGTACTCTGGCGGTATGCGGGCGTCGACGAAGGCATACTGGGTGATGTCCTCCTCTTCCAGGTCCTCGGCATAGACATAATCGATGAACGAGGTGCCCAGTATCTGATTGAAGTCCGACTCGCGCAGCTCCAACACCCGAGTCGGCTCCAGGGCCTTCACCGTCGCACTACGCCTCTTGTCCCTCAGGAAGGCTTCTTCACCGAAGCTCTGGCCCTCACCCAGCTCCGCGACCACCTCCGGCGAGACGCCAGGGCGCTCTTTGAGCACGGCGACGCGCCCCGACTCGATGACATAGAAGAAATCGCGCTTGTCGCCCTGGCGAATGATCGCCTCCCCTGGCTCGCAGCTGCGCTCCACCATCCGCTCGGTCAGAGCCAGCACTTTCTCGGGATCGAGCAGCGCGAAGGGCTGGTAGCCCTTGAGCCTGCCGAAGGTCTCGTAGCCCGATGCCTTGGCCCGAAGTAGATCCTCGAACGCCGACTCCCGAACGATGATCTCGTCGAAGTCGCGCTTGCTCAAGCGGTGGAGGCGGGAACGGACCTTGGTGGTCACGCTTCCGCATCGGTGCGAGCAGCTCAGCAGCGCCACCTCCCCGAAGGCGGCGCCACTGCTGAGCACAGCCAGCTTGGCAGTCTGTCCGAAGCGGTTACGGCGACTAACCTCGACCTCTCCCTGGGCAAGAAAGTAGAAGTAGTCCGCGGGCGTGAGCTGACGGATCAAGGGCGTATCCGCTTCCACCTCCAGCGTATCCATGCGGGCGGAGAGCACCGCCAGGGCACTGGTCGACAGTCCTGCAAAATAGCTGTATTGCTTGAGCTCATCGGGCGATAGCATGGGGATCTCCATTTCAAAGACATCGCAGGACGGCCCCGTCAATGCCGTCAAGGCGCCGGCCGCGAACGAAAACGCTGACCTCCACGGCATTGTGAGCATAGGAGCAGGCCCGTCAAGGCCTGCGCCACTGTTGTGCTTTGGCCCCGGTCCAGCCATTTCGCCGGGCTCGCTCCGCGTTGTGACGCGGCTCACAATAGCGTGCGGGCTCAGCGTGTGAGATGGCAGATGGCTTAGGAGGTCCGTCGGCGGGGCGACTTGCTAGGGCTCCAAATGAAATACTTGTCCCAGGAGTGCGCGGGACCTGGTCTCGGAGTCGAGGCGCAACAACGGGCTCCCGGCGCAATCTGTGCCAAACTCTCTGCAACTCCCGGCGCAGAGACCAGAAGGAGCGCATGCTCGCCGCATTCCACGGCCCTGCGACCCCGGGTCCAGCAATCAGCCATCTCCAGGATGCAGGCTCCGCCAGCGGCCGGCTTTGCGACTGTCTCGACAATGGATCTAAAAGAAGAATTCGAGCGCCTTCTCGATCGTTTGGTAGCCGTCGAGCACCAGATTGGAGCCTGCGCCACACAGCCCCGAGCATCCTGCGGCCCGGAGCCGGTCCTCGCCGCCCTGCACAAGCTCGCTACGCCCTGGGCACGGCATTGGCTGGATGCGGAGCTGCCGACCAACGGCGTGTGTCGAGCACCCGGACTCGGCGGCCTGCTGGCCACGCATCTAACTCAACACCCGAATGCCGGTGTAGTCATCAAGCACATCCAGATTCTGCGACTGAGCGATTCCGTTTTCCAGCACTTGGGGAGCGGGGCCGATCTCGACCCCATGGCCCAACAGGTGCTCGGCGGGCTTCAGCCTGCCATAGCCTCCCAATGGCTGGCAGACCCTCAATCCATGCTCACTCGAAGTCAGCCGGTGCGCAAGCTGTTCGAGCTGTTGGTGCGCGTGACCCGGGGCCTAGACTGTCAAGCGGGACAGCGCGCCTTCTCCCTGGCGTCCGAGATCCGCCAGCACCTGTTCGACTCGGTCGGGCGAGTGCCCCAGGACGGCGCCGCCCTGATCGATTCCATGGCGCAGCTCACCGAGCTGCTCAATCACCACCAGAGAGAGATCCGTCTCCAGGAGCAGCGCCTGATTGAGCAGGAGCGCGGCAATATCCATCTTGGCGACGCACGCCAGATCGTCGCCGGGGAGATCAGACAGAGGATCCAGGGGCAGCTGCTACCACGCAGCCTGATCCAATTCCTCAACGAAACCTGGTCCAGATACCTTCAAGCGACCTACCTCAGTGAAGGCATCGCCAGCGCGGACTGGAAGGCCGGCCTGGACACCATCTCCGAGCTGGTCTGGAGCGTCACGACCCGAGAACCCGACGCCTTGCGCACAGGCTATACCGAGCGGGTCAATCCGATGCTCGTGAGTCTGCGTCACGGCGCCGACAGCGTCCAGTCGGGCAGCCAGACGTTGGAGAGCTTCATCGAGCAGCTCGATGCCGTGCATTTCGCCATCATGGCCGGCGAAGAGCCCGACCCGGCGGAGCTGACCCGAGTGCCCGCCGAGCCCCAGCAGACGCAATCCGCGACTATCGAGCCCCCTTCAGATCCACCCGCTCGTCATCTCGGCGAGACGCTGCATCTTCGTCCGGGCGAATGGTTCCGTTGGCACGACAGCGAGGGGACAAGGCGCTGCCGCCTGGTGGAGAACGACCGATCTCTCGGCCATCTGCTGTTCGGCAACCTCTCGGGGATCCGGGTTGTCCGCCTCGGCCATGCGGAGGCGGCCGAAGCATTGGAGACCGGGAGGCTTCAGCCCATCGACAAGGCGCCCGTGTTCGACCGCCTGCTCGGCTTGGCGCTGAAGGACTGGCGGGCACTGCTGGAGCGCCGGGTCCAGGAGCTGGCGCGCAACCTGCGCGAGCGCCACCAGCGCGAAGACCAGGCATGCATAGAGACAGCCGCCCAAGAGGAGCAGGCACACCGGGAGGCCGAAGCCCGGGAGCAGGAGCGCATCGACGTCGAAGCCCTGGCGGAGGAAGGGATCAGGCAGGAAGTCCAGCACCAGGCCCTCGAGGCGGCCGAGGCGGGACGCCGCGCCAGACAAGAGGCGCGTGAAAAGGCAATAGCCCAGCGCACCCACGAGATGCGGCGGCTTCAGCCGGGGGCGATCGTCGAGCTGATCAACGACCACGATCGGCCGGTCACCTGCAAGCTGGCCCTGGTGCTGCGATCCAGCCGCAAGATGGTCTTCGTCGACCACATTGGCCGTCGCGTGGCCGAGCTGCAGCCGGAACAGCTCGCTGCCCGGGTGGTCGAAGGTAGTGCCGAGGTGCGGGATTTTGGGACCGCCTTCGACGAGAGCCTCCATCAGCTCATCAAGGCGCGTAGCGACGCCATGCCGACGCGCTGAGCCCCACCCCCACACTTCAGCAATCCCTTCATGACAAGGTAGAATCCGTTGATCTAACGGAGGTTATCTACCATGGGTGAAGAGGATTGGGATAGGCGAGAAGTCCAGCGCCTGACCCGCCGAGACCTGCTGTCCGTCGAGCTGAGACCAAGCGGTGCCAACGCATCGGCCCCAGTCGTTGTCGTCTCCACGGAAACCATCGATGTCTCGGCCAACGGACTGCGAATGCTGCTGCCCGCGCCCGTCGCCCCGGACTGTCTATTCGACTTCTGTATCGAGGTGAAAGGCCACCCTCAACGGTTTCTGCTCACGGGGGAGGCACGCTGGTGCCGTCGTCTGCCCGGACAGGAGAAGTACGAGGCGGGCGTGCTCATCCATGACGGACAAGGCACCGACTATCCCCAGTGGGCCGAGCTCTTCTAGGCCACAGTCGACAGCCCGTTTCAACCCAGCCCGAAAGATACACCGCAGAGGCGCAGACCTCAGGTTCCCTCGCCCCAGCGCGGGGTCAACCGATGCTCCACACCCAGGTGATCGAGGATGCGGGCGACCATGAAGTCCACTAGATCGTCTACGGACCGGGGTGCGAGATAGAAGCCTGGATTGGCGGGCATGATCACCGCACCCAGACGGGCGAGCTTGAGCATGTGCTCCAGGTGGATGGCGGACAAGGGGGTCTCGCGCACTACCAGGATCAGCTTGCGCTGCTCCTTGAGCATGACGTCGGCCGCCCGGTCGATCAGATCCTGGCAGACGCCAGCGCCGATGCTGGCCAGGGTGCCGGTGGTGCAAGGACAGACCACCATCGCCTCGGGGGGATTGGACCCGCTGGCCACGGGGGCAGACCATTGCTGGCGTCCGAATACGCTGAGCTGCCCCGGGGCCGCGCCGTAGCGCTCACTCAGCCAGACCTGGCCTTCTTCCGGACGGCTCGGCAGCTCCAACTCCATCTCCATGCGCATGACCACCTGAGCGGCCTGAGAGTACAACAGGTAGAGGCGGCGCCCTGCCTGTACCAAACACTCGATCAGGCGCAACGCATAGGGCATGCCCGAGGCCCCGGTGATCGCAAGCGCTATGGGGCCCGGCTTGCCCATGTCAGCTCATCGCGCCGGCCGCGGTGGGGGCCGCCAGGGCCTCCAGCAGCCGATGATGGATGTTGCCGAAGCCGCCGGTGCTCATCACCAGCACATGGTCGCCGGGACGGGCGTCCGAGGCGATGAGCGCAACCAGCTCCGCCACCGAGCCGGAGATCGTCAGCCGCTCCGCGAGGACGGCGAGCACCCCCACCGCGTCCCAGCCCAGGTCGGGGGGGCAATACACCAGGACACGGTCAGCCGGGCTCAAGGCGTCCGGCAGACGCTCGGCGTGAGTCCCCGCACGCATGGTGTTGGAGCGAGGCTCCAGCACGGCGAGGATGCGGGCCGACCCGACCCGGGCACGCAGGCCGTCCAGGGTGGTGCGAATGGCTGTGGGATGGTGGGCGAAGTCGTCATAGACCCGGACGCCTCGGACCTCGCCGCGCAGCTCCATGCGCCGCTTGATCCCTTGAAACCCGGCCAGGGCCTGGATGGCATTGGCAGGGGTGACACCGGCGTGGCGCACTGCGGCGATGGCAGCCAGCGCATTTTCCAGGTTGTGGCGGCCGATCAGGGGCCAGTCCACCACGCCGAGGGGCTCGCCCTGTAAGCTGACTCGGAAGCGCCCCGCGTCCGCGTCCAGCGGCTCTCCGACCCAGGCTCCACCCGAACCGAAACGCTCGACGGGTGTCCAGCAGCCCTGGGCCAACACCTCGTCCAGGGCGGGGTCGACCGCGGGGGCGACGATCACACCGCTGCCCGGCACGGTGCGGACCAGGTGGTGGAACTGGCGCTGGATCATGGCCAGGTCATCGAAGATATCCACATGGTCCAGCTCCAGGTTGCTCATGACCAGGGTGCGCGGCCGGTAGTGGACGAACTTGGAGCGCTTGTCGAAGAAAGCAGTGTCGTATTCGTCGGCCTCGACCACGAAGAAGGGGACCGAGCCCAGCCGGGCGGAAACCCCGAAGTTGGCGGGCACCCCACCGATCAGGAAGCCCGGGTCCATACCGGCATAGTCCAGGATCCAGGCCACCAGGCTCGCGGTGGTGGTCTTGCCGTGGGTGCCGGACAGGGCCAGCACCCAGCGGTCGGCGAGCAGATGCTGGGCCAGCCACTGGGGGCCTGAGGTGTAAGGCAGGCCCGCATCCAGCATGTGCTCCACCGCCGGGTTGCCCCGGGACATGGCGTTGCCCACCACCACGCAATCGGGGCCGGGGCGCAGGTGATCGGCGCTGTAGCCCTCCGTGACTCCGATACCCGCCCGCTCCAGCTGCTCGCTCATGGGTGGGTAGACATTGGCATCCGAGCCAGTCACGCGATGGCCCAGGGCTCGGGCCAGCAGGGCTATACCGCCCATGAAAGTGCCGCAGATGCCGAGGATGTGGATATGCATCACAGGTTGGTCGGAAACAGGTTCAAGATCACGGCGGTGGCCACCAGGGTGTAGGCGAGGCTGAGCGTCACGCCCATGCCCAGGCTGACCTCCAGGGCATATCGCAGGATATGGCCCGTGACCACCTGGGTCCAAATCAACAGGGCGAGCTGGAGAAGGGCCACGGCCTGGGCACGAGTGGAGGTCACGTCGGCGCCTTGCACGAGGCTACCCAGGGGCATTCCCAGAACACTGAGCAGGGTCAGGGCCCCGAGCAGAGCGGTGGCAGTCTGGGTCCAGCGGGCCGGGTGACGCCGGAGCACCAGCATGGCTCGCAGGAACACCAGCACCAGAGCCAAGTCGACCGCTCCGGCTGCCAGGGCACCGCCCACGCCGCCGAAAGGTCCGAGGGTCATCATCACACCGACCAGCAGATAGATGGCTGCGACCAAACCCAGCAGCAGCCCGGAGGCAGGCACATCCTGCGGGTACGCCCTCAGCAGACAGAGATCCATAAAAAAGCGCAGAAGCCTGTTCAACCCATTCGCCCGAGGCTGCCCGAAACCGCATCATAATACCCGCCGGCGAGGGATGCTCGGTCCCGATGCGCGACGGCTTTTGCCCCAAACGGCGGAGTCGGGTGTCGGCCTGACGGCACCCTTGTTCCCCTGTCGGCCCCCCACCAGGAGCGTACCCGACCGGTATCCACATGCACGAAATCGGACTTGGTGTAGAGGCCCACGCCCCACCCTTGAGCAAGAGCGCCGCCCGATGGAGTTGCTTGAGGTCACGCCCGGGGAACCCGTATGTCTATGGCCATTCCCTGCATGTGCAAACTGTGCTTGGCGACACCGCTGGAACCCTTGCGCAGCTGCTCGTTGGTCTTGGGCAAGCGGTAGCCGGAGATCACCTCGAACGACCGGTCGGTGTCCAGCCGGGTACGGTTACGAAATAGGAGATCGAGCAGCCCCGGATCTATCTTGTGGACTTCTCCGGTGCGGTAATCGCGCAGGGCTCGATTCACTGCCCTGAGCGCGTCGCCGACATAACGGCGCAACAGCCTTATTCGACCCTATCCACCCCGATAGGTTCAAGATGCGTCAGTCGGTCCCGACCATAGATATCGCGTCGGAGCTGGACCTGCCCCGCCTCGTCCACCCACGCGGTGAGGTAGAGCAGATACACAGGGACGGAGCGGGGAAAACGCAGACTGATGGTATCGCCCGACTCGACCAGCTCCCTGATGCGGCGCGCGGCCTTCGAAGGGTGTTCCGGGTCCAGCAACAAAGCGGCCAGACGCTGGGGCGCCTGGACCCGGATGCAGCCCGAGCTGAAGTCCCGCTGATGCTTGTCGAATAGGGCCTTGGTCGGGGTATCGTGCAGATAGATGCTGTAGGGGTTGGGCATCAGTAGCTTGAGCCGGCCCAGGCTGTTGTGGGGACCTGGCTCCTGGCGCAGGGTGAACGGGAAGTAGCCCAGTCGGTAGGGACGACTCCAATCGATGTCCACAGGTGCAACCTCCAGTGGCCTCCCATCGTCCCTGCGAAAAACGTGGATCCGCTTGTTGGCGAGATACTCGGGATTTCGCCGCTGCTGAGGAAGTAGGTCCTTGACCGCGATCTTCCTTGGAACGACCCACTCGGGGTTGACCTGTACACCCAGCACCCGGGTCGAGAAGCTCGGACTCTGGCGGTCGGCGCGCCCGGCGATGACCCTGGTCTGGAAGACGACCTCCTCGTCCTGGTACAGCCACAGCCCGAAGCCGCCGAGATTGACCAGGATGTAGCGCTCGCCCAGGTCCCTGGGCAGCCAGCGCCAGCGCTCCATGTTGGTGCGGATCTGCTCCACTCGCTCGGCCGGGGAGACATTCAGCGCGGCGCGGGTCTCGGGGCCGAGTATCCCGTCGACCTTCAGGCCATTGCGGGCCTGGAACGCGCGCACGGCCGTCTCCAGCTCGGGGCCATAGGCATCGCCGCCGCGGGGTATAGGCTCGGTAAACCGGCCCTCTCGCCTGAGCCGCTCGGCCAGTGCACTGACCCGACTGTCTACCTCGCCGGGGCGAAGCAAAGGGCCATCCGGTATCCGTGGCCAGTCACCGACACGGGCCATGGCCCGGTACTCGGCCAACGCCGATCGCAGACCAAGATAAAAGGGATGGCGTGGAGGCAGGTCCGCCAGTGCCCTGGCCAGGTCATCCTCACGCAACGCCTGGCGGAGCCAGGCGACGGGATCGAGAGGACGGTATGGAATCAGCCACTCTGGGTCCGCCTCGCGCGGATTGCTACGCCCGGAACCCAGATCGCGGACATAGCGCAACAAAGCGTCGGTGAGCAGGACATCGACCCAGGCGCGGGTCAAGATAGTCAGACGCCCATTCAGCATTTCGCCCAGCCAGGGCCGGTAGTCCGCGGGGCGAAGACCCTCGTCGGCTGCACCCGACATCGCCTCGAAGACCGCCAATGCCTGGGGCAAAGGGCCATCCGATCCGGTCCAGACGGGGGCCTGGCTCCGAGCACAATAAAATCGCTTCAAGGCAGGAACGTCTAGCCCGGCCTCTGGATCGCTCAGCAACAGGACGATGCCCGACTCTACCGAGCCAAGCCTGACAGGCGGGTCCGCAGGATCCGCTCCCGCGGGGGAAAAGACCACCATCGCCGCCACCAGACCCATCGACACTGCCGCGTTCACGCTCACCACCCACCACCGTAATGCAAGACCTTGGCGCCCCGCAAAGCCCCGCTCAGGACCATTCTGGCAGACAGGGGGCGCGGACGTCATGGCCTGCCCCGACAAGCGGTCACCGCGACCGGATCAAGAACCGCATTCTGCAAATCCCTCGTCAGCATCTCGCCCAGCATCGGCATCGCCGCCTTCCCTGGCGACGGGGACGACGCCGAGACCCTACTGTGGGCCGCGGATCAGGCCATGTACTGCGCCAAGACCCAGGGAGGTGGCCGTTACAGCCATTTCCGCTGGCGCGCAACATCAAATGGCGCGACCCTCGCCCAAAATGTGGCATAGTTACGGATTCTGAAACGAATGATGCGGAAGCTCCCGGGTCGATCTGAGCCGCCTCGGGAAACTCGCCCTTCCCGGACATGCCGACGTGAGTGCAAATCCAATCCTGACCAGCCCCCCCAAGGCCGGCGCCGCCATCTTCTTCGATGTGCTCACCAACCTCGGCGTGGAGTACATCTTCGGGCACACGGGTGGGGCAGTGATCCCGCTGCACGTGGCGCTCAACAAGCGGATGAAGCGCGGCCTGGCGACCCCGAGATTCATCCTCTTCCGCCAAGAGGGAGGGGCAGGCCACGCGGCGGAGGGCTATGCCCGGGTCAGCGGGAGAACCGGGGTCGCCCTCGCCACCTCGGGCCCCGGGGCCACCAACCTGGTCACCCCCATCGCCGACGCGTACAAGGATTCCATCCCAACGGTCTTCATCACCGGCCAGGTCCCCAGCGCCTCCATAGGCACTGATGCCTTCCAGGAGGTGGACACCCTGGGCATCACCCGCCCCATCACCAAGCACAACTACCTGGTCAAGGACATCCGCGACCTGGACTGGATGCTTCGGGACGCCTTCGCCCTGGCGCAGCGCGGCCGGCCCGGCCCTGTGCTAATCGATATCTGCAAGGACACCCAACTGGCGGTTACCACCGAGCACCGAGCCGCTCGGGGGCGTCATCAGGTCCAGATCCCCTTCGACACGGATCGCGCCAATGCCATCCTGGAAGCGCTGTGCTCGGCCGAGAGACCGGTCATCAAGGCGGGGGGCGGGGTCATCAGCGCGGATGCGGCCCAAGAGCTCCAAGTGCTGGCCGAGCGCTTCGACGTGCCTATAGCCACCACCTTCAACGGGCTTGGCACTATGCCGCACCCCGCGGCGCACAACCTGGGTATGCCGGGCATGCACGGCACCATCCCAGCCAACTACGCCCTGCGCGACGCCGACTTGATACTCACCCTCGGCGGGCGTTTTGACGATCGAGTAGCCGTGAAGGGGTTCGCCGCAGGCAAGCGCATTGCCCACGTGGACATAGATCCCTCGGAGATCGGCAAGACAATCCAGCCCGAACTCTCTTTGGTAGCCAGCGTGCGCCCGTTCCTGGAGCACGCCCTGGCGACCGGCCAGAGCGTCCGCCATCCGCAATGGATGGCTCGGATCGCCGAGTGGAAACGACGCATGCCCGCGCCTTACAGCCGGGGCCGTTACATCAAGCCCCAGGCGGTGATAGAGGCACTCTCGTCGCTAACCAATGGCGACGCCAACCTGATCACCGGGGTGGGCCAGCACCAGATGTGGGCGGCCCAGTACTACCGATTCACCCGTCCCCGCCAGTGGGTCAGCTCCGGCGGCCTGGGCACCATGGGCTTCGGTCTGCCCGCAGCCATCGGCGCCTGGCTGGCGGACCCGAGCCGACCGGCGGTGCTGGTGGACGGGGACGGCAGCTTCCAGATGAACATCCAAGAGCTGGCCACGGTGGTCGCCAACGACATCCCTCTGAAGATGTTCGTGCTCAACAACAACTATCTGGGCATGGTGCGCCAGTGGGAGGACATGATGGACGGGGGTCACCACTACGAGACCTGTCTCGCACGCAACACCGCCTGCGATCCCGACTGCACGGACCTGGAGCGCAACTGCCGGCACCAGATACCCAATCTGTTGGGCCTGGACCAGGTCTACCCCCGCCTGAAGACCCTGCGTGCGCGCAATCCCGAGGACCTGGACGCCACCTTGACCGAGGCCATGGAACACCCGGGCCCCGTTCTGGTGGACGTCTGGGTGGACAAGACCGAGGACGTACTGCCGATGGTGCCACCGGGACGGGGGCTGGACGAGATGATCGAAGGCTAGGGAAGCGCGGGAAAACACTCCGCGGTTCCTCCGTAAAAAATCCGGGCTAGGATTATCGATGGCAGCAGAGGTCCGACACGGACCCTTAGCCCATTCGATTCTTTCGGCCCTGTCTGACTGCGTCGTCTATAGTTCAAGCGGTCGGGGCAAGGGCCCCTTGTCGAGGGCAAGGCCATGAAAGGCCTACGTGCTCGCGTCGGCGCGGGCTATACACTCAAGGCCGTGGTGGCCATTACGCTTCTATGCTGTGCCGCACTCGGGCCGGCAACGTCGGATTCACTGCCGCCTCCGGTGGATGCTCCGGGCGTGATTGCCCTGGTCGCTGCAGGCGGCATCGCGTCTGGCTGGTCAAGAGACGGGACAGATAGGAATGCCGGAGATACCGCAGGTAAATATTCGGTATGCCCATCCCCTGAAAAATCAACAGGTCAGCGGATCGCGGAAGTGTCGATCCAAGGGGTAAACCCATAAGCCCTTGATCGGAACCCTCTGTTTTCCAGCCGCGCCAAGTCTACCGCGGCCTTGGGTTTTCCCCAGATAGACCCAGTTGGCAGCCTTGTAGCAGGTGCCGCGGAAACGTGGTTTCTCGACGAAGGTCTCCAGCAGAACCGGGCGATAGCCATAGACCTCCTGCCGATGATTGGGGGAGGGTTCGGGCCGCCTGCGCCAGAATCATGGAGGCCAGGTTCTTCGACTGGACCCAGGGCAAGGCACTGTAGCGGTCGCAAACGATAATCCTAGAAACCGCAGTTGGACGGCCGCCAGGGTGCGTGCGGCGTAGTGCCTGGCAAGGTGAGAGCGGACCTGTCGATCCAGTCTCGCGTACGCCGCCTACGAACGGATAGAACTCGGGTGGCTGGGTCGGTGGGGGTGGTGGAGCCTGCTCGACTGCCGCGGCCCCCGAGGTCGTCTCGCTGGGCTCGGAGGCGGCCTGTAGTATGCGAATCCGTCGCTGAATCGAGGTGTAGTCAGAGTCCTCTGGAGTCTCGGCGATAACGGCGCGTACCGGGTTGAGGTCCACGTGGGCGAGGCAGGCGAGCACGGCTTGGTCGTCGAGCTGCTGCTGCTCGACCTCGAGCAGTGACTCTTCTCGCAGATAGCGCTCTGACAGCTCCGTGCCGCTGACTAGCTGGTGGCAACGCTTTACCACCTCGCGCGTCGTCCAAGACTCGGCCAGCGGCTGATCGACGTGCAAGACCCGGTGGCTATGCGTGGCCATAAGCGAGTAGCCACACACCTCGATGGCAAAGATCTGCGCCAGCTCCAGCAGCCGCCCCTCGATCCATCCTCGGCGGTGCTCGAACGAGCGGCCGGTGTAGGCATCCTCTCCGCACAGGAGAACTCAAACTGATTTCGAGCAATTTTTAGCACAACAATAAACGAACGGCGTTATGCCTTCGAGATTTTTGATCCCTCCACTGGCGAAAAAAACGTCCCTTATCGATGCAGGTCCCGGAGCCGGCGCAGAGACTATGCAAGCGTATCCGACTCGCCGTCAAGCGATTGGCGGGCGTGATGCGGCGCCGGTATCGAGCTTGCAATGAGGAGGGCGTAGCGCCAGGGACGCAGAGCGAGCGGGCGCCCAGAGGCTGTCACCGAGCGCACTGAGTTTCGGGTCTGGATTATCCCAAAATGTTCCACGAGCGCAGCGACGCTCCTGAGGCGTAAAAGATATCGCACGGATCGTGTCCAATGCGCTTGACGCGATAGACGACGCCGGCTATCCTGCGCCCCCACGAGACGCACAGGGGCAACGCCATGACGGGCTATTTCGGCTCCAAGGACGCATTGGGGCTGTACCACAACATCATCGCGATGATGCCGCCCCACGACACCTACATCGAGACCCATCTGGGCGGCGGGG
>Ga0210096_1000066_pt1 | contig 50531 bp, 44 predicted proteins | sample China_Galinas_PW_4_FD_184864 | JGI IMG/M metagenome (GOLD analysis project Ga0210096, IMG submission 184864) | Wetland microbial communities from San Francisco Bay, California, USA, that impact long-term carbon sequestration - China_Galinas_PWA_D2... | ecosystem: Environmental > Aquatic > Marine...
GCTCCTCGTCTTTCAGTGCGACTTCTACCGCGCGTCCAGCCATGACCGCCTCCAATCGTCGCTTGCGATGGAGACGAATTCGACGGGAGTGGCGATACACCTACGAATTAACGACTCAGGTCACTAGCCGTAGACGTCCGCCGGCTCGATCGCGATCAGGTCGGGGTGCCTGGCGTCGACGCCGGCAACCGAGCCGAGGACGAGCTTGGCGCCGGGAGCGTCGAGACGGTCCCTGACCTCGAGCAACCGATTCAGGTCGTCGGCGCCGAGGGAGCGCAGCTTCGCCTCGCCCAGCGCCACGACCTGCTTGCCGCGCATCGCCACGACGTCCATCTCGTGGCTCCGGCGCCGGCTGCGGTCTGAGAACTCGGTCGCCCCGACCACGTCGACTCCGCCGAGCAGCTGCTCGCCGCGACGGCCCAGATGCGCGCGCACGACCGCCTCCCAGCGCGGGCCGAGCACCTGCGAGGGCCAGGTCGTCGCGCCGACCCGCTTCCATGTTTCGGCGGCGGCGCCCGCCTGGAGGCGCGAGCGATTCGGCGCGACGATCGACAGCCAGAGGCGCAGATGGGGATCGGCCAGCTCGTAGCGGTCGCGCCGCGAGCGCAGCGGGTCCGGGATCCGCTCCACGAGGCCGGCGCGCTGGAGCGTGGCGAGCGGGCGGCTCAGCGCGCCGGAGGGCAGTCCCGCCACCCGGGAGATCGCGCCGAAGCTGCGGTCGCCGCCCGCGATCGCGGCGAGGATCGCGCGGTAGACGCCGCGCAGAGCCGGCAGCCCGGGCACGTTCGCGAGGTCGGCTTCGGCCGCGTCGAGCAGCGGCGAGCCAGGCGCCAGCACCTCCTCGACCATCCATCCGTCGCGATCGGCGCCGGGCGGCTCGACCAGCGGCCGGTAGCCCGGAAGGCCGCCGAGGGCGGCGTCGACCCAGAGCGTGCCGAGCGGATCGCCGGACCCCCAGAGCGCCGCGAGGTCGGGACCGGCCAGCGGGGTCGGGACGACGATCGCGGAGGCGCGGCCGTACAGGGGAGCGCGCGCCTCGACCAGGTCGCTCATCACCGAGAGGGCGCTGCCGGAGAGGATCAGCGCCGGCCCGTCGTCCGCGTCGACGTAACGCTGCAACAGGCTCGGCAGCTCCGGGGTGACCTCGGTCAGGTAGGGGAGCTCGTCCAGCGCGACGCAGGGCAGGTCGACTCTGGCGAGGCGCTCGAGGGCGTCGGCCCAGCCGTCGATGCTGAGCGGGCCGGCGCCGAGCCAATGACCGAGCTCACGCCCGAAGTCGGCGAGCTGGGTCGCCGCGACGCCGGTGATGGCCTGATAGCGACGGCCGCCGGCGGCGGCGCAGATGGCATCGAGCAGGAACGACTTGCCGACGCGGCGCGGACCGTAGACGATCGCCAGACGCTGGCGCCGCTCGCAGAAGCAGTCGAGCGCCGACCATTCGAGGTCGCGATCGATCATCGATTTCGGTTTTACGAGCACTTTTGCATGATACACAGCTGCTCGTTAACTGCACACGGGCCTTTACCCGCCGCTCAAAGACCGCTGCTAAGCAGTGCCGCAGCGGTTAGTTGGGATACGCAATCCAGCTAGCGGGACTTCAGGTTTCGGGAGCAGATTCCGACGTAAGCTGTGCGTGGGCTTCGTACAGATGCTGAGACAACGACGACGGCATATCAACGGCGATCCGGGAGGACGCGCCAAGGGCATTGCCTCTGGCGTCGCCGACCTCGCGCGCTGGCCGTTCGAGCGCGCCGCCTGGTCGGTCGAGCGGCGGGCGCTGTGGCCGCTGCAGCGGCGCCTCGCCGGCTGGGCCCCGCCCGGGCGCCGGATCGGCGCCGCGGCGGGGCTCGCCGCGATCGGCGTCGCCGCGATCCTGGCCGCCGTCCTGATCCTCCCCGGCGGGAGCGAAGCGCCGGCAGAGCGGGTGGCGCAGCCCGCGCGCGTGGCGATCCTGCCACCCGGCGATCCGCAGCAAGAGTCGGTGACGCGCCGGCCGGACAAGACACTGCAGGGCGCGCAGCCCCACTTCGGCGTCGAGAAGGGAGTCGCCGAGCCGGCTGAAGGCGGGGCGAGCGCCGCGAGCTCCGGCGACGCCGGCTCGGGATCCTCGAACGCGAGCTCCGCTGGCTCAGACGCGAGTCCGGCCGCGCAGGGCGGGAGCGCCGGCGGAGGAGCCGCCGCCAGCGCCTCTGCGACGCGCAAGCCAGTCCCGGCCGGCCCCGCGGCGATGAAGGTCGCCCGCCGCTTCGCCGAGGCGTTCGTCTACTACGAGATCGGCAAGCGGCCGGCGCGGGCGAAGACGGTGTTCGGCGAAACGGCCTCGCCGCGGCTCGCCGCGGCGCTCGGCGAACGGCAACCGCGTCTGCCCGCCGGCGGCAAGGTGCCGAAGGCCAAGGTGCTCAACCTCGTCCCCGGGCCCCGCGCGGGCAAGGCCTACACGGTCAGCGCCTCGCTGCTGCGCGTCGGCCTGACCAGCGAGCTGCGGCTCGAGCTGATCAAGCAAAAGGGCCAGTGGCTCGTCACGGACGTGAGGGGCTGAGGGAAGATGAGGAGGGTCCGCTTCAAGCCTCCCCGCACGCGACGAGTCTTTCAGCAGACCCTCCTCATCCTGGTGGTTTTCGGCCTGCTTGCCGTGGGCGCCTCCGCCGAGGAACCGCCCGCCAGCCAGACCGAAGCGCCAGCCCCAGCCCCGGTTCAGCGAGGCGACTCTCTGGCAGCCCCGGCGGCAGAACCTGAAGCGCCGGACCCGAAGCCGGAACCGAGTGGCGGCATCGCCGCGAAACCGGAAACCCAAGCCAAGCCGGAAGCAAAACCAGAACCCGAAGAAGGCGAAGACGGGGCGAGCGAAGCGCCGCCGGCGCCGCCGTCGTTCTCAGTGCCGCTGCTCCCCGGTTCGAGCTGCGCGTCCTCCGGCGTGCCGGCCGTGCTCGTGCCGATCTACCGGCGCGCCGCCGCCGCCTACGGGCTCGGCCCGCAGGGCGCCGGCGTGCTCGCCGCGATCAATGGGATCGAGACCGCGTTCGGGACCAATCTCAACGTCTCCTCGGCGGGCGCCATCGGCTGGATGCAGTTCATGCCGGAAACCTGGAGCGGCTACGGCGTCGACGCCAACGGCGACGGCAAGGCCGACCCCTACGCCCCCGAAGACGCGATCTTCGCCGCCGCCAACTACCTGCGCGCCGCCGGCGCCCCGGGCGACTGGTACAGCGCCGTCTTCGCCTACAACCACGCCGACTGGTACGTCGCCGAGGTACTCGCCAACGCGCAGTGCTACGGCGCGCTCGGCGGCGGCGCGGTCAGCGCCGCATTCGAACTGACGCCGAAGCTGAAGGTGCTGAGCTGCCGGGCGGCGAGGCCCTGGCGCAAGCGCATCCCGGCCGCCTACATGAAGGCGTTCGAGAGCGCGGCCGCCCGCTACGAGCTCGGCAAGCGCGGCGTCTGGGCGCTGGCCGCCGTCGCCCGCCTGGAGTCGAACTTCGGCCGCGGGATGGGCAAGGCGGAACTCGAGCGCCACGGCCCGCTCGGCCTGGCCGGCGACGAGTGGCGGCGCTACTCCGTCGACGGCGACGGCGACGGGCATCTGCGTCGCAGCGACCCCGACGACTCGGCGGCGACGCTGGCGCGGATGATCTGGTCGCGCGGCGGGCTGCGGGCGGGGCTGTTCGAGCACAACCACGCCAAGTGGTACGTCGACGCGGTGCTCGGCGAAGCCGAATCGATCGAGGGGAAGTGCCAGGTGAGCACCGTCGACTGGGCGCTGGCGCTGCCGAACGCGGTGATCGCGCCGATCGACTGGCAGAACCTGACCCTCTCCAACGAGCTGGAGAAGCGCGACCTCGAAAGCGGCGCGATCGACCCGCGGATCGTCGGCCTGCTCGGCGCGATCACGCAGACCCACCAGATCACGATCTCGGCGCTGCGCTCCGACCACTCCAAGTACACCGTCGAAGGCAACGTCTCCAACCACTACTTCGGCCGGGCGATGGACATCGCCGCGGTCGACGGGGTCCCCTGCACCGACACGGCGCCCAGCGCTCCCTGCGCCCAGCTCGCGACGACGCTCTCCCAGCTGCCGGCGCCGGCGATGCCGACGGAGCTGATCTACTGCTTCGACGTGGACGGGCCGGGCCCGGCCTTCGCGCGGTCCGACCACTGCGATCACGTGCACGTCGGGTATGACGGTTAGCGAGTCGGGGTGCCCTCCGGAAACCCGTCGCCGATAGACCCCGACTCCCTTCCTCATCGGCCTCGCATGACGTAGGCTCGAATCACCCCGTCAAGCCTGCAAGAGGAGAAAGCGATGCCCACCTATGTGATGCTCACGAATCTCACCGCCGAGGGCGTGCGCACGCTCAAGAACAACCCCGCGCGGGTCGCCGAGGTGAACAAGGAGGTCGAACAGATCGGGGCGAGAGTCCAAGCTCAGTACGCGACGCTGGGGCAGTACGACTTCGTGACGATCGTCGAGGCGCCGGACGAGAAGACGATGGCGAAGGTCTCGGTCGAGCTCGGCTCGCGCGGGACGATGACCAGCCAGACGCTGGCCGCGATGCCCGCCGGCGAGCTCGCGGACTCGCTATGAAGCGCCGCCTCCTCTGCTCCCGCGAATGCCTGAAGGATCAGATATGGACAGGGATTCGCTCCCGCGTCCGGGGGCGGCTTTAACGCCAAAATGCGCGTATTAGTTGTCGGAGGAGGCGGTCGCGAGCACGCGATGGTGCGGGCGCTGGCGCGCTCGCCGCAGGCGCCGCAGCTGCTCTGCGCGCCGGGCAACGCCGGGATCGCCGCCGACGCCGAGTGCCTGCCGGGCGTCGGCGCCGGCGAGCTCGAGGCGATCGTCGCCGCGGCGCGCGAGCGGGCCGTCGACCTGGTCGCGGTCGGGCCGGAGGCGCCGCTGGTCGCCGGGCTGGTCGACACGCTGGAGGAGTCCGGGATCGCGGCCTTCGGACCGCGCGCGGCGGCCGCCGAGCTGGAGGGCTCGAAGGCCTTCGCCAAGCAGGTGATGGAGGCGGCGGGGGTGCCGACCGCCGCCCACGTCCTGCTGCGCGACCGCGAGGATGCGCTGGCCGAGCTGGCGCGCGCCTCCTACCCCCTGGTGCTCAAGGCCGACGGCCTGGCGGCCGGCAAGGGCGTGATCGTCTGCGCCGGCGAGGCGGACGCGCGGGCGGCCGTCGAGGTCTTCTTCGGCGAGCGCCGCTTCGGCGAGACGACGGTCGTGCTGGAGGAGTTCCTCGAGGGCGAAGAGCTCTCGCTGCTGGCGCTCTGCGACGGCGAGAACGTCGTGCCGCTCGCGCCGGCCCAGGACTACAAGCGGATCTTCGACGGCGACGAGGGGCCGAACACCGGCGGCATGGGCAGCTACTCGCCGGTGCCGGGCTTCGGCCCGGCCGAGGTCGGGGAGATAGTCGACGCGGTCCACCGTCCGGTCGTCGCCGAGATGGCGCGGCGGGGCACGCCCTTCCACGGGGTGCTCTACGCCGGCCTGATGGTCGGCCCGGCGGGACCGAAGGTGCTCGAGTTCAACGCCCGTTTCGGCGACCCGGAGACGCAGGCGGTGCTGCCGCGGCTGCGCTCCGATCTGCTGGAGCTCTGCCAGGCGTCGCGCGAGCCGGGCGGGCTCGCCGGAGTCGAGGCGGAGTTCGACGCGGACTGGGCGGTGACCCTGGTGCTCGCCTCGGCCGGCTATCCGGAGTCCGCCTCGAAGGGGGACGTCATCGAGGGGCTCGAAGATGCCGCGGAGCTGGCCGAGCTGACGCACGCGGGGACCGCGCTGTGCGACGGCGAGGTCGTCACCGCCGGCGGTCGCGTGCTCAACGTGACGGCGCTCGGCCCGACGCCCGCCGCGGCGCGCGATCGGGCGTACGATGCCGCCCGCCGGATCTCCTTCGACGGAATGCAGATCCGCACCGACATCGCCGCCCGCGCGGCCGAGCGGGCGCCCAGTTGACAGACACGAAAGAGAGGACGGGATGAGCGAGATCTCAGAGGAGCCGCAGCCGAGCGGCCCGGCGACGATGCCGGCGGTGGAGGAGGCGTTCGAGGAGATCGACGTCGACGAGCCGCACGTCGGGATCATCATGGGCTCGAAGAACGACAAGCCGAAGATGCAGCCCGCGGGGGCGGCGCTGCACGATGCCGGCATCCGCTACGAGGTGCGGGTGATGAGCGCCCACCGCGACCCCGAGCTGGTGCGCGAGTACTGCCACAACGCGCGCATGCGCGGGCTGCGGGCGATCATCGCCGGCGCCGGGATGTCGGCGGCGCTGCCGGGCGTCGCCGCGGCCCACACCGACCTGCCGGTGATCGGCGTGCCGATCCTCGGCAAGAGCCTCGGCGGGCTCGACGCGCTGCTCTCTGCGGTGCAGATGCCGCCCGGCGTCCCGGTCGCCTGCGTCGCGGTCGATGGCGCCAAGAACGCGGGTTTGCTGGCAGCTCGAATAATCAACTGCTGATTTGACTGCCAACAGAATCAACGTCGCCTCCTCTGCTCCGGTGAAGGGCCAAAGAATCAGATATGGATGGGCCTTCACCTCCGCGTCCGCGGGCGACGGGAACAACCCTGGAATCCTTCGATGATCGAGAGGTACACCCGCGAGGAGATAGGCGAGGCCTGGTCCCAGCAGCGGAAGCTGGAGTGCTGGCTCGAGGTCGAGCTGGCGGCTACCGAGGCGTGGGCGGAGCAGGGGGTCGTTCCCCTGGAAGCGGCGGAAGCGTGTCGGGCGAATGCCGCTTTCACGGTCGAGGCGGTGAACGAGCGCGAGAGGGTGACCGACCACGACGTCGCCGCCTTCGTCGACGTGGTCGCCGGCTCGGTCGGCGAGCACGGGCGCTGGGTCCACTACGGCCTCACCTCCTCCGACGTGCTCGACACGGCGCTGGCCCTGCAGCTGGGACAGGCGGGCGAGGTCGTGCTCGGCTCGGCCCGCGCCTACCGCGACGCGCTGGTCGAGCGGGCGCTGGAGCACCGCGACACGCTCTGCGTCGGCCGCACCCACGGCGTCCACGCCGAGCCGACGACGTTCGGCCTGCGGCTCGCCGGCTTCGCCTTCGAGGCCGACCGCAACCTGACCCGGCTCGGCGAGGCCTTCGAGCAGCTGCGCTTCGGCAAGCTCTCCGGCGCGGTCGGCACCTACGCCTCGGTGCCGCCGGCGGTCGAGGCGCGGGTGATGGAGCGGCTCGGGCTGCGGCGCGAGGACGTCGCCACGCAGGTGGTGCCGCGCGACCGCCACGCCGTGCTCACCGCGGCGATCGCGGTCGCCGGCGCCGGGCTGGAGCGCTTCGCGACCGAGGTCCGCAACCTGCAGCGCACCGAGGTGCGCGAGGTCGAGGAGCCGTTCGGGGCCGGCCAGAAGGGCTCCTCGGCGATGCCCCACAAGCGCAACCCGATCCGCACCGAGCGGCTCACCGGGCTCGCCCGGGTGCTGCGCGGCTACGCCCAGACCGGGCTGGAGAACGTCGCCCTCTGGCACGAGCGCGACATCTCGCACTCCGGCGCCGAGCGGGTGATCCTGCCCGACGCGACGATCGGACTCGACTACATGCAGGACCTGGCGGCGGGGGTCGCACGGGAGATGACGATCCACAGCGAGCGGATGAAGCAGAACCTCGAGCTGACCCACGGCGCCCTGTTCAGCCAGCGCGCGCTCACCGCCCTGGTCGAGTCCGGCCGCAGCCGCGACGACGCCTACCGGGTCGTCCAGGAGAACGCCCAGCGCGCCTGGGACACCGGCGCCCACTTCCGCGAGCTGCTCGCCGAGGCCGCTCCCGAGCTCGACCTCGACGCGGTCTTCGACCACGACGCCTACCTCGGCCACGTCCCGGCGATCTTCGAGCGGCTGGAAGCGCTGCGCGGCTAGACAGGGGCCGCAGCGAGCTCGCCGCCGGCCTCGGCACGAGCCCCGCGGGCGATCTCCGCAGCCAGCCCGGCAACCTCCGCCAGCAGCAGCTCCGGCGCTCTGCGGATGTCGACCGTGCGCACGCAGATCTCGCAGGCGGCGTTCTTGACCGCGAGGTCGCGGACCTCGGCGCCGCTGTGCGCCGCGTAGACGAGGTACCCGCGGTCGAGGTCCAGGGCGGTGCAGTAGGCGAGCATCTGGTAGGCGTCGTCGCCCGGCGATCCGCTCAGCTTCAGCCGCTTGTGCTTGGCGTCGACGACCGCCACCGGCTCGCCGCGCAGCCACCAGGAGATGTCGGGTCGAATCGGCACCCGCCCGTCCCAGTCGAGGCTGTCGGGGAGCTGGCTGCGCAGCTCGCCCCCGTGGGCGGCGAGCGCCTCGCGCAGCGCGGTCGAGAGGAAGTCCTCGAAGACCCGGTTCATGTCGAAGCTGAACGCCACCGAGTCGACCGTCCCCCGGTCAGCGCCGGCCGAGGCGCCGCGCAGCACCAGGTGCGCCAGCCTGAGCGCCGGCCGGTATCGCCGGTTGAGCCGCGTGAAGAGCGGCAGCTCCGGCTCGCGCGAGCGCGCGAGCGGCTCGACCTCGTCGAGCAGCGCCCGCAGCTTGAGCAGCCGTCGCCGCGCGCGCCGCGGAACGCGCGGCAGCCGCAGCAGCGCCAGGGTCGCGCTCTTCAGGATCCGGTTCTCGAGCACGTCGGCGGTGTAGTCGTCGTAGGAGACTTCTAGCGGCAGCGGCAGGGTCGCCTGGCGCGCGATCTGGTCGGCGAAGCGGATGCGCCCGCGGATCGTCCGCAGGCGCTCGTCGACGCTGACGTAGCCGCGCAGCAGGCCCCGCTCGACCGAGCGCAGGGCGTGCCAGGAGAACCCGGCGGCGATCGCGTCGAGCAGGCGCAGCTCGACGGAGAAGCTCGCAACCTCGTCCTTCCACCCCTGCGGATCGGTCGCATAGGCGAGCAGGAAGAGCAGTTGCGGGACCTCGATGCGAGGCTCGACCCGCAGCTCCCAGGTCGCGCCGCCGGCCACGCCGACCCGCGACGCGCTCTCGAGCCGCCAGCGGCCGGCGACGGGCGTGGCCTGAACGTCGACCAGCCCGGTCTCGCGAATCGCCGCCGCCTCGCTGTGGCTCAGGTCGCACTCGAGCTGCGACCAGGCCCGCAGTTCCAGCGGCTCAGCCACCGTCGCCGGAGGCCTCGACCAGCTTGCGCACGGCCGCGAGGCTGAAGCGGTCCGGATCCCAGCCGGTGCCGTAGTAGTGCTCGTGCAGCAGCGGCATGATCCCCCGCTCCCAGATGCGCTCGAGCTTCGGCTGCTCGCCGTCCCTGTTGATGAAATACGACGGGCCGATGCTGAAGTCGTCGTCGCCGATCTCGCGGTTGAGGCGATCGAGCAGGCGGGCGGGCTCCGGGTCCAGGCCGTGCTCGTCCAGCCAGAGGGCGAGGACCTCGCTCACCGGCGGCTTGACCGGGGAGAACTCGACGAAGTAGAAGCGCCGGCGCAGCGCCGCGTCGACGAGCGCGATCGAGCGATCGGCGGTGTTCATCGTGCCGATCAGCAGGAGGTTCGGCGGCAGCGAGAAGGGCTCGTCCGGCCAGTACTGCAGGCGCACCTCGCGACGCCGGTACTCGAGCAGGAAGAGCAGCTCGCCGAAGATCTTCGGCACGTTGCCGCGATTGATCTCGTCGACCACCAGCAGGTGGGGCCGTGACGGGTCGGCGGCCGCCGCCTTTGCGATCCGCCGCAGCGGCCCGTCGGCGCGCCGGTAGCGGATCCCGTCGCCCGAGCCGTCCTCCTCCGGCCGGAAGCCGCCGACGAAGTCCTCGTAGGCGTAGGAGGGGTGGAACTGGACGATGTCGACCTCGCCGCCCTCGCGGGTCAGCTCCTTGGCGAGCTCGAGCGCGACCCAGGTCTTGCCCGTGCCCGGCGGCCCGTAGAAGACCAGCTGGCGTTTCTCCAACAGCAGCTCGACCGCGTCCTCGAGGAAGGACTGGCGCAGGTACAGGCCGGCCGAGAGGTCGGAGCGCACCGTGGGGACGGTCAGCTCCGCGGGCTCGGAGACGAGGCCGCGGAGTGCGGCGTCCTGCTCCGGCGAGACCCGGAAGTTGGTCGCGTTCGGGAAGCTGACCACCTCGAGCTCCTTCAGCACCGGGTCTTCGAGCAGGTCGGCGCGCTTGATCGGCGTCGGGAGGACCTCCCCGACCTCGAGCCGCACGCGCGGCTCGGACTTCTCGAGCGATTCCGGCTTCAGCGCGTAGGGGCTGTCGGCGACCCCCGGCAGGATCTCGGGATCGGAAGTCACCGCCGCCGTCGCGATGACCCCCGCTTCGGGGCCGGAGCGCCAGATGTACACGCGATCGCCCTTGCGGATCTCCTTCGCGTACTGGCGCACCACCCAGGTCATCTCCGGTTCCTCGGAGACCGCCCGGTCGATGTCGAAGACGGTCGGGTTGGCCTGGAAGACCCAGACCCCGGCGGGCTCGGGCTCGTCGATCTCGATCCGGGCGGCGGCGGCGAGCACGGCGTCGAGCAGCTCCGGCGGCAGCTCGTAGTCGCGCATGAGCGCGGTCGCCGCGGCGCAGAACGCCGCGTAGTCCTCGGCCGTGCCGGCGCCGGGAGGACGGCTCGGCCGGTAGCTCGCGCGCAGGCGCTGCAGGCCGCGGTCGGTCGACTGAAGCCAGACGGCGAAACGCTCCGGCGCCCGCAGGTAGAGCAGCATCGTCGGGTAGGAGGTGCCGGAGGAGGGAAGCAGCTTGCGATCGGCGAGCAGCTCGCCGATCGCCTCGACGGCCTCGTCCTCGGTGCCGCTCCACAGTCGCTCGGTCCAGGCGTTGACCTTGTCGAGGTTGGCGGCGAGGCCGTTGGCGGTCGCGCCAACGAAGGCGGGCGAGAAGCGGGTCTGGTAGCGCCGGCCTTTGTGAGAGTCGGCGTTGAAGAGCTTCAGCAGCTCGCGCAGCTGCCGGTCATCCATCTTCCCGGCGCTCTCGTCGAGCAGGCTGCGCGCCTCGTCCTCGGCGCCGCGGCGGGCCTCGATCCCGGCGTCGTCGTAGGCGGCGATCGTCTCGCTGACGAACGTCCCCACGTCGCTGATCGCGTCGGTGCCGGGGTCGTCCGCGACGGGGCTCAGCGGCGTCGCGTAGAGCAGCGTCTCGATCTGCTTGGTCGACCAGCCGTCGAGCTCGCCGCACTGCCGCAGGTCGTGCAGCAGCAGCCGGTTGAGGCTGACCGTGCCGAGGCTGTCGAATCCCGACTGGGTCTCCCCCAGCTCGCGCAGGAAGTGGGCGATGTGGGCGTGCGAGTAGACCGGCAGGACCTCGTCGGGGAAGTAGACGTGCAGGGTCTTGGTGAGCAGGGCCGGGCCGCCGCGCAGGGCGGCGATCCGGTCGATCTCCTCCCACCTGCCCTCCCCGGCCAGCGCCAGGGCCTCGACGAAGCCGCCGCGCACGGCCTCCCACGCCTCCTCGACGCTCGCGTAGCGGTCGTCCTCGAACCACCACTCGCCGGCCCGCTGAAAGTAGATGTGGTGCTTGCGCGCGCTGCCGCCCCGGATGCTGCCGAGCTCCTTGGCCCGGAACTCCAGCCAGCGGCAGAAGCTGTCGGGGTGATCGGCCTGCCCGAGCGCGTAGCGCTCGAGCGGCATCTGCGGCCACTCGTCGCGCGGGAAGCTTTCGAGCACTTCCGCCAGCTGGGCCGCCGCGACTTCGACCTTCGGCGCCTCGGCCTCCCCGTCATACGTCTCCAACGCCTGAGCGATCAGGCCGCAACTGATCATGGCGCGAGTCTAATAGCGAAGCTCAGACGGGGATCACGGTCAGGCCGGCGACGCCGTTGAGGGCGTCGAAGTCGCCGTCCTGGGTGACAACCGGAATTTCATGCGCGGCAGCCGTGGCGGCGATCCACATGTCGTTGATCCTGAGCTCTTGCCCGGAAGCGGCCACATAGGCGCGCATCTGTGACCACGCCCGAGCCACGGCCTCTTCGATCGGGAGCGAGACGATGCGGTTCGCGAGCTCGAACGTGACCAGGCGCCGATCACGCGTCTCGATGTTCTCCGCGGCGAAGATGCCAACTCGCAGCTCCGCCTTCGTCACGACCGAGATCGCAAGGGCCTCGGGTATTGCCTCCGTGCGAAGCGACCTACCCCTCTCCAGTGCGATCAGGACCGAGGTGTCGAGAAGACCCATTGAGTCTTTCCGGGTGCTCACCACAGTCGATCCAGACCGTCTTCGTCGGTCGTCTCGCCCGCAAGCCGCTCGAGGTCGTCGCGTAAGCCGGGATCGGCGGAGTGGGTCTTCAGCAACTCGACCAGCTCCTCGCGCGGCATCCAGCGTGGCTCGTCGCCCCGGTGCGGGATCAGGTCGGCGACCGGCTTCCCCCTGACGGTGATCACCACGGTCTCGCCGGCCTCGACCCGGCGCAAGACGCCGGCCGTGTCGTTCCGCAGTTCTCTCGTCGCGACCTCCACGATGGTGCTACAAGCGTAGCACTCAGCCAAAGCGATTCGCAGGTAGGATCTCGCCGATGGTCCTCTACACCTGCGGGCAGAAGAAAACCGGGCCGGCGTTCGCGCATCCGTGCGCGAAGGCGGGAAAGGCGCTCGACGCCGCCGGCTACAGCTACGAGCTGCGGACCGTCGGCGGCTACCGGATGATGCCCTGGACCTGGGGCAGCCGCGACGATGACCGGGCCGAGGTGAAGAAGCTGAGCGGCACCAACGAGGTGCCGATCCTGGTGCTCGACGACGGCGAGGTGATCTCCGGCTCGGGCACGATCGCCCGCTGGGCGAAGGAGCATCCGGCGCAGACGAAGCCGTCCCGGTAGGGATTCCACTTAACTTTTTCGAAGTTTTTGGGTGGGGCTGGCGCCCGGGGCAGTCGACGAAAAAGTACAAGACGTTCCATCCCTACCGGGACGGCTTCTATGCGGCAACCAGATCGCGGGCGGGCCGGCGATCGTGCAGGAGCACCTCGGTTCCAGCTTTGGGGGAGAGGGTGATGTTGCGGCGGCCGATCCGCTCGGGGCGGGGGTCGGCCTTGCGCAGCTCGCAGCGTCCGATCACCTCGCGCAGCACGATCCGCATCTCGAACTCGGCGAAGGCGGCGCCGAGGCAGCGGCGGATGCCGCCGCCGAAGGGAATCCAGGCGTAGGTGTCGGGCGCTTCCTCGAGGAAGCGCTCGGGGCGGAAGGCGAAGGGCGCGGGAAAGGACTCTGCGCGGGTGTGGGCGAGCCAGATCGCCGGCGTGACGTCGGTGCCGGCGGGCAGGCTGAGGCCGCCCGCCTCGAGGTCCGCGTTGAGGCGGCGGCCGGCGAGCGGCACGACCGGGCGCAGGCGCAGCGACTCGGAGATCGTCGCCCGCAGGTAGTCGTCCTCCCCGCCCTCCAGCGACTCGCGCAGGCGGGCGAGCTCGCGCGGGTGGCGCAGCAGCAGGTCGAAGGTCCAGGCGAGCGCCGTCGCCGTCGTCTCGTGGCCGGCGAGCAGCAGCGTCATCAGCTGGTCGCGCAGGTCCTCGTCGCCCATCCCCGAGCCGTCCTCGAAGCGCGCCTGCATCAGCACCGAGAGCATGTCGTCGCGGTCCTCGAAGTCTTCGGCGGCGCGGCGCTCGGCGATCTCGGCGTAGAGCAGCTCGTCGACTGCTCGCAAACGCTGCTCGAATTTCGCCCAGGGGCGGCCGCCGAAGCGGCGAGTCGCCAGGCCGATCAGCTGGGTGAAGGGGGAGGCGGTCTCTTCCAGCACCTCGGTCAGCAGGACGCGCAGGCGCTCCAGCCGCGGGCCCTCGGCGACGCCGAAGACGACGCGCAGGATCACCTCCAGGGTCACCGCCTGCATGCGCGGGTGGATCGCGAAGCGCTCGCCGAGCGGCCAGGAGTCGATCTCCTCGCTGACGATCTGCTCGACCAGCGGCGCGTAGGAGCGCATCCGCTCGCCGTGGAAGGCGGGCAGCATCAGCTTGCGGTGAGCGAGGTGGTCGGCGCCCTCGATCACCAGCACCGAGCGCGGCCCGACGATCGGCGTCAGCACGACCTCGCGGCCCGGCGGCAGGCCGTGCGCGCGCTCGGTGTACAGCGCCTTGATCGCCGCCGGGTCGGAGATCATCACCATCGGCCGCTCGAAGCCCATGAACCTGACGCTGAACGCGTCACCGTGCCGTTCGCGGCACTCCTGCATGAACGGCAGCGGCCGGAAGCTCCAGCGCAGGGTCTGGGAGAGTGGCGCGTACTTCGGTTCCGGCGGCAGCACAGTGGAAGGTTCTCAGACGCAGGTTAAGGAGGGGTTGGGGTGTCCTTACCTCGAGCGGCGTCCTGCCTTTCGCCCCGCCCACTGCCTCGGATGGCCGCAAACTCGAAGGCGAAAAACCCAGCCGCGGGAGGGACACCCCAACCCCTCCTCCGCGCCAGCTAGCATCGCGTTCGTGGTCACCGCCGTCGCAGATCTGAAGCTCCACTCGTCGGGCAAGGTGCGCGAGATCTACGAGTGGGACGACGACCTGCTGATGGTCGCCTCGGACCGGATCTCGATCTACGACGTGGTGATGCCGACGCCGATCCCCGACAAGGGCAAGGTGCTCAACCGGATCTCCGAATTCTGGTTCGAGCTGACCGCCGACATCGTCCCCAACCACTTCCTCACCGCCGACGTCCCCGAGGAGGTCGCCGAACGGGCGATGCAGGTGCGGCGGCTGGAGATGTACCCGGTCGAGTGCGTCGTGCGCGGCTACCTCTCCGGCTCCGGGTGGAAGGAATACAGGGAGGGCGGCGCGGTCTGCGGGATCGAGCTGCCCGGCGGCCTGCGCGAGTCCGACAGGCTGCCGGAGCCGATATTCACCCCGGCGACCAAGGCCGAGATCGGCGACCACGACGAGAACGTCGACTTCGACCGCGCGGCGGAGATCGTCGGCGACCGGGCGCTGATGGAGGAGCTGCGGCGCGTCTCGATCGACGTCTACCGGCGCGGCGCCGAGCACGCCGCGGAGCGCGGGATCGTCCTCGCCGACACCAAGTTCGAGTTCGGCCGCCACGCGGGCGCCGAGATCGTGCTCGGCGACGAGGTGCTGACCCCCGACTCCTCGCGCTTCTGGCCGGCCGACCGCTACGAGCCCGGGATGACGCAGCCCTCCTTCGACAAGCAGTACGTGCGCGACTGGGCGACGACCAGCGGCTGGGACCGCAATCCGCCGGCGCCGGAGCTGCCGGCCGACGTGATCGAGCAGACGCGGGCCAAGTACGTCGAGGCCTACGAGCGGATCACGGAGCGCAGCTTCTAGCCGAGCACCGTTCATGGCCAGCCGGGATCCACGCGGCGGCAAACCGGCGAAGATCGGGGAGAAGCTGGAGCAGGCGCGGCGTCGCGGGCTGGTCGGCCGCGAAGCGCAGATCGAGCTGTTCCGCACGGCGATCGCGGCGCCGGAGCCCGACTTCTCGCTCTTCCCACGGCCATCCGCTGGCGCTCGCCCTGTTCGTCGAGGTGCTCGCGCAGGCGGGGCCCGACGCCGACCCGCTCGACGATCCACTCGATCTGGCCGCGACGCCGGATGTGCTGCCGCCGCTCGTGCAGCGGTTCGCCGCCGACGCGCCGACGGAGCGCCACCGGGAAACGCTACAGATCGCGGCGCGGGCCCAGTTCACGACCGAGGCGCTGCTGCGGGCCGCCCTGCCCGGCGAGAGCGACGACGCGGCGGAGCTGTTCGCCTGGCTGCGCGGGCTGTCGTTCGTCGAGCAGGGCCCGCATGGCGTGTTCCCCCACGACCTCGCCCGCGACGTGATCGTCGCCGACCTGCGGTGGCGGGACCATGCGGCCTTCGCCGATCTGCACCGGCGGGTGCGCTCGCACCTGGTCGAGCGGATCGCGGCCAGCGAGGGCGCGACGCTCCGCCAGGTCGTGAAGGAGTCGATGTTCCTGCACCGCGCGAACCCGCTGGTCAGCTCCTACTGGGACTGGGACACCTTCAGCCGGGTCCACGCCGACAAGATGGCCCCCGACGACCGCCCGCGGCTGCTCGAGATGATCGAGCGCCACGAGGGCGCCGAGTCGGCGGCCATCGCCGAGCTGTGGATGGAGCGCCAGCCGGATGGCTTCGTCGTCGCGCGCATGGGCGGCTCGGAGCCGATCGGCGTCGCCGGCGTCATCGCCCTGCACGAAGCGAGCGGCACCGACCTGAAGATGGATCCGGGCGCCCTCTCGATGTGGGAGCACGCCCAGCGGCACAGCCCGCCGCGGCCGGGTGACCAGGTGCGGGCCGCGCGCTTCCTGGTTGACGACGACGCCTACCAGGACCCGTCGCCGACCTGGAACCTGGCGGCGATCGCGCAGCTCTTCGACATACTCAGCTGGCCGCAGCTGAGTTGGGACTTCATCTGCCATTTCGCCGACGCCGACGCGTTTGAGCCGCTCTTCTCCTACGTCGACTACCACCGGGCGCGGGACGCGGAATTCGAGGTCGAAGGCGTCCCGCGGGCCGTCTTCGCGCACGACTGGCGCCGCGTGAGCATCGAGCGGTGGCTCGACTTGATGATCGACCGCGAGGTCGGCCTCGGCTTCGGTCCCGGCGCGGTCGCGCCCCCCCTGCTCGCGCTGTCGAAGGCGGGCTTCGGCCAGGCAGTCCGCGACGGGCTGCGCGAGCTGCACCGACCCGAGGCGCTCGAGGCCAACCCCCTGATGCGCTCCCGGGCCCTTAGCGACCGGGCGGGAGATCGGGCGACCCCCGAGAACCTCCGCGACCTGCTCGGGCAGGCGATCGACACCCTACGAGCCGATTCCCGCGACGAAAAGCTGCATCGGGCGCTGTCGCGCACCTACGTGCGGCCGGCCAGAACGCAGGAACTGGCCGCCGAGACCCTGGGGCTCCCGTTGAGCACCTACCGCCGTCACCTCAAGCGAGGGGTGGAGCGGGTGGTGGAGTGGCTCTGGCAACGCGAGCTCTACGGCCCCGAGGGCTGACCGAGCCGCAGATGAGCAGTAAATGACCTGGCGGGTGAGCGCCCCGGCGGGCGACCCTGGCGGGCATGAGGATCGCACTGGTGGTGTCCGGGTCGCGGGGCGACGTACAGCCTTTCGTCTGCCTCGGCAGGGCGCTGGCCGACGCGGGTGAGGACGTCGAGGTCGTCGCTCCACTCAACGGCGAAAGGATGATTCAGGCGGCCGGGCTCGCCTACCGACCCTTCCCGCTGGACGCGCAGGAGCTGCTCGGCGCGGAGGACGGTCAACGGATGCTCGCCGACGGGCGCCTGGGGCCGTTCTTTCGCTGGGTCGAGAGCGTAGAACGGCCCTACTGGGAAGCGAACAGACAGGTGCTGATCGAGGCCGGACGAGAGGCCGACATGCTCGTATGCGGCATCCTCACCGTCGCCCGCTGCGAAGCCGTGGCCGAGGCCAACGGAATCCCGCTGGTGCCGCTGCACCTCTGCCCGATAGCCCCGTCGCGCACCTACATGTCACCGCTGCTCACGCAGCGCAAGCTCGGGCCGTTGAAGCGGCTCAGTCACGACGCGGCCTTCGCCGTCTTCTACAGGTCGCAACGCGACGACCTCGCGAGACTGCACGAGGAACTCGGGCTGGCGCCACCGAGCTGGTCGCGCTGGCGGCGCGGGCTGGGCGCCGACGCGCCCTGCCTGCTCGGATACAGCCAGGCCCTATTCCCGGCGCCCGCCGACTGGTCGCCGGCGCTGCGCCCGGCGGGCTTTCTCGAGCCGTGGCCGGAGCTGCGCGTCCGGCTCGGCGAGGCGGGCATTCCGAATGAGCTGGAGGCCTGGCTGGCGGCAGGGCCGCCGCCGGTTTTCTTCGGCTTCGGCAGCATGCCCGTGCTCGACGAGCACGCGATGCTGACGACGATCCGGAAGGTTTCGACCGAGCTCGGCGTGCGCGCCATCGTCGGCGCCGGGTGGAGCGAGCTGGCGAGCGCCGGAGACGAGAATCTCTATGTGGTCGACGCGATCGACCATCAGAGCCTGTTGCCCCGCTGCGCCGCCGCCGTCCATCACGGCGGCGCGGGCACGACGGCCGCCAGCACCCGAGCCGGAATTCCCACCCTCGTCTGCTCTGTCCTCGCCGATCAGCCGTTCTGGGGGGCGCGCTGCCGTGCCCTCGGAATCGGGGACACGATCGCCTTCAAACGGCTCGACGCAAGGCGCCTGCACCACAGCCTGCGGCGGATCCTGGATGTCGGCGTGCGCGAGCGAGCCCGGGAGGTCGCACGGCGGATGGCCGGCGAAGACGGCGTCGCGACCGCACGCGAGCACCTCGTTCGCGCCCCTTCCGCGCCGATCACCGCCTGAGCCCGACGGCGCCGCCGGTCCGCCCGCGCCGGCTCGCTAAATTGGGCTCATGGTCGACCGGGCGTCACGAGCCGCTGGGCGGGCGACCGTCGGCGACAGGCTCGGGCAGGCTCGGCGAAGTCGATTCGTCGGGCGTCGAACCGAGATCGAATCGTTTCGAAGCTCACTGCAAGGGGCGAGGCGGGACTTCGTCTTCTACTTCGTCCATGGGCCGGGCGGGATTGGGAAGTCCGCTCTGCTCGAAGCGTTCGCCGACGTGGCCGAAGGGGAGGACATCACGCCGGTACGCCTCGACCTGCGGGCGGTGGAACCGTCGCCGGCAGGGTTCAGCTCGGCGCTCGGGCAGGCTCTCGGGCTCGGTGAGAACGAGGAGATCGAGGCCTCGCTCGCTCAGGGGCCTCGGCGGGCCCTTCTGCTCGATACCCACGAGTCGATAGCGGGCCTTGACGCCTGGCTGCGAACCTCCTTCCTGCCCAGCCTCCCAGCCGACTCCGTGATCGTGATCGCCGGCCGCCGGCCGCCCGACGAAGGCTGGCTCGCCGATCCCGGGTGGAGCTCGGCGATCCACCCGATCGCGCTGCGAAATCTGGAACGCAGCGAGGCGGCTGCCTTCCTGGAGCTCGCGGGCGTGCCCGCCGAGTTCCAGGAAGGGGCCCTCAAGCTGACCCACGGACACCCGCTCGCGCTGGCTCTGTTCGTCGACGTGCTCTCACAGGCGGGTCCCGACACCGCCCCCGAGCCGCGCGACCTCGCCGAAACGCCCGACGTGCTGGCGCCACTGGTGAAGCGCTTCGCCGCGGATGTTCCTTCCGACCGGCACCAGGATGCGCTGCAGACCGCCTCCCGAGCGCAGTTCACCACCGAGGCTCTGCTGCGGGCGGCACTGCCCGGCGCGGGCGCCGACGCGGGCGAGCTCTTCGCCTGGCTCCGATCCCTCTCGTTCGTCGAGCAGGGCCCACACGGTCTCTTCCCGCACGACCTGGCCCGCGACGTGATCGACGCCGAGCTCAGGTGGCGCGACCGGGCCTCGTTCGTCGATCTACACCAACGGGTTCGCTCGCACCTGATCGCGAGGATCGCAGTCAGCGAGGGACCGGCGCTGCGCCAGGCCGTCTCGGAGACCGTCTTCCTGCACCGAGCCAACCCGCTGGTCAGCTCGTACTGGGATTGGGAGACCTTCAACCGGGTCTACGCCGACGAGTTGCGGCCGGAGGACCGCGACGTGCTGCTGGCGATGGTGGCGCGGCACGAAGGAGACGAGGCGGCGGCGATCGCGGAGCACTGGATGAACCGCCAGCCGCAGGGTTTCGTTGTCGCACGAATGGGAAGCGAGCAGCCCCTCGGCTTCATCGCCCACATTGCCCTGCACGAGGCCGATGCCGATGACCTTGCCGCAGACCCCGGCGCCGCCTCGATGTGGGATTTCGCACTGCAGAACAGCGCACCTCGCCCCGGCGAGGAGGTGTTCGCGGCCCGTTTCCTCGTCGACGACGAGCACTACGGGGAGGCCTCACCGACGCAGAACCTCGCAAGCGTGGTCCAGCCATATCACGCGCTCAGCCGCCCGCGGCTGAGCTGGGACTTCATCGCGCTCTTTCCGGACGCGGATGCCGCCGCTCCGTTGATGTCCTATATCGACTACCAGCGCGCGCCGGAGGCGGATTTCGACCAGGGAGGCGCCCGGCGCGGCGTCTTCGCGCACGACTGGCGCCGGGTCGACGCCGAGCAGTGGCTCGAACTGATGGGCGAGCGCGAGACCGGGCTCGAATTCGACCCGGGCGCGGGATCGTCCACCGCGCCGGTCCTGGCCCTCTCGCAGGTCGAGTTCGCGGAGTCGACGCGCGAAGCCCTGCGCGAGCTCCACCATCTGCAGGCGCTGGCCGACAACCCGCTCATGCGCTCGCGAGCCCTCCGCGACCGCGCGGGCGATCGACCCCAGCCGGAGGATCTGCGCGACCTGCTGGGAGAAGCGATCGACAGCCTGCGAGCCGACTCGCGCGACGAAAAACTCCACCGTGCGCTCGCCCGCACCTACGTGCGTCCCGCCAGAACCCAGGAACTAGCCGCGGAGGCGCTCGGCTTGCCGTTCAGCACCTACCGCCGCCATCTCACCAAAGGGATCGAGCGGGTGGTCGACTGGCTCTGGCAGCGCGAGCTGTACGGCCCCGAGAGCTGAGCGAGCAACGAATGACCTGGCGCATGAGCAGTCCGAGGCCACAGTCTTCCCCCAACGCGAGAGCAAGGGGGAAAGATGAGAGGGAGGACATCGGAGCACGCGGTCGTGATCGGCGGAAGCGTCGCCGGATTACTCGCTGCCCGGGCGCTGGCCGACAGCCACGACCGCGTGACCGTCATCGACCGTGACACCTTCCCCGAGGGAAGCGAGGGGCGTCGTTCCGTGCCCCAAGGCCGCCACTGTCATGCGCTGATAGCGCGCGGACACGAAGCGTTCGAGAGCCTGCTGCCGGGCATCACGGATGAGATGATCGACGCCGGGGCGCCGACCTACGCGCCCTACGCCGACGCCCGATTCGAGGTCGCCGGCCACCAGCTCGCACGCGCCTCCCTGGGAATTACGACGGTTACCGCCAGCCGGCCCTTCATCGAAGGGCACGTGCGGCGGCGGGTTCGCGAGCTGGGCAATGTCGAACTGTGGGAAGGATGCGAGGCTCGCGGTCTGGTCGCCACCCCCGACGACCGCCGCGTAACCGGTGTCAGGGTTCGCTGTGACGGAGACGAAACCGTCGTACCCGCCGATCTGACGCTTGCCGCGACCGGGCGCTCGGCGCAGATCCCGGCCTGGCTGGAGGCGCTCGGCTACGAACGGCCTGCCGAGTCCCGGCTCGACATAGATGTTGGCTACGCGAGTCGTCCCTATGCGCTACCCGACGGCGCGGTCGCCGACCGGCTCGTCCTGATCGGCCCCCGGCCAGGACAGCCACGAGCCTTCTCCCTCTTCGCCCAGGAGGGAGGCCGCTGGCTGCTGACCATGGCCGGCTACGGCGAGCACAAGCCGCCGACCGACGTGGAGGGCTTCGAGACGTTCCTGGAAGCGCTGGCGCCGGCTGACCTCCTCGAAGCCCTACGAGGTGGAAGGCCACTCGGCCCGATCGTCTCCCACGGCACGCCCGCCAACCTCAGGCGACATTACGAGCGCCTGCGCCGTTTTCCGCGCGGCATGCTGGTGAGCGGCGACGCGATCTGCAGCTTCAACCCCCTCTACGGTCAGGGGATGACGGTCGGGGCGGTCGAGGCGGAGGCCCTGCGCGCCAACCTCCGCAAGGGCGAGCGGGGCTTGGCGCACCGCCAGCTCCGGGCTTCAGCGCGGATCCTCGACCATGCCTGGCAAATGGCTACGGGGGGCGACTTGGCGTTGCCCGAGGTCGCTGGCGAGCGGTCGCTCTCGGTGCGCCTGAGCAATGCGTACACCGAGCGGATTCAGGCCGCCGCGGAGTCGGACGGCAACGTCGTCGTCGCCTTCGGTCGGGTCGCGGGGATGCTCGACCGGCCGAGCCGGCTGATGCGTCCCTCCATCGCCCTGCGGGCGCTCGGCGTGCGGCGAGCCTCGCCCGCATGGCCGGGCAGGCCTCTGCCCACTCCCGTCCGGCGGCGGACGCAGCGGCTGGCCGGAATATCCACGCCGTTGCGCGAAGCGGGGCCAGCGGAGGAGAGCGAGGCGGTTGTCTTCGTCCACGGGGCTCCAGGGTCAGGCGCAGATTTCGAGCCGCTGCTCTCCTCGGTCGGAAGTCGGCGCAGGGCGGTCGCCTGGGACGCACCCGGATTCGGCAGGGCCGACAAGCCTCCGAGCTTCGACCACAGCCTCCAAGGTCACTCCGGATTCCTCGGACGGGCCCTCGACGACCTGGGCATCGGGAGAGCTCACCTGGTCCTCCACGACTTCGGGGGGCCTTGGGGCCTGAACTGGGCGGCAGACCACCCCGAGCGGGTACTCAGCGCCACGCTGCTCTGCACCGGTGTGCCTATCGAGTACCGCTGGCACCCCATGGCCCGGATCTGGCGCGCTCGCGGCATCGGCGAGCTGGCGATGGCTGCACTGACCCGCGGTGTCTTCCGGACCGTCCTGCGACGTGGAGCCCCTCGATCCCTGCCGGGGGCGTTCGTGGATCGCATGTATGCGGATCTCGACGCCGACAGCCGCCGCGGGATCCTGAGCCTGTACCGATCCGTCGACGACCTCGATGGGATCGGACGCAAGTGGGTCACGGCGCTGCGACCGGCGAACATTCCCGCCCTGATCGTCCGAGGGGCGGACGATCCATACTTTCCGGCGTCCCAGGCTGAGTGCCAGCGGGATGCATTCCCGGGCGCCGTCGTGCGCGTGCTCGACAGCTGCGGGCACTGGCCGTTCATTGACCGTCCCGCCGAGCTCGAGCAGCTGGTCCTCGGCTTCCTGGGGGAGCGCTCGCTAGATTGCGCTTGATGAAGGCGCGCGTTCTGATCCGGCCGAAGGAGGGGATCCTCGATCCGCAGGGCAAGGCGGTCGAGCGGGCGCTGCCGGCGCTCGGCTTCGAGGGGGTCGGGCACGTGCGGGTCGGGCGGATGGTCGAGCTCGAGGCCGAGGACCCGGCGCGGCTGCCGGAGCTCTGCGAGAAGCTGCTCGCCAACCCGCTGATCGAGGACTTCGAAATACAAGACCTCGAATCGTGAGGTGGGGCGTATTGCAGTTCCCCGGCTCCTGCGACGAGCGGGACGCGCTTCACGCCTGCGAGCTCGCGGGCGGCGAGGCGCGGTTGGTCTGGCATGAAGAGCGCGGCCTGAACGACGTCGACGCGGTCGTCGTCCCCGGCGGCTTCTCCTACGGCGACTACCTGCGGGCGGGGGCGATCGCCCGCTTCTCGCCGGCGATGGAGGCGGTCGCCGAGTTCGCCGCGGCCGGCGGCCCGGTGCTGGGGATCTGCAACGGCTTCCAGGTGCTCTGCGAGGCCGGCCTGCTCCCCGGCGCCCTGCTCGTCAACGAGGGCATGCGCTTCGTCTGCCGCCAGGTCGAGCTTGTCGCTGAGGGGGAGCGGCTGTCGATCCCGGCTAAGCACGGGGAAGGCAGGTACTGGGCGCCGGATGAGGTGCTCGACGCGCTGGAGGCGAACGGGCAGGTGGCGTTTCGCTACGCGCCGGGGCAGAACCCGAACGGCTCGGCGCGCGAGATCGCCGGGGTGCGCAACGAGGCGGGCAACGTGCTCGGCCTGATGCCCCATCCCGAGCACGCGGTCGATGCGATGACCGGGTCGACCGATGGATTGCGCGTATTCGAGTCGGTTGCGGGAGCCCTCGCATGACCCCCGCCGGCGCGGACGCGGGAGTGGACGGCGGTCCATCTCTGACTCCTCCGCCGTCCACGGGAGCAGAGCAGCCGGCGGCGTATGAGGCACTCGGCCTCAAAGAGGCCGAGTACCGGCTGATCTGCGAGAAGCTGGGGCGCGAGCCGAACGGGGTCGAGCTGGCGATGTTCAGCCTGCTGTGGTCCGAGCACTGCGCCTACAAGCACTCGCGCAAGCTGCTGCGGCGGCTGCCGACCGAGGGCGAGCGGGTGGTGATGGGGCCGGGCGAGAACGCCGGCGCGGTCGACGTCGGCGGCGGGTACGCGGTCGCCTTCAAGGTCGAGTCGCACAACCACCCGAGCGCGGTCGAACCGTTCGAGGGCGCGGCGACGGGCGTCGGCGGCATCCTGCGCGACGTCTTCGCGCTCGGCGCGCGGCCGATCGCGATCCTCGACTCGCTGCGCTTCGGCGAGCTCGACTCGCTGCGCTCGCGCCACCTGCTCGACGGCGCGGTGCGCGGGATCGGCCACTACGGCAACTCGATCGGCGTGCCGACGGTCGGCGGCGAGATCTGCTTCGAGGCCCCCTACGAGCACAACTGCCTGGTCAACGCGATGTGCGTCGGGCTGGCGAAGCGCGAGCAGATGGTGCGAGCGGCGGCGGCCGGGGTCGGCAACGCGATCGTCCTGATGGGCGCCTCGACCGGGCGCGACGGGATCGGCGGCGCCTCGGTGCTCGCCTCGGCCGAGCTCGGCGAGGGCGACGCGGCGAAGCGGCCGACGGTGCAGATCGGCGACCCGTTCGAGGAGTCGAAGCTGCTCGAGTGCTGCCTCGAGCTGCTGGGGAAGGGGCTGCTGGTCTCGCTGCAGGACCTCGGCGCCGCCGGGCTGACCTCCTCGGCGAGCGAGATGGCCTCGGCCGGCGGGGTCGGGGTCGATATCGACGTCGCGCGGGTGCCGCTGCGCGAGGCCGACATGGAGCCGTTCGAGATCATGGTCTCGGAGTCGCAGGAGCGGATGCTGGCGGTGGTCGAGCCGGCGAAGGTCGCCGAGGTCCTCGCCGTCTGCGAGAAATGGCAGACCGGCGCGGCGGAGATCGGCGCGGTCGTCGACCACGGACTGGTGCGGGTGCTGCGCGGCGCCGACGTCGTCGGCGAGATGCCGGTCGAGGTGCTGGTCGACGGCTGCCCGCTGTACGACCTCGAGCCGGCCGCGCCGGAGGAGTGGATCTACGGGAACCGGGCGACGCTCGACGCGGGCGCGAGCGCGGCGGAGACCCTGCTCGCGCTGCTCGCCGCCCCGAGCATCGCCTCCAAGCGCTGGGCCTTCGAGCAGTACGACTCGATCGTCGGCTCGCGCACCGCGCGGCGCCCGGAGAGCGCCGACGCGGCGCTGCTGGCGATCCCCGAGGCGGACACCGCGATCGCGGTCTCGATCGACGGCAACGGGCGGCGCGTCGCCTGCGACCCCTACGCGGGCACGGTCGAGGCGGTGCTCGAGTGCGCCCAGAACCTCGCCTGCGTCGGGGCCGAGCCGCTCGGCCTGACCAACTGCCTCAACTTCGGCAACCCGGAGAAGCCGGCGCCCGCCTGGCAACTCGACCGCTCGGTGCAGGGGCTGGCCGACGCCTGCGCGGCGCTCGGCGTGCCGGTCGTCGGCGGCAACGTCTCGCTCTACAACGAGGGGCCGGAAGGCCCGATCTACCCGACCCCGGTCGTCGGCATGGTCGGCGAGCTGCCCGGGGCGGACGCGGCGGCGGCGAGCGCCTTCGCCTCCGAGGGCGACGCGATCTGCCTGCTCGGCCCCTTCGAACCGACGCTCGAAGGCAGCGAGCTGGCGAAGCAGCGCGGCGAGCTCGGGCCCGGCCTCCCCCAGCCCGAGGTCGCCGCGGTCGCCGCGGCCTGCGCCGCGGTGCGCGACGCGGTCCGCGCCGGGGCGCTCGCCTGCGCCCACGACGTCAGCGACGGCGGCCTCGCCTGCGCGCTCGCCGAGTGCGCGATCGGCGGCGGCCGCGGCTGCCGGGTCGACCTGCAGCACCTGCGCGAGCGCGGCTGCACCCCGGAGGAGGCGCTGTTCGGCGAGGGCAGCGGCGGCTTCGTAATCAGCGGCGAGCGAGCGAGCCTCGAAGCTCTGGCGAGCGACGGCGTCGCCGTCCTCTACCTGGGCCAGGTCGGCGGCGAGGAGGTCGAGGTCGCCGCCGGCGACCGCAGCCTCTCCCTCCCCCTCGCCGAGGCCGAGTCCGCCTGGCGCTCGCTGGGCGAGCGAGCGGAAGCCGCCAGCTGACGGCTGGTTTTACATTTTGCCTACTGAAAGTCTTCTTTTTTGCTGGTTGAACTCCTGTTTTTCTCCCGGTTATATGGCTGCTATTCTCCTGGTTGTACGCTTAATATTCTCCCGGTTAGAGCCATGGACCCCTGGTCATAGATGCCTTACACGCCCAGAATCGTCGACGACGAGCTGTCTTCCCTGCTCGAGGCATCCGGCGCTGTGCTAATCGAGGGCGCACGCGCTTGCGGCAAGACCGCTAGCGGGCGTCACATCTCCGCCAGCGAGGCATTGCTCGACGTCGATGACGACATGCGCAATGCGGTCAACGTGAATCCCGCCGCGGTGCTCGACGGAAAGACGCCCCGGCTGATCGATGAGTGGCAGCTCGCCCCGGCGATCTGGAACCACGTGCGGCGGGCCGTCGATGACCGTCGCGAGCCCGGCCAGTTCATCCTGGCGGGCTCAGCCGTACCCGCAGACGACGTAACCAGGCACTCGGGGGCCGGCAGGTTCACCCGGTTGAGGATGCGCCCGATGAGCCTCTTCGAGCTCGGCCGCAGCGAGGGGCCGATCTCACTGGCAAGCCTGCTTGCCGACGAGGAGCAGGAGGGGGTCGCATGCGATCTCTCTGTGCAGGAACTTGCCGACTACATCGCTGTCGGAGGTTGGCCCGCGCTGCGCGATCTCACCGTCCCGAAGGCCCAGCGGGTGCTCCGCGACTACATCGGTGAGCTCTGCCGAGTCGACGTAAACGAGGTCGGCGAGGTCCGGCGAGACCCCGTGAGAGTCGAGCGACTTCTCGTCAGCCTCGCGCGCAACGTCGCCACACACGCGGCAGCAACGACCCTGGCCGCCGACGCGGGTGGCTCAGATGGTCCGTTGAACGATGACACGGTACGTGAATACCTGGATGCGCTGGAGCGCCTCATGGTGGTCGAGAACCAACCGGCATGGTCGACCCACCTGCGGTCGACGCACCGGCTGCGCAGGGCGCCAAAGCGCCATTTCGTCGATCCCTCGCTGGCGGCTGCCGCGCTGGGAGCGACGCCGGCGCGGCTGCTCCGAGAGATCAGGCTCTTCGGATTCCTCTTCGAGTCGCTCGTCGTCCGCGATCTCCGCGTCTACGCCCAGGCCGCCGATGCAAGGGTCTTCCAGTACCGCGACAGCGGCGGTCTGGAGGTGGATGCAATCGTTGAGGCCTACGACGGCCGTTGGGCGGCGTTCGAGGTGAAGCTCGACTCCAGCCGGGTCGACGAAGCAGCCGCGAATCTCTTGAAGTTCGCGAAGAAAATCGACACCGACGCCAGCGGCAAGCCGGCCACGCTCGGAGTCATCACGGGCGGCAAGCTCGGCTTCGAGCTCGAGAATGGAGTTCAGGTGATCCCGATCGGCGCCCTCGGGCCTTAGGAGACGAATACGCTGCGTATGGTGTTGTCTGCTAGAATGGCGCCATGATCGTCGGAGAAGCGCTCACTCGTCGGGCCGACCTGCAGAAGCGGGTCGGGCAAATCCAGGACCGGTTGCAGGCAAGCGCGCTCGTGCAGGAGGGGGACGAACCGCCGGAGAGCCCGGATGAGCTGCTGGCCGAGCTCGGCGCGGTCTGCGACGAGCTGGAGGAACTGATCGCCCAGATCAACCACACCAACGCGGGCACGCGGCTGCTCAGCGGGGAGACCGTCACCGAAGCCCTTGCCCGGCGCGACGTCCTCGACCTGCGCCAGGGAGGGCTGCGGGGGGTCATCAGGACGGCGACGAACGAGGGAGGCCGGGGCCTCTTCCGCTATGGCCGCTCGGAGATCCGCATGGTCCGCAAGGTCTCGGTCGGCGAGCTCCAGTCGCAGCTCGACCGGCTGGCCAAGGAGCGGCGCGAGCTGGACACCGCGCTCCAGGCCCACAACTGGACCACGCCGTTGATCGAGTAGCGGCGAGCCGGTAGTCCCGAAGGGCGAGCGCCAAGGCTAGATCCGGCCAAATGGATCGCATCCAAGGGATCGGAACCCCTACCGGTTGCGCCGGGGCAGCGCAATACGTGCACCGTCAGCCCAGCAGCGGGCAACGGGCAACGCACACCCGGCACCGAGCACCACCCGGCGCTGACTTCCGGATGAGGGCGGGTCAGGGGATCAAGCGGCAGAACGTCTTCGACACCAGGATCACCGCGCATCCGAGCGATCGCTTTGCGCTCGACTCGTTGGCGGCGGTCGGGGGTCCGTCCAGGCAACCTTGATTGCGGCCGCCCGATTCGTCAGTCTGGGACTGGTCAATCGACAGGAGGGGAAGATGCTGAAGCGCTGGGGAGCAATCATCGGGGGTCTGGCAATTGCGATCTCGCTGTTCGGCGCGAGCGGCGCTGCGGCGTTCACCGAAGTGGGGAACAACTGCGCGGCGGACAGCGCTCCGTTTCCAACGATGGTGCAGAAAGACCAGACCGAAGACAGTCCCCTGCCAATCGAAGTCCCCTCGGCGGGTGTTGTGACCAAGTGGCGGGTAAACGCGCAGAACGGGCTCGAACCGACGCAGGAGCAGCTAGAGGTCTTCCGTCCCACCGCTACGGTCGGCAGCTTCGAAGCCGTCGCCGAGAGCTCGATGGAGTCGCTGGCGGCAGGGCAGAACGTCTTCTCCACCAGGGTCCCAGTTCAACCGGGATACCGGTTCGGAGCGCACGGCGCCCCCGTTGGCTATGTGTGCTCGGACCCCGACGCCGAAAATGCGGTTTTCGGAGCTTTCGGCGAGCCAAGCGTCGGGGCTATCTTCGCTTTCGAAGGCGTTATCGCGAACGCCCGAGCCGCCGTCTCCGCGATCGTCGAGCCCGACGCCGACAACGACGGCTACGGCGACGAAACGCAGGACTTCTGCCCGACCGACGCCTCGACGCACGGCGCCTGCCCTTCCGGAAGCTCGAGCGGTTCGGGCACGCCCGCGCCGACCACGGCCCCCTTGCCCCCGCTCCGCGTGCAGGCGCTGGCGCTGCGGCCCGGCAGGCGTGTCGTCCGCATGCTCGTCGCCACCAGCTACCGGGCGGAAATCGTCGCCGGCGGCCAGGTCGGCTGGGGCTTCAAGACGAAGAAGCACAAGCGCTCGCACCTGATCGTGGGGCTCAACGGCGGCGAGCGGACGATCGCCGCGGGCCGCATCGCCGTGTTCAGGGTGAGGCTGCCTCGAGCGGTGCTGCGTCGCCTCCACCGGCTGACGCCGAGGCAGTTCCTGCGGGCGAGGCTCTCCGCGGTCGCGACCGACTCCTCGGGCCGGACGGCGACCGATCGCCTGCTGGTGAAGCTGAGGGGGCGCGCAAGGCGACGCTGACCGCGGCCGGGGGCGTTGGTACCCTGCCGGAGTAGGCAGTCCGCCTGCGCGTCCGTCTCTCACCAACGCGAGGAACACGCGCTTTGACTCCGCCCCAGGGGCAGCCGATAGACCGCGATGGCCCGCGCGAGGAATGCGGGGTGTTCGGCGTATACGCGCCCGGCCACGACGTCGCCCGGCTCGCCTACTTCGGCCTCTACGCGCTGCAGCACCGCGGCCAGGAGTCGGCGGGGATCGCCACCTGCGAGGGCGGCCACATCACGACGATGCGCGACTCCGGCCTCGTCTCGCAGGTCTTCGACGAGGAGAAGCTGCGGGCGCTGGCGGGCGACATGGCGATCGGCCACGTGCGCTACTCGACCACCGGCGGCGGCTCGTGGGAGAACGCGCAGCCGGTCTGGCGCGACGACGGGCGCGAGCTGGCGCTAGCCCACAACGGCAACCTGACCAACGCGGTCGAGCTGTGGAACGAGCTGAAGGAGGACGGCGTCGCCTTCCGCGGCACCTCCGACTCGGAGATCATCGCGGCGCTGATCTCCTCGCACCCCGGGCGCTTCGTCGAGGACGCGATCGCCGCGGTGATGCCGCGGCTGGAAGGGGCCTACTCGACCGTGGCGATGACCAAGCACGCGGTCGTCGCCTTCCGCGACCCGCACGGCGTGCGGCCGCTCTCGCTGGGCCGGCTCGGGCAGCGCTTCGTCGTCGCCTCGGAGAGCTGCGCCTTCGACATCGTCGGCGCCGAGCTGCTGCGCGAGGTGCGCCCGGGGGAGATGGTCTCGCTGACCGAGCGCGGCCTCGACACGCGCCAGATCGTCAAGGCGGGCCGGCCGGCGCACTGCGTGTTCGAGCACATCTACTTCTCCCGGCCCGACAGCCGCCTGGAGGGCAAGGTGCTGCAGGAGGTGCGCGGCCGGATGGGCCAGATCCTCTGGCGCGAGGCGCCGGTCGAGGCCGACCTGGTGATCTCGGTGCCCGACTCCGGCAACCCGGCGGCGGCCGGGTTCGCCCGCGCCTCGGGTCTGCCGCGCGACGACGGCCTGATCAAGAACCGCTACGTCGCCCGCACCTTCATCCAGCCGGGGCAGGAGCTGCGCAAGCGCGGCCTGCGGCTCAAGTTCAACCCGCTGCCGGAGATCGTCTCCGGCAAGCGGCTGGTCGTCGTCGACGACTCGATCGTGCGCGGCAACACGACGCGGCAGATCGTCGGCATGCTGCGCGACGCGGGCGCCAGCGAGGTGCACCTGCGGATCTCGGCGCCACCGATCCGCCACCCCTGCCACTACGGCGTCGACATGTCGACCCGCGAGGAGATGATCGCCCACGAGCGGACGATCGAGGAGATCGCCGACGAGCTCGGCGCCGACTCGCTCGCCTATCTCTCCATGGACGGCGTCTACGAGGCCGTCGGCACGCGTCCCGAAGACCACTGCGACGCCTGCTTCACCGGCCGCTACCCGCTGGGAGATCCGGTCGAGGCAAACGGCAAGTTCGCCCTGGAGGCGACCCTCCCGGCATGACCGCGGCCCGGATGAGGCCGAATGACGCTGCGCGGATACGGCCCCTCCCCGAGGTCCCGCGTAGCGCTGCTACGCGGGACTCGTCTCGTGACCGTCCCGCTTGGTCATCGACCTCCCCGGCCTCGCGCTCCTGCCAGTCGGGCCGCCGATGACGATGGATTTCAAGCTGGTTGTCTTGGCGTCGGGCGAGGGAACGAACCTCCAAGCCATCCTCGATCGAGTGCATGAACGTGACGGAATCCAAGTCGTTGGAGTCGGATCGGACAAGGTCGGTGCGAGAGCTCTGAAGCGGGCTGAGGAGGCATCGATCGCAACTGCCGTCTTCCCCGCCGACGAGTTCGCCGACCGCGCACAAAGGGATGCCGCGATGGCGGACTGGATCGAGTCACGGAGTGTCGACTTGATCGTCCTTGCGGGCTATATGCAACTCCTCAGTGCGCCCTTCGTCCAGCGCTTCCGCGACCGCGTGGTCAACATCCACCCGGCGCTGCTGCCGGCCTTCCCGGGGCTCGACGCGATCGGGCAGGCGCTCGACGCCGGCGTCGAGACGACCGGGGTGACGGTGCACTTCGTCGACGAGGGCGTCGACACCGGGCCGCCGATCGTCCAGCGCGAGGTGCCGGTGCCCGCCGACCGCGACCGGGCGCGCCTGGAGGAGGCGATCCACGCGGTCGAGCACGAGCTCTACCCGGAGGCGATCCGCATGATCGCTCGGGGCACGGTTAGGATCGACGCCGACGACGCACGCGTCGTCATCGCCGATGAGTGAGGCTCCAGCAGACACCCGACCCGAGGCCCTCGACGGCGCCGCGATCCGGGTGCGCCGGGCGCTGATCTCGGTCTCCGACAAGACCGCGGTCGCCGACTTCGCCCGCACCCTGGCGGGCCACGGGGTCGAGCTCCTCTCCACGGGCGGCACCGCGGCGGCGCTGCGCGAGGCCGGCCTCGAGGTGACCGACGTCTCCGAGTTCACCGGCCAGGAGGAGATCCTCGACGGCCGGGTGAAGACGCTGCACCCGCGGCTGCACGCGGCGCTGCTGGCGCGGCGCGACGACCCCGAGCACATGGCGACGCTGGAGCGCGAGGGGATCGAGCCGATCGATCTCGTCTGCGTCAACCTCTACCCCTTCGAGCAGGCGGTCGCCGCGCACGAAGTGGACCCGCGGGTTGCGATCGAGAACATCGACATCGGCGGGCCGACGATGCTGCGCGCCGCGGCGAAGAACCACGAGGGGGTCGCCGTGGTCGTCAAGCCGGAGGCCTACGACGCGGTCGTCGCCGAGCTGGAGGAGACGGGCGGCGAGCTCTCGGCGGCGACCAGCCACTGGCTCGCCAACGAGGCGTTCACTCACGTGGCCCGCTACGACGCCGCGATCAGCCGCTGGTTCTCGGCCTCCTACGAGGACTTCCCCGAACACCTGACGGTCTCCTACGAGAAGGAGCTCGACCTCGCCTACGGCGAGAACCCGCACCAGCGGGCGGCGCTCTACTCGGAGGTCGGCGTGCGCAGCCACATCCTCTCCGGGGTCGCGAAGCTGCACGGCAGGGCGCTCTCCTTCAACAACGTGCTCGACCTCGACTCGGTGCGGCGGCTGAACGGGGACTTCGAGCCGCCGGCCTGCACGATCGTCAAGCACAACAACCCCTGCGGCGTGGCGGTCGGCGAGGACGCGCTCGACGCCTACCGCAAGGCGCTCGCCTGCGACCCGGTCTCCGCCTACGGCAGCGTGATCGCGATCAACCGGCCGGTCGACGTGCCGCTGGCCGAGGCGCTGCACGAGAACTTCGTCGAGGTGCTGCTGGCGCCGGGCTTCGAGGACGGGGCGCTGGAGGTGCTGCAGCAGAAGGAGTCGATCCGCATCCTCTGCGACGAGGAGCGGCGCCAGGCCGACCCGGCCGAACGCGACGTGAAGCGGGTGCGCGGCGGCCTGCTGGTCCAGGACCGCGACGGCGACCCCGAGCCGCGGCAGATAATGGAGACGGTGACGAAGACCGAGCCGAGCGAGGGGCGGTGGGAGGACATGCTGTTCGCCTGGACGGTCGTGCGCCAGGTGCGCTCGAACGCGATCGTGATCGCCAAGGGCGGCGCGACGCTCGGCATCGGCGCCGGCCAGATGAGCCGCGTCGACTCGGTTCGCCTCGCGGTCGAGAAGTGCCGCGACGCCCGCGGCGAGGAGGCCGACGCCCTGCTCGCCGGCGCTGCCGTCGCCTCAGACGCCTTCTTCCCCTTCGCCGACGGCCCCCAGGCCGCGATCGACGCCGGCGCCGACTGCGTGATCCAGCCCGGCGGCTCCAAACGCGACGCCGAGGTGATCGAGGCCTGCGACGCCGCGAAGATCCCCATGGTGTTCACGAAGCACCGGCATTTCAGGCACTAGACGCCTGCAAATCGGCGCATCTCGGGGCCCTCAGTCGGCTTCGTCGGGTCACGCGCTGGTGGTGCGCTCCCCTCCTCACCCTCCCAGCGTCCCCCGACCTGCTTGATTTTCGGCGTCTGGGAGTTCCCGTTGGGCAGCGCTGGCGAGACGGACGTGGCTGCAGACCTCATCGGGGGTGTCTGCGGTGACGAGGAGGCCCATGTCGGCGCGGTCGATCAGGCCGCAGTCGTCGAGCTCGGCGTCGATCCAGCGCAGCAACGGCGCCCAGTGGTCGCTGTCGACGAGGATCGTCGGGAAGTGCTCGATCCGTTCGGTCTGGATCAGCGTGATGCTCTCGAACAGCTCGTCCATGGTGCCGAAGCCTCCGGGGAAGATGACGAAGGCGCGCGCATAGCGGACGAACATCAGCTTGCGGGCGAAGAAGTAGTGGAAGTCGAGCGAGCGGTTGACGTAGGGGTTGACCCGCTGCTCGTGCGGCAGTTCGATGTTGAGCCCGACCGAGACCCCGCCCGCCTCGGCGGCGCCGCGGTTCGCCGCCTCCATCAGGCCCGGCCCGCCGCCGGTGATCACGGTGAAGCCGTGCCGGGTAAGGCAGGCCGCGGTCTCTTGGCAGAGCTCGTACCAGGGGGCGTCCTCGCGCACCCGCGCCGAGCCGAAGATCGAGACCCCCTCCTCGATGTCCCGCAACGCGTCGAAACCACGATCGATCTCGTCGCGGATCCGCTCCAGCCGCCACGCGTCCTGCGCCTCGACGTCGCAGGGCGTCCGCAGCAGCTCGATGTCGCGCCGGGCGCCAGTCAGTGCCCGTAGCCTACGGCCCCGGACGGGGCATTACAATCCCAGGGTGTTGGCCCCGGCTGTTCTGCGTAAGTGCAGAATAGAATTTAATTTCAGCTTCTATTCATCGGATAAAAGGAGTTGCTAGCTATATCGATAGTTCAGCTGCTACACTTATAACTCTACTTAAGTGATGGATAAAACTGATGCCCTAGTCTTATTCATCAAATAAGAGGAGTTATGAAAATCGAACCAAACAGCGGCGACGGCGTCGTGCTGAAGGAGATCGGCGAACGGCTGGCGCGCACGCGCCTGGAGCGGAACGTCACCCAGGGGGCGCTGGCGACCGAAGCCGGCGTCTCCAAGGCGACGGTCGAGAGGCTGGAGGCGGGCGAGCCGGTCAAGTCGACCAACCTGATTCGAGTCTTGCGGGCGCTCGGGCTGCTGCAGGGGCTCGACCGGCTGGTGCCGGAGCCGCTTCCGAGTCCGGTCGAGCGCCTGCGCCTGCAGGGGCGGCGCCGACGGCGCGCCAGCACCCCTCGGGACGGCGACGAACGGCGTCCGGCGTCGTGGCGATGGGCTGACGAGCAAGACGAGGGGTCGCGATGAGCGAAGAGGCCCGCGTGCGCCTCTGGGGCCGGACGATCGGGGCGGTCCTGCTCGAGGACGGCGAGGAGACGGCCGTCTTCCAGTACACCCCCGAGTTCGCAGCCAGCGGGATCCAGGTTTCGCCCCTGGCGATGCCGTTGCGCGACGCCCCCTACTCCTTCCCCGCCCTGTCCTACGAGACCTTCAAAGGACTCCCGGGCCTGCTCGCGGACTCGCTCCCCGACAAGTACGGGAACGCGCTGATCAACCGCTGGCTCGCTCGGCAGGGGCGTGCCCCGGAGAGCGCGAACGCGGTCGAGCGACTCTGCCATATGGGAATCCGCGGGATGGGGGCGCTCGAGTTCGCCCCGGTCAAAGGCCCGGATCCGACCCCAGACGAAGACATCCAGATCGCCGAGCTGGTCGAGCTGGCGTCGGCGGTCCTCTCCGAGCGCGGCGACTTCGAGACCGCGCTGCCGGCAGGGGACGAGGAACGTGGGCTGCTCGAGATCCTCAGCGTCGGCATGTCCGCCGGCGGAGCCAGGGCAAAGGCGGTGATCGCCTGGAACGAGAAGACCAGGCAGGTCCGCGCCGGGCAGGTCGATGCCCCGCCGGGCTTCGAGCACTGGCTGCTGAAGTTCGACGGGGTCAGCGCAGGCTCCGATCGCGAGGGCCTCGAGGGTCCCGAAGGCTACGGCGCGATCGAGTACGCCTACTCGGGGATGGCCGCGGCGGCCGGGGTCGAGATGGCCGAGTGCCGGCTTTTCGAGGAGAACGGTCGTCGTCACTTCATGACCCGGCGCTTCGATCGTCCGACCGGCAACGCCAAGCTGCACATGCAGTCGCTCGGGGGCCTGCAGCACTTCGACTTCAACCTCGACGGCGCCTATTCCTATGAGCAGGCGCTGATGACGATCCGCAGTCTGGGGCTGCCGATGCAGGCCGTCGAGCAGCAGTTCCGCCGAATGACGTTCAACGTCGTCGCCCGCAACCAGGACGACCACGTGAAGAACATCGCCTTCCTGATGGACCGCAGCGGCAGCTGGTCCCTCTCCCCTGCATTCGACGTCACCTACGCCTACAACCCGAGGCGCAAATGGACCGCTCGCCACCAGATGTCGCTGAACGGCAAGCGCGACGGGTTCGACCTCGACGACTTCATCCGCTGCGCGGACGGCGCCTCGATGAAACGCGGACGGGGCAAGGCGATCCTCGACGAGGTGAGCGAAGCCGTAGCCGAATGGCCGAGGTTCGCAAGCGCCGTGGGCATCCCGGATGACGAAATCAAGCGGATCGGGCGAGCGCACAGGCTCGACCTCGCGCAGGCTTGAAGCTGTCAAAGCCTCGTAGCCGGCAACGGCCGTAGGGGATGCCCCCGGCGGGATTCGAACCCGCGCCGCGCGGCTTAAAAGGCCGCCGCTCTAACCAACTGAGCTACAGGGGCGCGGCGTCCATGGTAGTGCGACGACGCCCAATGAGCGCGGTAGAGGTTTGAATCGCATAGCGGTGCAAACCTCTACCGCGCTCGTCAGGAGAGGTCGGGGATGCCCTCGCCGGGCGTCGAGGCCTCGGCGTGGGTGCGGCGGGGGATGCGGCCGGCGTGGCGGGCGGCGTGGCCGGCCTCGACGGCGGTGCGCAGGGCGCGGGCCATCGCGGTCGGCTCGGCGGCGCCGAAGATCGAGCTGGCGGCGAGGACCGCGTCGCAGCCCAGCTCCATCGCCAGGGCGGCGTCGGAGGCGGTGCCGATGCCGGCGTCGAGGACGACCGGAACCGCAGCGTGTTCGGCGATGATCGCGATGTTGTAGGGGTTGCGGATGCCGGCGCCGGAGCCGATCGGCGAACCGAGCGGCATCACGGCCGCGCAGCCGGTCTCCTCCAGGCGGCGGGCGAGGATCGGGTCGTCGTTGGTGTAGGGGAGGACGGTGAAGCCCTCGCCGACAAGCGTCTCGGCGGCATCGAGCAGCTCGACCGCATCGGGGTAGAGGGTGCGGTCGTCGCCGATCACCTCGAGCTTGATCCACTCGGTGCCGAAGGCCTCGCGGGCGAGCTGCGCGGTGCGGACGGCGTCGCGGGCGGTGAAGCAACCGGCGGTGTTGGGCAGGGCGAAGAGGCCGAGCTTCTCGATCACCTCGAGCACCGAGCCCTGCGCCTCGGGGTCGACGCGGCGCAGGGCGACGGTGACGATCTCGGTGCCGGCGGCGGCCAGCGCCTCCTCCATCTGCTCGAGCGAGCGGAAGCCGCCGGTGCCGGCGATCAGCCGGGAAGACCATTGGCGGTCGCCGAGTTCCCAAGCTTCCTCCCCGCCCTGGATCGCCGCTAGCACCTCGACGCCGGCCCCCTCGGCGAGCGGCGTCGTGTCCCACTCGGCGCGCGGCACGACCTCGCCGTCGAGCGCCACCGCGACCCCGCGCGCGTCCTCGCCCACGCCGCTGGCGCGCACCGCATCGGCGAGCGTCGCCCCGGCCGCGAGCTCGCGCGGCTCGCCGTTCAGCTCGATCCTCACCGCAAAGCCTCCCCCTCCGGCGCGCGGTCGAGGTTTGTGTCGCTATGCGGTTCAAAGCTCGACCACGCTCCCGGGGGCGCCGTGGGAGTTCCGGCCAAGGCATCGACCAGGGCGTCGGCCGCCAGCGGCGCGAGCAGGATGCCGTTGCGGTAGTGGCCGGTCGCCCAGAGCAGACCGCCGACCGGGGAGGGGCCGAGCAGCGGCAGGTTGTCGGGCGTGCCGGGGCGCAGGCCCGCCGCCGCCTCGACCAGCTCCATCTCGGCGACGTCGGGCAGCAGGCGGTAGGCCTCGCGCAGCAGCTCGTGCACGCCGCCGGCCGTGACCGCGGTGTCGAAGCCCCGCTCCTCGACCGTCGCGCCGGCGATCAGCCGGCCGTCGCCGCGCGGCACCAGGTAGACGCGCCCGGAGGCAACGATGCGGCTGCACGGCGCGGCGCCGCCGGGCGAGCGCAGCTCGAGCACCTGGCCCTTGACCGGGCGCACCGGCGGGCGCGCCTCGGGCGGCAGCCACCCGGCCGCCCCCGACCAGGCGCCCGTCGCCAGCACGGTCGTCCCGCCGCGCAGCTCCTCGCCGGCCTCGGTGCGCACGCCGGCGATCCGCTCGCCCTCGAACAGAGCCGCCTCCGCCCCGCTCCCGGTCCGCAGCTCGGCGCCGTCCTCGCCGGCCAGCGCCGCGGTCAGCGCCGCGGTCAGCGCCCGCGGGTCGACCGAGCCCTCGCCGGGCGCGTGGACGCCCCCGGCGAAGGAGGGCGTGAGGCCGGGCTCGAGCTCGCGGCAGCGCCGCGGCGGCAGCCACTCGGCGCCCAGCCCGAGCGAGCGCTGCAGCTCGTGCACCCGGCGCAGCTCCGCCGCCTCGTCGCGGTCGAGCGCGACATGCAGGGCGCCGTCGCGGCGGTAGCCGACCTCGCGGCCGCTCGCCGCCTCCAGCTCGGCGACGAAGCCCGGGTAGAGCTCGGCCGCCGCCAGCGTCATCTTCAGCAGCTCCGGCTCGCCGAAGGCGAGCTCGCCGACCGGCGCCAGCATCCCGGCGGCGACCCGCGTCGCCCCCGCGGGCGGGCGCGAGCGCTCGACCACCGCCACCCGCGCGCCGGCGCGCGCCAGGCGCCAGGCGCCGGAGAGACCGACGATCCCCCCGCCGACCATGACCACATCGAAACTGCGCTGCTCGCTCATCCTTGCCTCCGCCGGCATTACCCGGATCAGGTCACACGGTCGGCGGCTTCGGCGCCGCCCTCTCAGCCCTCGGGTAGGGCTCCCGTACTCCTTCGATGGTACTCCTCCCCGCCACGCGCAAGCCTCCCTCGGGATGGGGCCTGGGGATGGACTCTCAGACTCTAAGATCGGGGCATGAGCCTGGCTCCACCTGAGGCCCGCGGCCCCTTGCGGCGCGAGCGGCTGCGCACGGCGCGGCTCTACTTCGTGTGCGAGGCGCTGCCGGGCGGCCGCGACCCGGAAGCGCTGCTGCACGCCGCGCTGAACGGCGGCGCCGACATCGTCCAGCTGCGTGAGAAGGAGTTGGGGCGCGAGGAGGTCGAGCGCGTCGCGCGCACGTTCCGCCGCCTCTGCGACACCCACAGCGCCCTCTTCATCGTCAACGACGACCCCTATCTCGCACGGACGTGCAATGCGGACGGTGTTCATCTAGGGCAGGACGACATGCCTGTGGAGGAAGCGAGAGAGATCCTCGGACCGGAGATGATCATTGGTCTTTCCACGCATACGAAAGAGCAACTAGCCGCTGCTGGGGACACGTCATCCAGCGTGGACTACGTGAGCGTCGGGCCAATCTGGGAGACGCCGACGAAACAGGGTCGGCCCGGCGTCGGGCTCGGCCTGGTCGAGCACGCCGCGGCGCGCGCTCCCCACCCATTCTTCGCGATCGGCGGCATCGACCCGGGTAACGCCGCCGAGGTGGTCGCCGCGGGCGCCGAGCGGCTCGGCGTCGTGCGGGCGATCCGCGACGCCGAGGACCCGGCCGCCGTCGCCGAAGCGCTGCGCGGGGCGCTCGCGACGCTCGGAGAGGCGGCGCCCGGTGGCTGAGAGCCCGGCTGACCCCGCGCCGCGCAAGCGCAAGCGGCGCGGCGCCGGCACGCCCACGCCGCGCGGCCGGATGGAGGAGGGCTACGCGCGGGCCGAGCGGCGCAACCAGGAGGCGCGCGAGAGCCTCGAGCCGCTGGCCGAGGGCGAACGGCCGCTGGTGGTGACGATCGGCGCCGTCGTCGCCGGCTACGTCGCGCTTTCGATCGTCGCCGCCTACGTCGCCGGGGTGAAGGTCGAAGGGGAGAAACCGCACCTCGCCCAGGTCCTCGCCCCGGCGCTGATCATGGGGCTGATGTCGTGGGGCATGTGGCGCGCCCGCTACTGGGCGGTGCTCGGCTTCCAGCTGCTGCTCGTCTTCCTCATCTTCAGCGCCGTTTTCGGCCTCGCCGTGCAGGCCTCGACCGTCCCCGAGTTCGCCGCCACGCTCGGCCTCCTCGCCGTCGCCGGCACCTTCTTCTTCTTCATGGTCAAGGCGATGGCGCGCATCCAGATGCCCGTCCGGAAGTAGATGGGGGGTTTTGTTTCTATAGGCTCAGAGGTGTGGCAGAGTCATTTGACGTGATCGTCATTGGCGGGGGCCCCGGTGGCTATGTGGCGGCGATCCGGTCCGCGCAACTGGGCAAGAAGACCGCGGTGGTCGAGCGGGACAAGCCAGGCGGCCGCTGCCTCAACTACGCCTGCATCCCGGCGAAGACCGTGCTGCGCACGGCGGAGATCTACGACCAGGCGCGCGGCAGCGCCGAGCTCGGCGTCGTCGCCAGGGACGTCGAGCTCGACTGGGACGCCCTCGGCAAGCGCCGCGCCGCGGTCTCGGAATCGCTCTCCAGCGGCGTCAAGATGCTCTGGGAAAAAAACGAGGTGACCTGGCTCGAGGGCGAGGGCTCGCTGACCGCCGAGGCGAACGTCCAAGTCGGCGAGGAGACCTACGAGGCGGGCGCCGTGGTGCTGGCGACCGGCTCGACTCCGCTGCCGATCCCCGGCGTCGAGTTCGGCGACCGCGTGCTCGACACCTGGGGCGCCTGGTCGCTGCCCGAGCGGCCGGCGAAGATCGCCGTCGTCGGCGCCGGCGCCTCGGGCTGCGAGATCGCCTCCGCCTACGGCCGCTTCGGCGCCGAGGTGCTCTTGATCGAGATGCTCGACCAGATCCTGCCCGCCGAGGACAAGGACATGGCGCGGGTCGTCGAGCGGGCGTTCAAGAAGCAGAACATCGCGATCTCCACCGGTTCCCCGGTCGAGAACGTCGAGGCGACGGGCGACTCGGTCAGGTTCACCTACGGCGGCGAGAGCGCCGAGGTCGACTACCTCTGCGTCGCCGGCGGCCGCGCCGCTGACGTCGAGGGGCTGGGGCTCGAGGCGGCCGGGGTCGAGCTCGAGGAGCGGGGCAAGGTGAAGGTCGACGAGTACGGCCGCACCGGCAATCCCAAGGTCTACGCGATCGGCGACCTGGTGAACGCCAAGGCGCTCGCCCACAAGGCCTCCGAGGAGGGCGTGGTCGCGGCCGAGCACGCGGCCGGGGCGGAGACGCACCCGGTCGACCAGAACCTCGTCGCCGGCGCCACCTTCTGCCACCCACAGGTCGCCAGTGTCGGGCTGACCGAGGCGGCCGCGAAGGAGGCGGGGCACGACGTCAAGGTCGGCAAGCTGAAGCTCGGCGGGGTGGGCGGCGCTACCGTCTACGAGGACAAAGACGGCCTGGTCAAGCTGGTCGTCGACTCCAAGTACGGCGAGATCCTCGGCGCCCACATCGTCGGCAACCGGGCCTGCGACATGATCGCCGAGCTGGTCGCGACGATGGCGCTCGAGGGCGGCTACCAGGAGCTGGCGCGGATCGTCCACCCGCACCCGACGATCTCCGAGGCGATCTTCGAAGCCGCGCGCGCCGTCGATCGATGGGCGACGCACGCTTGACCGGCGCGCGCGCGAGCTTCTACTTCGACCTCGGATCGCCCTACGCCTACCTGACCGCGGAGCGGGTCAGCGGGCTGTTCACCGACGCCGAGCTGGATCAGCCTGAGTGGCAACCTGTCCTGCTCGGCGGGCTGTTCCAGCGCTTCGGCCGCGACTCCTGGGGCAACGGGCCCGAACGCGAGCAGGGGATGGCCGAGGTCGAGCGGCGCGCCCGCGAGCACGGGCTGGCGCCGATCGCCTGGCCGGAGCCGTGGCCGGGCAACATGCTCTTCGCGATGCGGGTGGCGACCTTCGCCAAGCAGACCGGGCGCACGGTCTCCTTCGCCCTCGCTGCCTTCCGCCAGCAGTTCGCCGCCGGGCGCGACCTGAGCGAGCACGACAACGTGCTGATCGCCGCCGCCGCCTGCGAGCTGCACCCCAACGCGGTCGGCAAGGCGGCGGGCACGCAGACGGTCAAGGACGCGCTGCGGGCGGCGACCGACGAGGCGGCCGAGCGGGGCGTGATCGGCGTCCCATCGGTGGTCGTCGGCGACGACGTCTTCTGGGGCGACGACCGGCTGGAGGAGGCCGTCGAGGCCGCCAGGCCATCGAGCTAAGGTGAGGTCGATGCCCGACCTCCCCGACGCCGGCGCCTGCTACGAGCTGCTCGCGCGGATGACCCTGATCCGCCGCTTCGAGGAGGAGGCCGGGCGCCAGTACCAGCGGGCGCGGGCGGGCGGTTTCCTGCACCTGGCGATCGGCGAGGAGGCGACGATCGTCGGCGCCACCTCGGTGATGCGAGAGGACGACTACCTGATCGGCACCTACCGCACGCATGGCCACGCGATCGCCCGCGGGACCGACCCCGAGCGGGTGATGGCCGAGCTGTTCGGCCGGGTCGGCGGGACGAGCGGCGGGCGCGGCGGCTCGATGCACATCTTCGACCGCGAGGCGCGCTTCATGGGCGGCTACGGGATCGTCGGCGGCAACCTGCCGATCGCGGCCGGCCTGGCGCTCTCCTCCGAGTACAAGGGCGAAGACGCGGTGACCGTCTGCATGTTCGGCGACGGCGCCTCCAACACCGGCAACTTCGGCGAGACGATGAACCTGGCGGCGCTCTGGCAGCTGCCGGTCTTCTTCCTGGTAGAGAACAACCTCTACGGGATGGGGACCTCGGTCGAGCGCCACTCGGCGCAGACCGATCTCTCGAAGAAGGCGGAGGGCTACGGGATCCCGGGCGAACGGATCGACGGGATGGACGTGATCGCGGTGCGCGAGGCGGTCGCCGAGGGCCTGCGGCAGGCGCGCGAGGACCGGCGGCCGACCCTGCTCGAGGCGTTCACCTACCGCTACCGCGGCCACTCGGCCGCCGACCCCGAGGTCTACCGCGAGCGCGAGGAGGTCGAGGAGTGGCGGCGCAAAGACCCGATCGAGGCGTTCGCGCGGCGCTGCGTCGAGGCCGGAGTGCTGGGCGAGCGCGAGGTGGCAGAGGTACGCGAGAAGGCCGAGCAGCGGGTGGAGGCGGCGGTCGCGGCGGCCGAGGAGTCGCCCGAACCGGCGCTCGACAGCCTCTACGAGAGCCTCTACGTCGTCGACGAGGCGGGCGGCTGGTATGCGGTCGACGAGCGCAGCCCCGAGCCGCATCGCGGCGAGCGAGAGGACGAGGAGATGCCGGACGCGGCGCGCGAGCTGGCCGAAGCGGGCGCGGCGTACGGCGGACAACCGGACGGGCCGCGGCCCAACCCCGCGGTCGAGGGCGAGCCGGTCGAGGGCATGGAGCCCGAGGTCTCCCCCGAGCGGGAGGAGGTCGACGAGCGATGACGACGCTGCGGATGCGGGAGGCGCTGCGCGACGCGATGGCCGAGGAGATGCGGCGCGACGAGGCGGTCTTCGTGATCGGCGAGGACGTCGGCGTCTTCCAGGGCGCCTTCAAGGTGACCGAGGGGCTGCTGGAGGAGTTCGGCGAGCGACGCGTGCGCGACACGCCGATCTCCGAGAACACGATCGTCGGCGCCGGGGTCGGCGCGGCGATCGGCGGCCTGCGGCCGGTGGTCGAGCTGATGACCGTCAACTTCGCCCTGCTGGCGCTCGACCAGATCGTCAACCACGCCGCCGCGATCCCCTACATGTTCAACGGCCAGGCGCGGGTGCCGCTGGTCGTGCGGATGCCGGGCGGCGGCGGTCACCAGCTCGGTCCCACGCACTCGCACAGCTTCGAGGCGCTGTTCCTGCAGGTGCCGGGGCTGCTCGTCGCCTGCCCCTCGACGCCGGCCGACGGCAAGGCGCTGCTGAAGGCGGCGATCCGCGACGACAACCCGGTGGTCTTCATCGAGCACGAGAGCCTCTACGGGACGCGCGGCGAGGTCGCCGACGACGGCGCGGCCGAGCCGCTGAGCTTCGGCGAAGCGGCGCTGCGGCGCGAGGGCGGAGACGTGACGATCGTCGGGCTGCTGAAGATGGCGCACGTCGCCGAGGAGGCGGCGCGGGCGCTCTCGCACGAGCACGGGGTCGAGGCCGAGGTGATCGACCCGCGCACGCTGCGCCCGCTCGACCTCGACACGATCCTCGCCTCGGTGCGCAAGACGAACCGCGCCGTGGTCGTCGAGGAGGGTTGGCCGCACGGCGGCGTCGGCGCCAACCTGGCGACGCTGATCACCGAGCAGGCCTTCGACCACCTCGACGCGCCGGTGCAGCGAGTGACCGGCGCCGACGTGCCGATGCCCTACGCGCGGCGGCTCGAGCAGGCGGCGATCCCGCATGAGGAGCACGTGGTGCAGGCGGCGTTGGCGGCGCTGGAGGGGTCGATATGACACGAGGGCCGGGGGTGCCTCGTCAGCTGCCTACCACCGCCCTTCGGGCGGTGGAATCTGGTGCCGCTTCGCGGCCCAAGCTCACCCTGCCGGGGCCGCTTCGCGAGGCACTGCCGAGGCGCCCCCGGCCCTCGCTTCGTAACGTCGGCGAAGGGACCGCCAATGCCTGATGTGGTGATGCCGAGATTGTCTGACTCCATGGAGGAGGGCACCGTTCTGCAATGGCTGAAAGCTGTCGGAGACGAGGTGTCGGTTGGCGATGAGCTGGTGGAAATCGAGACCGACAAGGCGAACATGGCCTATGAAGCTGACGTTGCCGGGACGCTTAGCGAGATCCTCGTACAGGAGGGCGAGACCGTGGCGATCGGGACCCCGATCGCAAGGGTCGGGGATTCGGATGAGGCGGCGGCGAGGGACGAGCAAAGGACCGAGGTTTCGACCGCGGGTCCTGTCGCGGGGGAAGGGGGGGCGCTGCGGGCGGGCCACGGTCCGTCCTCGACCCCCCCTTCCCCCACGCCACCCGCGGAAGAGGAGCTTGGGTCGGCGCAGGCTCCGACCAGAGCGCCCGCGCCCCCAGCGGATGGAGATGGGCGCCGAGTGAAAGCTTCTCCGCTGGCTCGACGGATCGCCAAGGAACGGGAGCTCGATCTCACGCAGCTTCACGGGTCCGGGCCGGGTGGCCGGATCGTCAAGGCTGATGTCGAAACCGCTCCGCCCGCGGGTGACGGAGGTGATGGGGGGGTCGAGGACGACCTCGCCCGCAGCGCCCCCCCATCACCTCCGCCAGGACCCGCGGCCGCGACGGCCGGTCCCTCACCCGGAGCTGCCGAAACCGCCAAGGGCCAGGTCACCACCGAAGAGCTTTCGAAGACCCAGCAGGTGATCGCGCGGCGGATGGCGGAGTCGAAGGCCACGGCGCCGCACTTCTACCTGCGCGCCTCGGTCGACATGAGCGAGGCCGTCGCGGGGCGGGCGAAGCTGAAGGAGCTGGCCGGCGCGGACTCGGTCGTGCCCTCGTTCAACGACATGGTGGTCAAGGCCTGCGCGCTGGCGCTGCGCGAGCACCCGCGCGCCAACGGCGCCTACCGAGACGGGCGCTTCGAGCTCTACTCGCGGGTCAACGTCGGCGTCGCCGTGGCGGCGAACGACGCGCTCGTCGTCCCCACCGTCTTCGACGCCGACCGCAAGGGCCTGCGCCAGATCGCCGCCGAGTCGCGGGCGCTGGCGGCGAAGGTGCGCGAGGGGCAGATCACCCCGCCGGAGCTCTCCGGCGCGACCTTCACCGTCTCCAACCTGGGGATGTACGGGATCGACGGCTTCTCCGCCGTGATCAACCCGCCGCAGGCGGCGATCCTCGCCGTCGGCGCGATCGAGCAGCGGCCGGTCGCCCGCGACGGCGAGCTCGCCACGGCGCACCTGATGCAGGTCGACCTCGCCTGCGACCACCGGATCCTCTACGGCGCCCCCGCCGCCCTGTTCCTCGCCCGTATCCGCTCTCTGCTCGAAGAGCCTCTGTCCCTGGCCCTCTGAGTGAGCGTGGTAGAGGTTTGGTTCGCATAGCGGCACAAAGCTCGACCACGCTCCGGGGGGTGCGTGGGCTCGAGTCAGCAGGTCTTCCTCGCCCCGGTGACCGCGTTCCAGGCGCGGCCGAGCGAGAAGTCGGCGGCGACGCGGAAGACGCCGGGGCGGTTGGCGCGGGCGACCGTCCACTCGCCGTGGCGCAGCAGGCAGCCGCGGCCGCGTTCGATCGACCAGTAGGGAGTGAAGGCGACGCGGACGAGGAACTCGCCGGGGCGGGTGACGTCGAGGGCGAAGCCGCTGTGGCCGACCTCGCGGACGGTGGCGGCGCCGCTGCCGAGCGGCTGCACCAGCGGCGCCGGGTCGCGGACCTCGTAGATGCGCCAGTGGGCGTCGCTCCAGCGCGGCACGAGGTACGGCGGCGCGCGCAGGATCAGGCGGCGCTCGGCGGCCGAGGAGTAGTCGAGCGGCGCGTCGGGGAGGGCGACGTAGCGGATCGCGTTGTTGTGCAGCCAGGCGCGGTAGGAGCGCGCGGTGAGCCGTCGGTCGTCGCCGTAGAAGATGTCGTCGCGGGTCGTGTCCAGCTGGCGCAGCCAGCCGCGCGCCAGTTCGAAGCCGGGCGCCAGGTAGGCGGCCTCCCAGTGGTTGGCGGTCGGCGGCACCTCGATCCGCGCCGCCTCGCCGCCGTGCTCGCGCAGCCAACCGGACACCGGGGCGAAGTAGGCGGCGCTGGTCGAGGGGTCGCCGACCGAGCGGGCGATCTGGCTGACGCTCGCGGTCAGCTGCCAGTAGAGGCCGCCGGCGAGGGTGATCGCGAGGACGAGGGTCGGGAGCCGCGCGAGCCGCGGCCGGTGGGCGAGCGCCACGGCGGCCAGCACCGGCCCGCCGAACAGCGCCCCGAGCCGGACCGCATTGCCGCCCAGCGGGTTCGGCGCCAGCAGGAGCACCGTCGCCGCCAGCAGGTAGGCGAGCAGGACGCGGCGCAGCTGGCTCTCCTCGGCGGCGAGGCCGCGGGTGACGATCAGCGCCCCCGCGCACCAGAGCGGGATCGCCACGTAGGAGGAGAAGGCGAAGGGGAACTGGCCGCCGTCGGGGAAGGCGAGGTTGGGGATCAGCGTCAGGGCGAGGGCGATCGAGGCGGTCCAGACGGCGGCCGGCGCCGAACGGGTCGGGGGGCTGCCCGCAAGGGGGGAAGCGGTCAGCGCGCGGGTCCTCCCGGACCAAGCTCTCAGCCCGCGGGTCCTGTCGTGGGGTATGGGGGGGCGCTGCGGGCGGGCCACGGTCCGTTCTCGACCCCCCCATGCCCCACGCCACCCGCGGGATAGGCGGTCGAGCTCGACGGCCGGGTCCACGGCGGCTGCCAGGAGCACGCCCGCGAGCGAGACGGCCGCGACGGGACTGGAAAGGGCGCAAGCTGCTGAAGCCATGAGCGCCGCCGGGGTGCGGCCGAGCTGCAGGGAGCGGAGGGAGACGAGGGCGAAGGCGACTCCGAGGGCGAAGGTGAGCTGGCCGTCGGCCAGCAGGGTGACGACTCCGGCGGCGAACCAGAGGGTCGCCCAGCGGGCGGGCTCGCCCCAGCGGTCGCGGACGAGGCGGTCGAAGAGGTAGGAGGAGGCGACGACGGCGAGCGTCCCGACGAGGCGGGGGCCGAGCAGCGCCGCCAGCGGCGGGAAGAGGACGCTGTAGGTGAGCGTGTAGTGACCGCCGTACCAGCTGCCGTTCCAGATCCCGAGCCCGGCGCGCTGGAACAACTCGGTGCGGAAGACCTGTGCCGCGAGGTCGCCGACGTGCGGATTCCAGGCCAGCATCGCGGCGGCCAGCGCGGCGCTCAGCGCGACGGCCGGGAGCCAGTCGGGGCGCAGGTAGTTGGACCGGGATCGGACCATGACGGGGAGGCGGCAAAGGATATGGCCGCGGCATGCGACGATTTCAAGCATGAGCGACGAAGTCCTGGTGGTGCGCTGCGGCGTCCTCCCCTACGAGGAGGCGCTGGTCGCGCAACGCTGGCTGCGGAGCGCGCGGCAGGACGGGGAGATCCCCGACGTGCTGCTGCTGCTCGAGCACCCGCCCGTCTACACGCGCGGCCGCCGCGCCGGCGAGGAGGAGCTGCCGATGCGGCGCGAGTGGTACGAGATGCAGGGGATCGAAGTCCATGACACCGACCGCGGCGGGCGCGTCACCTACCACGGGCCGGGGCAGCTCGTCGCCTACCCGATCGCCTCGCTGCGGCCCTACGGGGACGACGTGCATGAGTACGTGCGGCGCCTGGAGCGGGTGGCGGTCGGCGCGCTGGCCCGGCATGGCGTCGCCGCGCGGACGATCGAGGGCCTGACCGGGGTGTGGACCGAGGGCGAGCCGCCCGGGCCGGGCGCCGGCGTCGACGCGGCGCGCAAGATCGGCTCGATCGGGCTGCACGTGAGCCGCGGGGTGACGACGCACGGGCTGGCGGTCAACGTCAACAACGACCTGCAGCCGTTCGAGTGGGTCGTCCCCTGCGGGATCGACGACTGCCGGGTGACCTCGCTCTCGCGGGAGCTCGGCGCCGAGCAGGACCTCGGCGCCTTCGCCGACACGGTCGCGGCGCGCTACGCCGAGCTGCTCGAGCGCGACGCCGTGGAGACGGAGCCCGCGGCCCTGGGGCTGGACCTCGCTAGGCTCGGGGTCCCGTGAGCAGCCCCACCGCCGATCCGAGCGCCGCCGAGCGCGTCCACGTGACCCGCTCGCGCGCCAAGCCGGGCGGGATCGCGGCCGACGGCTCGGGCGCCGTCCCCTTCCGGCGCGCCCGCAAGCCGCCGTGGCTGAAGGTGCCGGCGCCGGGCGGGCCGACCTACCGGCGGCTGAAGGCGGAGATCGGCGCCGAGGGGCTGAACACGGTCTGCGAGGAGGCCAACTGCCCCAACGTCGGCGAGTGCTGGGAGCGCGGCACGGCGACCTTCATGATCCTCGGCGACGTCTGCACGCGCCGCTGCGGCTTCTGCAACGTGCAGACGGGGGTGCCGACCTGGCACGACCCGCTCGAGCCGCTGCGCGTCGCCAACCAGGTGAAGCGGATGGGCCTGCGCCACGCCGTCGTCACTTCGGTCGATCGCGACGACCTGCCCGACTACGGGGCGGGCGCCTTCGTCGGCACGATCCGCTCGATCCGCATGCAGGCGCCGGGCTGCAAGGTCGAGGTGCTGACGCCCGACTTCCGCGGCCAGGAGATGCCGCTGGCGAAGGTGATCCACGAGCGTCCCGACGTCTTCAACCACAACGTCGAGACCGTGCCGCGGCTCTACCCGAAGGCGCGCCGCGGCTCACAGTTCGCGCGCTCGGCGCGGGTGCTGCGGACGGCGAAGGAGATCGGCGGCGCCGAGGTCGTCACCAAGTCCGGCCTGATGGTCGGGCTCGGCGAGTCCTTCGAGGAGATGGTCGAGACCTTCGGCCTGCTGCGCGAGCACGAGGTCCAGGTGCTGACCGTCGGCCAGTACCTGCGCCCGACCGAGAACCACCTGCCGGTCGAGCGCTACTGGCACCCCGACGAGTTCGCGGCGCTGGAGCGCGAGGCCTACGCGATGGGCTTCGAGTCCGTCGCCTCCGGCCCGCTTGTGCGCAGCAGCTACCACGCGGACCAGAACCTGCCGGAGCGCGTGGCGGCAAGCGCCGGCTGACGATCTTTCGGACTCGCTGGCGCGGGCCTACAATCTGATCAAAGGGGCCATAGCTCAGCTGGAAGAGCGCCGCCTTTGCAAGGCGGAGGTCGCCGGTTCGAGCCCGGCTGGCTCCATCAGTCAGTCGTCGAAGTCGAAGTCCTTCGGGGGCTTCTGCTCGAACCAGAGCTGGTCGTCCTCCGGGGCCTCCTCGAGGAAGTCCGGGGTCTCCTCCAGCACGTCCTCCTCGTCGCCCGAGGGGGTGAGGTGCTCGGGCTGGTCGGGCTCCGGCTCGGCGGGTCGCGGCTCGTCCGCCGCAGGCTCCTCGGCCTCGGTGGCGGCGTCCTCGTAGAGCGCTTCCTCCTCCTCGGCCTCCTCGACCTCGCTCGGCGCCTCGAGCGCCTGGTCGAGCTCGTCGGAGAGGCGCTTCTCGTCCCAGAAGTCGTCGTCCTCTTCGTACTCGTCCTCCTCGGCGGGCTCCTCGGCGTCTGCCTCCGGGGGCGCCTCCTCGACCTGCTTGCCTCCCAACTCGGCCTCGATGTCGAACATTTCGGTCGGCTGCGCGGCGATCGCCTCGCGCTCCTCCGTGGTCGGGCCGCTGGAGATCTCCGGCTCGACCTCGGGCGGCTGCGGCGCAGCGTCTGCCTCTGGCGGCTCGGCGATCGCCTCGTGTTCCATCGCCGGCGCCTCCTCCTCGCTGGGCGGCTCGGGCTCCGGCCTGGGCTCGGCGGCCTCCGGCGGCCCCTCCTGCAGGTCGGCGACGTCCGGACGCCGCGACCGCGGGGCATCCTCGCCCTCCAGATCGGGCTGCGCCATGAACTCGGTCGGCGCCTCGGAAAGCCCATCCGGAGCCGATTCCTCCGCGCCGGGCCGCTCCGCGGCGCCGAACGCTTCGTCCTCGAGCTGCTGCAGCTCGTCCTCGGCCGCGCCGTGCTGGCGCTTCAGCTCCAGGTGCTCTTTGATCGCGTCGTCGAGAATTCCCATGTCGATCCCCGGGGAAGCTAAAGCCTATGCGGTTATCGGGAAGCTTGCGAGGGCTCTGGGACGATCCTCCCAGGCACGGGCGGGGCGCCGTTCAGCGCAGGATCTCGACCAGCAGCACCCAGGCGTTGGCGACGGCGCCGATCGTCGCCAGCACGATCGCCGCGACGATCCAGTAGAGCCCCCCGCCGGTCGTGGCGAGGATGCTGAGCGAGCCGGCCGCGAGCAGCAGCGGCCCGCCGTAGCGGCTGATCCAGCGCCCCACCAGCCAGCTCTGCGCATCCGGCTCGCCGCTGCGCACGCGGATCGCCGGCAGCCGCGCCAGCCCGCCGCCGAGCAGCAGGGCCAGGACCAGCAGCTCGATCCCCAGCGCGACGTGCCCCTGGCCGGGGATCAGGCCGACGATCGAGACGATCAGCACGCCGACCAGCAGCACGACCGTCTCCAGCCCTCGCTCGGGCACCCCCGGCAGCTTGAGGATCCGCTCGACGTTGATCGAGATCGCGACGAAGACCAGCCCCGCCAGAGCCGCCGAAGCCCCAGCCGTGGCCACGAACAGATCGCTCCACTCGCTCGCCTCGTAAGCGGTCACGGGCCAATTCCACACCCCCCGCCGGATGGACGCAACCCCAAAGGCCGGTAGAATCCCGGCCAACGCGACCGCAGGACCAGCCAAACCCCCTGCAAATCGCCACCACGGGGCTATAGCTCAGTTGGAAGAGCGCCTGGATCGCACCCAGGAGGTCGCCGGTTCGAGTCCGGCTAGCTCCATCGAGGAGGTCTTCACCTTTGACCTCCACTCATGTTCACGTTTCAACCGGACGGGCCGCGCTTCGCGGTGGCGTCGACGACCATCGGCTCTCCCCGGGGACGGCCATCGGACTTCCCGCCCGCGGCCACC
>Ga0210096_1000067_pt1 | contig 50151 bp, 49 predicted proteins | sample China_Galinas_PW_4_FD_184864 | JGI IMG/M metagenome (GOLD analysis project Ga0210096, IMG submission 184864) | Wetland microbial communities from San Francisco Bay, California, USA, that impact long-term carbon sequestration - China_Galinas_PWA_D2... | ecosystem: Environmental > Aquatic > Marine...
CCTCTCGCGACGTTGGACAGGATGTCCGAGTGTCGTGGAGCACACGACTGCAGGGATGCAGGAGGTAGAGCAATGCAGGGAGCAATTGCCGAGGGATGTGCGGGAACGACCACTTGTACATCCCTGTACATCGTCGCGGCGAGGCGCCGCTCCCACAGTAAGATTTTATGCAATGATTGGGGTAACTGTGCCGCTTGTTATTGTCCGCATGTACCAAAGTGCAATATGGAATGTGACTGACTGCGGGTATCTTTATAGTCTGTGGCAATAGACTTCCGTAACTTCTGACAATCAAAAGCCACTATTTGCACAGTCAGATCTCTGCGGATGCCGGGTGTGTTCCTTTATACAGACATATAGAGGTGAGTCAGTATGGATATACTGTGGACAGAACTGCAAACAGAAGGTATTGAAGTCGAAGAGACTGATATGCCTGCCAATGAGTTCGACGCATTGTTTGGCGACAAGCCCGTTGCTTTTCCTGTGAACCGCTCGAATATGCGTGCCAGTGGTCGGTAGCGGAATTGTGTCAACCCTGAAACATTCTCCTCCGTAAGCGGCCCGGTCATTGTGCCGTGCTGTTTCGAGCATCGATCACGCCGCATTCATGCGCAATAACACTACAGCGTCGATCCCGATCTTGCAGGAGATTCCTGTATCGAATCGCTCTGTCAATACAGCCTTGGTAGCGTCAGGTCGCTTGTTCCGTTGCAGAGGCAATTGACATGCAATACGCTGTGGATGCCGGGACTGTACCGAAGGGGTGTGCATGATGATGACGGGCTGTTGCCATGGGTGCACAGTTCGATCGTGGAAAAAAGCAAGCAGCCGTGCGATGCGCTTCCTGGCGGCATTCTGTAAAATGCGTGCAAAGAAGCGGTCCGGGTGCAGGCCCGCAGGGACGGAACCGCAGGGGCCCAAAAGCATTCCGGAATCAGCAACACGGCATACGGGTTGCCGGTTCGTTCGGCAGAGATGCTGGACTCGATCATCCGGGAGGAGGTGAATATGCAAAGGGTCAGATTGATAGCCGGTATTTCGATCGTTCTGGTTTGCGCAGGCTGTGGCGACCCCGGGTCGGGGCATGCCTGGAAGGATCAGACCGACATGATCGACAAGTCGAGGGAGGTGGAAACGACAGTGCTGGATGCGAGCCGGCAGCAGCGTCGGCAGATTGATGAGATGGCGCAATAGCCAGCTGACGATATAATGAACGACAGGGGCATGTGTCTGCATGCCTGACGAAGATGGTCAGCAGTGTTTTATCAGGCAGTTATGACAAGAATAATGACAATAGCCAGTGGAATGGCACGGGTTGGCAAGACTCACCTGGCAATCAATCTTGCACTCGAATATGTGCGCCGCGGCCGTCAGGTCGGCCTGTATCATGAACTGGATCGCATCTCGCCCATCGATGAAGTGATCGCCCTGCGACCGCCGGAACTGAGGCGGCAGGGCGTTGACGACGACCGGGAGCATATCGTACGCCGCACCTGTCAGGGCATGGATATCCTGTCTTGCGGCAATCCGCTGCCCTGCAGGACGGCCATACTAGCGGAAACCCTTTCCCGGGACTTTGCCAGTCTGGAGATCCAGAATCCCTATGATGACTTCCTGGTCGATACTTCGGGTATGGGCCCGCATACCGTCCTGGCCTGTTGCCTCGCTTCACCGCTGGTGACACTGCTGATCACGCCGGATGCCGCATCCCAGGCCGAAACCTTCGCATTGCTGAAAGTCCTGCAATTGAACGGGTTCGAAGGGTACCTGGGTCTTGTCATCAACAGGCTTCACCAGGTCGCGGATGCCATGGCAATCCACCGGAAATTTTCCGGGACGGTGCAACAGTATCTTGGCCTCGCGGTGCCGCTGCTGGGCGCGGTGGTGAACGACGAGCACGTGGCAGTGGCGCAGCGTTCAGGCCAGGCCGTAACATCGTATTTTCCGGAGACGGCGTTTTCCGCCTGCATTCAGGCGACTGCGGACAACGCCGATGAGAGACAGCCGCTTGTGCGCTCGGCCGGCCGAACCATGCCCGGCTTCTGGGACACCTACGTTGACGCGGTCGGCCTGGCCATGCGCTTGCCGGGAGGTGCACTGCTCGAACAGCAGGAATGTGCTGACCTGGAGCCGCCGCAAGGCTTGCCGGAGCATGCGGGGGAAGCGCAAAGTGCCATGATGCTGCTGCAATTCGAGGGCGAGCTGAACGAGTTGTACACGACGCTGCTGAATTTGCCGGTACCCCTGCGCACCCTTGCCGACGATATGCTGGAGCTTCGGGACGGTATCAAGGCTGCCGAAGCCGAGGTTCTGCCGGCGATGATAGGCGGCAGTATCAAGGATGGCCGCCTGCAACGTGCGGCCATCCTGCTGATCCGGGCGGTGGAACCCGGGGAAGCGGACTTGCATCATGTGCAGCTGCAGGTGAGTGAAAGAATCTTTCCCGGCAAGGATGGCGACTGGCTGCAGGCGGGCCGCTACCTGAATTACGAATTCCGCCTCCTTGACCAGGGCGAGGCGGTCGCACGCATGCAGGCGCTGGTCACGGCATTGCCTGATGCCCGGCAGGAAACAGGACCCGCCGGCGAGTCCATCCGGGCGTGGATGACTCCCGCCCGTGACGGCTGCCTTAATGTCATTCTTTCTTCCGCAGAGGGCGTGTGGGTCCAGGTATGGACGCAGGCGGACCGGCGGTCAACCCTGTCGGCAACGGGCCGGCCCGCCGGCCCGGACGGTGCAGTGACCCGCTCCGGGGGCAAGACGCTGCACTAGGCCCTGCAGCGCAGGTTAACGCTGCAGTGCCTGGTGCAGATCCGCGCCAGATTTTGACGGGTTTGTGGTGTCTGGAGTTATTCGGTGATCTGGATATCCGCAGCCGCCTTGATATCCTCGACATGCTGTTGCAGCCTGCGGTTTGCGATCATCACTTTCAGGCGATCCTTGACATCATCGTATGCCGGCGGTGTGCTCTCGCGGGTATCGTCCAGCATAATGACATGCCAGCCGAACTGGGTCTGGACAGGTTCCTTCGTGTAGGTCCCTTTTTCCAGCGCGGCGGCCGCGTCCGCGAATGGCTTGACCATCTGGTTGGCGCCAAACCAGCCCAGCTTGCCGCCCGAGGGGCCGGATGGGCCGGTTGACTTGTCCTGTGCGAGTTCGGAAAAGTCCGCGCCTTCGTCCAGCATCTTGATGACTTCGGCGGCCTCCTCCTGGGTCTCGAGCAGAATATGGCGGGCATTGTATTCGGTAGCAGGTTTGCCGAGCTGCTCGTCGTACAGCTGCCTGGCATCTTCATCCGTGGCCGCATTGTTTGCCATGAAATCGGTAATGGCGGCGCCTGCCAGCACGGTACGTTGCTGCTGTGCCATGGTGGCAATAACCTCCGGTTTGCTGTCCAGGCCCTTGCTGACACCCTCCTGGCGCATCAGCTCAAGTGCGATCAGCTCATTGAGCATGGTTTCCTGATCTTCGCTTTCCTTGTGCACGCTGTTCTTGCTGCGTTGCGTGGCATACACATCCAGTACGTCCTGGGTGATGGGAGTGCCGTTGACCATGGCCAGCACGGGACCGCCAGGTGCTGCTGTGGCGACGGGGGCATTGCCGCTGCCGCCGGTGTCCGCCTGGCCTGCGCCGGGCATCCGGTCACATCCCGTCAGCGTAGCGAGGACGGCGATAATCGGTACATATAAACGATAGTTCATTGTAAATTACCTTTCAGGTTGGTGAATCAGGATTCTTCCGGGGCCAGCGCCTGGATGCTGAGGGCATGGATCTCGCCATGCATCATATCATCGAGGGCATCATAGATCAGGCGATGGCGCTGAAGCGGGGTTTTGTCGCGGAATGCGGCGGCTGTGATCCGGATGACGTAATGCCCGCCACCGCCGGCCGCACCCGCATGTCCCGCATGTTTTGCACTTTCGTCAATAATACCGAGTTGCTCGGGCTGCAGCTTCTGCTGCAACCGTTCCCGAATCCTTTCCGTGCGCGCTTGCGGCATTCAGGGCAGGACCTTGTTGAATGGTTTGACGGTGACGCTTTCATAGATGCCGGCGGCGGCATAGGGGTCGGTGTCCGCCCAGGCACGGGCATCCTCCAGGGATGGAAATTCAGCCACCACCAGGCTGCCGGTAAAACCGGCCTCACCGAGGTCTGCTGAATCAACGGCGGGGTGGGGCCCGGCAAGCACCAGCCGCCCGCTGTCCTGCAGGGCGTGCAGGCGCTGCAGATGATCGGGACGTGCCTGCAGGCGTGCGGAGAGGCTGCCTTCCCTGTCCTGGCTGATAATGGCGTACAGCATTACTTGTTCTGCTCGTTCAGCACCATGTAGCGGCTGAGATAAAACGCCTGCCCGAAAACAAACAGCAGGGTCAGACCCATCATGCCGAACAGTTTGAAGTTGACCCACGTGTCCTCGCTGAAATTGTAGGCGACATAGAGATTCAGGATTCCCATGCCGACGAAAAAAACGACCCAGGCCCAGTTGAGCCGCAGCCATACCGGCGCGGGGGCAGTGATGGCATGGCTCATCATGCGCTCGACCAGCGTGCGCTTGCCGATAAAGCGGCTGCCCAGGAAGGTAAGCCCGAACAGCCAGTTCACGACGGTTGGCTTCCACTTGATGAAAACGGGGTCCCGCAGGACAAGGGTGAGGCCGCCGAAGAGGATCAGGATGCCCAGCGTGATGACGTGCATTTTTTCGAACTTGTGGTTTTTCAGACGGAACAGGACGGTCTGCAGCAGGGCGGCAACGATGGCGACGGCCGTCGCGACATAAATGTCGTACAGCTTGTACGCCAGGAAAAACAGCAGGATCGGGAACAGGTCAAAAAGAAATTTCATTATCAAACAGGTCCGCAGTACCGCGAAGGTTCGGGCCGCGGCCATTCAAGGGGTCGAATGATAGCCTGTTTACCGCGTCGGTGGAACCTGCCGGGGGTCGCTTCGGGTTTGTCGCGGCGCCGGACAGCGGAAATGGCTGATAATTAACCGCCGGGATACGTTCTGCGACAAGGGTAATCCCGCCGGGCCGTGCGTTAAAATCAATGCAGCGAGCGATTAACCGTCCATCGGCGATGGTATTTCTCCATGACCTCGCGAACCCTTTGGGGGTAATCCAGCGCGTCCATCTGCTGCATGCCCTCGGTAAAGAAACGCGCGGCATCCTCCGGCAACCTGGCGCTCAGCAGTGCAAAGGCATCCTCCATCAGCCCCGTGTTGTGGCTGCGCGTGGCGACAATGCAGTGATTGAGCAATAACACGCGCCAGGGCCGGCCGGTATCAATTCCGGCAATGCGGTATCCCCGTCCGCGACACACGGGGCAGTATCGCGGGCACATTCCCCGCGCCGCTCCTGTAGAATAGGCTGGATGCGCGCGCACTATGACCTGCACAGCCATTCGCTTGCCTCCGACGGTACGCTCAGCCCGGCACAGCTGGTGAACGAAGCCCGGACCGCCGGTGTGCAGGTTCTGGCGCTGACCGATCACGATACGACGGATGGTCTTGCCGCGGCGCAGGCCGCTATCCGGTTACCGGGGCTGCAGCTGGTGGCGGGCGTGGAAATCTCGGTCAGCTGGCAGTCGCAGACCGTCCATATCCTGGGTCTGGGCGTTGACCCGGACTGCGCCGTTCTGCAGGCCGGGCTGGCGGGGCTGCGCGAGTATCGTGACTGGCGTGCCGTAGAGATCGGCCGGCGACTCGCCCGGGAAGGTATTGCGGACAGCTACCGGGGTGCGCGTGCGCTGGCTCGGGGGCGCATCGTCAGTCGCACCCACTTTGCGCGCTTTCTGGTCGCCGGCGGTTACGGAACTACCGTACAGCAGGTCTTCAAGCGCTACCTGGCGCCCGGCAAATCAGGCCATGTGGCCGGACGCTGGGCGGACCTCGAGACGGCGCTGAACTGGATTGGTAGCGCGGGAGGACTGGCGGTGATCGCCCATCCGGCGCGTTACCGTATGAGCGCCAGCAAGCTGCGCCGCCTGGTGGGTGAATTCAGGGAGTGCGGCGGGCTGGGCCTGGAAGTCGTCTCGGGCAGCCACACGCGGGAGAATACCGACGCCATGGCTGCACTGTGCCGCAACGAAAAGCTGCTTGCCTCGTGCGGCTCGGACTATCACGGCCCGGAAAATCCGTGGATCAGGCTGGGCGAGCTGGCGCAATTGCCCCCCGGCTGCCGGCCGGTGTGGGAAAGCGAGCATTGGCCGCCACGGTAAGTACCGGGGGACAATTCACCACAGAGGCGCAGAGAACACAGAGGAATCCAAAAACTGCTGCAGATCGCTGCAGCTTCTTGTCCGCCTTGTGTATCAAGTACACGATGGCAAATACGAAGGTGTATGTCCAGGCTTTGTTGTGTGAGTTTGTCCTTATTATCATGCGCAATTGCTCTGCGTTCTCTGCGTCTCTGCGGTAATTTAACAGCCTTCATGCCATGAGCCAGTATTTCCAGATTCATCCGGTCAACCCGCAAATACGCCTGATCCACCAGGCCGTCGGGATAATCAGGAACAATGGTCTCGTCGTCTATCCGACGGACTCCAGTTATGCGCTCGGCTGCCGGGTAGGCGACAAACAGGGTATGGCACGCATCCGGCGTATTCGTGCGCTCGACAAAAGTCACAACTTTACCCTGGTATGCCGCGACCTGTCTGCAATCGCCACTTATGCCATCGTGGATAATACGGCCTACCGGCTCATGAAATCACTCACGCCGGGTCCATACACCTTTGTGCTGCGCGCTACCCACGAGGTCCCGCGGCGGTTGCAGAATCCGAAACGCAAAACCATCGGCATCCGCGTGCCCGACCATCCGATTGCCCTGGCGCTGCTGGATGAACTGGGCGAGCCGATGATGAGCTCAACCCTGATCCTGCCGGGCAGGGATGTTCCGGAGACGGAGGCCCACGCTATCCGCAACAGGCTTGAGCGTGATGTGGACCTGGTGATCGACGGCGGGTACTGCGGCATGGAACCGACCACGGTGGTGGAACTCGCGATGGGCGTTCCACGCGTGCTCCGGCAGGGCTGTGGTGTCGTTGAGGGGCTGGACTGATGCAATCATCCTGCATGAGGTTATAATCCGCCGATGCTGGAGGTCACGCTTGTACAGAAAATTGTTGCCTGGGTATTGCCGGTCCTGTTTGCCATAACCGTTCACGAGGTTGCCCATGGATGGGTGGCGAACCGCCTGGGCGACAGCACGGCGTACATGCTGGGACGCCTGACACTCAACCCCCTGAAGCACGTGGATCCGCTGGGTACCATCATTGTCCCCGGGTTGTTGATGCTGTTGAAAACCGGATTTCTGTTCGGCTGGGCGAAGCCGGTGCCGATCAACTGGAGAAACCTGCATCAGCCCAAGCGCGATATGGCGCTGGTCGCGGCGGCCGGGCCAATGTCCAACCTGCTGATGGCCGTGGGCTGGGCGCTGTTGATACGGGTTGCCCAGTTACTGGGTGACGCGGGCCTGGCGCTGGTATTCATGGGTGTTGCCGGTATCTTTATCAATACCATACTGATGGTATTGAACCTGCTACCCCTGCCGCCCCTGGACGGCGGCCGTGTCATGACCGGTCTGCTGCCGGGGCCCCTGGCGTACCGCTTCAGCCGGATCGAACCTTACGGTTTCTTCATACTGATCGCACTGCTGGTGACCAATGTACTCGGCCTGATACTGTGGCCGGTCGCCAGCTTTGTTATGGGCCTGCTGTCATTGCTGACCGGCCTGCCTGCCACGACATTCATGCAGGTTTTGTTCGCACTACTGGGGATATAGGGAGAACGGATTGGTGGTTCCAGGCGATCATGGTCGTGTCCTGTCGGGCATGCGTCCCACGGGGCGCCTGCATCTCGGGCATTATCACGGGGTGCTCAGGAACTGGGTAAAACTGCAGCACGAATTCGACTGCTTTTTCTTCGTCGCCGACTGGCATGCGCTGACGACGCACTACGAGGAAGTGCAGATCATCGGCGCAAGTGTCCGGGACATGGTCATCGACTGGCTGGCGGCCGGTGTCGACCCGGAAGCGGCCCATCTGTTTATCCAGTCCCGCGTACCGGAGCATGCGGAGCTGCACCTGCTGCTGTCCATGGTGACGCCGCTGGGCTGGCTGGAGCGGGTACCGAGTTACAAGGACCAGCAGGAACGACTCCGTGAACGTGATCTGGCCACCTACGGTTTTCTGGGCTACCCGCTGCTGCAGAGCGCCGATATCCTCATCTACAGTGCGGACAAGGTCCCGGTGGGGGAAGACCAGGTCGCGCATGTCGAGCTGACCCGCGAGATCGCACGGCGGTTCAACCATCTGTACGGCCGTGAGCCGGGATTCGAGGCGGCGGCCGAACAGGCTGTCAAGAAGATGGGCAAGAAGCAGGCCCGCCTGTACCAGGACCTGCGCAGGCGCTACCAGGAGCAGGGTGATCACGGGGCGCTCGAGGCGGCGCGAACGCTGCTCAGCGAACAGCAGAACCTTGCCGGCAGTGAACGCGAGCGCCTGCTGGGATACCTGGAGGGCGGTGGAAGGATGATACTCAGGGAACCGGAGGCATTGCTGACGCCGGCCTCGAAAATGCCCGGCCTGGACGGGCAGAAGATGTCCAAGTCCTACAACAATACGATTGCCCTGCGGGAGGATCCGGAACAGGTCCGCAAAAAACTCCGGACCATGCCGACCGACCCGGCGCGGGTCAGACGCACCGACGCCGGCAATCCGGAGCACTGCCCGGTCTGGCAACTGCACACCGTGTATTCCGACGAGGCAGTGAAAACCTGGGTGCGCGCGGGTTGTACCAGTGCGGGCATTGGCTGTCTCGACTGCAAGCAGCCGATTATCGACAGCGTGCTCGGCGAACTGGCGCCGATTCGGGAGCGCGCCGAGGAATTCGAGCAGCATCCCGAGCGCGTACGCGCCATCCTCGATGCGGGCTCGGAGAGGGCGCGCGAGGTCGCCCGCCAGACCCTGGACGAGGTGCGGGCGGTGATGGGGCTGGCCTACAGTTGAGTCGCGGTGCAGCCCGCGGGTGCTTGGGGCGCGGCACCTCAGGCGAGCCCGATTACCGCCGGAAGCAACACTAAGAGATTGATAAAAAAAGAGACATACGGGGAAAAATCAGGTAGTATTCCCCGGACGCTGAAAGGCGCCCCTCGGATACGACGCCGGTAAAAGTATCAGGGTATTCAATGAGCGAAAACCAGAGCCGCGAAGCTGCACCGGACATCCAGACCCAGGAAGAACTCCCCCTCGCTATCGTTCAGGGCCGGGCCCTCGACGCACTCCCCAAAGATCTCTATATACCGCCATACGCCATGGAGGTGTTTCTGGAGGCCTTTGAAGGGCCGCTGGACCTGTTGCTGTATTTGATTCGCCGGGAAAACCTGGATATCACGGATATACCGGTTGCGGATATCACGCGCCAGTATATTGAATACATTGGACTAATGCAGGAAATGAAGCTGGAGCTGGCGGCCGAGTATCTGGTCATGTCGGCCATGCTGGCCGAGATCAAATCGCGCATGTTGCTGCCGCGGTCGGTAATCGAGGAAACGGAGGAGGACCCGCGCGCGGAGCTGGTTCGCAGGCTGCAGGAATATGAGCGTTACAAACAGGCCGCGGAAGACCTGGATGCGCTGCCGCAGCTGGGGAGGGACGTTTTCCAGGCGCAGGTGGAGGATCCGGGACAGAAGGTGGTGCGGGTGCCGCCGGAAGTGGATCTGCAGCACCTGATCGCGGCATTTCAGGAAGTCATGCAGCATGCCTCCATGTATGCACATCACCATGTCCAGCTGGAGTCCCTGTCCGTCCGGGAGCGCATGTCCAGCATCCTGAGCCGGGTCGGCACGGAACAATTCACCAGTTTTAGCGACCTGTTTACTGTCGAGGAGGGCCGCATGGGGGTGGTGGTCTCCTTCCTTGCCATTCTCGAACTGCTGAAGGAGTCACTGCTCGACCTGACCCAGACCGAGCCGTTTGCCCCCATACATGTCAGGGCCGCATCCCGGGTGGAAGAGCCCCGGTCCGAACTGGCCACCGCCTGAGTACCCCGGAACATGGACATCGACAAGCTCAAATGCATTCTTGAGGCTATCCTGCTGGCCGCCGGACGTCCGCTGACGCTTGACCAGCTGCTGGCCCTGTTTATGGAGGATGAACGTCCCGAGCGCGCGGTGCTGCGTGAAGCACTGCGAATGCTGCAGGCGGATTACGAGCAGCGCGGCATCGCGCTTGCCGAAGTGGCGGGGGGATACCGGATCCAGGTCCGCGAAACCATGCATGCCTGGGTTACCCGTCTCCGGGAGGAAAAGCCGGCGCGTTATTCGCGCGCCCTGCTCGAGACGCTGGCATTGATCGCCTACCGCCAGCCGATCACCCGTGGCGAGATCGAGGAGGTGCGCGGCGTCAGCGTCAGCAGCTCTATCATGAAGACGCTGCAGGAGCGCGACTGGATACACGTGGTCGGACACCGCGACGTACCCGGGCGTCCGGCCATGTACGGCACGACCCGGCAGTTCCTGAATTATTTCAGCCTGAAGAGCCTGGATGAATTACCGTCCCTGGCCGAGTTGCGCGACCTGAATGTCATCGGTGCGGAGCTCGAACTGGATCTTTCCGATATTCCGGATCTTCAGCTCGCCCCCGTGAATGATGAGGCCGAGTCATCCGCCGCCGGAACCGAAGAAGTCTCGCCTGCCGCGAAGAGCGTCGAAGAGGACGCCGTTACCACCCTCCACTGACCGGTTGTCCGGTTGTCGGTAAATGGCCGAGCGTTTGCAAAAAGTGCTGGCGCATGCCGGTTTCGGTTCGCGTCGTGAAATCGAGGCCTGGATCCGGGACGGCAGAATCCGGGTGAATGACCAGCCGGCGGTGCCCGGCACCTGTGTTGTCGCAAGCGACCGGATACAGATCGACGGGCGCGCGGTTTCCCTGAGCCGGTCCAGGGAGCATGCGCCACGCACCCTCGTCTATCACAAGCCTGCGGGCCAGGTCACCACCCGCTCCGATGAGGCCGGGCGGGAGACGGTATTCGACAGCCTGCCACGCATCCGGAACGGCCGCTGGATCACGGTGGGCCGCCTGGATATCAATACCTCCGGCCTGCTGCTGGTAACCACGGACGGGGAGCTCGCACACCGCCTGATGCATCCCTCCTGGGAAATCGAGCGCGAATACGCCGTGCGGGTGCTTGGCGAGGTGGCAGAGGGTACGCTGGAGCAGCTGCGCAAGGGTGTCAGGCTGGAAGACGGTATGGCGGCCTTCACCGCTATCCGGGATGCCGGGGGTACGGGTGCCAATCACTGGTACCATGTCACGCTCAGGGAAGGCCGCAACCGCGAAGTGCGGCGCTTGTGGGAATCCCGGGGCATGCGGGTCAGCCGCCTGATCCGGATCCGCTACGGCCCGGTAAGTCTGCCGCGTTCCATCCGCCCGGGGCATTTCCGGGATCTTGCCCCGGAGGAGTGCGCGCAGCTGTACGCCGCTGTCGACCTGAAGTCGCCAGAGGTAACCCCGCCGCAGCCGCAGCGCCGTCGGCGCGCGCATAAATGAAGTTGCCCCGCCCTTCCCTGAACGCGGTCTACGAGGCGCTGCTGCACTGTTACGGTCCACAGTACTGGTGGCCGGGGGATTCACCGTTCGAGATCATGGTCGGCGCCGTGTTGACGCAAAATACCGCCTGGTCCAACGTCGAGAAGGCAATCGCAAATCTTGTGGCGCGCGACAGGCTGGATCCCGACCGCATCATCGCCGCGCGCACGGACCACCTGGCAGCCTGGCTGCGTCCCTCCGGTTATTTCAATATCAAGGCCGAGCGGCTGAAAAATTTCTGTCGCTGGTACCGGCAGGCGGGCGGTTTCCGGGTGCTCAGCCATCGCGACACCGGGGCATTGCGCCGCGCACTGCTGGACGTCAAGGGCATCGGCCCGGAGACGGCCGATGACATGCTGCTGTATGCCTTCAAGCGGCCGGTATTCGTCATCGATGCCTACACGCGGCGGCTGTTTGCGCGGCTGGGCCTGTTCGCGGGTGACGAACCCTATGAGGTCATGCGGCTGGCGATAGAAAACACCCTTGGCCGGGATACGGAAAAATTCAACGAGTACCATGCACTGATTGTGCGTCATGCCAGGGAGATCTGCCGCAAACGGCCCGCATGCACCGAGTGTGTACTGAATCAAAACTGCCCTTCAGCCGTGGTTCAGGTCTGCTAAGCTGAACAGTAACCCGGGGGCAGGATCGAAGGCCGGATCCCCGGATAATTAATGGTTGTTCCCGGATTCCGCCAGGCGCCATCCGGGTTACCGGATTACTTGCCGTGATGAAATACAGTGTTGCCATGTCGCTGAAAACCACTTTCCTGATGCACCTGTTGTTCGGGATCTCGCTGCTCATGGCGACATCCGTGCGCGCGGAACCGGCTGACGAAACCCTGGATCCCGGCATGGTCAATCCCGGTTTTGCCGAAAAGCCGGAATGGTTTACCAATTCGTTTCTGGACATCCGCGAGGATGTCGCGGAAGCGGCCGCGAAGGGCAAACGCGTACTGCTGTATTTCTACCAGGACGGCTGTCCCTATTGCGCAAAGCTGCTGGATACCAATTTTGCCCTGCAGGATATCGAGGCCAGAACACGCCGCCACTTCGAGGTGATCGCCATCAATATGTGGGGTGATCGCGAGGTTACGGGCTTTGACGGCGGGATGACGACCGAGAAGGCTTTCGCCCGGGCACTGCACATCATGTTTACACCGACCCTGCTGTTTCTGAACGAGCGGGGTGCGGTGGTGCTGCGCATCAACGGCTATTACCCGCCCCACAAGTTCAGCACGGCACTGGATTATGCCGCCGTGCATAATGGCAGCGAACCGACATTTCGCGAGTATCTGGCCGAACAGTCACCCGCGCCGGCCGCCGGCGTGTTGCATCACGAGCCCGGGTTCCTTTCCGCGGAAACGGCACTCGATGCCCGCACCGCTGACAGGCCGCTGCTGGTCCTGTTCGAGCAGAAGGATTGCGCGCCGTGCGATGAACTGCATCAGGATATACTCAGGCGGGCGGAAAGCCGTGAGCAACTCGCACGCCTTGATGTCGTGCTGCTGGATATGTGGTCGCGGGACCCCGTCACCCGTCCGGACGGGAAAACCACACCGATGCGCGAGTGGGCCGCTGAACTGGATGTGAAGTACGCCCCGTCGCTGGTGTTTTTCGACAGGGAGGGAAGGGAGGTATTCCGGACCGAGGCCTGGCTCCATGCCTTCCACATTCAGTCGGCCATGGACTACGTGGCTTCAGGGGCCTACCTGGAGCAGCCCGACTTTCAGCGCTACATCGGTGCGCGTGCCGATGCGCTGGAGGCGCAGGGGGTCCACGTGGATATATTGAAATAGGTGCTACATCATTGTTGCCACGCTGAGCTGTTGTCCGGTAATCCCCGCGCTGTCGGGACCAAGCAGGTAGAGGAACGGCTTCACCACGTCGTCCGGTGCATTCAGCATGGCGGCATTCTCGGCCGGGTAGGCCAACCGCCGCAGGCCGGTTAGTACCGGCCCCGGATCGAGGCTGTTGACGCGCACCTTCGTGTTGGCTTCCAGTTCATCGGCCAGGATCTGCATGAATCCCTCGAGTCCTGCCTTGGCGACGCCGTAGGCACCCCAGTAGGCCTTGCCCCGGCGGCCGACTGCATCGGCAACGAATATAATGGAGGCGTCCGCGCTGTTTTCCAGCAGTGGCAGGCAGGCCAGCGTGAGCTGGCAGGGTGCATTCAGGTTGACCTGCAGCGTCTGCAGCCAGAGTTCGTCCTCGAAATGCGCCAGCGGGACCAGGGCGCCCAGCATGGCGGCGCTGTGGACCAGGCCATCCAGCCGCCGGTATGCTCCGCCGACGGTGTCGGCCAGATCGCGGTAGTCGTTTGCGGTGGCGCCCATTAAATCCATCGGCGCCAGGGCGGGCTCGGCATGACCGGCCGCCGTGATCCGGTCGCAGGTCTGTTCCAGGCCTCGTACGTCCTTGTCCAGCAGGATGGTGGTCGCGCCGTGTGCGGCCAGGGCGGCTGCCAATGCCCGTCCAATGCCGTTGGCTGCACCTGTGACCAGGATCGTCCGGTCTTGCAGCAGGTCCGCCGGCGCGGACCAGTCGGTGAGTGAGGGAATGGCGCCGTTCATGGGTGTCGACTTGCCAACGAACGCATCCGCAACGCCACGCTACCTGCCATCCAGCCAGGCGAGCAGATCCAGCGGCTCCCTGATCATGGCGTTGGCATTCCATTCGTCAGGATCATCCTGCTCCTGGAAATAGCCGAACAGCGCAATGACCGTCTGCATGCCGGCGTTTCTGCCGGCCTCGATGTCGCGTCTGGCATCGCCGATGTAGACGCATTGCGCGGGCTTGCTGCCGGCCAGGGCACAGGCATGCAGCATGGGTTCCGGGTGGGGCTTGCGATTCGTCAGGGTATCCCCGCTGACGACACAGACCGCGCGGTCCATGAGACCAAGCTCGGCCAGCAGCGGTTCCGTCAGCCAGGCCGGCTTGTTGGTCACCACGCCCCAGTTGAGGCCGCGTGCCTCGATGCGCTCGAGCAGTTCGCTCATGCCGGGAAACGGGCGCGTGCGCCGGGCAAGGTTTTCCCGGTAAATCTCCAGCAGACGCCGGCGCAGGCGGTCGAAGGCCGGATCGGCCGGTTCCAGGCCGAAGCCCAGTTCGATGAGCGCGATGCCGCCGTGCGAGACCACCGGACGGATGGCTTCGAAGGGTAGTCCTTCCCGGCGGTTTTCCAGGAGCAGGGCATTGAGCGCAGCGGCGAGATCCGGCGCGGTATCCAGCAGGGTGCCGTCCAGATCAAACAGGACGGTCCGAATTCCGGCAGCCGATGTGTCGCAGGCGGCAGGCGGCATGACGTGACCAGGCGTATTCAGGATGCCGTTTTCCTGAAACAGGCAAGATAGTTGACGGAAACATCCGTTCCCAGCCGGTATTCCAGGGTCAGCGGGTTGTAGCTGAGGCCGGTCAGGTCCGTCAGCTGCAGGCCGCTGGTGCGTGCCCATGCCTCCATTTCGGAGGGGCGGATAAAGCGGGAATAGTCGTGGGTGCCCTGGGGCAGCAGCTTCAGCAGGTATTCGGCGCCGATTACCGCAAACAGATAGGCCTTCGGATTTCGATTGATGGTGGACAGGAAGATGCAGCCATCCTCGCTGATCAGGCGGGCGCAGGCATCGATGGTGGTTGCCGGGTCGGGGACATGCTCGAGCATTTCCAGGCAGGTAACGATATCGAACGCAGCGGCGTTTTCCGCCGCAACCTGTTCCGCTGTCGCCTGCCGGTAATCGATCTCGAGACCGGATTCGTGCCGGTGCAGGCGGGCGACGCTCAACGGCGCCTTGCCCATGTCGATGCCGGTCACGTGTGCGCCACGCGCAGCCATGCCCTCGGTCAACAGGCCGCCGCCGCAGCCGACATCGATAACCCGCTTGCCCGCCAGTCCCGCCAGCCTGTCGATATAGTCCAGGCGCAACGGATTGATGTCGTGCAGCGGTTTGAATTCGCTGTTCGGATCCCACCAGCGGTTCGCCAGTTTCTCGAACTTGGCGATTTCATCCTGGTCCACGTTGGCTGCCGTTTCGATCATAGCTCCCGGGTCATAGATTCAGGTGGTGCAGGCAATCCGTGTCTGCCATTCACGGGTGCATTCCAGAATGTCCTCGCCGTCCAGTGTGGTCAGGCGGCGTTCCTTCAGGAGATGCTGCCCGGCAACCCAGACGTCCGTGACCTGTTCACGCCCGCTAGCGTACACCAGTTGGGAGACCGGGTCATACACCGGCCGTGTTTCAGGCCTGTCAAGGTCGATCGCCGCGATGTCCGCCCATTTGCCAGGCAGCAGCGAGCCGGTTTCCTCGCCGATGCCGAGGGCGCGGGCACCGTTCAGGGTTGCCATGCGCAGAACGGCATGCGCGGGCAGGGCGCTGGCATCGGCGCTGATGCCTTTGGCAAGCAGGGCTGCCGTGCGCATCTCGCCCAGCATATCGAGGTCATTGTTGCTGGCCGCGCCGTCCGTGCCCAGCGCGACATTGATGCCCGCGGCTTGCAGCGCCGGGACCGGGCAGAATCCGCTGGCCAGTTTCAGATTCGATTCCGGGCAATGCACGACATGGCCGCCGGCGGTCGCGTAGTCGCGCGTTTCCTCCTGTGTCAATTGCGTCATGTGCACGGCCAGCATGGCGGGCGAGACCAGCCCCAGTTCATGCAGGCGCTCCAGCGGCCGCTTCCCGGTCAGTTCCACGGCGCGGTCGACTTCATCCGCCGTTTCATGCACGTGCATGTGTATGCCGATGTCGAGCTCGTCGGCGAGTACCCGGATATGTTCCAGCGGCTTGTCGGACACGGTATAGGGTGCATGGGGCGCGAACAGCGTCCTGATCAGCGGGTCGCCGCGATAGCGGTCATGAACCGCAAGCCCTTTCGAGATGTATTCATCGGCGCTCCCGGCCCAGACCGTGGGAAAGTCGATCACAATGAGGCCGACGCAGGCACGCATGCCGCAATTCGCCGCCGCCCGCGCCGTGATGTCCGGGAAGTAATACATGTCGTTAAAACAGGTCGTGCCGCCGCGCAGCATTTCCGCCATGGCCAGCAGCGTTCCGTCATGCGCGAACTCTTCACCGACCCAGCGCGATTCCGCCGGCCAGACATGCTCATTGAGCCACTCGTGCAGGGGAAGGTCGTCCGCCAGGCCGCGCAGCAAGGCCATGGCGGCATGAGTGTGAGCATTGACCAGGCCCGGAATCAACAGGTGCCTGCCCAGTTCGTGTTCCACATCGGCCCGGTATTTGTCGCATGCCTGCTCCGTCGGCAGGATCTCCAGTATGCGTCCTTCCCGGACGGCCAGGCTGTGGTGTTCGTGCACCGTGGCGTCCGGTTCGACCGGCGCGATCCAGCGGCAGTGAATCAGGCTGTCAATGGCAGTCATCGTCCAAGCCTACATCCGTTCGGGTTCGCTTTCATCCAGATAAAAAAACCCGCCGCCTGACATGCAGACGGCGGGTTCGGTTACTTCAGTAAGGCAGGAATTTACGGCTGCATTTCTTCCCTCACACCGATGCTTACATCCACGCGACGGTTCTGGGCACGGCCTTCCGGGGTGTCGTTGCTCGCAACCGGGTCGGATTCACCCATGCCGCTGGTATGGATGAGGTCCGGGTTGATGCCCTTGCTGACCATATAGTCAGTGACGGCCTGCGCACGGCGCTCGGACAGGCCCTGGTTGTATTCCTCGGTACCGATGCTGTCGGTATGGCCGACGACCTTGATATCGACAACCGTGGCACCCTTGGCCATGATCTTGTCATCGACGGCATCAATCGCCTCACGGCCTTCCGGCTTGATTACGGACTTGTCGAAATCGAACAGGGCCTTGGCTGACAGGTGGACGGTTTCATACACGGGTGCCGGCGGCGGTGGCGGCGGTGCTTCGGCCTTTGGCGGTTCGGCGCCGCAGTCAATCGTCATGTCTTCGGGTTTCCAGTCCCGGGTACGGACACAGTTTCCGCTGCTGTCGATGACATAATGCTGTTGTCTGTCACCGAGGTAACCTGCGCCAGCTGTGCCGGCCTCGTGCGCCAGTGCAGCGGTACTCGCCAGCAGCAGGCCCGCGGCTAACGTGCTACAAACGGTGTTAACGTGATACTGATTTTTCATTTTGACCACTCCTGTGGGTGAAATAAATCTAATGCAATTCAGTCTCGTATGATTGGTTTTTCAGTTCAAATAATAGCAAACATGCGTTTCTGGGCGCTTATTTTAGACACATCTGCAAGGCGAGACCAGCCCTAATTTAACAAATTTGTCACATAATCAGTAAAATACCCCGATTTGAAAAACTTATAAACCGGGATCCCGGGTAATTTATGCCAATCGATAAACCCGCGTTTCATGCCATTGAATGGCGCGCTGCCGGATTGCGCCTGCTGGACCAGCGCCATCTGCCGCACGAGGAGTGCTACCTGGACCTGGCGGATGCCGCGGCGGTGGCGGCCGCCATTCGCGACATGGTGGTGCGCGGGGCGCCGGCTATCGGCATTACCGCGGCCTATGGGGTGGTGCTGGCTGCACGACAGCGCTTCAGTCAGGATCCGGGTAACTGGCGGGCATTGCTTGCGCGCGACATCCGGACGCTGGCGGCGGCACGTCCTACGGCGGTCAATCTGGCATGGGCGCTGCAGCGGATGCAGGTAAGGCTGGAACGGACGGATGATGATGCCCTGCAGGTCCTGCTGGACGAGGCGAGAGCGATTCACACCGAGGATGTGACGGCCAACCGGCGCATCGGTGAGCTGGGTGCCATGTTGGTCAATAAAGGCGCATCCGTGCTGACCCACTGCAACACCGGGTCGCTGGCCACGGGTGGCTATGGTACGGCGCTGGGTGTTATTCGCAGTGCCTGGGCGGCGGGCAGGCTGGAGCGGGTCTATGCCGGGGAAACCCGTCCCTGGTTGCAGGGTGCCCGTCTCACGGCCTGGGAATTGACGCGGGACGCTATCCCTGTCGTGCTGATTGCGGACGGGGCCGCCGCTTTCCTGATGCAGCGCAAGCGGGTCGAATGGGTCATAACGGGTGCGGACCGCGTCGCGGCCAACGGCGATGTGATCAACAAGATCGGTACCTATCAACTGGCGGTAGCCTGCCGGCATCACGGTATCAAAATGATGGTTGCCGCACCGTGTTCCACACTGGACCCAACGGCGCCGGACGGGCAGGCGGTGCCTATCGAGGAACGACCGGCCGGGGAGTTATTGTCACTGGACGGCCGGCCGGTGGCGGCCGCCGGGGCGGCCGCCTGGAATCCGGTTTTTGATATTACCCCGGCCGACCTGGTCGACTATCTCGTCACCGAGAAAGGCGTTGTCGAGACGCCGGACCGGGAGAAACTGGCTGCACTGCTTGCCGATTCCGCCATGGCCGGTTGAGGAGCTGATTTTCCCGCAAAGGAATGGCAGGCCGTCTGAGCGCGCCCAGAATCAGCCAAATTCCTGATGTAGTGGGGGAGCCGGGTATGCTAAAATACCCAGTCTTTGTCGCTGTAGATGGCGCCTGGCCTCAAATGCCCCCCGGGAGCCGGTATACAGGGAAGTGCAATTACCCGAGCTATGAGCGAATTCGCGAAAGAAATCCTGCCCGTCAATCTGGAAGACGAGATGAAGCAGTCGTACCTCGATTACGCCATGAGCGTGATCGTGGGGCGTGCCCTGCCGGATGTCCGCGACGGTCTGAAGCCGGTCCATCGCCGTGCGCTTTATGCCATGAGCGAACTGAACAATGACTGGAACAGACCTTACAAGAAATCGGCGCGTATCGTCGGTGATGTCATCGGTAAATACCACCCCCACGGGGACACAGCGGTTTATGACACCATCGTGCGCATGGCGCAGCCGTTTTCGCTGCGTTACATGCTGGTCGACGGACAGGGGAACTTCGGTTCAGTGGATGGTGACTCGCCGGCGGCGATGCGCTACACCGAAGTGCGCATGGCGAGGATCGCGCATGAACTGATTGCGGATATCGACAAGGAAACCGTTGACTTCGTTCCGAATTACGACGAGACAGAACACGAGCCCTCGGTCTTCCCGACGCGGGTGCCGAACCTGCTGGTCAACGGATCGGCCGGGATCGCGGTGGGGATGGCCACCAATATCCCGCCGCACAACCTGACGGAAATCACCAACGCCTGTCTGGCGCTGATCGACAACCCGGACATCGACATGGATGCATTGCTGGAGCATGTCCCGGGTCCGGACTTTCCGACCGCCGGCATCATCAACGGCGTGAACGGAATCCACGAGGCCTATCGTACCGGGCGCGGCCGCATCCATATCCGCGCGCGCAGCCACATTGAGGATGACGCGACAAAGGGCCGCCAGAGCATCGTCATCACCGAGCTGCCCTACCAGGTTAACAAGGCACGCCTGATTGAGAAGATCGCCGAGCTGGTGCGCGAGAAGAAAATCGAGGGCATCGCGCAGCACGGTCTGCGCGACGAATCCGACAAGGACGGCATGCGCGTCGTCATCGACCTCAAGCGTGGCGAGGTCGCCGAAGTATTGTTGAACAATCTCTATCAGCATACCCAGTTGCAGACGGTTTTCGGCATCAACATGGTGGCGCTGGTCGACGGTCGCCCGCGGCTGCTGAATCTGAAACAGTGTCTGGACGCCTTCATCCGCCATCGCCGTGATGTGGTCACGAGACGCACCGTGTTCGATCTGCGCAAGGCGCGCCAGCGGGCTCATATCCTGGAGGGTCTGGCGGTCGCGTTGTCCAATATCGACGAGGTCATCAGGCTGATCAAGTCATCCCCGAACCGCGCCGACGCCAGGGAGGCGTTGCTGGCGCGCAGCTGGGAGCCGGGGATGGTTACGGAGATGCTGGCGCGTACGGGGGCGGCGGCCTCCCGGCCGGAGGACCTGGCGGCGGAATATGGTCTGGTGGAGGATGGCTACCGCCTTACCGATGCCCAGACCCAGGCCATCCTGGACCTGCGACTGCACCAGCTCACTGGTCTCGAGCAGGACAAGATCGTCAGCGAATACAAGGAGCTGCTGGACCTGATCGTTGAGCTGATCGGGATCCTGGAAAACCCCGACCGTCTGATGCAGGTGATACGCGAGGAGTTGACGGAATTGCGAGATCGGTTCGGCGACCGCCGGCGTACCGAAATCATCACCAATCACCTGGACCTCAAACTGGAGGACCTGATTACCGAGGAAGACGTGGTGGTGACCCTGTCGCATTCGGGATATGCCAAGTCCCAGCCGCTGTCGGACTACCGTGCACAACGCCGCGGCGGTCGCGGCAAGAGCGCCGCCGATGTCAAGGAAGAGGACTTCATCGACAAGCTGTTTATTGCCAGTACGCATGACACCATCCTGTGTTACTCAAGCCGCGGCAAGGTGTACTGGTTGAAGGTCTATGAACTGCCGCAGGCAGGACGCGCCGCCCGCGGCAAGCCGATCGTAAATCTGTTGCCGCTGCAGGCGGACGAACGTATCAATGCCATTCTCCCGATCAGGGAGTTTTCGAAAGACCATTATGTGTTCATGGCCACGGCGCTGGGTACTGTGAAGAAGACCGCACTCGCCGAGTTCTCGCGCCCGCGCGCCAACGGCATCATCGCCATCGACCTGCGCCCCGACGATTACCTGATCAATGTGGCGATCACCGACGGTACACAGGACATCATGCTGTTCAGCAATGCCGGCAAGGTCATCCGTTTCAGGGAGGGCGATGTCCGCGCCATGGGCCGTACGGCTTGCGGTGTCCGTGGCATCAAGCTGGGCCCGGAGCAGCAGGTCATATCGCTGATCATTGCCAGTGACAGTCCCGTGCTGACGGCGACGGAAAACGGTTATGGCAAGCGTACCCTGGCAGCCGACTATCCGGTATATGGCCGTGGCGGGCAGGGCGTGATCGCGATCCAGGTGACCGAGCGCAATGGCATGGTGGTCGGTGCCGTGCCCGCCAACGATGACGATGAGGTCATGCTGATCAGCGGCGGCGGGACGCTGGTGCGCACACGGGTCAACGAGATCTCTGTCATGGGCAGAAATACCCAGGGCGTACGGCTGATCTCCCTGGTCAAAGGGGAGAGTCTGGTGGGCATCGAACGCATAGTCGATGACAAGGATGAAACAGAGGATACGGATGCGGATAATACACCGGAATCCGACGCTTGATTTGCGAGACAGTTATGACGGAAATCTATAATTTCAGTGCCGGGCCGGCAATGCTGCCGCGGGATGTCATGCAGCAGGCGCGCGAGGAACTGCTGGACTGGCACGGTAGCGGCATGTCGGCCATGGAGATGAGCCACCGCAGCAAGGAGTATTTGTCAATCGCCGGGCAGGCGGAGGCCGATCTGCGCGAACTGCTGGGGATACCGCAAACCTACCGGGTGCTGTTCCTGCAGGGGGGGGCGACCAGCCAGTTCGCGATGGTACCGCTGAATCTGTTGCGGGACCGGCAGCAGGCCGATTACATCAATACCGGCGCGTGGTCGAAGAAGGCGATCGCAGAAGCCGGAAGGTATTGCCGGGTGAATATTGCCGCCACCTCGGAGGATACAAAATTCACGACCATCCCCGCCGCGGACGACTGGCAGCTGGACGGCGAATCCGCCTATGTACACTACACGCCCAACGAGACCATCGGCGGCGTGGAGTTCCACCGGGTGCCGGAGACGGGGGGTGTGCCGCTGGTGGCCGATATGTCCTCGACGCTGCTCTCCAGGCCGATCGACGTTACGCGCTTCGGACTGATCTATGCCGGGGCGCAGAAGAACATCGGGCCCGCCGGCCTGACGGTGGTGATCGTCCGGGAGGACCTGATCGGGGAGCCGCGTTCCGGCACGCCGACCATGTTCGATTACCGGGTCCATGCCGACAACGGTTCCATGTACAACACCCCCCCTACCTATGCCTGGTATCTCGCCGGCCTGGTCTTCAGGTGGCTGAAGCAGCAGGGCGGCCTGGCAGCGATGGGGGAGTTCAACAGGCGCAAGTCGCAACGACTCTACGATGCCATCGAGCAGTCCGGCTTTTACCGCAGCCCGGTCGCCGCCGACTGCCGTTCCTGGATGAATGTGCCGTTCACACTTGCCGATGAGGCGCTGGACGGTGATTTTCTCGCCGCGGCCGGGGCGGCGGGGCTGCTGAACCTGAAGGGTCATCGTTCCGTGGGCGGCATGCGTGCCAGCATCTACAATGCCATGCCGGATGCCGGCGTCGATGCCCTGATCGATTTCATGAAAGAATTTGAACGCAGCCATGGTTGAGTGGCTGCTCCCTGACATCGAAATCCTTTACCGCAAGGGCGCAATGTCCGCAAAGTACATAAATCCTGAATTTATCTGTTGTTCCCGTGCATGGATGGATGGCTGAAGGTTTTAGAGCGCTTGTCTTTTCTGCGTTCTTTACGTCTTTGCGGCGGGCTTTTGACTTTACAAAAGGTCATCGGCCGCTAACAATGAACCCCGGTACGAATTCCGACAACTGACAGGCAAAGGAAACAATGCGAAAGATCCTGACATTGAACAACATTTCTCCCGTGGGCCTGGAGCATTTTCCGCGCGACGCCTATGAGGTTGCTTCCGAGATCCAGCATCCGGATGCCATCCTCGTGCGTTCGTATAACATGAATGAAATGGACATTCCGCCCTCGGTCAAGGCGATCGGGCGTGCCGGTGCGGGGGTCAACAATATCCCGGTCGAGCGCATGAGCAGGGCGGGCATCCCGGTCTTCAATGCGCCCGGGGCCAACGCCAATGCCGTCAAGGAACTGGTCATCGCCGGGATGCTGTTGGCATCGCGCAATATCTGCCAGGCGTGGGACTTCGCCCGTTCCCTTGAAGGTGATGACGAAACCATCCACAAGGCTGTTGAATCGGGGAAAAAACAGTTCGTCGGATTCGAGCTGCCGGGCAAGACGCTGGGGGTCGTCGGGCTGGGCGCCATCGGCGTGCAGGTCGCCAACGGAGCACTGGCCCTGGGGATGAATGTCATCGGCTTCGATCCCGGAATCACCGTGCGGCGGGCCTGGGAAATGTCCTCGCAGGTGCGCCAGGCGGCGAGTATCGAGGAATTGCTGGCAAACGTGGACTACGCCAGCTTTCATGTACCGCTGATCGATGCCACGCGCAATATGATCAATGCAGACCGCCTGCGCCAGGTGCGGGACAACCTCGTTATTCTCAATTTCTCACGCCACGGCGTGGTCGACAATGAGGCGGTGGTTGCCGCGATAGATGCCGGCAAGGTATATGCCTATGTCTGTGATTTTCCCACCAATCGGCTGAAGAACCATCCACGTGTCGTGACCCTGCCGCACCTGGGAGCCTCGACCCTGCAGGCCGAGGAGAATTGTGCGGTGATGGTAGCCGGGGAGGTGCGTGATTTTCTGGAGCACGGCAATGTCCGCAATTCGGTGAATTTTCCCGAACTGAGCATGCCGCGCAATGAAGGCTACCGGTTGGCGATCGTCAACGAAAATGTTCCCAACATGCTTGGCCAGATATCCACCTGCCTCGCCAATGCCGGACTGAACATTCTGGACATGCTGAACAAGTCCCGCGGTAATCTGGCATACACTCTGGTGGATGTGGATACGCAAGCGGAGCCCACCTGTCTGGAGCACATTGCGTCGATCGACGGTGTCCTGAAGGTCCGGGGTCTGTAGGGTCAGTCGATTGACCGCATGATCGTGGCAGATTGGACAAAGCGGCGGTGGCGGCATGTCCGGGGGATGACGCGACTCGCTTGCCTGTTCAACGTATTGCATCCGACCTGTTCAGTCCCCTTTGCAGACAGATGAGTGCCGAAGCCAAACTTGAAGAGCTGCGCAACAGGATCGATGCCCTGGACGAGCGCATTCAGGACCTGATCAACGAGCGTGCCGCCTGCGCGAAGCAAGTCGCCGAAGTCAAGATCAATGCGGAGCGCGAGTCAGGTTTCTATCGACCGGAGCGCGAGGCGGAAATTCTCCGCCGGGTAGGCGAGCGCAATCAGGGGCCCCTGCCGGACGAGGAAATGATCCGCCTGTTCCGGGAAATCATGTCGGCCTGCCTGGCGCTGGAAAAACCGATGACCATCGCGTTCCTGGGGCCGGAAGGGACCTTCACCCAGGCCGCGGCGCTGAAGCAGTTCGGGCACTCCGTCCGGACGCTGGCGCTGGACGCTATCGATGACGTTTTCCGGGAAGTGGCGGCCGGTTCGGCGGATTACGGCGTGGTGCCGGTGGAGAATTCAACCGAGGGGGTGATCAGCCACACGCTGGACCTGTTCCAGCACTCGCCGCTGCGTATTTGCGGTGAAGTCGAGTTGCGGATCCATCACCACCTGCTTGCACGAAAGCCGGATGCGGCCATCGTGCGTGTGCTGGCGCACCAGCAGGCGCTGGCACAATGTCGCGGCTGGCTGGATGCCAACCTGCCGCAGGCGGCGCATGTAGCCGTTGGCAGCAATGCCGAGGCGGCGCGCCAGGCCGGTTCCAGCGAGGGTACGGCCGCGATCGCCGGCGATATGGCTGCCGAACTGTACGGCCTGGTCACGGTGGCAAGCAATATCGAGGATCAGCCTGACAATACGACCCGCTTTCTGGTGATCGGCAGGGAGACCGTGCCGTCCGGCGGCAACGACAAGACGTCGCTGCTGGTCTCGATCCGCAACAGACCGGGCGCGCTGTATGCCATATTGCAGCATATTGCAGCGCAGGGTATCAGCATGACACGCATCGAGTCACGGCCGTCACGGCAGGGTATGTGGGAATATGTCTTCTACATTGACGTGGAAGGGCACCGCGACGATGCGCCGGTTGCCGCGGCACTGGCGGCGCTCGAGCAGGAGACCATTGCCGTCAAGGTGCTGGGTTCGTATCCGAAGGCGGTTATTTGATGTTCATGGTCAACGTGTTCACCGCTGAGGCGCGGAGGACACAGAGGATACCGATAACCGATACAACGAAACACAGCCAGACTCCGGCACGTAACCAGGAACCATCATAATCGGCCAGGCCGCCATGAATTACTCCAAGCCCGCGACAATCATGTATGCCGTGCCGTGCCTGAGGGGTTGCGGTTTTCACATGTCATCGGAAATGACAAGGTTCTTTTTTATCCAATAATAATGTAATACCCTGCGTCCTCCGCGCCTCTGCGGTGATATCGATGTGACAGAATAATGCCAACCGCGGACAATTCCTTTCTCGATCTTGCCGTACCGGGGGTGCGCGCCCTGCAGCCCTATCAGCCCGGCAAGCCGGTTGCCGAACTCGAACGCGAGCACGGCATCCGCAACGCCGTGAAACTGGCCTCCAATGAAAATCCGTTCGGACCGAGTCCGCTGGCCGTAGCCGCCGCACAGGCGGTGCTGCCGGAGATTTCCCGCTATCCCGAGGGCAGTGGATACCTCCTGACGGGCGCGCTGGCCCGCCGGCACGGGGTGCCGGACGCGTGTATCACGCTGGGCAACGGCTCCAATGACGTGCTTGACCTGGTTGCCCGGGTTTTCCTCGGTCCGGGCGTCGAGGCCGTGTATTCCCGCTATGCGTTTGCGGTCTACCCGATCGCGGTCCAGGCCGTCGGGGCACGGGCGCGGGTTGCCGCCGCACACAACGGCGAGAGGGGTCCCGCCTACGGCCATGACCTGGCGGCAATGCATGCCCTGGTGGGGCCCGACACGCGGGTGGTCTTCATCGCCAATCCCAACAACCCTACCGGTACCTGGCTGGAGGCCGATGAGCTGGAGGATTTCATCGCCGGCCTGCCCGGGCGCGTGATGGTGGTCGTGGATGAGGCCTATTTTGACTATGTGGTGGTTGCGCGCTATCCGGACACCTCGACCTGGCTGGAGCGTTATCCCAACCTGATCGTGACACGCACCTTCTCCAAGGTCTACGGACTGGCCGGGTTGCGGGTCGGTTACGCACTGTCTCACCCGGATGTCGCCGGACTGCTCAACCGGGTACGCCAGCCGTTCAATGTGAACACGGCGGCGCAGGCGGCCGCCCTGGAGGCACTGGAGGATGAGCCGCACATTCAGCGGAGCGTGCAGGGCAACCGTGAAGGGATGGCGCAGCTCGGTGCCGGTTTCGAAAAGCTCGGGCTTGCATGGATCGAATCTGCGGGCAATTTCCTGGCCGTGGACATGGGACGGCCGGGCCGGGAGGTCTACACGGCATTGCTGCATGAAGGGGTAATCGTGCGCCCGGTTGACAACTACGGCATGCCGAATCACCTGCGCGTCACCGTCGGCAGCGCGGACGAGATTGCGCTGTTTCTGGAAGCCCTGGAAGGGGTGCTGGATTGATTCGGCGCTTATGCATTATCGGCGTGGGCCTGATCGGCGGGTCGCTGGCACGCGCACTGCGGGAGGCGGCAGTCTGCCGGGAGATTGTCGGCTCCGGCCGCAGCCCGGCGCATTTGCGGCAGGCCGTTGAGCTGGGGGTCATCGACCGCTTCGACACCGATCCCGCAGGCGCCGTTGCCGGTGCCGACATGGTGCTGGTGTCAGTGCCGCTGGGCGCGATGGAATCGGTATTCAGGGCGATCAGCGGACACCTTGCCGGTGACGCGGTGCTGACGGATGCCGGCAGCGCCAAGGGCAGTGTCATCGAGGCAGCACGCCGGGCCTTCGGTGCCATTCCCGGTTTCTTTGTCCCGGGGCACCCGATTGCGGGCACCGAACAAAGCGGTGTGGAAGCCGCATTTCCGGAACTCTACCGGGGCCGGCGCGTTATCCTGACCCCGCTGGGAAACACGGACGGCGCGGCGACCCAACGGGTGCGCGCCATGTGGGAGGCGGTCGGGGCGACGGTGGCGGAAATGGACCCGGGTCACCACGACACCGTACTGGCCGCGACCAGCCACTTGCCGCACGTGCTGGCATTCACGCTGGTCGAGAGTCTGGCGCGACTGGGTGACAGCGAGGAAATCTTTGCCTACGCCGCAGGCGGGTTTCGCGATTTCACCCGCATTGCCTCCAGCGATCCGGTCATGTGGCGTGATATCTGCGTGGCCAACAGCGCAGCCATCCAGCAGATGATAGAGCGCTTCATCGGGGATCTGCGGGGATTGAACCAGGCCGTGCAGGCACATGACGGTGCGCGCCTGCTGGATCTGTTCACGGCGGCCAAGGACGCCCGTGACCGTTATGTCGAAAAATAATGAGTGAGCCGGCATTTTCCGATGAGTGACAGTGCAGATGTCCGGTTTCACGCGGCCAGCGGCGGCAGACTTGCCGGGCGCCTGCGCGTGCCCGGTGACAAGTCGATTTCACACCGCGCCATTATGCTGGGGTCGCTGGCCGAGGGTACCACCGAGGTCATCGGCTTCCTGGAAGGGGCGGACAGCCTGGCCACGCTGGCGGCTTTTCGCGCCATGGGTGTCGCCATCGAAGGTCCGAGCGGCGGGAAGCTGCGTATCCGGGGCGTGGGACTGCATGGACTGCATGCGCCCGCTGACAGGCTCTATCTGGGTAATTCCGGCACTTCCATGCGTCTGCTGACCGGCCTGCTGGCCGGGCAATCCTTCGACACGTCCCTGACCGGTGATGCCTCGTTGTCCGGCCGACCCATGCGGCGTGTGGTCGAGCCCCTGACGCGCATGGGGGCGCGCATCGACGCGACCAGCGCCGGTACGGCGCCGCTGTTGATCCATGGCGGCAGTCGACTCGGCGGTATCGATTACGCCATGCCGGTGGCCAGCGCCCAGGTCAAGTCGAGCCTGCTGCTGGCCGGCTTGTATGCCAGGGGCAGAACCTGCATCACTGAGCCGGCGCCGACGCGCGATCACACCGAGCGTATGCTCGCCGGTATGGGCTACCCGGTACAGCGGGATGGAAGCCGCGTCTGTGTCGAAGGCGGGGGAGTGCTGCGCGGCATCTCGCTCGATATCCCGGCCGACATATCATCAGCGGCCTTTTTCCTGGTAGGAGCCACGATTGCGGCGGAATCGGAACTGGTGCTGGAACACGTCGGCATGAACCCGACGCGCACGGGCGTTATCGATATCCTGCGGCGCATGGGCGCCGCCATCGAAATCGGCAACCGGCGTGATGCGGGGGGTGAGCCGGTTGCCGACCTGTTCGTCAGGTCGGCGTCCCTGCACGGTATCGAGATACCGCCGGGACTGGTGCCGCTGGCGATCGATGAATTCCCGGTTGTTTTCATCGCCGCCGCCTGTGCGCAGGGCCGGACGGTATTGCGCGGTGCGCAGGAATTGCGCGTCAAGGAAAGTGACCGTATCCAGGTGATGGCGGATGGCTTGACGGCCCTGGGTGTCGATGCCACGGCAACACCCGACGGCATGATCATCGAGGGGGGGGCTATCGGGGCAGGGCGCGTGCACAGCCATGGCGACCATCGCATTGCCATGGCCTTTTCCATGGCGGCATTGCGCGCACAGGGTGACATTGAAATCCTGGACTGTGCCAATGTGGCGACCTCGTTTCCCGATTTCGTTGATCTGGCACGGACGGCCGGTTTGTCGATTGCAACTCTGCAGGACGCAACAGGCGCCGGTCTTGCTGCTCCCTGCAAACAGCAATTCCCGATGAACAATGACACAGGTTAATGTCATCACCGTTGACGGGCCCAGTGGCTCCGGAAAGGGCACCCTCAGCCGGGCACTGGCCACGCAGCTGGGCTGGCATTTCCTGGACAGCGGATCCCTGTACCGGCTGCTGGCGCTTGCGGCACTGCGGTCCGGCATTGCCCTGGATGACGAGGCCGCGCTGGTCGCCCTGGCCAGGCGGCTTGGCGATGATCATCAGCTGCCCGCAGCGGATGCCCCGGCGGTCCTGCTGAACGGGGAGGATGTCGGTGAGGCCCTGCGCACGGAGCGTTGCGGCGCTGCGGCATCCCGGATTGCCGCCCTGCCCGGGGTGCGCCGTGCGCTGCTGGCCTGGCAGCGCGGCTATCGGCAGCCGCCGGGGCTGGTTGCCGACGGCCGCGATATGGGCACAGTGGTCTTTCCGGACGCTGTACTCAAGCTGTTTCTCACGGCCCGCCCGGATATCCGTGCAAAAAGGCGATACAACCAATTGAAAGATAAAGAAAATAATATAGCCTTGCAGGCGCTGGTCGCGGAGGTGGAGGCGCGCGATGCACGTGATGCCACGCGCCGGACCGCCCCCCTGAAACCCGCTTCCGATGCCGTCATTGTGGACAACAGTGACCTGGATGTGGCACAAACACTGGCGGCCGTGCTGGAGACCCTGCGCGGTAAACTGTAAAAACCGTGTACAATTAAGCAGATACACGTATAATATTAATTTTGTGCCGGCCGGAACAGTGGTTCCAGCCGTTTCTTTCAACCAGACCCACCGTGTCGCCAGACACCGTGGCTTGAATGATGGGTCGCCATCTCGGCGATTCAGGGATAGTGATTCCATGACTGAAAGTTTTGCTGAAATGTTTGAAGAGAGCCTCGCCAACCAGGATTTGCGTCGGGGTGCTGTGGTTACCGGGACAGTTGTTGATATTCAACCGGATAGCGTGATTATCAATGCCGGACTCAAATCGGAGGGTGTCGTCCCCATAGAACAGTTCCGTATGCCTGACGGCAATCTGGAAGTGGAAGTCGGGGATGAGATCGAGGTTTCGCTCGAGGCGGTCGAGGACGGTTTCGGTGAAACCCGGCTCTCACGTGAAAAGGCAAAACGTGATCAGGTCTGGAGACGTCTGGAAAATGCGTTCGAAAACGAGGAGATCGTCAAGGGCGTCATCAGCGGCAAGGTCAAGGGCGGCTTCACTGTTGATATCGAGGATATCCGGGCGTTTCTGCCAGGTTCGCTGGTTGATGTGCGCCCGGTTCGCGACCCGGGTTACCTGGAAGGCAAGGAACTGGAATTCAAGGTCATCAAGCTGGACAAGCTCCGCAACAATGTCGTTGTTTCCCGGCGCGCCGTCGTGGAAACCGAGTTCAGTGCCGAGCGCGAAGCGCTGCTCAAGAGCCTGCAGGAAGGCATGACCGTCAAGGGCATCGTCAAGAACCTCACCGATTACGGTGTGTTCGTCGATCTCGGCGGCATCGACGGCCTGCTGCATATCACCGATATGGCATGGAAACGTGTCAAGCATCCCTCAGAGATCGTCAATGTCGGTGACGAAATCGACGTCAAGGTGCTCAAGTTCGATCGTGAACGCAATCGTGTTTCCCTGGGTATGAAACAGCTGGGCCAGGATCCGTGGGCGGATCTGGCGCGCCGTTACCCGGCCAACTCGCGGCTGTTCGGGAAGATCACCAATATTGCCGATTACGGCTGTTTCGTGGAAATCGAGGAAGGTGTCGAAGGGCTGGTGCATGTTTCGGAAATGGACTGGACCAACAAGAACGTCAACCCCTCTAAGGTGGTGCATGTAGGGCAGGAAATCGAGGTAATGGTCCTCGATATTGACGAGGAACGGCGCCGGATTTCACTGGGTGTCAAGCAGTGTTATCCCAACCCCTGGGACGAGTTCAGCGCGACCCACAACAAGGGAGACCATGTCAGGGGTACCATCAAGTCAATCACCGATTTCGGAATTTTCATCGGACTCGACGGGGAGATCGATGGTCTGGTGCATCTGTCGGATATTTCCTGGAACGAACCCGGCGAAGATGCCGTTCGCAACTATTCCAAGGGCGAGGAGATAGAGGCGATCGTCCTGTCGGTGGATCCCGAGCGTGAGCGCATTTCGCTGGGTATCAAGCAGCTCGAGAAGGATCCGTTCTCGAATTTTGTCGCCGAACACGGCAAGGGAAGTATCGTAAAAGGCGTGGTCAGGGAAGTGGACGCGAAGGCGGCGATCATCGACCTGGGCGATGGTGTGGACGGTACCCTGCGTGCCTCGGAAATTTCACGTGACCGGATCGAGGACGCCCGTACCATCCTGAATGTGGGCGACGAGGTCGAGGCCAAGTTCATGGGGGTCGATCGCAAAAGTCGCGCGATCATGCTGTCGATCAAGGCCAAGGACTCGGATGACGAGGCTGCGATGGTGCAGGACTATGGATCCGATTCTGCCGAGGCGACGACTAACCTGGGGGATGTACTCAAGCAGCAGATGAATGGGGACGAGTAACCGCTCTACCACCTGCTGGACGGGTGGGTTGCTTGTTGGGGTTTTCTGGAACGGAATAAAGGAAGTTCAGGGCTTCCTTGAATCCGGAAAGGTGGAGAAATGACAAAGTCAGAACTAATAGAGATACTTGCAACAAAAAACGGCCATCTCAATCACAAGGATATTGAACTGGCTGTAAAGAGCCTGCTTGAACAGATGAGCCAGTCACTGGCCAACGGACAGCGGATCGAGATCCGGGGGTTCGGAAGCTTCTCGCTGCATTACCGCCCGCCGCGCATCGGCAGGAACCCGAAGACGGGCGAGTCCGTTGCGCTGGCGGCGAAGCATGTACCGCATTTCAAGCCGGGCAAGGAACTCCGGGAGCGAGTCAACGCCGGGCTGGCCCGTGAAAAGGAGTTATAGCGTCGATCGATTTGTCTGATACAGTCCGGGCGGTCTCCCGGGTGCTTCCATCCGCATGCTTATTGCCAGTACCGACCCCAGCATTATTCCCCATTCTGATTGATATCCCGGGAAGCCGGAAATGGACGTGCAGAATCTGGTCTTGCTTCTGTTACCGGTAGCCGCCGCAGCCGGCTGGTACGCCGCAAACCGCGGCAAGGGCGGACCGGGTGGCTGCTCCGATTCGATGATGGGGTCGGATTACATCAAGGGGCTCAATTATCTTCTCAACGAGCAGCAGGACAAGGCCATCGATGTCTTTATCCGCATGCTCGAGGTCAACAGCGATACCGTTGAGACACATCTTGCGCTTGGCAATCTGTTCCGCAAGCGCGGCGAAGTCGACCGCGCCATTCGCATCCATCAGAACCTGATTGCCCGCTCGTCACTGGATTCGGACCAGCGGATGGATGCGGTGCTCGAGCTGGGGCAGGATTACATGAAGGCCGGTCTGTATGACCGCGCCGAGGGCCTTTTCAGGGAACTCATGGACGGCGGCATGCACCTTCCCAGTGTATTGCCGCTGTTGCTGGACATCTATCAGCAGGAGAGGGACTGGAACAACGCCATTGCGATTGCCGACCAGATGGGTTTTGTCGGCGAGCAGCCTTCACGGTCCGTGATTGCCCAGTTCTACTGCGAATTGGCTGAAAACGCCTGTGCCCGCGGTAATGACGACGAGGCCTGCGGTTTTCTGGAGAAGGCAAGCGAATACAATCCGCGCTGTGCACGCGCCAGCCTGATCAGGGGTCAATTAGCCGCCCGGAAGGGCGAATACAATGTTGCGCTGGCGGCCTATGAGCAGGTGGTGGAGCGGGATATCGAGTTGCTTCCCGAGGTCCTCGAGCCCATGCATCGCTGTCATGCAGGGCTCGGGAGCATGGATGACATGATCGGGTACCTGCACAAGGCCATCAGCCGCTATGCGGGCATTTCGCCGATTCTCGCACTTGCAGAAATCCTGGGTAAAGAAATGGGCGACGAAACAGCCGCTGATTTCATTGCCGGCGAGCTGGCGAGGCGGCCTTCGGTGCGCGGTCTTTCACGATTTATTGACCTCAGCCTGCTGCGCAGCGAGGGCGCGGCGCGCGAGAATCTGATGATCCTGAAAAATATCACGGACCAGCTGCTCGAAAACAAGCCGGTCTACAAGTGCCGCGACTGCGGGTTCTGCGGAAAGGCGCTGCACTGGCAGTGTCCCGGTTGCAAGCACTGGAATACGGTCAAGCCCATCCACGGCGTGGAAGGGGAGTAGGGGAAACAGGGTATGGTTGCCGGATGAGTACGCATGAATATACCGGCCCCAGGGTGATCGTGGCCCTGGATTTCCCCGACCAAAGGTCCGCATTGCGACTTGTTTCCGGCCTGGAACCCGGGGAATGTCGCCTGAAGGTCGGCAAGGAACTGTTTACCCGAAGCGGCCCCGCCCTGGTCGAGGAACTCGTCGCTCGCGGCTTTGCCGTATTTCTAGATCTCAAGTTTCACGATATCCCCAATACCGTCGCCGGCGCCTGTCATGCCGCGGCGGACCTTGGCGTCTGGATGTTGAACGTGCACGCCCTGGGCGGTATGCGCATGCTGGCGGCTGCCAGGGAAGGTGTCGCACGTTCCTCACATACGCCCCTGCTGGTCGCCGTCACTATCCTGACCAGCATGGACTCATCCGATCTCGCAGCGGTCGGACTTGCGGGTGCACCGGAGGAAAACGTGCTGCGACTGGCCACGCTGGCTCAGCGAGCGGGGCTGGACGGCGTTGTCTGCTCATCCCGGGAAACGGTATTGTTGCGCCGGACTCTGGGGCGGGATCTGGAGCTGGTCACGCCCGGGATCCGGCCATCCGGCAGCCGCATGGATGACCAGCGCCGGGTGGTGACGCCGGTCGACGCTGTGCGCAGTGGTGCCAGCTATCTGGTTATCGGGCGGCCGGTGACGCAGGCGGACGATCCGATCGGTGTTTTACGTACAATCAATTCAGAGTTGTCCGCTATCGAATAACGCATCCGTCAGGCATTTTTCCTGGTGTGGGATGAGCGGACGCCAGTCCGGTTGCACCACGGTCACGAACGTTTCAGGGAAAGTCCAACTATGACAGGAGGCAAAGATGCATTATATAAAATCTTTTTGTTTTTTTCTGGTGATGCTGGTGTCTGTATCGGTCTATGCCGGACCGGTTGACATCAATACCGCAGATGCCGGCACCATCGCCGACGCAATCAACGGGGTGGGCGAGAAGAAGGCAACCGACATTGTCCAGTACCGGGAGGCCAACGGACCTTTCGCGAGCGTCGATGAACTTGCCAATGTCAAGGGTATCGGCATGCGTACCGTGGAAAGGAACCGCGAGAACCTGACGGTATCGGCGCCCATGCAATAGCGTCGGCGGACATGAACTGCCGGTCCGGACAAGCCGTCCGGGCCGGCCCTCCGGGCGGTGCATTGACATCACGCCCGGAAACGAAACAGAACTCGCATAACACGGGATGTGGATGCCGACGACGGTCGGTCACCCGAGACCGCGAAAATGCCCTGACCTCGTCGTGTTGCTGTTATCGCTTGCAGCACGAAACACTAGTTAAAAAATATATAAAACAATTAGATATAGTATATTCTTTAGTAACAGTCTGCGCCCAGAATTCCAGTACTGCAGTGTCGGGGCGCATGTGCCCCGGACTGCGCGTGGTTCCTGCGCCGGGCACTTAACATTCTTCCTGTATAGTCGATTATTATCAGAGCAGATACTGGCCGTCAGGTATTCATCGATGCAGGAAGTTATTTAATGGCGATCTACCCCGTTATCCTTTCAGGCGGTTCCGGTTCGCGTTTGTGGCCCCTGTCGCGCGAACACTATCCGAAGCCGCTGCTGCCATTGGTGTCCGAGAAGACCCTGCTGCAGGAAACCGCCTGCCGCCTGGACGCAGTCGCCGACCAGGGAAATGCCGTGTATGTCTGCAATGATGAGCATCGCTTCCTGGTCGCTGAACAGATCGCGGAGCTGGGCAAGATACCCGCGACCATTATCCTGGAGCCGGAGGGCAGGAACACCGCGCCGGCGTTGACACTGGCGGCCCTGTATCTGGAACGACTGGATCCGGATGCCGTCATGGTGGTCATGCCAGCGGACCATGTCATGACACAGCCACAGCAGTTTGTGGCGGCCGTTGAACAGGGCAGGGTGCATGCCGCGGATGGTTCGCTGGTGACTTTCGGGGTCGTGCCGGATGCGCCGGAGACGGGCTACGGCTACATCAAGCGCAACGCGCAACTCGAGGGCGGGGAGGCGTTTCGCGTTGCGGAATTCGTGGAGAAACCGGATCTGCAGACCGCCGAGGAGTATGTACGTCAGGGGGACTTTTTCTGGAACAGCGGTATCTTCCTGATGCGCGCCGACCGGTGGCTCGAGGAAATCAGCCGGTTTCGTGCGGACATCCTCGAAACATGCCGCGAGGCGATGCATCAGGGTGCGCAGGACAGTGATTTCTACCGGGTCAGCAAGACCGTGTTCCTCGGATGTCCCGCGGATTCCATCGACTACGCCGTGATGGAAAAGACGGGACGGGCCGTTATGGTCCCGATCAACGCCGGCTGGTCCGATGTCGGCGCATGGACGGCGCTCTGGAAAGTGTGTCCCAGAGACGCTGACGGCAACGTCATCCAGGGTGATGTCATCGCCGAGGACACGCACAATGCCTTTCTGGTGGCGGAGCACCGCTGTCTGGCCACGGTGGGGGTTGAGGACGTGATCGTGGTGGAAACGGCCGATGCCGTGCTGGTCGCGAGCAAGGACAAGGCTCAGGATGTCAGGAAGATCGTCAACCGGCTGAAGGAGAGCGGCCGCGACGAGCACCGGGTGCATCGCCAGGTTTACCGGCCATGGGGCTCCTATGAAGGTATTGATGCCGGTACGCGTTTCCAGGTAAAACGTCTCTGTGTCAAGCCCGGGGCGCAGCTCTCGCTGCAGATGCATCATCATCGGGCGGAACACTGGGTCGTGGTGAAGGGAACGGCGCGGGTGACCTGCGGCGAACAGGTATTCCACTTGCATGAAAACGAGTCAACCTATATCCCGATCGGCGAGAAGCACCGGCTGGAAAATCCCGGTGCGATTCCACTGGAGGTGATCGAGATCCAGTCCGGCAGCTATCTTGGAGAAGATGATATTGTACGGTTCGAGGATCTGTATGACCGTATACAGGAGAATTGATTAAGGGATCTCTGATTAATTCTCGGCATCAAATCATCAGGATTCGTGTCATATGCAGGGCGCACCCTGCAATGGATCGATAAATATATCAGAGCTTTTTTAAAGGATCTGTCGCAATGAACCGCAAGATAACCAAAGCCGTTTTACCCGTCGCGGGTCTTGGCACCCGCTTCCTGCCGGCCACCAAGGCCAATCCCAAGGAGATGCTTCCGGTCGTGGACAAGCCACTGATCCAGTACGCCGCGGAGGAGGCCGTTAAATCCGGAATCGAGGAGCTGATATTTGTCACCAGCAGCAGCAAGCGCGCCATCGAGGATCACTTCGACAAGAACTACGAACTTGAATCAGAGCTGAAAAAGAAAGGTAAGAGCGAACTGCTCCGGATAGTGCAGGAAGTGGTTCCCGTTAATGTGACCTGTGTCTATATACGTCAGCCGGAAGCGCTGGGTCTGGGGCATGCGGTATTGTGTGCAAAACGGATCGTCGGTGACGAAGCCTTTGCGGTGATCCTGGCCGACGATCTGATAAATTCCGGCAGTACATGCGAATGCGTTATCGGCCAGATGATCTCGGTTTACAATGAACACGGCTGCAGCGTGCTCGGCGTGGAGGAAGTACCGCACGAGGAAACCGAAAGGTACGGTATTGTCGACCCGGAAGCATCGGATGGCCGCCTAAGCCGGGTACGGAGTATTGTGGAGAAGCCGCTGCCGGAAGACGCGCGATCCAACCTGGCTGTCGTGGGGCGCTATATCCTGTCTCCCGGTATATTCAAGTATCTGGAGGGGATACCCCGGGGCGCGGGGGGTGAAATACAGCTGACGGATGCCATAGAATGGCTGCTCCGGAAAGAGCAGGTGCTTGCCTACAAGTTTGAAGGAAAACGTTATGACTGCGGCAGCAAGCTGGGATATCTGCAGGCAACAGTCGAATTCGCGCTGCAGCATCCCGAACTCAAGGATGAGTTCATGGAATACCTGGTGACGCAATTCGGTCACGATACGAAGAAGATTTTCAAATCGACCAGTTAGCCCTTGCCGCTTCAGGATGGCACGGGCATTCCTCGCCTGTACCCTTCAGGCTCCTAGCTCCCGAGCTTGTCGAGTGCAAGTACGATCAGCGGCGTCAGTGCCGCAATAAAAATGAGTGCTCCGCACACAAACGCATGTATTGACCGACCCATAAACCCCCCCAGGTATGTACCGGCTGGCAGTGCTGGACTCCGTACCTGTCGACCGGTACGGGAATTTCTTTAATAAATTACGCCGATCGACTGGGATGTTCAAACGCTCGGCGGGAAGGATCGGCTGGCGTATTCCGCCGGGACGGCAGAGGCCGCTTGCAATATCTTGAATCAATTCGGAAAACTTCGGCGGTATCACATACGGGTCCTGCGCCGGCGCCCGCGATCCCCCTGTGCAGATGCGGGCTTGCCGGCTGCGGACATGGACAGGCGCCCGCAAACCGGTGGCAGGTCCGGCATATGGCAATCCTCCGCCAGTGCCCTGAAAAAGCGTGGAAAATTCTCCGATCCGTCACACCCGCCACAGTACTCAGGCCGTCCGCATCCTTTCCGGGTGCAACGAGGCCAGGTCGCGTGCGGCAGGGTGTGGCCGTTACCCGTTCGGCGGGCGGCAACAGGCGATAATCCGGGATGGACTCAATGAGGGTAAAGTTTTTCCTGCCCGACGGCGGTCAGCCGGTATGTGAACCGAATCATTTCCTGCCTCGGACTGTCATCGATAAGCCGAATGCCGGTGGACCCTGAGTCGTTCAAATGTAGGTAACGGCGACCTGGAACAGACGTTCCACTTCGCCGATCTTTCGCTTGTCAACAAGAAACAGTATGACATGATCCCCCGATTCAATGGTGGTGTCCTGGTGGGGGAAGACCAGTGCGTCACCACGCGCAATCGCACCGACAGTCACATCGGCGGGCAGTGGCAATTCATCGATACGACGTCCGACGACCCGCGATGTGCGGTGGTCGCCGTGGGCGACGATTTCCAGCGCCTCCGCCGTTCCCTGCCGCAGCGAGTGTACGGCTACCACGTCGCCACGACGTATATGCGCCAGCAGGGCGCCGATGGTGACCTGCGCGGGTGATACAGCGATGTCCACCGCCGTTCCCTGGGCAATGTCGACGTAACTCGAGCGGTTGATAATCGAAAGTACCTTATGCGCACCCACCCGCTTGGCCAGCATGGAGGAGAGAATGTTCGCTTCATCATCATCGGTGACGGCGCAGAACATATCCGTTTCCTCGATATTCTCCTGCCTCAGCAGGTCGGCATCCGCGGCATCACCGTTGAGTATGATCGTCTTATGCAGGGATTCGGCAAGATAGCGGCTGCGCTTGCGATCGCGTTCGATGATCTTGACGTGGTAGCCGGGCTCGATAAGTTCAGCCAGCCGTTTGCCGATATTGCCACCGCCGGCAATGATAACCCTGCGGTTGTGTCTGCCCGTTCTGTTGAATGCTGAAACGGCAGCCGGTAGATCACGGCGCGCGGCAAGGAAAAAAATCTCGTCGCCGGTTTCTATCACGGTATTCCCGTCGGGGAATATGGCGCCATCTCGCCGGAAGATTGCAACGATGCGGATTTTGTCTTTCATGATCCGCCGGTTCAGGGCTTGCACTTCGTAGCCGGCCAGTGCGCCAGCGCCGGTAACCCTGACGGCAACCAACTGGACCTTGCCGTCCGCAAAGTCGAGTATCTGCAATACGCCGGGCTGCTCGATCAGGTGCCGGATGTACGAGGTCACCAGCTGTTCCGGACTGATGATGAAATCGATGGGTACCGCTTCACTTGTGAAGAGCCCGGGATAGCGCAGATATTCGGGCGAACGTATCCGCGCGAGGCGTGTGGGCGTGTGAAACATGGAATGCGCGATCTGGCATGCCACCATGTTGGTCTCGTCGCTGTTGGTGACCGCCAGAATCAGATCGGCGTCCTCAATCCCGGCTTCAACCAGCACGTCGGGATGCGAGGCATGACCCACGCTGGTTCTGATATCCAGACGATCCTGCAGCTCCTTCAGCAGTTGGGGCTGCCGGTCAACGATCGTGATGTCACTGGATTCTCCCGCGAGGTTTTGTGCAACGGTGCTTCCAACCTGGCCGGCGCCAAGGATGATGATTTTCATGGTTACAGCGGCCCCGCACGCATGTGTTCAGCGACGCCAGAATGCCGGCAGGAACAGGATCAAAAGCGTAAAGACCTCCAGCCGCCCCACCAGCATGCCGAAGATGCCCAGCCACTTGATTACCGGGTTGACCATGGCGAAGTTGCTTGCGACATCACCCAGCCCGGGGCCGAGCAGATTGATCGTGGCCACCACGGCGCCGAAGGCGGATTCGAGGTCCAGTCCGGCGGCCATCATGGCGACGGTGAGAAACAGCGTGGTGACGATATACAGCACGTAGAAGCCCCACATGGAATACAGCACCTCTTCCGATACCGGCCGATTCCCCAGCTTCACAACGGAAACGGACTGCGGGTGGGCAAGTTGAAACAGCTGCCGCAGGCCCAGTTTGGCGAGCAGCACGATGCGCAGAACCTTGATTCCGCCCGCTGTCGAACCGGCACACCCGCCCGTGAAAGAAAGGATAACCAGGACCAGGGGGATATGCAGGGGCCAATTGGCGAAGGTCGTGGTGCCAAAACCGGTGCTGGTTAAAATGGACGCCACCTGAAAGGCGGCATAGCGCAATGACTCCCAGGTACCCGCGTAGGCGCCGGCCCAGTAGAGACTGACTGCCACGATTAACGTTCCGAACAGATAGATCAATCCATAACCTTGTACTTCCGGATCGGTGACGTACGGCTGGATGCTATGGCGCCGCCAGGCAAAAAAGTGAATGGCGAAATTCACACCGCCGGCCAGCATGAAAACAATTGCGATGGTTTCGATGGCCGGGTTGTTGAAGTGGGCGATGCTCGCATCATGGGTCGAGAAACCGCCGGTCGAAATGGTGGTGAACGCATGCCCGATAGCATCGAACAGGTTCATGCCCGCGAGCCAGTAGGCCACGGCGCAGGCAGCGGTCAGGGCGATGTAGATCAGCCACAGGGAGCGTGCCGTTTCCGCGATTCTGGGCGTGATTTTCTCCTGTTTGGCCACCCCCGACGCCTCGGCCCGATACAACTGCATGCCGCCCACACCCAGCAGCGGCAGGATGGCGACGGCCAGCACGATGATACCCATGCCGCCGAGCAGCTGCATCTGCTGGCGGTGGTAGAGGATGGACGGGGCCAGCTGGTCCAGCCCAACCATGACCGTGGCTCCGGTGGTGGTAAATCCGGAGATGGATTCAAATATGGCATCGGTCAAGTCGAGATGAAGCCCGAGTATAAACGGCAGTGCGCCGGTCATACCCAGCAAAACCCAGAACAGGGTGACAAAGAGAAAACCGTCACGGACTGTCAGCTCGCTGCGCTGCCTGAAGTTGGGGAGCCACAGCAAAAGTCCGGCCAGCAGGGTAATCAGCAGGGAATCTACAAAAATTGGCCATTCACCGTCATTGTAGATCAGGGCGACGCCGATGCTTGGCAGGAAGCCAAGGCTGTAGAGCATCAGCAGGATGCCGAACAATCGTGTTATTGTGCGCCAGTGCATGAGACCTTCAAACCTCCGCTCGAGCCGGCAGACAATAACAGCTCCAGGCACCTGTACTCGCCATTCCAGAGGATTGGCGATATGATCGGTTTCGGGGCGTCACCGGAAGGCGGCATCTTCTCCCGCTGCCAGGTATGTATTAGATCAATCACGATGACGGTAGGCAACCGGCTGTCATTAGCGGCTTATGAAATTATCGGCCCGGCCGTCACTGCGGTCATATAAAAAGAGCGTAAAAATTTTATATTATTTTTACTTCTTGAAGTGCTCTGGTATCAGCATAATCAGTAAAGCCGGCTGGCGCTTGCTTGCCTGGTATTCCTGGCCAAGGTTTACACAAGCCACCCGCATGGCAGTTTTCCCCATTGAATAGACGGCCGCTTGTCTATATTGGTGCTGTCGGTGTGGTCTTCGTCACCGTCTGCCTGGCTTTTCTGCTGCACCGGTTGATGCCGCACGCCAGTCTCTCGCTCCTGTTCCTGACAGGTGTATTGATCGTTTCAGCCCGCACCGGCCTGGGGCCCTCGCTGGTTGCCAGCGTACTCAGTTTTCTGGCGTACAACTTTTTCTTTACGCCGCCCTATTACACCCTTGAAATCGCGAATGACGGAGACGTGGCAACCCTGCTGTTTTTTTTACTTATGGCAGCTATTACCGGAAACCTTGCCGCTCGCATGCACGCGGAAATCGACATGCGGCGTACATCCCTGCAGCGTATCTCGAACCTCTATGAATTCAGTCGTCGCATGTCGTCCGCGGCCGGGACCGAAGCGGTACTGGAGGCGCTGGCGGATCACCTGGCGTGGTCCACGGGCAGGACCGTTGCCGTGCTGGTGGCAGCACCCGGAAGCCTGCCCGCGGTCAGGGCGCGGGCAGGCCGGGCGGCGTCGCTGCACCCGGCCGATATTGAAGACGCCTGGTCGCGTGATGAACCGGGACCGGCCGTGATCCACGCCTGGCACTTTCTGAAGCTGGCCGCGCACAACGAGCCTGTGGGCATGGTTGCCATACAAGGGCAGGTGGATGCCGAGCACATCGACCTGGCCCGCAGTCTCTGCGATCAGGCCACGGTCGCGCTGGACAGGACCCGGCTGGTGGCGGATCTCGAGCAGGCCAGGCTGGTGTCCGAAACCGAGCAGCTGCGTTCGGCGCTGCTGTCGTCCGTCTCCCATGACCTGCGCACCCCGCTTGCGTCCATCATCGGCTCGACGACCAGCCTGCTCGAGTACGGGGATTCGTTCAGTACTGAAAATCGCAGGGACCTGCTGGCAACCGTCGTGGCGGAGGCGCAGCGCCTGGATCGGCACATCCAGAACTTGCTCGACATGACCCGTCTCGGTCAGGGAAAAATGACCCTGCGGCGCGACTGGGTGGACCTGCACGATATCGTTTCCAGCGCTGTGGACCGCCTGCGGGACGCCCTGAAGGGACTGCCCGTGATCATCGATATCGCCGACACGGTGCCGCTGCTGTGGGTGCACGGCGTTCTGATAGAGCAGGCGCTGGTCAACCTGCTGGACAACGCCATCTGTTTCTCGCCCCCCGATGGCCGGATCACGATTACGGCCCGGGCGGCAGCGGGTCGGATCGAGATCGACCTGTGCGACGACGGTCCCGGGATCCCCGAGAACGAGCGGGAGAAAATATTCGACATGTTCTACACGGTGCGTCAGGGCGACCGGGGCAGTCTCCAGGGAACCGGCCTGGGACTGGCGATTTGCCGCGGGATGGTCGCGGCGCACGGCGGCAATGTCACCGCACGGGACGGAAGAAACGGCCGGGGCACTTGTATGCGGATCGTTCTGCCCGTTACCCGGCCGGACGGGATGGACGGGGAATGAATACCGCATCAGGCACGATTCTGGTCGTCGAGGACGAGGCGCAGATCCGTAAATTTCTGCGTATCAGCCTCGAAGCGCACGGCTATGTGATCTACGAGGCCCGTCTCGGCAAGGATGGTCTGAAGCTGTGCGAATCCACGCAGCCGCAGCTGGTCATACTCGATCTGGGACTGCCGGATATGGACGGGCAACAGTTCATTGCACGCCTGCGGGAATGGTCCCAGGTGCCGATCATCGTCCTCTCGGTGCGTTCTTCGGAGGCGCAGAAGGTGCAGGCGCTCGATGCCGGGGCCAACGACTATGTGACCAAGCCGTTCGGGATCAGCGAACTCATGGCACGGATACGTGTCGTACTGCGCGGTGCCGAGGAGGCAGCATCCGCGCCCACGGTATTCGACGCCCGGGGATTGCGCGTCGATATGGCCTTGCGCGAAGTCCGGGTCGATGGCACGCCGGTGCATCTGTCAAAAAAGGAATACGCGCTGTTGCGATTGTTGATCGACTCCCGCGGAAGGGTGTTGACCCATCAGCACATCCTGCGGGAGGTGTGGGGGCCTGCGCGGCAGGACGAGACCCACTACCTGCGGGTGCTCGTGGGCCAATTGCGCCAGAAACTGGGCGATGATCCGGCCAGCCCGCGGTTTATCGTGACCGTGCAGGGTGTCGGCTATCGGCTGGCGGTACCGGCGCGGTAAGGCAAAGATTCGCATCACGGCTATTCCCGGCATTGAGATTCTGTTACTAATGGGAAACAAATCAAGTGGACATCGCTTGCTTTGTTTCCCATTAGTAAAAAGTGTAATTACACTACCCCCACCCTGTCCCGCCCCCTTCAAAGGGGGCGGGGACGGACGGTTGAATGTCGGCTTACTAAGGTACTCCTTTGTAGCGGTTGTTCGCAAAGAAGCTGATTCTGAAAAGGTCAGGCTGTCTCCTTTTTAAATAACCTGAGCGCTTCGATATGATCGATGGCTATTTTATGATGTTCAATTTCACCAAGGAAAATCCAGCGGCATTTTCCCTCCAGGGAGTTGCGGGTTGTTTTATCCCCCGTAATTGCTGCCGTGTATACGATGTTTGTAGCGTAAATTTTACTTCCTTGCCGCCTGCCCGAGTAGATCGCCAGGATTTTGCTTAACCGGATATCCAGGCCTGTCTCTTCTTTCACCTCGCGGATGGCAGCCGCTTCCACAGATTCCTTGAGGCCCAGGAAGCCGCCTGGCAGTCCAAACCCTAACCCGTCTCTGCGGTCAATCATCAGTACTTTATCGCCATCCCGGATAATAATGTTTACGCTGACAAACGGTGGCGGGAAACACCCCAGGGTCAGAATATAGACTGTTCTCTGGAATACAACGATCAAGCTGCGCAATATTCGAAGCAAATATTTGATAGACGGATCCTCGCAATAGACAATTTGATATTAATCCAAACCAACATTCTTTGGTTGTAAAATGTATCCGGTCCTCTTCCAACTTCCGGCGGGTGAACAATGGAACTTTCCGATTACAGGGATTCGCTCGATGTCGCCGGGTCGCCTGTGACGATCCGGACAATGCAGCCGGCCGATCGTGAAATCGAACGCCGGTTTGTCCGCGACCTGTCTCCGGTTTCTCGTTACTACAGCTTTCACTCCGCATTGAAGGAGCTTACGCCGGCAATGCTTGAGCGGTTCACCAACGTGAACTATCCGGACGAGATGGCGTTGATTGCCACCATCCCTGAGGAAAGCGGCGAACGTGAGATCGGCGTTGCGCGCTATGCCAGATATCCGGGAACGGACCGCGCCGAAATTGCGGTTGTCGTGGCGGACGCCTGGCAGGGGAAGGGCGTTGGCGCACGCTTGTTGCTGGACTTGAGAAACCTGGCCAGTGAGGTGGGTATCCGGCACTTCGAGGCCAGTGTGCTGCCGGGGAACAAGCGGATGCTGGATCTGGCCCATGCCCTGGGTTTCGTGGTCAGGACGGCAAGAACCGGTGAAGACACCGTGCTCGAGCTGGGGAAGGAGATTGATGATCGTTAGCGTGCTGACACCATGGCTGGTGCGAAACACACCGATCAATCCAGACATTCCTGTGAAAATGGAAATTATGCGTCAGGCATAGACTCCTGCCGGAAGCTAATTCTCCCAGCCGGCCTCGTAGTCGTGGGTTATTTCCTCGCCGGGCTCGATGTTCCGCATCGCACAGACTTCGAGGTTATCATGGTAGGCGGCATTCGGATTGTCGCTGTGGTTGATATAGCGCAGGTCGCACAGCACGTGGATGCCGTTATCTTCGCTAATCCACAACACGTGGGCACCATCTGTCTTTGTGGGCCGCCCCTGCACGACGCCGATCACGGTGCCGGAAGGAATAAAGGTTTTCGCAAACAGCCCCTTTCCGTGAATGGCGCTGTCGTCTACGTATACCAGAGAATCGGACATGATTTCAGCTTGTCTTTTGATTGAACACAGGAATAATCCAGGCCGCATTCTACTGGATAATGTTGCCCAGCCAAACACATTGCCTGTTTTCAGGTCAAAGCCGCGACATGAATTGCCGGGGGAGGGCGTTGACCATGGGTCCGGGAAGCGGGCAACCCCGCCGTTCAGCAGATAACCGTCATTGCGATGGTAATGGCACTGTACCCCGATTAAGGCCGCAAGCCCGGGAATGTCTGCGATCCGGAGAGGTCAGGAAATGTGCAGCCCCACTCCTCGGACGTGGCACACCATGGTTCAGATCTTGTCGAGTATGAGAATTGCTACTGGAGTTACAGCAGCAATGAAAATAACGATGCCACATATTGATGTGCAGATTGTTCGTATCATAGAAATGCCCCCCATTTCCAGATAGTCCACAAACGGCCATCAGGCCTGTTCCATGAGTGTTAAGATTTGCCGCCTTTGCGCATCAACAGGGCGGTACATTTCATGTATAGATCAGCGGCAAGAAATTGCAATGTGAAATAGATGACCGTTGGCAGTTCCTAAAGTTCAGAGAATAGGGGGTGCAGCATGGCCGCCTTTCGGGGTGGCTTTACTTTCACCACGCCATTATCATGCGAAAATTGATTTTGCTGCCCTGAAAATCAGATAACTACTTGTTTTATATGGCTCCCCGGGACGGGCTCGAACCGCCGACCTAGTGATTAACAGTCACCCGCTCTACCGACTGAGCTACCGGGGATCAGAGAACCTGCAGAATCGCGCATCTTACTGGATTGCCGGGTTTTCGGTCAACGGGATGCCGGTTTTCAAGGGCATACAACGGGCCGGCCGTCGCAGCGGGTCCGGGTCAGGCGGGGGCGGCCGGCGTTGGACAGGCAGATGACCCGGGGTTCCGCGAGTCCGCGGCTGTCGCAGAACGTGAACGAGGCGTTGCTTCCGCCGCTGCTGCCCTGCTGGCGGAAGACGATGCGCTTGCGGTGATTGCTGGTCGTCATCCGGATGCCGGCCTCCAGCGGGCTGCCTGCCTGCAGCAGGATTTCGTCGCTGTCATGCTCCCGGTCTTCGCTGGCAAACAGCAGCCAGCCGTTGATCCATTCGGACCCGACACCGCAATCCGCGCCGTTGCTGCTGGGGCACAGTACCACCCTGGACCCGTGCAGGATGGCCTCGCTGCGGGCCAGGTGCAGGGCGGTCAGGAAGTGATTGACCTCGGCCGCCATGCGATTCTGCTGAATGAAACGCGGCAGGTATTCGGTCGTGCCGACAGCCAGTGTGGAAATCACCGCCAGGCCGATCAACAGTTCCGGTAGCGTGAGTCCTTTCCGGAATCGGTCGTACATTGTTATCCCCCGTCCCTGGTGGGTGTTCGTTGCCGTGCAGGAGCGGATTCAATCCGCGTTAAGGGTGATCACCTGCAGGCGCGAATTGAGTCCGCTCCCATGGGGATATTTTCAGGATGGACTGCCGCGATGGAAATCGGGGCAGGGTGGGATGGTGTGTCGGAAAAGCGCGGATCAGTCCGTCAGCGCTTTTACCAGTCGCTGCATGGCTTCCTTCAGGATCTTGAGGCTGGTGGCAAAGGAAATCCTGACATAACCGGGCGCGCCGAAGGCCGAGCCGGGTACCAGTGCCACGCCGGCCGCCTCCAGCAGGTACTCGGCGAATTCGACGTCGTTGTGGATGCCCTTGAGCCGATCGATTACCGGCTGGACATGGGGGAAACAGTAGAACGTCCCGTCGGCCGGCAGGCACTTGACCCCCGGAATGTTATTCAGGGCGTCGACCACGTAGGCATGGCGCTCCCGGAATGCCTTGACCATGGGCTTGATGCAGGACTGGTCGCCTTCCAGCGCGGCCTGGGCGGCGACCTGTGATATGGAGGCCGGATTGGACGTGCTCTGTGATTGCACCTTCTTCATGGCCTTGATCAGCTCGGCCGGACCGCCGGCATAGCCGATGCGCCAGCCGGTCATGGCATAGACCTTGGAGACGCCGTTCAGCACGATGGTGCGCGCGTAGAGTTCGGGGCAGGCGTTCAGGATGTTGCAGAAGGGCTCCGCGCTCCAGAGGATATGCTCGTACATGTCGTCCGTCGCGATCAGCACCTGGGGACAGTGTTTCAGGACGTTGCCCAGCGCCGCGAGTTCCGCCCGGGTATAGGCGACGCCCGTCGGGTTGGAGGGGCTGTTGATGACGAACAGGCGGGTCCGCGGGGTGATGGCGGCTTCCAGTTGTTCCGGGGTCACCTTGAAGCCGGCTTCCACGCCGGCGCGGACGATCACGGGCTCGCCGTCGGCCAGGCGCACCATGTCGGGATAGGAAACCCAGTAGGGCGCCGGGATGATGACCTCATCGCCCGGATTGAGCAGGGCCTGGGCCAGGTTGAAAAAACTCTGCTTGCCGCCACAGGACACCAGTACCTGCTCCGGTTCGTAGGCAAGCCCGTTGTCCTTTTTGAATTTCGCTATAATCGCCTGCTTCAGGCCCGGCGTACCGTCAACGGCGGTGTAGCGGGTGAAACCGTCATTGATGGCCTTGATGGCCGCGGCCCTGATGTGGTCCGGGGTGTCGAAATCCGGCTCGCCCGCGCCCAGTCCGATGATATCCTTGCCGGCAGCGCGCAGTTCGGCGACGCGCGCCGTGACCGCCAGGGTCGGTGAAGGTTTAACGCGCTGTACCCGATTTGCAAGCGTGAGTCGTTCCATGGCCGGATTCCTGATCATCGACGGTCTGTGTCAGTCGCCAATCATACTCAAAGTCTACTGTCCGAACATAGCCCGTGAGTGAGCAATTCCAGCTGAAATCCTCCCTGCGGCCCGCGGGGGACCAGCCGCAGGCCATCGAGGCGCTGGTCGAGGGACTGAACGCCGGTCTGGCGCACCAGACCCTGCTGGGCGTAACCGGTTCCGGCAAGACCTTCACCGTGGCCAATGTCATCCAGGCCGTCCAGCGGCCCACGCTGATACTGGCGCCCAACAAGACCCTGGCCGCGCAGCTCTACGGGGAGATGCGGGAGCTGTTCCCGGCCAATGCCGTGGAATATTTCGTCTCCTATTACGACTACTACCAGCCCGAGGCCTATGTCCCGGCCTCCGACACCTACATCGAGAAAGACGCCTCGGTGAACGAACACATCGAGCAGATGCGCCTGTCGGCAACCAAGGCGCTGCTGGAGCGACCCGACACCATCATCGTGGCGACAGTCTCCGCCATCTACGGCCTGGGCGATCCGCGCGCCTACCTGACCATGGTGCTGCACCTGGTGCGGGGTGAAAAGACCGACCAGCGCGCGATCCTGCGCCGGCTGGCCGAACTGCAGTACACCCGCAACGAGGTGGAACTGCAGCGTGCCACCTACCGTGTGCGGGGCGAGATCATCGACATCTTCCCGGCCGAGTCCGATGGAGAGGCCGTGCGCGTGGAACTCTTCGACGACGAGATCGAGTCGCTGGCCCGGTTCGATCCCCTGACCGGGGAGGTGCTGCGCAGGGTGCCGCGGCTGACCGTCTATCCCAGAACCCACTACGCCACCCCGCGGGAGGTCATCCTGGGCGCCATGGACGCGATCAGGATGGAACTGGCCCAACGACTCGAGGAACTCAATGCCAACAACAAGCTGGTCGAGGCGCAGCGGCTGGAGCAGCGTACCCTTTTCGATCTGGAGATGATGCAGGAGCTGGGCTACTGCAGCGGTATCGAAAACTACTCCCGCTACCTGTCCGGACGCCGGGCCGGCGAGCCGCCGCCGACCCTGTTCGATTACCTGCCGGCGACTGCACTGCTGATCGTGGACGAATCGCACGTCACCATTCCCCAGCTGGGCGGCATGTACCGCGGGGACCGCGCCCGCAAGGAGAACCTGGTCGAGTACGGTTTTCGCCTGCCATCGGCGCTGGACAATCGTCCGCTGCGCTTCGATGAGTTCGAGCATCTGGCGCCGCAGATGATCTTCACCTCGGCCACGCCCGGTCCCTACGAGGCTGAGCATGCGGGGGCCGTGGTCGAACTGCTGGTACGCCCAACCGGGCTGGTGGACCCCGCAATCGAGGTGCGGCCCGCCCGCACCCAGGTCGACGACCTGCTTTCGGAGATCCGCCTGCGGGTGGCGGCGGGGGAGCGTGTGCTGGTGACGACGCTCACCAAGCGCATGGCCGAGGACCTGACGGAATACCTGGCCGAGCATGACGTGCGGGTGCGCTACCTGCACTCGGACGTGGACACGGTGGAGCGGGTGGAGATTATCCGCGACCTGCGGCTGGGTAAATTCGACGTGCTGGTCGGAATCAACCTGCTGCGCGAAGGGCTGGATATGCCGGAGGTGTCACTGGTCGCCATACTGGATGCCGACAAGGAAGGTTTTCTGCGTTCCGAGCGCTCCCTGATCCAGACCATCGGGCGGGCGGCCCGCAACCTCAACGGCAAGGCCATTCTCTACGCCGACGAGGTGACCGGTTCCATGCGCCGTGCCATCGATGAAACCGAACGCCGCCGGGAAAGGCAGCAGCACTACAACCGGGACCATGGCATTACCCCGCAGGGGATCAAAAAGGCCGTGGCCGACATCATGGAGGGGGCGCTGAGGCCGGCCGCCGCATCGGCGAAGCAGTATGCCAGGGTGGCCGAGGAGCTGATCGACTATGGCCGGCTGAGCCCCGGAGAACTGGCGAAAAAGATCGCCGGGCTTGAACGGCAGATGTACGAGCATGCCCGCAACCTGGAATTCGAGGCGGCCGCCCGCCTGCGCGATGAAATCCGGCACATCCGCAAAGAGAACCTGGGTCTGGCGGATTAGGGTATACTTGCAACTCCCTGTATTGATCTTGTATCGTTCCGGGCCTTGCAGGCGCGTAGCTCAGTTGGTTAGAGCACCACCTTGACATGGTGGGGGTCGTTGGTTCGAATCCAATCGCGCCTACCAATATTGAAGAAGTGAACGGTAGTTTCCCGCGATTGGATGAGAACGTGTTCGACCAATTCGCCGGGAGCGAATTGGAACAGCGGAGCGCAGCGACGCTGGCCCGAAGGG
>Ga0210096_1000068_pt1 | contig 49824 bp, 47 predicted proteins | sample China_Galinas_PW_4_FD_184864 | JGI IMG/M metagenome (GOLD analysis project Ga0210096, IMG submission 184864) | Wetland microbial communities from San Francisco Bay, California, USA, that impact long-term carbon sequestration - China_Galinas_PWA_D2... | ecosystem: Environmental > Aquatic > Marine...
GCGCTTGCGCGCATCGGCTCGGGCATAGCGCCCGAACGCCAAGCACCGCGTCTTCTCCTCCGCCAGGCTGAGCCCGAACTTGCCCAGTCGCCCTCTCAAGGCCTCCATGAATCGATTCGCGTCCTGCCGATACTGGAAGCAGGCCACGAAGTCATCGGCAAAGCGAAAGTAATGTGCCTCGCCTCGACACCGCGGCCGCACCACCCGACTGAACCACTGGTCCAGCACGTAGTGCAGGTAGATATTGGACAACAGCGGCGAGAGGATCGAGCCTTGCGGCGTACCCTCCTCCGATGCCTTGACCAGCCCGTCTTCCATGATTCCCGCCTTGAGCATCCGCCCGATCAGGCGGATCACGCGCGGATCGCCCACTCGCTCGCCCACGAGTTCGAGAATCCAGTCGTGGTTGACTTTGTTCAAGGACACCACCACACACTACCCACCTCGATGGCTTTCCAAAATCGGTCATCGTCACCCGGCCCCACCACCCGTTCGAGAATCGACGTTTAGATCTGCTCGGTTGGTCAAAAAACGGCGGTCGTTTGCAGCTGCTGCTGATCCTGCCTGACCAGAGCCGTTCTCTCGTTTCGGCCGAGTGGACCGACCTGGAGCCGCCGGCCGGGGCCCAGACAGCCCGACCGAACGACGGCGCCGGCGCTGGCCACCACAGCTGCCTGGGTAGCCTTTCGCAGTTGCTGCAGACCCGCACCCTGGTCGACGCTTTGCTGGGCCGCCTCGATGCCTCGAGCGCCCAACATGAGCCACTCACACAGGAGAGCCCGCATGCAGCTGTACCTGAACTTGCCGCAGATTCCACTGCCACTGGAAAACGTATGCGAGCAGCTCAGCGAGACCGATCGGGCCGCAACGGTCCAGGCGCTGGCCCAGCTGCTCGCCAAGGCCGTGATGGCAGAAAGCAGCCGCGAGGAGAACGATGTGCGAGAGCCTGAGATCGCTTACAATACCCTTTGTGGGCCGGAAATGGACCGTTTAAGGCCAGGAAACACGTATTTATGGGCCAGGAACGAGAGTAAATCAAAAGGTTAGCTTTGTCCGACCCCGAGCTTGAGCCTTGCGCGTGACTCGGTCCGGCCGCCTTTTCGTTGCTTGAAACTCCCGGGTACCGACTGTTAATGCCCCCTTTCATTACAGATACCGCTACCATGCCAAAATACACGTTATCCAGACGTCGCCTTCTCAGCTTGCTGGCCGTATCAATATCATCCGCTGCACTGCCGTCGACAGTGCACGCTGATAACACCAGAAGTTCAAAAGGTGCTGATACGCAAGAAGATGCTACCGTCAGTCCCCGGATAGGCATCGCACTCGGCGCCGGCGGGGCCAACGGTCTTGCGCATATCCTGATGCTCGAGGTTCTCGACGACATGGGCATCGAGCCCTATCACATCACGGGCTCGAGCATCGGCGCAATTATTGGCGCTCTCTATGCGTCAGGCATGACCGCCAAACAGATTCGTGAACGGGTCGAGCAATTCATCATATCCCCCGATGAATCCCTGATAGAGCAGCTGTCCAACAAAGAGACCCTGCGCTGGCTAGACTTTATTGAACTCGAGATTGGCAACGGAGGTCTGCTCAGCAGCGAAGGTTTTATAGCTTACCTCTACGAAACTCTGAAATACGACACATTCGAAGCGCTGGAAATTCCGCTCACCGTCGTCGCTGCCGATCTGTGGCGCCGTGAACAGGTCGCATTAGAGGCCGGTGCGTTATTGCCGGCAGTAAGAGCAAGCATGGCACTGCCGGGCGTATTTCATCCCGTCGCACTCAACAACAGGGTGCTCGTCGATGGCGGCGCGGTTAATCCGGTCCCCTACGACCTTCTCGATGAAAGCTGCGATATTATTATCGGCATCGACGTCAGTGGAGAGCGTTCTACACCGGAAAGATCAATACCGGGCTACTTCGAAACCTTGTTTAGTTCGGTAAAAATTATGCAACAATCTATCATGACTGAAAAACTCCGGCACAATCCACCCGATATATATATCTCACCTCAGATTGTCGATATCCGGGCGCTTGAATTCTATCGGGCAGAACAGGTGTTCAAGCAAGCCGAACCTGCCAAGAAGGAATTACAACAAGTACTGACAAGAATGCTCTCATAAAATGAATAGAAGCTGGATACCCATCGCTTTGTTCTGGGTGCAACTGGATTCGATGGCGACCCAGCCTGCGAATCGCGTCCAGGCCGGGCAAGGCTTAGGCAGGTCTGGAACCCCCGCCCAGGCGATAGAGCCACAAGTATCCCAGCAAGCCCGCCACCAGCGAGGCAGACAGGATGCCCAGTTTGGCCTGCTGGATCATGTCCGGCTGCTGGGCGAAGGCCAGCTCCGCGATGAAGATGGACATGGTGAAGCCGATGCCGCCGAGCAGTGCCGCACCGCTGATATGCCCCATGTGAACACCACTGGGAAGCGCAACCATTCCGGACCGAACTGCCAGCCAGCTGATCCCCGCGATACCGATGAACTTGCCGACCAGCAGCCCCAGGCTCACCCCCAAGGTGAGCGGTTGTGTCAGGGCCTGGCCAAGGTTGGCGAAGTCGATATGCACCCCGGCGTTAAACAGCGCAAATATCGGCAACACGAGGAACGCCACTGGCATGTGCATGGTGTGCTCAAGCCGCTGCAGCGGGGTCTCGACCCCATGGATGCCGTTCTCCAGGGTCTGCACGACGCCACTGAGGCGCTGGTTCCTGAGGATGCTTTCCCCGGGGTTATGGCTCGCATCGAAACGGTCCAGCAGGTTACGCATGCGCTGGCTGAAGGCATCGGGCTCGAAACGGGGCAACGCCGGAATGGTAAACGCGGTGATCACCCCGGCCAGGGTCGCATGCACGCCAGACTTCAACAAGGTCAGCCACAACACGATTCCGACCAGGAAATACAGGAACGGCCGCCGTACACCAATCATGTTCATCAGTAACAGCAGGCCCGACAGCAAGGCCCCGGCAAGCAGGAACCCCCAGGCCAGGTCTTCCGTGTAGAACAAGGCGATGACCACCACTGCCCCAAGGTCGTCCACGATAGCCAGCGCTACCAGAAAGGTGATCAGCGACTTGGGCACCCGGTTCGCCAACAGAGCAATGACTCCCAGGGCAAAGGCGATATCGGTCGCCATCGGGATACCCCAGCCGCGCAACGCGTCGCCTGCCGGGCTGATCACAACGAAAAGCAAGGCAGGCACCAGCATGCCGCCGATCGCGGCGACGATAGGCAGGGCCGCCTGGCGTGCGTTGGCCAACTCGCCGACCATCAACTCGCGCTTCAACTCGAGCCCGACCACGAAGAAGAACAGGGACATCAGCCCGTCGTTTATCCAGTGATGCAGGGTTTTTTCCAGTTCCCAGCCACCGAGGGTGAAACCCAGGTGCACATGCAACAGTTGCTCGTAACGACTGGCGAGCAAGCTGTTGGCAAGGACCAGCGCCAGCAATGCGATGCCCATCAGGAGCAAGCCACTGGTGGTTTCCCTTCTTGCGAATTCCTCGAACGGAGTGAGGATCCGGTTGAACTGCTTTTCCCAAGGCGCGAGGATCAGGCGCTCCTGGTCCTCGGCGAACTTTTCGGAATTCTTGCTACCCATATCTCTTCTCGTCAGTACTTCGGGTCAACCCGGCAATCCTCACGGGCGGTAAGCAGCGTGGATTTTAAGTTAGCAGCGGTCAGCTCGTACATGGCGACAGGCTCTCCTCCCCCAGTTGCACAGCAATCGGACACCCATTGCGTTTGACCCGGGATGCAGCTGGGCTCGATGGCGCTTCTCGTTGGGGCTGGACAGGCCACCCGTACATTTCGCGAATAGTTGGTGATCAATATCTGTACATCCGACCTCCATATTTGTTTATGGACCGCTGGACCAACGGGGTCAGACTCGATCGGTCCGTTGTCAAGCAGCAGAAGTTTCGATCGAGTCTGACCCCGACGCGATGCCCGACGTGGCTGAAGCCCGGCGGAGGTCAAGGAAATGGTGCACTTCGCTGCCAAGCAGGGCCTTTTCAGGCACTCGGCGGCCTCGCTACGGGGGATTGAGGATGGTTTCGTGCAGCTCAGGTGTCGCAGAGCGATGTGAGGCGCTGTTTCGGGGCCGGTCGGCTCTGTTCCGCCTTCGGCGGCTGAAAACAAATTCCTATCCCTTGGCAGATAAATCGCTTTGTGTAGCTAGAGTCGCATTGAAGGAAGGGAGCCGGACCCTGTGAGTTGGCCGGGATACCATGGATCTCGCAGCGATGCTACTGCGGAAGCACTACGACCCAGATCTGACCATCCCAGGCGTGGGCCGCTTCTTCGTATTGGATAGACAGGGTGCTGCCTTCCGAGAGCTTAATCGTGACAGCGCTTCCGGTCGCTTTTTCGATAACGCCGTCGGGCGTTTCCAGGTTGTCTAGCGCGCGATTCATCAGTACCGCCATCTTGTTACGGTCCATTTCGCCCTGGTGATCGCTCTTGAAAACACGAAGTCCCGCGGCGGCTACGTCCGGCGTCAGGAGCTTGATCCGTACGTTCTCGGGCTCCTCGGCGACCGCAGTCACCTGAGAAAAGGAAAAGACCATGAGGATAAGGACCGAAAACCTGGTTTGTCTTGTTAATTGGCGGAAAATCGGCATTATCGACATCACGGAGCGCACCTCGGTTTCTTCTACTTGTAAACTCATAATTAGTTAATCGACATAGAAGTCAACCGTATCATAGAAAAAACTTCTGGGCAACCAGCTCCGGTAACCCTGAGCAGAAGTAACTGCCACTCACCAAGGATCCTTGCTCGGGCCGCCTGGGCACGGCTGATCAAGAAGGGTGAGTTGAGACCGTTGGTCCGGTGGACCAACGCAGCTCAGCGAACGCCCGGACACGATGTCCGGGCTGGGGGTTGCCCGTTACCATGAAGGCGCGCGAGGGAAGGCTACTGCGAGCCATCCGATAGATGCCTCGCCCCCACTGCGGCGGGGAGACGCGCTTCACGAGCCACATCCTTTTGGCTCGCCCTTCGGGCCAGCTGAAGTTATTCAAAATCACTCCAGGCTATTTTCTCTCTCGGTGGTCCATGAGCCCGTCGTCATCGAGCGCATCCTGCGCCACCTCGGAGTCTGGGACCCCCGCCGGTTAAAATCGGCTATAGAAAATATCAGGAAAGAGAAGAAGGGGGGACACTCGAAAACACAGCCAGGATCTGCTGAGCTCATCCAGCAAAGGGGCCAAGTCTTGCTCTTCGCATCCCACCCTTTCATCAGCCTACTCGCCTTGGTCCAAGCATAGCCCGGAAATTTCGAAAACCGAAACACAAGACCTTTACCCTTCTCCCCAGTAGACCCCGGGAGCGCGGTGTCACGGAGAGTGCAAATGCTGACCGTTGAAGACCAGATGTCAATTGGTGGGTGTCCCCTACCGTCCGGGTGTCTCCTAGCGTCCGCCTCTCCGCCGATCGGAGCGAGACAGAAGCTTTTACCTGCATTTTCATAAGCCCTATTTCCAATCGCATCCTAGTATGCTAGAACGCGTGCACGGACTCCGCCTCTCCGAGCCGAACGCATGAGCGCCAAACAACCCATATTGAGCAAACCGAATCGGCGTGTATTTGGGGAGCAGGTTCGGCTCATGTATACCCAAACCATAAGGCTCATGATCGGAGCCTTGCTCACGCAACTGATTTTCTGCGTTTTGATATGGGATGAGATCGACCATGTCTACGTGGTTTCCTGGTATGCATTGATAATCATCTTGTCAGGTTTAAGAGTAATGCTCTACTTGATGTTTGACAGAGACAAGAATTGGAATCTAGATCTCTCATTTTGGAGCTCGGCGTTTATATTTCTCGCCTTTTTGTTTAGCGTAACAATGGGGTCGCTAAGCGTAATTGTTCACCTCACTCACGTTAAACTACCGGTTGGGTATCGAAATTGAACAAAGGGAGAAATTAGACCGCCAGCTGCGCGAATTGTCTATCAGGGACGGCCTGACCGGCCTTTACAACCGCCGACATTTTGACACTGCCTATACTGAAGAATTGAAGCGCGCTGAGCGCGCCCGGACAGAGTTCTCGATAGTGTTGGTAGACATCGATTGCTTTAAGCAATTCAACGATACCTATGGACACCCGGCTGGCGACGACTGCCTGCGTAGAGTCAGTAAGGCTATTGCGCAATCCATGAACCGCCCCGGCGATTTGGTAGCCCGATACGGCGGTGAAGAGATAGCAGCGCTTCTTCCAAATACGAATGCAGAGCAAGCCTTTCATGTCGCAGAAAGGATACGAATCGGTGTTCAAGAGTTAGCCATTCCCCACCGCGGATCGACGGTATCCAACAGCGATACTGTGACCGTCAGTATCGGCGTCGCCACGCTGGGATCTGACGCTCGATCCAAAGAAATGGATCTGCTGAAGAAGGCCGACCAAGCCCTCTATCGCGCCAAGGCCAACGGCCGAAATCGGACTGTGGCTTGAGGATAGCAGGAAACGGACCATGCTATCCTTTTGATTAAAAAGTCAAACCTCGGTGAGTCCCCCGGCAGAGCCGGCGGCTTACCGCACTGAGTCAAAAGGCAAGACCTGACCATCTTCACCGCAACACCGCAAAACACAAGACCCCTTTTCCCATGTGATAGGCTCACTTCATCACCTTACCCCCAGGTGAAGGTCTTGTGATCAATGTTGTTTTTTTCCAGGAAGTCTCCCAGAGCCGAAAAACAATCGTTCCCATGAAATCGCTCCGCAATAGCCTTCAACAGCGTCTTTGGTTTGCCCACCTCAACGCCGAGCAAGCGGTACAAGGGAGGCAAGCTGTCCGTTGGTATGGTCATGACGTACTCATAGTCGCTGTCACCCCATACTTCTTCCACGGTCTTGCCAATATCGTAGCCGTCGATGATCAGCTCGTCTTCTTCAAAGCGCGCGACGACGTCAACCTTGATGTCTTCCCGTTCGAAATGCAAGAGCGTTATGGATTTTCCCATCGTGGGCCCTTCTCTTTCAGAATAGTCATCGGCAAGGATCTGGGTGTCCCGATCGCTATTTCGGTCGAAAAGCGGTTGTCTTCATTGCGACACCTCTGGGAACCAATAGCCCCCGCCGCTCGAAAGGTGGGCCGTCACGGCAAGCGCGGTCGACACCGGGAAGGGTATCGTCCCGAGCCAGGACAGGAACGGCGGGTTTTAGAAACCCACTCAGGCATCCCGGGGCGCCACCTCCGGTACGGAGATGAGAGGATTCCCGCGATGCCCAGCAAAACGCCGGCGAGGCCAAGGAAGCCAACGCAGAGAACCCCCGTGCTGAGCAGTGCCGAAAAAAGGAGTCAGCGCCCGTTAATGGATATTCGAACAGGGCTCTGACCCCGTTTTCCGGCAAGAACACAAATGTCCTGCCCGTGCCCAACGTCAATCGCCGATCCGTTCCAGAAGCATCTGATCGGCGTCCATCACTCGCGGCAACCGGAACACGCCACCCTCTGAATTGGCGATGAATAAGCGCGACTCGGACGGGCGGCGCCCGTGCCCGTCCGCCCAAATGGCAACGAAATCGGGATGGGCGTTCACCACCCGCCGCACGTAGGAGTGGTTGTTCGGACTGCCGTGCGTCATTTGGCGCACCCGTGTCCACGATGCCCCTCGATCCGTGCTCTTCCAGATTACTATTTCACCGCCAGGATTGTAGGGCTGCGGACCGGGCTCGGTTGGACCAATCACGCGCCAGTCGTTGTCGCCGTTCCGCCACAGCTCTCCAAAGTCATAATTGCTATCAGACACGGTGACCATAGCGTGGAGCCATTCGTTACCCGTCCACCGTGAGACCGTCCAAGTACGAGGGCTGTTCTTCGGCCCGGATTGGTAGCCTTTGCTGGTGATGTAAAGCATCATAGGCCTGTCTTGCGAGTCAAAACGCAAATCCTTCAGATAGACATTCAAGCCCACAGACTCGTATTCGCGCACAAGCGCCTTGTTATGCACTCTCGTCAAGGGAAGCTCAAGCAGCTGTCCATCCACGGTCTCCCAGGTATTGCCTCTGTCACGCGTTTCGACGTAATACAAATTCGTGCGCCAATTCAACCCTTTGCCTGTCGAATGATAGTTGAACATCGATCCAGCTTTCGATTTCCCCAGCCCGGTCACCTGGTAGTGTCCTTCGCCGAAAGCCGCGATCCGCTTCCACTCACCCCACTGCCATCCGTCGCGACTGTCCATGTAGCAGATCGTTCGTGCCACGGGATAGTCGTATCGGGTGAAGAAGGCCTGGAATCCGCGATCTGCCGAGCTCCAGACTTGCGGGTACGAGAAATTGGTGGTCTCAACCCGTTTTCCGTCCTCTTCATGAGTGGCACGGATCAGCTGGAACTACGAAATCTCATAGGGTTTCATGCTGCGATGGATATACGAAGGACGCGACCGGCCATGCGATGGCGAGAAGACCCAGACATACCCCTCGTCGTCGACGGAAATCACCGGGTTGTCATGCGCGTCGTTCGTCTTCTTGTCGAGCAGTATCGTGGGGCGGGGGACCGTTCTCGTGGTGTGGTCATAGTAGCTCACCATGTGAACCAGCGCCTGGTCGTTGTGCTTCGCTGCGCCGCCATACACGAAAAACGTCTTGTTCACCTCCGGACTGTAGATGGCGAACGGGCGATGTTTGCCGCAATAGGTTCCCAGGCCGCCGCTGTACTTGTACACATATTCGTCGTTCCACGGTTGATTCATATACCAGATCCCACGGTAGCCGTCATCCTGTTGATTTATCGTAATGGGGTCTTGCGATTTCCCCACGGCCCCCAGCAACAGGACGATCCCCGCCAATACCGCCACCCAAGACAGCCCAAGAAAGATGTTTGTCCTGAACATCGTCATGGTACGTTCCGCCTACGCTTATGGGTTGTATCTTAGTCCATGGAGGATAGTTGGCGTCAGATGAAGATTACGGGATCGACGGAGTCAAACTCGACTGAAAGACCTGGCAAGAACAAAGACCGAGATCAATCGAGCTTGCACCTTTGCCCGCGCCTTCTGCGTCGGAGTGCAGATTCCTTCACGATGCAAAAAACATGTTGTCACCTTGGAAGGGCTGCCCCCACAGCTTCTAATGGCACAAACACGGAAGAGTTGCTTGAATCCGCTCACGGCAGAACACTGGGGTCGAGTTTCAAAGCCCAAACGACGGGTGGCCGACGGTGGTCTCCTGTTACCAACAGAAAGACCTCATGATAGATGTCATAGACCATCATGTAGTTCATCTTTCCGACGTTAATCTGTAAGTCAGAAAGTCGAGTAAGCTCATTGGTTGCCACATCGTAGGTGCAAGTGACGCCCTTGGGAACGAAGAAAAAAATCTTGTTCTTAGCGTCATAGGCGACCGGATAGTGCTGCCAGCTTGGACAATCATTTCCAATAGGGGATCGCTTTTCCCACTTGCCCATCTGCCCGGCATATTGACCGGGCGTGAAGACCCAGACATCTCGAGAACCTTTGAAATCGCCGAACACCACGAGCTTTCGATTTGTGGAATCGAATGCCATATTGAAGTGGATTTCGTGACGACTGCGCCCGACTTTACGCCACTCTTTGCGGTCAGGCCATAATTCCCAAACCCCACCCTTCCGGGCTCCAGAGTATGCGACAACCACATCTCGGAAGCTGTCATATGCAGAAGCTCCGGCAAAGACGTTGACGGGCTTATTTCCATTGTTCCAGAAGATTCGCCATTCGCGCTTACTCAAATCGTAGATCCAATTTGGATAAGTGGTCACACCCTCGACATGAATTCGTATGTGCCTAGGAACAGCCGTCACCACCAAGGCATCCATCCTTGGGTCGTAGACAAGCGAATCAAAGGTGTGCATCGCCCACGGAAGCAAGCGATCTTCCCCAGAAACGGCGTTGCCCTGGGCGTCGGCCCGGTAGCTCTCCTTTGGCGCAGGTGGGTAATGCGTCTCCCATCGCTCATTGACGGGGTCGAACTCGTGCACCGAGTTGTCCCAGTTGCGCCTATGAGTGTCCGAGCCAAACACCAACAAGGTGCCGCGGTGCATGTCGTAGGCGATCCCGGCATGGGCTTGTCGCCGCCAATCCAGACTGCTCGGTTCATGAAGTTTTATCCACCGATTGGGCGCAAGATTAAGAAGCCTCGGATTGAGCCGACGATTCGGATCGATCTGTGATTCAAAGCCTCGGGCTGTTGAAGCGGCCAGATTTGAAGAACTACTGGAGCCTGAGGTATCAGTCTCCCCGGCCTTACTTACACTCGACTCCGGTACCGGCCACTGAACATCCCGACCCACCTCGTCCGCTTCTATAGGCTCCAAGGTCACCGTTCGATCTTTTCGCCTCTTGACCTGTCCTGGCTTCCACTGAGGCGCGTCGGGTAAGCCGGACGCGCCCTCTTCCTGGACGGCCTGGACATCTTTCGAGGTCTCCTCTTTGTCACCGGCAACGCCGGTCGCCGACATCCCTGATAAGACGAGAAGGCTCACGAGGGTCGTTCGAACCATTAGGTCGGTTCTGTATTGCCGCAATCGAAACATAGATTTCAATTCAGACCCCTTCGGCTTCTGAATAGCATGACGCGCTACATGCTACCAACTAGGCCTAGTAGGGATAGAAATTCGCTGCCAGCCGCCAAAGGCGAAGAGGAGGCCAGCGACCTCGAAACGGCGCCAAGGTGCGGGGTGCTCCAACCTTCGCAGTACGAAACCATCCCCGTTTCCCCTCAGTCAGCCGGCGGCCCGTCGTGGGGAGCTCGGACGGCTCTGTGGGCGGTTTGTGGTGCTTCCCGCCATCACCACCCCCGGTCGAGCCTCGTGTCAAGGTGGTCACGGGGTCCTCAGATCAAACAATTATCAGTTGTCGTTTGAGGGCACCTGTCTGAGTTTTGCATTCCCACGGGGACCGTCGAAACGAGGTCGCAAAGAATTGGACATCCACTTTCTGGGATCCCCCGCTTGTGCCCCTATCTGGGGTTGAGAGCCACTCCGACGCGGAGAAATGGCGGCCAAAACGGGCCAATCGCCAGGAATGAGAGGGTTGGACCGGAAGCCGGCCAAGGGCTTGCCCCCGATGCTCTATCGGGTGCGGTTACGGGGTTCTAGGGAGAGAGCTGAGGGTGCTCAGCTGGGGAAACAGCCGCCGGCAAGCGCGGATGCCGCGCGCCCAGCGCTGACCACCACGCTCGCAAACCCGCTCGACATGCTCGGTTTGACCGATCCAGCTGCGGAAGGTGGTCTCGAATTCCTTGGCCAGCTCCAACCATGCCGGTCGGGTGATGCCGATGCGCTCCAAGATCGGTGGCAGATCCTCGGCGATCGCCCCGCGCTTGTCGTCGCGCACCACCCGTCCGGTCCAGTTGACCAACTCCAGGTGGTCGGCGAGGTGGAAGGCCAGCCCTCGGGATGGAGGTGTAGAGTGCGTCTTCCAGAGAGGTGCCGCCGTAGATCACCGCAACCAGTTTTCCACCACCAATGCCTCTACCCGGCTAAACTCCAGGATGTTGTCGGTCACCAACACACTGCCCAATGCCCTGGCCTGGGCAGCGATCCACAGAGCGTTGGCTCCGATCAGCGTCCCTTTGCTCTCCATGTCCGCCCGGATTCGCCCATAGTGAAGGCTGGTATCGCCGTCCACAAAGGCGAGCGGGATGTCTTCCACCAGACGCGACAACCGTGACCGGTTCTGTTCGGGAAAGGCACTCTTTTCCACCCCGACCTCGAGCTCTCCCAGCACGATGGGCGATAAGATCAAGGACGAAACCGGCGTCTACTCCAAACGCGCTACCAACTCCGGCGCTCCTTTGAGGGTCGAGATGACAATGTTCGTATCGAGCAGATAGCGCATGCTCATTCCCACGCGTCCACCGGTTCGGATGGGCTGTCCGGCGGGGTCTCAAGATCCAAGTCCGTCGCACCCCAGAAAGGCCGGAAGACGTCCACCGCCATGCGAGGAGCTTCGGGGACAAGCCGCCCAACCCGAATTTATCCATCCCGCCGACCCCTCAAATTCCCTGCACATCGGTCCATCGATTGTCGAGATCACGCTCACGAGTAAGCCCAACTCACGACACCCGGTAATAGGGCGGCCGCGACCACCGTATGCGTTCCAACGGAAGACCGTGGGAACGAGACGATCCGGACGTGCGCGCCGCAGCCGAGCAAGGCAACGTGGCCGCGGCGATGATCCTAGAAACCGCAGTTAACAACTGGACAGACATCAACTCAGAGAACTGCTCGACGAGAGCGTGGTGCTGGCCTGTCTCGCTTATGTCGATCTCAATGCCGTGCGGGCTGCGATCTCCGAGACGCCCGAGGACTCCGACTACACATCCATCCAGCGACAGATTCGCACCTTGCAGGGAGCCTACAAGCCGAGTGGCGACAGCTCCGCTGCCGCGAGGGCACTCCCATACCCACGCAGCCACCCGAGCTGTACTCCTTCGTAAGCGGTATCCGCGAAGGCGGGCTCGAGGGGCTGCCCCTTCTGCCTCGCCGACTACCTGGAGTTGGTCAACTGGGCCGGCCGGGCGGTGCGCGACGACAAACGCCGGGCCATCGCCGAGGATCTGGCGCCGATCTTGAAGCGGATCGGCATCACCCGAGCGGCATGGCTCCAGCTAGCCAAGGACTTCGAGACCCGCTCCAGCAGCCGGATCGGTCAAGCCGAGCACGTCGAGCGGGTTTGCCAGCGAGGTGGTCAGCGCTGGGCGCGCGGCATCCGCGCCTGCCGGCGGCTGTTTCCCAGCTGAGCGCCCTCAGCTCTCTCTGAAACCCCGTAACCGCACCCGATAGAGCGTCGGGGGCAAGCCCGTCGCCGGTTTCCGGTCCAACCCTCTCAATCTCCCCGATTGGCCCGCTTTGGCCGCCATTTCTCCGTGTCGAAGTCGCTCTTAGTCCGCCGATAGGGGCCAAGCGGGCACGCGCGGCTTCCGGCTTTCGAGGTCTCCAAAAAGTGGATGACCAATTCGTAAGTTCTTGTTCCACCATTTTTTCCGTTCTTTCACACCCGGGCCGGGATCAGTGACTGGAGCGGGCGTGGCTGAGGAAGAAGCGCAGCATCTCGGCACTGGCGTCCGGTCCCTGGGGATCGGTGTAGGAAGCGTTCGGATTGCCTCCCGCCCAGGCGTGACCGGCACCATGAATCTGCCACTGCTCCAGGATCGCTCGGCCGTCGGCATCGGTGTAGCGGGTGCGGGTATGGCTGTGTCCCCCGGGAGTGCTGCCCCTCTCCACCTCGGTCTGCCAATCGATACCGGTTTCGGTCATGGCCGTCCGCCACTGCTCGACGATCCGGTCGCCGTTGTCCGAGTGCACCGTGCCGTCCCGGTCGCCGTGAAAGACGATGGTCGGGACCGGCGTGCGGGCCTGCCCGCTCGCCCAGCCGGGCCCGACCGCCACGCCCCCCTGACCCATGGCCGCAAAGCCCGAGGGCATATCATGGGCCGAGCCGTGAGGCAGCCCGGAATGAACGCCGACGGCGGCGTAGAGGTCCGGGTAGGTAGCCCCCATGATCACCGCCATCGCTCCTCCGGCGGACAGGCCGGCCACATAGACCCGCTCCGGGTCCACGGCATAGTCCTCCATCACCTGCCGGGTGATACCGGCGATCAGCGACGGCTCGCCTTGGTCGCGGCACTGATCGGCGGCGTTGAACCAGTTCCAGCAGCGGGATAGGTTGGCGGCGCTGGCCTGGGCGGGGTAGACCACCAGGCAGCCGTGACGCTCCGCCAGCTCGTTCATGCGGGTGCCGGCGGCGAAGTCATCGGGGTTCTGGGTGCCGCCGTGGAGCATGACCAGCAGCGGCAGCGCCTCGCCCCGGTAGCCGCTGGGCACATATAATTTGTAGTCGCGACTGCCGGTCCGGTTGGTGTAGCAAGCCTTGATGAACCGGGCGCCTTCCGGCACGGGCGTGGGGGTCGATGGACCCGGAGTCATCAAGCGGTCCAGGTGCAGCCTCAGACTTCCCAGCCCCTGTTGGCCTAATCCTTTGGAGTCCTGCGACCTTTCGATATCGTCGATCAGCGCCCCCGGCGACGGGGGCCGGGTCACGGTCCTTTTCGGAGTACGCCCTGAAGGGTTCCCGACATGGTCGCTTTCCACCCGCTCGGCCACTCCGTCCAGGGTCAGCGGGGAGCGCCCGCTGCTCGCGTGGGTGCCGTCGGCGGCAGTCTCGGCGGGACCGACCGGGGCCGGTTGTCCGGTCTCCCCCCGCAGCGCCCGCTGTATGACGGCGGTGGCATCCAGTAACCGACCCGCCTGGGTCACGCGAGTGGCTTCGAGCATTTCGGCCTGTAATCTTGAATTCATGAGGTTCTTTCCACGAGGAATGGGGGGAGTCAACGAATCCGGTCGGCCAAAGCGGCCTTGACCGCCGAGCTGGCATGCAGGGCGCCCATCACGACGATGGAGTCGATGGCGGCTAGGGCCAACGCCGGGGTCACCTCATCGGCGATGCTGGCCAGGCCCAGGACCTGGATACGCAGTTTCTCGCCGGCCGCCCGGGCCGCCTCCAAATCCTCCCGACTGTAATGGCGCAGGCCCAGCTCAAGGGTGCGGCGGACCACCGACTTGTTGACCACACCGGCATGGGTGCTCAGCTGGTTGCGGATCGCCGTGCGAATGAAGTCGGTGCGGTTGGAATAGAAGCCCTCCTGCACCAGCAGATCGATCTGTCCCAGATCGACGAAGCCCAGGTTGATGGTGACCTTCTCGGTTTCACCGCCCTTGGAACGAATCGGGTGTATGCCCATGACCATCCACTCAGAAGTTAATGAGTCACCTGTGAACATCTGTATGGATGATAGAATACCTCATGATCGGATTCTGTCAAGCCAGCAGGCATCACTGGATCCATCAGGGCCCCGGCGAGATCCCCTCCCCCCAGTAGAGGCCCAGAGGACCACCGGTCGGGAAGTAGCGGGAGAACCCGGGCGGGCAAGGGTTGCTGCCTGCGAGCTCTCAGGAGTGCCACACAGCCATCGATTCACGCCCGAACCTGATTCACACACTGCGTCTGAGGCTGCTGCTTTTGTTGGCGGTATCCTGACGTAGCGGCAGAAATGTCACGATCCGATCGGCTCCAGATGGTCTTGCATCTCCTCAACGAAGTGATCGCTGCCTAGATAGACTTGGTTCTTCAGCTTCTCCCATGGTAACGGCTGCGCTTTGCCTTGCGAGACGACCGTGAACGCGATTGAAACGCTGTGTATACACGTCGTTGAGCTGACGCATCCCCGAAATAGATTGCCATCCGGCGTCTCCAACAGAGCGTGGCTGTGATTGGTCATCAGGCAATAGGCGTGGACCACCCAGTTGTACCGCCCGCACACCTCACCAAGAATATCCAGCCACTCTTCCCGATCGGTATCGGCGACATGGATGTCGTCTCGTCCATCTCCACGCGAGGTGACGTGATAGAGCGCCCCAGGGAATTCAAGTCTCAGTGCTCACCATGGATCAAGCATCGCCCAGAAATCGTTAAGGGCAAAACACGAGACCCTATGACCGGGAGTCGGTCGCTACATCCTGCCTAGTACCGCGCAGCGGCGCTCAGCACGATCCCGATGGGCCAAGAGGCGACGGGACCTTCTAAACTGGAGGGGGACCTTTTAGACTGGATGGCACCCTTCGAAACGAAAGGCTTTGCAAGTGAAGCGACTCAATTCGGCTCAATTTCTCACGGCAGCGGCGATCCTCTGCGCCGGGACCGCCTCTGGCCAGGCGATCGTTCTTATTGCGACTGGCGCGGCCGCGGGCTTCAATCCGACCCTCGGCGTCGGACCAAACGAGAAAGCCGAGGTCGCGATCTATAACAACTGCAGGTGGCCCGTGGAAGCTGAAGTCCGCGTGACGCCCTACGCCCCCGATGGCGCCGCCCATCCGGCCTACAACCCGGAGACCATCACCCGCACCTTGCCCGCCAACGGGTTCAGCTTCGTCCCGCTGGATCTCCTGCCTACCGTCGACAACATCGCCTATGCCGACGTCGCGGTCGGCCCGGCTTTCACTCAAGGTTCCGCAAACTCCTGCTTCGCGCCCGGGCTGACACTGATCCAGGCCGCCATCGCGATCCGCCCAAGTGCCGGCGGAGCACCCCGCGAAGTGATTCCCGTCAAGTGGAGCGGACCGTCGTTCAAATCCGGCAACGTCTCTCCAAACGCCGACGGAGTCGTGGGCCCGCAAACGATCGGCTCCTTCGTGATGCCGGTCAGCAGAGGCGACAAGGTCCAGATCCCCATCGAAAACACCTGTGCAAGCGTGAGGGGCGGCACCTTCGTGCTCACCTATAGCGGCGGCGGCGGCAACGACGTCGTCCTCGCCGAAGTCGACCTCGAACCCGGCGAACGCAAAGTCGTCTCCGTCACGCCGCTGGAACCCGACGGGACCAATAATGCCGACGACATATGGCTATGGGTCTCTGCCGACCCACCCGGGCCGTTTGCCTGCCCCGACGCGATCAAGACCGCGTTTCTTTACAAGACCGGCCCGTCCCGATTCTAGGCGCCCCAGCAAACCCTGCATGAAAGAGCGGCGTGTGCTTCGCGCCACTCCCCACATCATTTCCCCTATGTCCTCCTGGCTCTTGTCTCCGAAAGGCGCAGAAACGCCACGGCCGAGGCCCAAGCGACGCAGCGATCCAATCGCGTCGCCAGCGAGCGCCCGATCCTTCGGGTCGAGCTTGAACGCTTCTTCGAGGACCTTTTCAACCGGCCAGCTCACGATAGGAGTGTACCTCAGAGGCCCTAGGCAGCACTCAGCGTAGAATGCTTGTCGAGCAGCTCCGCCATGATTCAGCCGAGCGATCCGGTTTCGAGAGCTTTGGTCAATTGCGGCAGTGACCAGACTCGATGGCAGTTCGAGCCGATCCAAACCCAGAACCGCTGACGGGGGTGCCGGTGTCTTCACCTACGTCTAGGGTGACGCGGTCTTCGTCCCTCCCGGAAACATCTTGGGACCCTACCCCGTCTCGACGCAGAACGAGTCGTCGGGGACATCACGGACCGGGACTCCCTGGCCGCGACCATGCCCGACCTCGTCGATGTCGTCTTCAGGGGGATAGGAATTTGCTTTCAGCCGCCGAAGGCAGAGCGGAGGCGAGCACCCCGGAAATGCCTTCTTGTGCCCGTGTGTCACGACCTGTGCTGCACGAAACCATCCTCAATGGCGCGTTGTGAGGCCGTCGCGCGCCGGATATGCGCCGCCGGACGGCTGTGTGCTCAACCTGCTTGACTTTGGCGCGGTCTTAGCCTGGTCGGGCCTCGCGTCAAGGCTTGCGGTCAAGCGATGGCGGGCAGCGGCTCGTAGGTCAGCGGGATCTGGGCGTTGACGGGCTAGTCATCGTCTTAGGGCCGGGCCTGGCTGGGTGGGCGCGGATCCCAGAGCCCCAGGTGGCGCAGGATGTGTCGGTGAGCAATGGTACAGGGAGGTACCGTTTACGGACCTAAGGACGGAAACGTGACCAGGTCGCCGAAGATCTGCACGAACAGGATGAAGCGCGGCTGGCCATCGGGATCGGCCGCGCGGTAGGCTTCGGTGAGCATGCGACCGATGATGCGGCACAGCTCGCCGAGACGGTGACGCTGGTGGAATGTCCCGCGCAGGACCTCGGGGACGGTGACGACGTACTGGCGGTGCGGCACCGGGGCCAGGACCGCCTCCTCGACCCACTCACCGTAGATCAGCATTCTCTTCTGATCGCAGGATGGGCAGCAGGTACTGGTGGCCGCAGGCGTCGCAGTGGACGCGGGCGAAGCCCTTGTGGAGGTCGCCGCAGTCGAGAAAGCGATCCGGGGTCTCGTCCTCGATGCGGCGATGGATGTGTCCGGCCTCGCGCAGCTCGTCGGCGTGCTCGCAGACACAGCGGTACAGGGGACTGGCCCGAGGGTTGGCGGGGGTGATGATAGACCTGCTCCCGGGTCGTGGCGTCCGTGCGTTCCATAGTTTCCTCGCTCGGGCTGAGAAAAGAATCGAACAAACAAGAAACATCGGCAGGTTGCTGTCCGTTTCCGGGAGACTGTCGGGGTGGGAGGAATCGACGGGGGGAGGAGGCTTAAGGTCAGAGGCGTTCCCCCTCCCGGCCTCCCCCGCGGCCGGGGGAGGAGTGACAGGCGCGGGGGATCGGCTCCCTCAATGACTCGCCTCTCTTCCATGGCGTCGATCCGATGGCGCAGTCGCACCCGGTTCTTAGCCCGCAAACTGCACCTCCGACGTCCTGACAACCTCCTCGCGGAAATAGCGTGAGAGATCCTGCGGGGTGCGCAGATCGACTTTCCGACCGCCCAGAAGCCCGGAAAGCTCCTGCTCCATCTCGACCATGTCGAATAACGTCGGGGCGTTGCGTGGGTCGAACTCGACTGGTAGGTCGATGTCGCTGTCAGGCCGATCTGTGCCCTTCAAGGTCGAGCCGAAGAGGGACAACCGCTGGATATCATGACGCACGCAGAAGTCTGCGAGGACGGCATCGTCGAGGCCGAGTCGGTGGCTCATGCTCTCGACCTCTTGCCTTCGGGTGCCGAATACCCGGCGTCGTTTTGCACGCTCATCTCAGGAACTCTACTGGCGGGAAAGCCCCAAGAGTTTCGGCGCTTTGCTCGTTTGCGATCAAACGTGACGAAGCTGGCCGCGCCGTTGCTACGGAACAGCTGCCAAGCATCGGCGAGGTCCATGCCTGTATTGAAGAGGTTCAGGGCCACGGTGACGGCGTGGCGATCCTCGACGTCGATGTGCTCGATGCCGAGAAGCGCGGACAGCACCCGCGCGATATCCGCCCGCGCCAGCCGGCCCGGAAAAGCCGCGCATCACCCACTCGTGCTCCAAGATCACCGTGAGCATGACTATGGATCGCTCGGAAATGGCGGCGACCGCCGCAGGGCGCTGTCGAGCCGCCTGTACATCGTCCGGATCGTCGATGATGAAGCGTACCAGGGCGTTGGTGTCGAGGGAGTTCATGGGGCGGAGTTACGCGCACGCGCCAGCAGCGAGGCAGGATCGAAGTCCTCGAGCCGGCGTGGCACCCCGCGCGAGGGTGCCTTGATCATACCGGCAAGGGTCGCGATATCCGCCTGGGGAGGTGTGTTCAGGATCGATTCAGCTGCGTGTGTAAGACTATCGATTCTATATTCATGGTTGTGAGGAGAGCTGTTATGGATACCCGAGGATTCTTGGACCGACTGCTCGGCGAGGGCAAATCCCTGCTCGGCCAGGCCGGCCTGACCAACCCCGAGGGGAAGATTTCCGACTACGGCAAGGGTGCCCTGAGCGGGGGAGCCCTCGGGATACTGCTCGGCAGCAAGGGGGGCCGCAAGCTTGCCACCTACGGCGGGCTCGCGGCGCTCGGGATGGTTGCTTGGCGTGCTTACAACCAAGGGCGCGCCGGCCAGAAGGACGAGGCTCCGCCGCCTTCTTTCGACCACTCGCGGGCCGCCGACCGCGTCGTGCTGCGGGCGATGCTGGCCGCGGCAAGGGTGGACGGTCATATCGATGACGGCGAGCGTGTAAGGATCGACCAGGAGATCGAGCGCCTCGGCGGTGAAGCCGGCTTGAGGGCCTGGGTCGAGGCCGAGCTGCAGTTGGCGCTCGACCCCCAGGGCATCGCCGACGAGGTGGCCGGCGACGCCCTGCTCGCCAGCGAGGTCTACCTGGCCAGCGCCCTGGTGATCGGCGAAGCGAGCTTTCTGGAGCGCGCCTATCTGGATCGGCTGGCGGATTGCCTGGCCCTGGATGCGGACCTCAAGCAGCGCATGGAGGAGCAAGCTCAGGCGGTCTGAAGGCGTTTGAATCGCCAAGGCTTGCAGGCCGAAGTTGTCGGTTTGCAGTCGGATAGGCAGCAAATCAGAATAACTGCATTTCCTGAAATTCGGAGGCGCCCCGCTATGAAACCCATCGCAATCGGCCTGATCGCAGGCTTGCTCCCGTGCGTTGCCGTCTACGCCGAGCCGGCGCCGCAAGCGCTGGTCGACGAGGCCGAGACAATCAGCCAGGGATTCATGGAGTCCCTCAAGGGCGAGTTGGAGCGAGCGATTAAGGCCGGCGGTCCCGCTGCCGCCATCGAGATCTGCCATACGGTCGCACCGGCCATCGCGGCCGAGCAGGCGAAGGAGCACGGATGGGACAAGGCAGCGCGTACTTCGCTGCAGCTGCGCGACCCCGCCAACGCCCCGGATGCTTGGGAGAAGGGTGTGCTGGAGCAGTTCGAGGCCCGCAAGGCGGCTGGCGAGCCAGCCGGCGGCCTGAGCTATTCCGAGGTGGTCGAGACGGAGGGCGCCAAGGAGTTTCGGTTCATGAAGGCCATCCCCACCGGTAAGGTCTGCCTCGCCTGTCACGGTACAGAGATCGCGGACCCGGTCGCGGCCAAGCTTGACGAACTCTATCCCGAGGACCAAGCGCGCGGCTACCAGGAGGGCGATATCCGAGGCGCCTTCACTCTGGTCAAGACGCTCTGATCGCATGGCGGCCGGGCGTGCGTCCGGCCGTTCCGCTCAGCGGACGAATCTATGTTAGACAGGCGCTACCATCAGCAGGGCGTCGCCCCGAGCATGGATCAGCGGGTGCGGAATGATGGGGGATCGTTTGACCACCTCGAAGCCTCGCGAGCGGTACAGTCGTACCGCACCTGCGTTCTCCTCGAAGACCACCAGGCTCATCTGTGTGAAGCCGCGCTCGTGAGCCTGCCGGTGGGCGATTTCCAAGAGACGGCTGCCGAGCCCTCGTCCCCGGTAAGGGGAGTACAAGGCCAGGGCGCAGATGTACCAGGTGTCTGGGGCCTCCAGATAGCGGTAGGGCGCGAAGACGTCGCTGCCGTCGTAGGGAGGCGGTGGGGCGGGCTCTCCCTGGCATGGCCCTTCCGGAAAAGTCAGCAACATGCCGACGACCGCTTCGCCCTGCTCTGCCACCACACAGTTCCGATAGCTGTAGCGCTCCCCCTCCTGCGCGTAGAGTCGCTCACCCAGGTCCAACGGCTCGACGCCCGGCTCGCGCTCAGCGGCGGCCTGCCACTGTATGGCAGCCACGCCCTCGGAGGCGATGGCGACCAGCTCTGCGATAGCCCGCGCATCGGCGGGCGTGGCGAGGCGAAACGGCGGATCGAGGTTCATGGTCTGTTCAACGCACCGGGGGAGACACCAGACCCACTCAGTTTTCGGCGGTGCAGGCGACCATGAGTTATCTGCCTCGGCAAAGTCGCGCGCGACTCTGGAGGTGAAGCGGGTAGAGCCACACCTGCTTGGGGGCGGCGCCATGGCGTCGGTGGGCGCGGTCATCGCGCCCACGGCCGCTCGTTTCGCCGACCCCGATCCAGTTGGCTGCCCGGTAACAGGTCCCGGAAAAACGCGTTGCATCCACCATGGTCTCCAGCAGCCACGGGCGGATATGGTACTGCTCGGGCCAGTCGAGCACGATCTGTTTAGCCGACTTCGCCAGCACATGGCTGGCCAGGTTAGGCACCTGAATCCAGGGAAGGATAAGAAATCGGCTGTTGCATAGAACATGTTGCAGGTTGAGCTTGCGTCGCGCGTCATCCCAGCCGATCCAGTCGTCCCGAGACCGCAGACGCCAGGCAGGGCTGGAGAATTGCAGGCATCCCAAGATCGTTTCTTCCGCCTGGATGAGGTAGCGCAGATGCGCGCCGAAAGCAATCTTGTGCCCGAGGTAGTGGTGCTGCTCGATCAGGCTTCGCCAACGGTTGCGTTGCTCAGGCGTGACCACCCGTTGGAGCGAGATCGGCGGCAATTGCCGGAGGCTGGTCTCTACCGGAGAGTGATCCCCCGATTCGCTCAACGCAATGGCCACCGCCGTACTCTTGGCCCGCCTCTTCCTTGCCGCGGGCAGCTTAATCTGTTGGAGCTGCTCCAGCTTTTCTAGGTAGCGCAGACCCTCCACGGTCTTTGGCTTGCCGTTGTTGCGCACCCAGCCCAACAGCTCGCATGCCGTTGCGGCTAACTCGGTACGGCTGAGCTTCTGATATCGCTTGGTTATGCTTTGGATGAGCTCAAGTTGCTCACCCGTGACGGTCTCGCCACAAAATCGCGGAGCGCTTGCCGTGACCTCGTATGGCATGGGATCCTCGCTTGACGGTGGTCCGTTGCCATTTTAGACGATTTCTGTCGACCAACATACCCGCTTGCTTGCCTTTTCGCCCGTCTTCGGCGTTGCGGCAGCAGCTATATACTTGTGCGATGCGCCCCGCAGCGGCCTCACCTGCCGGAAGGGGAATCCGATAGATCGGTTCTCGCATGATGTCTGTTGCTTGCGAGCGACTGGAAGTGGTCAACTGCCCAACGATGTGCGCTTCGTTGTCGAGCGATCATTCGAGGGAAAACACCGATGCTATCAGCGTTTCTGTAGGCTTCTCCTTGCGGCCTGCTGCAATCGATCCCAATAGTCGAACAGCTGGTCCGGCACCTGCTCGCTGGAATCGGCGGCGGTGATCGCGCAAACGCCTGCGGGGCCTCGGAAAGTCAGATCCATTGTCACAAAATCCGCGCTGCCGGGCGGCGCGGGATAGTCTTTGGCCAGCCTTTCGAGCGAACGGAACTCCTCGGCGCTGAGAACCGTTGCGGCGTCGTCTTGCTCGAGTCTTGTGATATCGCCATTGGGATGACGTATCCTGCCGTCCGAGTAGAATAGCCATTCCCGCTCGACGGGCAGCAGTCCACCAGAGGTTCGCTGGCGGACAACAACACCTTCCGGCAAGGTGATCATTTCTTGGGTCAATTGCTCCTCCTCAATGGGGATGCAAGGTCCCTGCGGGACGGACTCCGGGGTGCCGGTGCAGCTGCTTACCGCCAGAAGCAGTAAGCAGCCTGCCGTCAAAGTAACGGGACGCATCCACTGCATACCTTTAATACACGCCGACCAGCTTCCAGGCCCTGCGCGTGAGCAGCATCTCGACGCTTCCCGCTCCAAATCTCTGAGAAGCCCCGCTCACGGTTTCGTCGGCCCAGTCAGTGAATTGGGCGTGCGGGTTGTTGATGCTTTGAATTGCGTCGTACCAAATGTGCCCAGCCTTCTCCCAGGCTTTTCCGCCAAGCATCATGGCAAGCAGGTAGAAGGCGTGGTTCGGGATGCCCGAATTTCTGTGAACGCCGCCGTTGTCCGAAGAAGAGCTGACGTAACTGTCCATGTGAAACGGCTGGGGGTCCTTACCGAGCAAGGGATCATCGTAAGCGGTGCCGGGCGCCTTCATGGACCGGAGCGCATCGCCTTGAATATCAGGTCCGATGATCTCAGCTCCAATCAGCCAGTCAGCATCGCTGGCATCCTGGCCTTTCTTGTACTGTTCCGTCAGGCAGCCGAAAACGTCCGCAAAATGTTCGTTCAGGGCGCCCGGTTGGTCCTGGTAAACGAGGCCGCCGGAAAACTGGACCACGCCGTGGCTAAGCTCATGCCCTATTACCGAGAGCGACCGGGTTAGGGGCTTGAAGAGATTACCGTCCCCATAAGCCATCTGAGAGCCGTTCCAAAACGCGTTGTCATATTGTCTGCGGTGGTGGACGGTGGACACAAGCGTCAACCCGTTTCCGTCGAGGGAGTCGCGCCCAAATACGTCGGCGTATAGCTTGTAGGTGTCTCCCGCTCCGTCATAAGCCTCATCGGCTTCGCGATCGCCGGATGGGGCGTCGCCCTCCGATCGAAGCAACGCGCCCGGCAACGAGCTGCCGGACTTCCCGTCGTAGACTTCCCGGTTTGGGCCGGCCGTGGTTCCGAGCGCATGCACCGCCGCGACCAGGAATCCTCCGGCCGGCGCAGCCGCCACCCGTTGGTCACGGAACTGCAGGCCCTCTTGCTCAAGCTCCATGGCCATTTTACGCTGTTCGGCATTCCCGCGAGTCTTGATCGACTCGAGCATATGCGGAGGCAGGATGCATTGAATAGAGCAGTGGTGGTTGTGGACATGCATTTTCTTCATGGTAGTCATTCTCCTGTGCTGACGTCCAGGCCGGTTCCAAGCGCTCTGGCGCGGCCGTCCATCGTGTTTTTCCGCCCCACCAGACGTGATGCGTGGGGTGTTTCTTCATCAGTTACGGAATCTCTCGCACTTTACCTTTGTAGTGGCTCCGGGACTTCTTCCCGTTATCCCAGGTTGTCACCGCGGAACACCCTTTCGCCGGTCGAAAGCTTCGTAGCGGGGTGGCTCCACGAGCGGGTCCTTGCGGCGCTTCTCGGTGAGCCGCGTGCTAGGCTCCGTGATACTGACCGGAGGCAGAATGCGGACGGACCAGGGAGGGGCATGCTAGAGAGTCGGTGAAACGCGCAGGGAATCTGCTGGGGAGGGGCGCGGACAGTGCCGGGCTTGGGAAAGAGGATTCCGGGTCGCGCACTTTGCTCCCCGAGACGCGGCACGCCTCGTTCCCGGAAGCCCTGCTCCGAAGGCCTCAAGAAGACGCCTGATTCCAGGAAGTCCCGGCTCGTGTCCATTTCTTGCACACCGTTGCGATATCCGTGAGCAACTGATCAATAGCGTAGCACACAATAGACAATAGATCATGGCGCTCGAACAGCGTGCGTCGAGGACGGATCGGCTGTGTCGGTTGTCGATGTCGTGATGTCTCAGCTTAGGCGCATTGATGCGATGAGGTAAGGTTGAGCGACTGCACCGACGTCGACGGCAGCTTCCGATCGCGGGTTTCGAAGAGGGCTTAGCCCTTCGCCGCAACGGCGCTATCGGATGCAGGGGGCGTGCATCGCGACCGAAAAATCCTGTTCGAGCGGCATAGGCTTCACCAGTGACCGTTCCTCCCGGAGCGGACTTCTCGACCGGTCGGCCGCTGCTTGGTCGTTGCACTGCCTGGGCAGCGGTCGGACAATGTCGCCATCGTCGAGCCGAGTCAGGCCGACCCGGCCCCAACGCCGAGCGGACCCCATCCGATGGAACCCAGCTTCGTACACTTGCGAGTCCACTCCGAGTATTCCCTGGCCGACGGCCTGGTTCGGGTCAAGCCGCTGGTGGCTGCCGCAGCGGCCCGGGGTATGCCGGCGGTGGCGCTCACCGACCAGTCCAATCTCTTCGCCATGGTGCGCTTCTACAGGGCCGCCTTGGCGGCCGGCATCAAGCCGATTGTCGGCGTGGATGCCTGGCTGCGCGACCAGTCCGACGCCAACAAGCCCTATCGGATTGTCCTGCTGGCGCAGAACACCGAGGGCTATCGCAACCTCACCGTGCTGGTCTCGCGCAGCTACCGCGAGGGCCAGCACCTGGGCCGCCCCATGCTGGAGCGGGCCTGGCTGGAGGGCTCGACGAAAGGGCTGATCGCCCTGTCCGGGGGGCGCGAGGGGGATGTGGGGCGGGCCCTGCTGCTGGGTCACCGTCGCCAGGCCCGGGCTCTGCTCGACGATTGGCTGCGCCTGTTTCGTGACCGCTACTACCTGGAGCTGCACCGCACCGGGCGCGAGGGCGAGGAGGACTGCTTGCACGAGTCGGTGGCCCTGGCCGCCGAGGCGGGCGTGCCGGTGGTGGCCACCAACGACGTGCGCTTCCTCGCCCCGGAGGACTTCGAGGCCCATGAGGTGCGGGTGTGCATCCACGACGGGCGAACCCTGGACGACCCGCGCCGGCCGAAGGGTTACAGTGTGGAGCAGCATCTGCGCAGCCCCGAGGAGATGGCCGAGCTGTTTGCCGACATCCCGGAGGCCCTGGAGAACAGCGTCGAGATCGCCAAGCGTTGCAACTTGGAGCTGACCCTCGGCAAGGCGGTGCTGCCGGACTTTCCCATCCCCGAGGGCATGACCGTCGACCAGTTCTTCCGGGAGCAGGCGCGCAAGGGCCTGCAGTGGCGCTTGGAGCGGGTTCTGGACCCGGTGGCGGCGGACTTCTCCGAGCGGCGCAGGCCCTACGACGAGCGTCTGGAAATCGAGCTGAACGTCATCATCGGCATGGGCTTCCCGGGCTACTTCCTGATCGTGGCGGACTTCATCCATTGGGCCAAGGACAACGGCGTGCCCGTCGGTCCGGGGCGCGGGTCGGGGGCGGGCTCCCTGGTGGCCTATGCGCTCGAGATCACCGATCTCGATCCCCTGGAGCACGACCTGCTGTTCGAGCGCTTTCTCAACCCTGAGCGGGTGTCCATGCCGGACTTTGACGTGGACTTCTGCATGGACGGCCGCGACCGGGTGATCGACTACGTGGCCCGCACCTACGGGCGCGACTCGGTCTCCCAGATCATCACCTACGGCACCATGGCCGCCCGCGCCGTGGTGCGCGACGTCGGCCGGGTTCTGGGCCATCCCTACGGGTTCGTCGACCGCATCGCCAAGCTGGTGCCCTTCGAGATCGGTATGACCCTGGACAAGGCCCTGACCGACAGCGACGACCTGCGCGAGACCTACGAGAGCGACGAGGAGGTGTCCCAGCTGATCGACATGGCCCGCAAGCTGGAGGGATTGGCGAGAAACGCCGGCAAGCACGCGGGCGGCGTGGTCATCTCCCCGGGCAAGCTCACCGACTTCGCCCCGCTCTATTGCGAGGCCGGCGGCGAGAACCTGGTGACCCAGTTCGACAAGGACGACGTGGAGCAGGTCGGCCTGGTCAAGTTCGACTTCCTGGGCCTTCGCAACCTCACCATCATCGACTGGGCCCTGCAGACCATCAACGCCGAGCGGGCCGGGCGCGGCGAGGCGCCCATCGACATCTCCCGCATCCCCATGGACGACCCGGCCTCCTTCGAGCTGCTCAAGAGCGGCCAGACCACTGCGGTGTTCCAGCTGGAGTCCGCCGGCATGAAGCAGCTGATCAAGAAGCTGCTGCCCGACTGCTTCGGCGACATCACCGCCCTGGTCGCCCTGTTCCGCCCGGGCCCGCTGCAGTCCGGTATGGTGGACGACTTCATCAACCGCAAGCACGGCCGGGCCGCGGTGGAGTACCCGCACCCGGACCTGGAGCCCATCCTCAAGCCCACCTACGGCGTCATCCTCTACCAGGAGCAGGTGATGCAGATCGCCCAGGTCCTGGCCGGCTATACGCTCGGCGGGGCCGACCTGCTGCGCCGGGCCATGGGCAAGAAGAAGCTCGAGGAGATGGCCAAGCAGCGCGAGATCTTCATGAAGGGCGCGGTCGAGCGCGGTGTGGATGCGGCTGTGGCCACCCACATCTTCGACCTGATGGAGAAGTTCGCGGGCTACGGCTTCAACAAGTCGCACTCCGCCGCCTACGCCCTGGTGGCCTACCAGACCCTCTGGCTCAAGTCCCACTACCCCGCCGCCTACATGGCCGCGGTGCTCTCATCCGACATGGACAATACCGACAAGGTCGTCAACTTCATCGACGAGTGCCGCACCATGGGCCTGGAGATGGACCCGCCCGACGTCAGCCGTTCCTCCTACAAGTTCACCGTGGACGGCGAGCGCACCGTGGTCTATGGCCTGGGGGCCATCAAGGGGGTGGGCGAGTCCGCCATCGAGGGCATACTGGCCGCACGCGAACAGGGCGGGCGCTTCAAGGATCTGTTCGAATTCTGCCGCCGAATCGACCTGCGCAAGGCCAACCGCCGGGTGCTGGAGACCCTGATCCGCTCTGGAGCCGTCGACGCCCTGGGTCCCAACCGCCGCACCCTGATGCTGCAGCTGCCCTTCGCACTGAAGATGGCCGAGCAGCACGAGCAGAACCAGAGCACCGGCCAGGCCGACCTGTTCGGTGCCGGCCCCGCAGAGCCGGCCCAGCCGGACATGCAGATAGTCCCCGAGTCCGACGAGGAGTGGGAGGACCGCGAGCGCCTGCAGGGCGAGCGCGACACCCTGGGCCTATACCTGACGGGCCACCCTATCGACCGTTATTCGGACGAATTGGCCAAAGTCATCACCTCGCGCATCGGCAAGCTGTCGCTGCCGGAGGAGGAGCGCCGCTACGGCGGCCGCCAGCGCGCGGTGGTCGCGGGCCTGGTCGTGGGCGTGCGCCACAGCCAGGGCCAGCGCGGCCGCATGGGCAACCTGGCCCTGGACGACGGCACGGGCCGCATCGAGGCGACCCTCTTCTCCGAGGTCTACGAGGCCCACCGTGATCTGCTGGTGCAGGACAAGATTCTGGTGGTCGCCGGCACCCTCTCCCACGACGAGTACCGCGGCGGCCTCAGCCTGCGGGCCGATCAGGTGCTGGAGCTGGAGAAGGCTCGCGAGTCCTACGGTGCCCGCCTCCAGCTCAGCCTGGGCGCCGACTGGCTGCGCGAGCGGGGTCTGATGCCCGAGGACTTCGTCGACCACCTCGCCGAGCTACTCACCCCCTTCCGCGGCGGTCCCTGTCCGGTTCATGTCCACTATCGGAGCACCGGCGCCGAGGCCGACCTGATCCTGGGCCACGAATGGCGCGTACACCCCAACGAAGAGCTGCAGCACCGCCTGGAGCGCTTCCTCGGCCTGGATCGCGTCGCCGTCGACTACGACCGCCGCCGCGCCGCCGGCGCGCGGGTGGCCTAGGACTTTCCTCCCCCACCCGTGGGGGAGGCCAGGAGCGGGAGCACAAATGTAGGCCGGATGAAGCGAACCCGAATCCGGCAAGTTATTGATTATTGGTGGAGCCGCTCCGCTTGATCCACCCTCTACGGCCTCCCCTCCCCGACCCTCCCCGCGTGCGGGGAGGGAGCAACACCGAACACCCCTTTCCACCCGTACGGAACCCGGCAGGCGCCCTGTGTCCTCCCCACCTGTGAGACTGTCTCAGAAGGGTCGAAATGTTGGCCGGATGAAGCGAAGCGCACCCGGCAAGTCATTGATCCTTGGTGGAGCCGCTCCGCTTGATCCACCCTCGGTCAGGCTTTTCCGATACCCTCACTCGTGGGAGAGGTCAGAAGGAATTCACATAGCCCCCCGGTCGGAGTCCGTCCCTCCCCCGCGCGTGGGAGAGGTCGCAGGAGGAATACACATAGCCCCCGTCGGAGGCCGTCCCTCCCCCACGCGCGGGCGATGTCACAGGAGGAATACGCACAGCCTCCGTCGGAGTCCCGTCCCTCCCCCACGCGTGGGGGAGGCTAGGAGGGGGAGCCTTTGATCTCGCCCGTGATCGGTAGGCCCCGGAGTATTCACGCCGCCACTGGTCGTGTTCGACTCGACCGACCAGATAAACATTCCTGTCTGGGCCCGGACCGGGCCAAACAGTCGTGCCAAGCTATACTCCGCCCATGGATGCTCCGGAGGACCTGAAATGGGACAGCCCGTCTCCAAATCACACCGCTACTGCTACGCCGATTACCTTCGCTGGGACGATGGTCAGCGCTGGGAGCTGATCGACGGCGAGCCTTTTTGTATGTCGCCGGCGCCCAGCGGTGACCACCAGAGCGTATCCGTCGAGTTCACGCGCCAGATTGCCAATCACCTGCTCGACAGCCCCTGCCGGGTATTTCACGCCCCCTTCGACGTGCGCTTACCCAGGGCCGACGAGGCCGACGACCAAGTCACCACCGTCGTCCAGCCGGACCTGGCAGTCTTCTGTCACCAGGATCGACTCGACCAGCGCGGAGCCCGCGGTGCGCCGGACTGGGTGATCGAGATTCTCTCTCCTTCCACAGCGGTACATGATCAGGTACGGAAGCTCGCAGTCTACGAGCGGGCGGGTGTAGGCGAATACTGGCTGGTCCACCCGGAAGACCGGGTGGTGACCGTGTATCGGATGGACGCGGACGGTCGCTACGGCCGCCCCGAGATTGCCGAGACCCGAGGCCAGCGCTCCCCTGGTCTTTTCCCCGATCTGGCCATCGAATGGGACCTGGTGTTCGCCAAGCTGCCCGCCCCCGAGCAGGTCAGGGAGGCGGTGCCGCCGTATGCAGCCGTCGGCGCCGGATAGGCGCTCGGGCGCGATTGGCTGCTGGGGGGAAGCCCTACACCTCCGGCAGACGCCGATAAAGTGAGGCTCGGGAGCCATTCGGCTGACAGCTCCGTTTGTATGGAACCAAAATGGTTGCATGTTCGAATGCCAAGCGTCCGGAGTAGCCGATGGCCTCTGTTACGATTAAAGACATCCCCGAAGAGTTCCTGGTGCGTTTGCGGCTTCGTGCGGCCGAGGAGCGTCGCAGTCTGAACAAGGAGGCCATCCAGCTGTTGGAGCTTGCCCTCTCTGGCTCGGCGTTTATCGATAATCCGGTCCACCGGCGCGCTGTTGTCAAGCAGCAGGTCGAAGCCTGGGAGCGGCTGGCCGGACGCTGGGAGTCGGATAACCCTGTCGAGAGAGACATTGAGGATATCTACCAGGGCCGCACTCAAGGCAGGGACATTTCCCTATGAAGTTGCTGGACACGGATGTCTGTATCGAAATCCTGAGAGGCAACCGATCCGTGATTGAGCGGCGCCGGGCGTCGCTGGATGAGGTCGCCACCACCTGGATCACCGCAGCCGAGCTTTGCTACGGGGCTGCAAAATCTCGGGCACCCGCGACGAACCAGAAGCTCGTAATCGAGTTTCTCGCCACCGTCCCGGTCATGGACCTGAGCCCGCCCGCGGCAGAGCAATTCGGACGGATCAAGGCGGTGTTGGAGCGGCAAGGAAATCGGGGGGCAGATGCCGACCTGCTGATCGCCTCAATCGGCCTTGCCCAAGGCGCCACTCTGATCACCGGCAAGTTGCGCCATTACGAGCGGATACCGGACCTCCTCGTCGAGGATTGGATACGCGGAGGCTCTGAGTCGGTCCGGTAGACCAATGTCGGGGCCGAAGGACTCGCGGATCGCGGCGGCATTGTGACGCTCGCCGACCTACTCGGCAGATAGCCCGCTTATCGGTGAGTCATTGAGCTGATCCATCGGGGTCAGGGGCTCGCGCCGCGCAGCCGGCACGATGCATCACGCAGTGCCGCCGTTTGGTCTTTCGCCGCTACGCTGCGGTCGAGCGGTAGCGCCGGGCTATACTCCGCCCATGGATACCCTGGAGGGCCCGGAATGGGAGAACCTGTTTCCAAATCGCACCGTTACTGCTACGCCGACTATCGTTCTTGGGACGACGGCCAGCGCTGGGAGCTGATCGATGGCGAGCCCTTTTGCATGTCGCCGGCACCGGGGATGGCGCACCAGAGCGTCTCCGTGGAGCTGACCACCCAGATCGCCGCGTGTTTGCGTGATCGCCCTTGCTGGCTGTTCCATGCCCCCTTCGATGTGCGTTTGCCGAGGGCAGGCGAGGCGGATGACCAAGTAACCACGGTCGTTCAGCCAGATTTGGCGGTGTTCTGCAAGCGGGACCGGCTCGACCGGCGCGGGGCCCGGGGTGCGCCGGACTGGGTGATCGAAATCTTGTCGCCTTCCACTGCGGTCCACGATCAGGTCCGCAAGCTTGCTGTATACGAGCGGGCGGGTGTGGGCGAATACTGGCTGGTCCATCCGGAGGACCGCGTGGTGACCGTCTATCGGATGGGCACTGACGGACGCTACTCACGCCCCGAGATCACCGAGACCCGTGGCTGCCGCTCCCCCGGTCTTTTTCCCGATCTGACCATCGACTGGGACCTGGTGTTCGCTAAGCTGCCGGCCCCGGACCAGGTCCGGGAGGCTGTGCCGCCCTACGTTGCCAGCGCGTGAATCGGGTTGCGGCGGTACAGGGTGCATGGTCGGCGGATCTTGAACGATCCGACGACGGCGGTTTCTTAATCAGGGAGCGCAATGAGTGGGCGTCCAGATTTTGCTCGCTGTTGGGTGGGAAGCGGGTTGCGCACATGTTGCCCGACGACTCTGTCAACCGTCTGGACTCGTCGCCTTCAGGCAAGCTGCTGGCCAGCGCCAGCAACGATCAAACGGCGTGGATTTGGGAGCTCGAGACCGGTCGTGAGCTCCACAGATTTCGACACGAAGATGCGGTCGACGATGTCCGCTTCGATCCGGCCGGGCGCTACCTGGGGACCGCCAGCGACGGCTCATGTCCAAAAGCTCGTCCTTCCCCGGTAGACCAACGATGGGTGCCAGGAGGGCGAGCGCATCCCGGCGTTTTCGGGTCAGGATGTCTTTGCAGCCACACGGCCGTCTCTGCGTCTTCATGGGCGTAGCTGGTGAAGGCGTCGTATCGGGATGGCCGTAAGTCGGTTGTCAGTTCCATGGGCGGGTCTGGCGCAGCCTCGTGACAGATCAGCGCAGGATGTGCTGGCTCCCGTGGGTCCATCGGGTCGATGTATTAAAATGATTCGCGAGCCGCACCTGAACAACGTCCGAGCCGTCGTCGCCGCAGATCAACACCACCAGAGCATCGCGCGGGTTGTTTCTTCGCGCATTGCACAAGGAGTACCGTTGCATGGGCCTCAAGATCACCGATATCAGTCTCCACCTTCCTTTCGGCATTGGCGGCGTCACTCACCATCGCCCGCACCCAGGCTCAGTGCTAGCAGCTGGCTCCAGGAGTAGAGCCAGTGATTGACGCGGGCACCTGGAATCAGGCTGGGGAGTTTCGCGCCGCGCTTGAGGAGCTGCGCCAGGGTCTGAATGGGTATGTGAAGGCGCTGGTGGAGCTGGCGGGTGTCGAGAGACGGAAGAAGGGCTGATGCCATGACCGATCGACTTTCCCAGCTGCTGGTCCATCCGGTCTTCCACCCGCAGAGCGATTCCGCCCGCGCCTTGGCACGGGAGATTCACCTCGCCTTGAATGCAGACCCCAACGTCCCTGGCCTGCGGGTCCCCACCGTGTTCTGCGCCGAGGACGGCAGCGGCGCCCCGCCTGCCGATCAGCAGCTGGATCGAGCGGTGCGCAGCTTTGTGGCGCCGCTGGCCGATGCCGACATGGACGCCGACGATGCCTGGTGCAGCTTCGTCGCCGGGCTGTGGCAGGGCTGCCAGGCGAGCCCTCACCGCTGTGTGCCCTTTCAGCTTTCGGACTACGCCTGGCCCCTGGACGACCGGCTGCGGGAGGTCAATTTCGTGCGCGCCTTCGCGGTGCCGGAGGAGGAGCGCACAGCCTTCGTGGTCCGCCGGCTGGTCACCGAGCTGTGCCGCTTTCTGCACGGCGACCCGCTGCAGGACGACTCCCCGGCCGCACCGACCAAGGTCTTCATCAGCCATACCAAGCTCGATCTCGGGAAGGAGCCTAAGGTGGTGGACGCCCTGCGTAGCTATCTGATGCAGGACCAGCCCATCAAGGTCTGGTTCGATTCCGGAGATATCCCTGGCGGCTCCCGCTTCACCCGGGAGATCGCCGACGGCATCGAGGACTCGTCCCTGCTGTGCGTGCGCACCGACCGCTACGCCAGCCGCGAGTGGTGCCGCAAGGAGGTGCTGCTGGCCAAGGAACGGTTACGTCCCATAGTGGTGATCAACGCCCTTACAGGCAACGAGGTGCGCAGCTTTCCCTATCTGGGCAACGTGCCGGAGCTGCGCTGGAACGCCGATCCCGCGGCAGCGGTCGATCTGTTGCTCAAGGAAACCCTGCGCCACCTGCACAGCGGGCTCACCCTGGAGCAATGGAAACAGCAGGGCGACAAGGTGTTCATCTATCCCCCCGAGCGCCTGACCACGGTGGGTCTGCCGTCTGGCACCAAAGTGCTCTACCCGGACCCGCCCCTGGGCAAGGAAGAGGCCGACACCCTGGCCAAGGGCGGCATCACCGTGGCTACGCCTTTGGAGCGCCTGGCGAGCCAGCGCCCCTTGTCGGGAGCGCCTATCGCCCTGTCCCTGTCGGAGAGCACCGATATCCGTCGCCACGGCCTGGATTCCCTGCACTTCGAGGGTGCGGCCCTGGAGCTGGCCCGCTACCTGCTGCTTAAAGGGGCGACCCTGGTCTACGGCGGCCATCTGGGCTCCGAAGGCTTCACTGCCCGCCTGATTGAGCTGGTGGCGGCCCACAACCGGCTGGAAGGCGTCGACCCGGTGGCGCGCATCGAGAACGTCGTTGGCTGGCCCCTGCCGTTCGGCAACGAGCTGAAGTCCCGCTACAACCACGCCGCCACCCTGGTGCGGGTGGGCCGCCCGGCGGGTGTCGACGAGTCTCTAGACCCTCTGCTGGTAGAGAGTCCACCGACCTATTTCCCGGCCAAATCCGCCGAGCTGCGCTACGCTTGGGCAAGGGGCATGACCGACATGCGCGAATGGGTCACCGAGCACACCCGGGCCCGCATCGTCATCGGGGGGACCTTTGGTTCGACCGAAAAGGCCCAGCTTGATGGCAGCCGTATGCTCAGTTGGTATGCGAGCCGCATCCCCGGGGTCCTGGAGGAGGTGATGATCTCCCTGAGAGAGGGCAAGCCCGTGTTCCTGATTGGCGCCTTCGGTGGCGTGGCCGGGATGGTCATCGACATTCTGGAGGGTCGCGACCGACCCGAGATGAGCTGGGACTACCAGCGCCAGGCGCCCTTTGCCGAGGAGATGCGCCAGCTCTTTCGGGACCGCGGCGACCCCTGGTGGGATTACCCGGAGATGATCGAGCTGATTCGGGAAAAGGGCATAGCCGGCCTCAACCCGGGCTTGACCGCGGACGAGCACCGGGAGCTGTTCCACACCACCGACATCCTGCGCATGGTCGAGCTGGTGATCCGGGGGCTGGATAGGTGCCCTTAACCCGCCAATCGATGCTCCAGGCACCCAACGTCATTCGAAAACAAGCCGAGGTATAAGGAAGCCCGTGAGCCACCCTGATAAGGACAGATGTGCCCCCTATTTCTCAAACGCCCGGACAGGATGCTCCGCCCGATAGACCAATGCAGCAGCACGCTGAGCATAGCGGATTCCCTGGTCGAGCCGCGCGCGAGTCCGGATCGGTTGTCTTGGCTTGTTGGTATAGCTCGGAATTCCCGGTGTCTCCAGCTGCCGCGATGGTGGCCCTAGAAATATGACCGACAACACCCCCCAAGCGCTCCAGGCCTGCGATGAGCTGATCCGCTGGCTGATCCAGCAGCCAAGTAGGGTGGAACAAGCGAAGCGGTTCCACCAACTCCTTCAATGAGCGACTATCGCCGCGCCTTTCTACCCGGTGGGTGCTTTTTCTTCACCCTGGTGACCCTTGGCAGGCAGCGGCTATTCGACGAGGGCAAGAAGCTGGGCCGCTTGCGTGAAGGCTTTCGGCGCACGATGGGAAGTCACCCCTTTCGAATCGATGCCATCGTCATTCTGCCCGATCACCTGCATACGGTGTGGCGGCTTCCGGGTGGCGATACCGATTATTCTCTGCGCTGACGGTTGATCAAACAGTATCTGTCATCGGGGATCTCGGCGCCCACGAATCGCCGGGGCGAGAAACGGGTTTGGCAGCGGCGCTTCTGGGAGCATGTGATCCGTGACGAGACCGATTGGCGAAATCATCTCGACTACGTCCACTACAATCCGGTGAAGCACGGATATGTGAGGCGCCCCGGCGATTGGCGCTGGAGTAGTTGCGAGCGGGCGGTGAGACGTGGTTGGTATCTACCGGATTGGGGCGAGTCGGCCCCGCCGAGCTTGAGCGGGATGGATTTCGAGTGAGCCGGTGGAACCGCTTCGCTTGTTCCACCCTACGCCCTCACCGAGCTGCGAGAAGTGGCTCGCGAGCGGCTGATGGCCGAGCGCCTGCTTCTTCACCCGCGCAAGGCTCACGTGAGCCCTACCGCCGATGGCCTCGATCTGCTGGGTTACCTGGTTTTCCCAACCATGGGCAGCTTAGAAACGACAACGGGCACCGTTTCAGCCGCAGGCTCCGAGGCTTCGCTCGTGCCTATGCGCGGGGGTTGGTCTCCCGGGAAGACTTCGATCCCTCGATGCAGAGCTGGATCGGCCATGCCATGCACGCCGATACCGAGCGTTTGCGCGCCCGCCTCTTTTCCCGTACCGGTTTTCGCCTGGGAACGGGGCAATAGGCGGCCGGCGTGGGGTGCGGGGTGGGTTAGGAGCGACCGAAGGTCCGGTGGACCTTCGCAGCGCGACGAACGACCGGGATGTATCCCGGGCTGGACAGCCCCTACATGGATGTATCCAATTGCCTATCCCGGAGACGTTCCCGCTCCCGATCCGCTCGGCCTCCCGCGGCAGGTTCAACGCCGGCAACCGGAACGACTACATCGGTTTCCGTCTCGCCCAGGACCTTTGACCCTTTGGCCTTTGTACTCTTACCCTCTGTCTCTCACCGGGGCGGGGGACTCCCAGCCTCGGAGGGAGAAAGATGGATGTCTACCACTTCGGTTCAGTGCTTGATTGCATACGTGATATCCGCCCCCGACTCATGAATGATATTCGCCTTCTTGAGCTCTTCTTGATTTGTCGGCCAAGTCGTGGAAGCGGCCGAGGTGAAATGCCATTGTGCTTCTGTTCGCGGTGTCTCAAATGGCGCGGCCACGTCGTCATCAAGGGCCAGCTGGTACGCTTGCGCTCGGTCCTGTGATTGACGTCATGATGTCTCAGCTTAGGCGTATTGATGTGTCGCGGCAAGGTCGGGCAAAGGAGTCTGGTCGTTACACTGGCTTGGGAGGGGAGCATGGCTCGCGCCATGCTCCCTTGGCAGCTCCTCAGATATGCCAGGTCAAGCCGATGCTGGTGGCCCAGTCGTCGTCGAGATTGGAGTCCGAGAAGATCTTCCGAATCCCAGCGTCCAGGTCGATGGCCTTGTTGGGGGAGTAGACCACGCCCATCAGCGCATACTCGCTGGTGTCGGAATCCTCCGAGCTGTGGTCGAGACCGAGATCCAGGGCCAGACGGGTGTTGGGAGTGACCTGCCAACCAGGTGCGACAGAGGCGTGGAAGGTGTTGTCGTTGTCACCCCGTCCACGGTTGTCGTAGTGCCCGGTGCCGAGGTTGAAGTCCACCCGGCCGAACGCGGTTGGCTGGGTCAGCAGCAAGGAGAGGTCGTAGGCCGTGCCGTGGTCGCCCAGGCCCTTCCTTTCCGCACTGGCCGATACGGGAAAGACCACTTCGGGCTTGAGCGCCAGACTCAAGCCCTGATCCCCCTCGAACAGACGCCATTTGGCGAAGAGATCGACGTTGCCCGCACCGGATTCGTTGTGGTCAGCAATATCCGTCCTAACCCAGGGCATGCCGACGGCCAGGTCGAAGTTGTCAGCAAAGCCATGGGTCAGGGTCAGATTCGCGGAATCGGTACGCGCGTGGATGCGTCCGATATCGGCTTGCTCGTGGTCCCACGACAGCTCCACCTGGCTGCCGCCGGCGCCCTGGGTGCCGGTGTCATCGGTGATCAGTGGTTGGTAGGCGTACGCCCACGCCGGGGCCAGCAGGGTAGCGCACAGAGTGGCGATCTTGGGCAGTCGAGACATGTGGAGGCTTCTCCGATCGAGTTCACGTAGACGTGCTTGAAGAGGGCTCTGGATGGGCTGTGGGCGATGGGCGAGCGACCTTGCCGCGGCGTGCGTCGCTTGCCGGCCGTTGTGGTGACGAGCCCTTGCCACCGTCGTGCCAGGCAGCGCCGACAAGACACTTTGACGGCTCGGGAGGCGTACAGTTCAATGCCACGCAGCGAGTCGGTGAAACTGCAAGCGGCGCGAAGCGGCCCCTCCCGCCTCATCCGGAAGGGGCTCAAGGGTCGGTATCCAGTTTCAGAGCGGAGGACCGGCAGCCGGGACCCTATCCCGCCTGCGGTTTGAACTCATGAGAAACGGGGGGGACCGTGACCTCAGAACCCGGCCGCGTCCACCTTGCCGAATCGGCATCCCAGCTCGCTGTCGGCGCCGCCCGCCAGCAGACCGGCGAGCGGCGTGTCGGGCTGGATGTCTCCCGCGAGGTGGATCTGCAGCTCGGTGATCAGGCCGCCGGAACAGCTGACGGAGACCTTTTGACCACTGCCGCGGCCAAAGGCCTGGTCAAAGGACTGGCGGATCGCGTCGGCGTCGAGACGCTCGCCGATGTGCTCGGCGATCAGCTTGCGCACTGGCGAGTCGTTGAGCTGGTCCATCAAAGCCAGCGCCTCACGGAAATAGGACTCCGCAGGCTCACCGTAGCAGGTGCCGTGCTTGATCCACTCGTGTCGGTGCAGGTAGGAGGCGACCCCGGGCATGGCCACCGCCAGATCCACGTAGGTCTGCTCCGAGAGCATCGGCTCCGGCAGCTGGCTCCAGGCGCTGCGCTCATCCAGCCGCTCGTCGCGGTTGGACACGTCGCAGTAGTCATTGCCCATGGGTTGGGGCCACAGGCCGTGCAGCGTGAGATGGGTGGCGTCGAAGCGCTCGCCGGTCTGGCTCTCGCACTCGGGCTTGCTCTTGTGGCCCTCACAGAAGCCGGGCTGCCAGCTCACTGCGAGCAGATAGGCCGGGCCAGCAACCGGCTGAGGCTGAGGCTGAGGCTGAGGCTGGGGCGTCGGCTCGGGCTGCGGCTGCGGTTCTGGTGGCGTCACCGGGGGGGCTGCGCTGTGGCAGTCCACCAGCAGGGTACCGCAGCTCATTGCCACCCATCGCTTCTCGGGACTGGCTTCACGGATGACTAGCCGATAGTGAGTGGCATCGGACTTGTTCTTCTCCAGCACGGGATAGGCGCGGTCCAGGTCCAGCGTCACATCACCCGGGTTGGTCCCTTTCCTGATGGATTGGTAGGCCGGGCAGCTATCGGTCGCGATGAAGTAGCCGTCCAGCGGCTAGGAGGCCTGCAGTGGGCCGGATAGAGTGGCCGGGGCCAACAGGGCGAGCGAGAGGGTGGTGCGGAATAGGCTCGGTGCCCGACGGGAGCGAGCGCTTTGTCGGCCGCGGCGACAGCGGTGCGGTCGGTGATCGAGGCTGCTCGAAAAAGGGGCCGAGGTTCCTCCTCTGCCACCCATTCCAAAAGCCTCTTCTGTATAGGGAGGTAAACGGTTACGATCCTTGTAGGTTCGCAGAACTTCAACCGGTTCCAGAGAGGTGTTGTCTACCAATGGGAAGAGCCCATCCGCACGCTGTGCCTCTTGGATTGCCGTTTCATTGCGTATCCACTCCAGTCGGTAGTGAGTCTTCTCCTCTTCCCGGTACCGGGTGTTGGACCCGGGACGACCTTTTCCAATCTGCACCTGTTGCACTGTCTTTTCCTCATGAATCGTCACGAACAGGTAGGGGCCAGCCCCATGAGTAGCCTTTTTGACGGCCTCCTCAATCTGCTTGCGGGTCTTGAGGTAGTATTGGTTCAGGCCAGATGACACTTCTTGCAGCTTCTGCTCCGCCTTGGCAATACGGCTTTCCCTGGCCTTACCTTCAAGGTGCTCTTTGGCGTCGCTGTGAATCCACAAGATGCGGTAGTTATCCATCCGCTCGCCGACATGGATTCGATAGGTGTTGGTCCATCCCTTCTTGCGACTGTTGGGGACACTATGCTCGTGTTGCCATTCAATTTCCTCTCCCTCTCGGACTCGCTTCAAAAATCCCGTCACCTCGCGAACATTGCGCGGGATGACCGTGATGAATTGACCGCCATGTTCGTCGATGAGGCGCAGGTTGTCGTCGCTGCACAACTTGCTGTCCGCGACATAAATGAAGTTCTCTTTGCCCACCATCTGGCGCAGACGTTCCCAATTGGGTTGGTGGGTGGTGACATCGGCCTGATTTCCGTCATACAGCTGATAGCTGAGCGGAACGTGACCATCCGCTGTTGTGTTCAACCCGAACACGATCGGCTTACAATCTGGCCGGCGTTCTTGTTGTATCCATACGTGATCTTCACCGCCTTGGGGTCTGCGCCTTCGTAGGCTCCGATAAAAGTGATGCTGGTCGTGTCGTTGTGAATCTGTTCGATGACCAGTCGGTGCACGCGAATCGCATTGGCGTTGAGATCCACCATGAAGCTTGACCGGTCCGCATCAAACAGAAGTTCCAAACAGCACCCTATTCGGTCGTCGTTGTACTTCGCCGCGTCGCGGCGTTGCTCACCAATCCCGTCCACGTAATCATGCAGCCAGTCTTCCACCCGGTACAAGGGTGTTGCTGAAACCATGATATTCATCACCATCATGCACAAAACCTGGCTTGGTGGGATATCCGCACCATTGCTGTTTGGCACATATTTGTTGAACAACTGCACAAGCCCCAGTCGTTCCATGTAGTATTTCACCAGCGGCAGTATGTCTACCTTTTTGATCTTGGTTTCCAACGGTTCCCAAACCTCTTGACATATGGAGGGTTGTTAACATCGCTGAAAGTAGGGCGCATTGTCCGGAAAAACTTATTTATACACCTATAAGAAACACTTATTGATGACCGCTTTCATGTTGACGCGTTTATTATGGAATCTCTGCCAGTTTCGTGCGGAATGTAGGTTGAAAGGGCTGGTTGTGGGGATCCACTTCTAGCCGCTGTAGCGTGAACATGATGTTTTCGGGGGCACATATCTGCGACTGCCCTCGGCTTTTCGTGGCGTGATAGAGAGGAATTACTTATGGACGCGCTTGGAATGCTAAATGCCCTGATCGGGCTGGTGCTGGTGTATTTCGTCCTCAGCCTGATCGTCAGTGCGGTGGTGGAGTGGATCACCCAGCTTTGCGGTGATCGGGGGAAGGTGCTCGAGCTGGCCACGGCGCGGCTGCTGGGACTCGATGGTGTGCCTGCGCGTGGCTCTGGCGCCACCGCATGCGTTGGTACGCTCGAGCGTGCATTTCATTCTTTCTTTGCCCATCCCCAGATTCAGGCCCTCCAGCAGAGCCGCGAGCGCAAGCCGTCGTACGTGCCGACGGGCACCTATGCGGGCGTTTTGGCGGAAGCGGCTCTGGGGATGAGTCTCAGCGCGATTCGGGCGGCGCCGGCTCTGGTGCGAGCCAAGATCGAGGGGCTAGCGGAGCCGTTGAGATCCAGCCTCCTGGCATTGTTGGATAAGGCGGACGGGGACCCTGAGAGGCTGATCGGCGAGATCGAGCTGTGGGTGGAGAACACCTGGGATCGGGCAGGTGGATGGCTGAGACGCAGGGTCATCCCTCGGGTGTTCCTGGTTGGATTGTTGGTTGCGACGGCGGTCAACGCCGACACGGTGCGGATGTTTCAGGTGCTCACCCGCGATACGCGGCTACAGGAGGCCCTGGTACAGACCGCCGAGAGACTCGCGGCTGCTGGCGGGGGCGGGACGTTGGACGATGTGCTCTGTGCGGCGACTGCGCGACAGCAGGGCGTCTCCGGAGCGTTGGCCGGTCGGGCGCCGGACGCAGGGTCTCGGAGCCCAGGAACTTCCCGAACCCCGGCGGCTGTAGCCTTGCCCGGGGAAAGGAGTGTCACGCCGTCCGATCAAGCGAAAGACTCGTGCCCGGAGATGGACGCGGCGCGCCACTATGCACTGGATGTGGCGCCCTTGCTCGGCTGGCAGGGAGATTGGGAGCCTGCCGAATTCCCCCCATCCTGGTATGTCGGCAAGGTCGTCGGGCTGTTGATCACGGCCAGCGCGCTGCTGATGGGGGCGCCGTTCTGGTTCGATATGCTGAAGAAGCTGGTCAGCGTGCGGCAGTCTCTGCGCCCGGAGCCGTCCACCAAGAAGCGAGCTGCGGAAGCGGGGCCCGATGACGGGAAGCAACCTGGGATCGTGCCCGGGCCTACCGGCTCGGGCGGGTCGCTGCCCGCCGCGCCGAGCCCGGCGTTCATGCCGGCCGCCAGCTCGTGCCGGATCGAAAATCTCCTTTGGATGAGCCGCTGGTCGGGACTGGTCTACGACGAGGGTGCGGTTGCCGAGGCCCAGGGCCCTGAGTGGGGATATCGCGTTTCAGGAAAGCTCGACGCGATCGGCAACGATACCCAGTACCTGATTGCCGAGGCAGCGGATACCTTGATCCTGGCGTTTCGCGGCACGGAGCCGTCGCGGCTGGGCGATTGGCTCTCCGATCTGGATGCCGATTGGGCGGATTGCCCTTGGTCTCGCGGCGCGCGGGTGCACGAGGGATTTCTCAACGCGCTGGAGTGCGAATGGGTATCAGTCTTGGAGGGGATACGGTCGGCGGCTGCGGATAAGGCGCTGTGGATAACCGGTCACAGCCTCGGCGGGGCCCTGGCCCTGCTTGCGGCGCATAGGCTGGCATGCAGCGAGTCGGATATCCGGGTGCAGGGCGTCGTGACCTTCGGTCAGCCGCGCTGCGGCGACGCACGCCTGATCGAAGATGTGCAGCGCCGTTATACGGGGCGCTATTGGCGGGTCGTGAACAACCGCGACATCGTGCCTCGGGTGCCCCCCTATTTGATGGGATTTCGCCACAACGGGACAGTCGCCTATCTGGACGATCTTGGCCGCATGACCATCGATCCGCCGCTATGGTACCGCGTTCTCGACAATCTGGACCTGCCCCGGGACAAACAAGCGCTCCTCAGGGCAGTGGCCGAGCGGGGCGCCGACCACGGCATCACGCATTATTCGAGCGTCCTGGCGAATGCGATGGAGCGCACGGCATAGCCTATGTCCGACAGGCTCCCAGGACACAGCAGCAAGGTCTGACGCGAAGGCTGCGTTTGCCTTGGATCGATGTACTAAACTGATTCGCCAACGACCTTGGCGGATGTCCCGAGCCATCTCACCCCGCTGGTCGAGAGCAGAGGGAGTTTGTGACGCCCGGGCATGTTGCCGGCAAATCACAAGGAGACCCGTGGTATGGCCCTGAAAATTTCCAATATCAGTCTCAACCTTCCTTTCGGCATTGGCGGCGTCACCATCGCTCGCAACGAGGCCCAGCGCGAAGCGGCCTGGGCGTTGTACGTGGAAGAAAGGCTGATGTCATGACTGAGCGTCGCCCACAGCTCCTGGTCCATCTGGTCTTCCACCCGCAGAGCGATTCCGCCCGCGAGCTGACCAGGCAGATTCACTTGGCCCTGAATGAGGATCCCAACGTCCCTGGCCTGCGGATACCCACTGTGTTCTGCGCTGAGGACGGCAGCGGCGCTCCACCGCAAGACCAGAGGCTCGACCGCGCCCATCGCAGCTTCGTGGTGCCGTTGGCCGATGCCGACATGGACGCTGACGACACCTGGTGCGGCTTTGTCGCCGATCTGTGGCAGGCCTGCCAGACGACTCCCCACCGATGCGTACCCTTTCAGCTCTCGGACTACGCCTGGCCGCTGGACGACCGCCTGAAGGAGGTCAACTTCGTGCGTGCCTTTGCCGTGGCCGAGGAGGGGCGCACCGCTTTCGTCATCCGCAGGCTCGTGACAGAGCTGTGCCGCTTTCTGCACGGTGATCCCCTGCAGGACGACTCCCCGGCCGCTCCCACCCGGGTCTTTATCAGCCACACCAAGCTCGATCTGGGAGAGGAGCCCAAGGTAGTGGAGTCCCTGCGCAGCTATCTGATGCAGGACCAGCCGATCAAGGTCTGGTTCGACTCCGGGGACATCCCCGGCGGCTCCCGCTTCACCCGGGAGATCGCCGACGGTATCGAGGACTCGTCCCTGCTGTGCGTGCGCACCGACCACTACGCCAGCCGCGAGTGGTGCCGCAAGGAGGTGCTCCTGGCCAAGGAGGCTTCCCGGCCCATGGTGGTGATCAATGCCCTCACGGGCAACGAGGTGCGCAGCTTCCCCTACCTGGGCAACGCTCCGGAGCTGCGTTGGAACGGCAGGCCGGAAGCGGCCGTCGATCTGCTGCTCAAGGAGACCCTGCGCCATCTATACAGCGGGCGGACGCTGGAGCAGTGGCGCCAGCAGGATGACCAGGTGTTCCTCTATCCCCCCGAGCACCTGACCACCGTCGGTCTGCCGTCCGGCACCCGAGTGCTCTATCCGGACCCGCCCCTGGGCAAGGAGGAGACCGACACCCTGGCCAAGGGCGGCATCACCGTCGCTACCCCCCTGGAGCGGCTGGCCAGCCAGCGCCCGTTGGCTGGCGGCCGCATTGCCCTGTCGCTCTCCGAGAGCACCGACATTCGCCGCCACGGGCTGGACGCCGTGCACTTTGAGAGCGCCGCCCTGGAGCTGGCCCGCTACCTGCTGCTGAAGGACGCGACCCTGGTCTACGGCGGCCACCTGGGCTCCGCGGGCTTCACCGCGCGCCTGATCGATCTGGTGGCGGCCCACAACCGGCCGGAGGGCGTCGACCCGGTGGCGCGCATCGAGAACGTCATCGGCTGGCCCCTGCCGTTCGTCAATGAACTGAAGTCCCGCTACAAACACTCCGCCACCCTGGTACGGGTGGAGCGCCCGAAGGGGGTCGATGAGACCCTCGATCCCCTGCTGGTGGAGAGTCCGCCGAGCTACTTCCCGGCCAAGTCCGCCGAGCTGCGTTACGCCTGGGCTCGGGGCATGACGGCCATGCGCGAGGCGGTTACCAAAACGACTCAAGCCCGCATCGTCATTGGTGGCACCTTCGGCCCGACCGAGAAGAGACAGCCGGACGGCAGCTCCCAGCTCAGCTGGTACGCCAGCCGCATCCCGGGCGTCCTGGAAGAGGTGATGATCTCGCTGAGGGAGGGCAAATCCCTGTTCCTGATCGGTGCCTTCGGGGGGGTGGCCGGCCTGGTAATCGACATCCTGGAAGGCCGAGACCGCCCCGAGATGAGCTGGGAGTACCAGCGCCAGGCGCCCCATGCCGAGGAGATGCGCCAGCTTTACCAAGACCGGGGCGACAGCTGGTGGGACTACCCCGAGATGATCGAGCTGATCCGCGAAAAGGGCATCGCCGGCCTCAACCCCGGCCTGAGCCCGGAGGAGCACCAAGAGCTGTTCCACACCACCGACATCCTGCGCATGGTGGAGCTGGTGATCCGGGGGCTGGATGCGGGCCGGGAATCGTAGGTCGGGCTAGCGGCGCACTGGCACGTACTCGCATGTGTACGAAGTCGTTCGAGCGCCGCTAACCCGACAACCGCATCTCCGCGCGCACCGTTATTCGAAGCCAAGATAAGGGAGCGTTCAACAACAACCGAAACGTATCCGTAGTGGATAAGGCGCGCGGGGCGACCTCGCCGACGAGCCGCAAAGACTTGCCGCGCCGCATCCACCAACGCGCGAGGTGGATGCGCTGCGCTTATCCACCCTACCGCGTTCACGGGAGCCCGTATCTTCAGGTTGTTTTTGAACCGTCCCTGAGGTCCAAGGAAGCCCATGAATCAGATTTCCGAAGATATGCCTCGTTACGACGTCTTCATCAGCTACAACAGCCATGACCATGTGGCAGTGGAGCGCATCGGGAGAGCGCTCGAAGAGCGGGAGTTGAGGGTCTTTCTCGACCGTTGGGAACTGGTGGGCGGACGGCCCTGGCCCGACGCTCTGGAGGAGCACCTCGGCCGCTGCCGGTCGGTGGCCGTCGTGCTCGGACCCTCCGGCATGGGCCGCTGGCAGCATAACGAACAGTCGCTAGCCCTCGACCGGCAGACGCGGGATCGCGCTTTCGGCGTCATCCCGGTCATCTTGCCGGGCGCCGATCCGGCACTCGGCTTCCTCGCTCTCAACACTTGGGTAGACCTGCGCAACGGCGTGGGCGACGCCGATGCGCTCGACTGGCTTGCCGCGGCCGTCCGTGGGGAGCCCCCGTCCGAGCTGATGACGCGCAGCCGCAGGGCCCAGTCCGAGGTCTGTCCCTACCGCGGTCTGGAGGTGTTTCGCGAGGAGGACGCCCCCTTCTTCTTCGGTCGGGAGAGCTTTACCGAGGAGCTGTGCAAGAAGGTCGCGGCCCAGCCCCTGGTGGCGGTGGTGGGCCCCTCGGGCAGCGGCAAGTCGTCGGTGGTGCGGGCCGGTCTCATTCCAAGCCTGCGCCCCTTGGACGGCGAGACCGTGTGGCAAACAGTGACCATGGTGCCGACCCGGGAGCCCCTTGCCGCCCTCGCGGCGGCGCTGCTGCCCCTGCTCGAGCCCAAGATGACCGAAACCGACCAGCTGGTGGAGGCGAACAAACAAGCCGAGCACCTGCTGGCGGGTGACCTGCATCTGCACCAGGTGATCCAGCGCGTTGTCGACAAGCAGTCGGGCACCGACCGCCTGTTGTTGGTGGTCGACCAATGGGAAGAACTCTATACCTACGCGAAAGAGGAGACGTCGACGACCGACGAGGTGTCGGAGCGGGATGAGGCGCCGGCAGATCACAGGGGCCGCTTCATCGATCAGCTGCTGATCGCCACCAAGAGATCCCCACTCACTGTGGTGCTCACGGTCAGGGCGGATTTCTACGGCGAGGTACTCGGGCATCGGGCCCTCTCAGACAGGTTCCAGGACGCCCAGGTCAACCTCGGCCCCATGACACGGGACGAACTACGGAGAGCCATCGTCGAGCCGGCGCGAAAGGTGGACTTGGAATTTCAGTCGGGCTTGGAAGACCGACTGCTCGACGACGTGGAAGGAGCTCCCGGGCGCCTGCCCCTGCTCGAATTCGCCCTCAAAGAACTCTGGTCTGCCCGCAGGGGTAGCGAGTTGCTCCATGACGCATACACCGCCATGGAAGGCGTGACAGGCGCTGTCACGAAGCGGGCCGAGGAACTCTACAAAGAGCTCGATTCCGTTCAGAAGAAGGCCGCCCAACGGGTATTCATGAAGCTGGTGCGCCCCGAAGACGTCACGGGTGACGCCCGGCGTCGAGCCGAGATGCATGAGTTCGACGAGGACCAGGCGGGAAGGAAGCTGATTCGCAGCTGGGCCGGAAGCAAGAAAAGGCTGCTGATTACAGGACGGGATGCCGGAACGGATCAGGAGACCGTGGAGGTGGCCCACGAGGCGCTGATCCTGGAGTGGACGAGGCTGCAAGGTTGGGTGGGCGCGGTACGGAGCAAGCTCCAGGAGCGGGGACGGCTGGAGCGGTTGGCGGAGGATTGGAAGAATGGAGCAGGCGCGCTGGTGGGCGGGCGGCAGCTGCGGGCTTTCCGGCGGTTGCTGGGCGGGCCGGCCGACCCGGGCGAGACAGCCAAGCAATTCCTCATCGCCAGTGTCCGGCGCAGCGTCCGGCGCATAGCCTTCGGCACGGCAACTGCGTTGGCCCTGCTCGGCGCCGTCGGTGGTTTCAATCTTTGGATATACCGGGAGGGAATGAGCCCTCTGATGGGGGTCTACGTCCTGGCGGGAAAGGCTGGGTGGATATTGAGCCAGCCCGAAATGGTGGAGATTCGACCGGGCGAGCCTGGGTTTCGGAAATCCTTCTGGATGGGCTCGAGAGAGGACGATCAGGCTGCAGCTTCAGACGAAAGACCGCGCCATGAAGTCACCTTCGCCAAACCCTTTGCCATTGGCAGATACGAGGTGACTTTCGACCAATATGAGCTGTTCGCTCGCCTTACCGGACGTGATCTTCCGCCTGCACAAGATTGGGGGCGAGGCGACCGGCCCGTAATCAACGTAACCTGGGAGGATGCCCGTGACTACGCGGCATGGCTCAAGAAGGAGACAGGCAAGCCTTACCGTCTGCCCAGCGAGGCGGAATGGGAGTATGCGGCCCGTGCGGGCTCGAGTGGCGAATACTGGTGGTGTCCCAAGAACAAGCCGGACTGCGGGATAGGGCCCGATCGCGCCAATTGTAGCGGCTGCGAACGCACCAAGGGACTGGAGGGTATCGGAGACCGGTGGGGGAGTTGAACGCCAACACATGGGGCCTTCATGACGTCCACGGCAACATCTGGGAGTGGGTGCAGGATTGCTGGCACAAGGACTACGAAGGCGCGCCGGCCGACGGTCGAGCCTGGACGGAGGACAGCGGCGGCGACTGCGGCCGGCGTGTGGTGCGCGGGGGCTCCTGGTTCAACCTACCGAGGAACCTCCGCTCGGCCTACCGCAACTGGATCAACGCCGACTTCCGGATCCTCAACATCGGTTTCCGTCTCGCCCAGGACCTGTAACGCTTTGCCCTTTGTCCTTTTACCCTTTGCGGGTCTTGGCAATTTTGAAAATCTTGGCGAAGCTGTACGCAGCGGTGCGTCCCAAGGATGGGACGCACGATGGCCCAGCCCTGGTCCCGATCTTAGGGCACAGGCTGACCGGCGCCTTTCGCCGCCTACGATCAGTGGCTAGGTACGGCTCCCGCGGGCTCCTGAGGCTGGGGCTCCAGCAGGTTGCAGACCAGTGATTGGAACCAGTCCTCCAGGGAAATGGCTCCGATCTTCTGGCCGATGAGTTCTGCCTGCATCAGGTCGCGGCCGATGTGGTTGCCCAGGGCCCGGTAGGCCTCGAACTGGGCCTCGTCGAAGAACTGGTCCGCGGTGGTCTCGTGGGGAAAGCTCGGGTGGGTGCGCTCGTAGTCCAGCACGTAGTCCCGCTCGTTACCCGTCAGGGACGACTTGATGTAGAGCAGGTACCCTTCCAGGTCGTCGCCGTAATCGATCGTGCCCAGCACGAAATGGGCCTTGCTGTACCCGTCTGCGTTCTTCTGCAGATCGCCCAGATTGATGTCCATGCGGATCCCGAAGTCGATCTGGGCGAAGCGTATCAGCTTCATCAGGCTTGGGAACCGCATATGCGGGTCCGCCTCGCCGTCGATGGCGATGATGAACTTGCAGCGGCGGCGCATCAGTTCGTAGATGCCGAGATTCTCGATGTGGCCGCCGTCGGAGAGGTTCACAAACCGGTCGTTTTCGCCCATGAGCCCGAACATCTCCCACCAGAGTGCGAATGGCCGGCCCGCAGTCTTCTCGGGAAGATCCGCCAGGCGCTTCGGGTTCGGGAGCCAGTAGGCGAGCCGTACGTTGAGCAGTGCCAGCCAGAACGACAGTCCCTTGATGGTCACCGTGCCCATGTGTGACGACGCCGCGGCGCCCGATATGGCCATAGCCGTGGCGAGATCGAGATGGAGGTCGCGCCGTTCCAGGTCGCGCGTCTTGCAGTAACCCAGTAGCGGGCTGCCGCAGAAGTGCTGACTGAAGAGAAAGAAATCTGCATTGCGTCCCCGCAATTCGCTCTCGCGGCTGCCGGGGAGATTCACGGCGGCGTTGATCAGGTGGTAGGGGGCAGCGGGGTTTTCGGACCTGAGCTTGGACAAGGGTTGAGGCGCCGGAGGTCCGCCGTCGGTGTCTTCTTCGCGGATCAGGTAGGTTTCGGCGAGGCGATTGCGGTAGTAGCGGTGAGGGGAGACCTGGTTGACGTTGATGAACCACAGCCAGACTGTCACGACCACTCCCGACAGCGTCAGGATCAAGACCTCACTCCCGTCCGGGCTGATCCAATCGTGGAGCGCATAGAAGGCCATCAACAACAGCAAGGGGCCAGTGATTCCGACGGCGGAGACCATCAAACGCCCGACGGTTCCAGCCAGGCCGACGGCGAACGCGACCGTGCCGAACAGCACGGGCAGCGCAGCGAACAAGGCGACCACCGCAACTTTGGAGCCCAGCGATTCGCGCAGTTCTTGGTAGAGCCAGGGCATGAGCCACGCCAACGACCAGAAGCCGAGCAAGAGCAGCGCGAGGCAGATGCCGAAGCCCTCGTAGCGTGCAATCCAATCCGGCCGCTCTGCCCACTCCCGATACACCAGGGGAAGGCAGAGCACCATGAGCGCGAGCGCCAGGCCGAATGTTGACAGAGTCCAGTCGACAGCGGTCTCGAACGACCGGGCGTCGAGGCCCACGATTTGGGCCGCTTTCGCCAAGGCGAGGGTCCCCAGCAGGATGGGAGCCAGAGTGAGCAGGTTGATCAGAATACCGAGCAACATGAGTCCGACCATGCGCGACTGGCCCAGTAGTCCGCCCTTGAGCAGGTACTTGCTGTTGTTCCGTAGCTGGCGCAGCGGGGCCGGCTCCGCGTGGCCCGGCTCTGCGAACGGCAGCTTGCCCGCCTCCAGACCTACCTTCTCCCGGTTGGCGTCATTGAGATAGGAGCTGATGAAGGCCCCGAAATACCCGCCTCCGGAGACAGTCGACAGGTAATCCACATGCGGCAGGACGCCCAGCCGGGACAGGGCCTGGACGACGCCGAGGCAGAAGGTCGCCGAGCGAAACCGAATATTTACGGTCGGACCAAGCTAACATATTGAATAAACGATAAAATGCTTTAAAAGCAGGCCCGAAAACAGGCTTAGAAGGCCCATTTTGGGGGCGAAAACGTGCGTTTTGGGCTGTTTAAGGCCGAAAAACACGTATTTCTGGCGCAGGAACGACGGTAAATCAAGAGGTTAGCTTGGTCAGACCCCTAGGGGTAGGGGCGGGTTGCGGCCTAACGAAGG
>Ga0210096_1000069_pt1 | contig 49658 bp, 49 predicted proteins | sample China_Galinas_PW_4_FD_184864 | JGI IMG/M metagenome (GOLD analysis project Ga0210096, IMG submission 184864) | Wetland microbial communities from San Francisco Bay, California, USA, that impact long-term carbon sequestration - China_Galinas_PWA_D2... | ecosystem: Environmental > Aquatic > Marine...
ATTGTGCCGGTTGGCTTTCGTCAGCCAAAACATCCTGCGAGCAAAATAAATTATCAGAACAAGAATTCCTGCACCCATTAGTAACTTTTCAGCATTCATATCTGGGCTCTTAATTTTGACGCCTAACTACAATTAGATTGCCGAAATGATAAAAATCAATTTTTCATATAGACAATATAGGAGATCGCCCTACATACAAATCAAACAGTTAAGCTCATGATAGTTTGCCTAAACGGTAAAGCAAACTTTGCAGGGATCCGTACATGGATCATCCACGCGCTCCTGATTGCACAAGCGTTGTCACTGCCCCGCCTTCTCGAACACCAGGAAATAATTGCTCCTGAGCACGGGCTTGTCTGCCACCAGGCGGAAACCGGCCGCCCGGATTTCGCGTTCCACCGTGTCCTCGTTCGCGCGCACGTGCCCCACGACCCACGGTGAATTGACGCGCGGGTCGCGGCGGAAATCGATGACGATGAGCCGGCCGTCCCGGCGCAGCGCGCGGTGGATGGAGGCCAGCATGCTCTGCGGATACTCGAAGTGGTGGTAGGTGTTGGTGACGAAGGCCAGGTCGATGGAATCGTCCGGCAGGCCGGTCTCGCGGGGCGTGTTGACGATGCCCTCGACGTTGCCGAGCCCCTGCTCCTGGCATGTGCGCACGATGTTCTCGACGAAGGTTCCCGCGATGTCGACGGCGTAAACCTTTCCGGTCGGGGCAACTTCGGACGCGAACAGCCGGGTGAACAGCCCGGTCCCCGCCCCGATGTCGGCGACGATCATGCCGGGGCGGACGTCACTGGCCGCGACGATGGCCTTGCGTTTCGCGTAGACCTCGCGGCGCGGGTTCTCGAAGGTCTGCACCCACTGGCGCCAGTCGGGGTGCTGATAGTTCCGGTTGATGCCGGGGTTGACGCTCTGTTCCTGGGCCTGCAGGGGTGCGAACAGCAGCAGGCAGAACAGCCAGAGGGTGAAGCGGGCTGCGGGGTGCGGTGAAACTGATCGCGGGTAATAGACAAATGGTTTCTGTGTCATTGTGGTTGTCCTGTTAAATCGCTTGCCGCCGCATAATGGTATAAAAAAATTGTGCTGCCTGGTTGGTACGCATGGCGCACCCTGCCCATCGTCGTCCATTCCCGGCGGGGCGCCACCGGTCCTACGGCCTTCTTTATTTCTCCGTCACCCGCACGCCGTCCCCGATGCTGTCGTCGGGATGCTCGATGACGCGCTCCCCGGCCGCCAGGCCCGAGACGATCTGTGTGATGAGTCCGTTGTCGTGCCCGATCTCGACGGGCTGCAGCCGGGCCTTGCCACCGACGACCGTGTACACCGCCCAGCCGTCGCCCTGGCGGAACAGGGCGCTGGCCGGCACCTGCAGGACGTCATCGGCCTCCCAGAGAATGAAATGCGCCTCCACCCGGTAGCCGTCGCCGAGCTGTTGCCAGTCTTTCCGCGGGGATGTCAGGTCGGCGATGACCCAGACGCGCTGCTCCTCGACACCGAGCGCCGAGATCTTGGTGAAGCCGGTCGGCTCGACGGTGCGCACCACGGCATCCAGGGGCTTTTCGCCGCCCCAGCGATAGAGCTTCACGGGACTGCCCGGCCGGATGCGCACGGCATCCGCCGACAGCACGTCCACCGCGATTTCCAGCGCCGCCGGGTCGCCGATTTCGAGCAGGTCCTCGCCGGTGACGACCACGCCTTCGCTCTCGTGATGGATATGTAGCACCCGGCTGGCCACCGGCGCGCGCAGCTTGACGGTTTCCGCGGCAGCGGCGGTGTCGGTACCGGTGATGGAATATTGCAGGGCCGTCTGCGCGGCCTCCAGATTGAAGCGTGCCACTTCCACGTCGAATTCCGCCGAGCGCTGACTGGCGCTCGCCTGCCGGGCGCGGGTGGCGGCCTCGTCCAGCATATCCTTCGAGACCAGGGCATCCGCCGCGAGCTTCTTCTTGCGAGCGTGCTCACCCTGGGCATAAGCGGTTTCGGCGCGCGCCGCGTCCACCTTCTCCTCGGCCGCCTTGAGCGCGGCGCTGGCGGCGGCGACCTGCGCCTCGGCCTGGGCGCGACGGCGCGGGTCGAGCACTTCCGGGCGCAGCGGTTCCATGACGGCCAGGACCTCGCCCTGCGCCACGGTATCCCCGACATCGAAGCGGATGCGCTGCAGGAAGCCGGCCACCGGCGCGGAAATGACGAAACGGTCCTTGACCCGGGTGCGGCCCTCTTCCTCGACAGTGACGCTGAGCGGCGCCTGTTTGACCACCGCCACCTCCACCAGCACGGGGGCCGGCCGGAAGCCCCAGACCAGGGCGGCCAGCAGGGCGACGGCGGTCAGGATGAATCCCGTTTTTCTGTTCAGGCGCATGGTCGGTTATTCGCTATAAAAGGAACATTCTCTCATTCATGGTTGTCCGGGGCGAGATACAAGAGTTCTTCCCGGCGCGGCGCCGGTCCTACCGCGATATCCTGGCGAGGTGGCGGTCCTAGGGCTTGTCGGTATGTTGCAGGCGCTTACTCGCGCGTCTTCAGGACGCCAATCAGGTCCAGCCGGTTGAGCTTGCGCCACAGCAGCAGGCCGGAGACCACGGCGGAGGCCAGCACCACGCTGGCCGCGAAGGCGTAGGTGTGTGTCTCCAGCACCAGCGGCACCCGGTACAGGTCCGAGCGGAAGGCGCTGGACAGGTAGCGGCACAGCTCCCGACCGAACAGGAAGCCGAGCGGCAGGGCCAGCAGGGTGGCCACGGCGAGTTCGCCCAGCAGGATGTAGCCGACCTCGCCCCGGGTGAAACCGAGCACCCGCAGACTGGCCAGTTCGCGGTCACGCTCGGAGAGTGCAATGCGCGCGCTGTTGTAGACCACGCCGAAGGCGATGATGCCGCCCAGAATGGCAGTCACCATGGAGAAGAACAGGATGGTCTCCTCCATGGTCTTGTGAAAGCTTCGGATCGCCGTCTCCCGCACCACGGTCCCCGCCACCCGCGGCATGTCGTCCAGCGCCCGGTAGATCCGGTCGCTGTAGCGCGTGTCCACCGCCAGGAACGCCCCGTTGACGGCGTCGCCCTCCTTGAGCAGCCGGTTGAGCGTGGCCCGCTGCATGTAGGCCGACACCCCCAGGTACTCGCTAGTCAGGCCGGCCACCGGGACTTCCAGCACCGGCCGGTTTCCCTCCAGGACCTCCACCGTCAGGCGTTCTCCCGGCGCGATATCCAGCAGCTCGGCCAGATAGTCGGTCAGCACCACGCCCTCTGCAGGCAGCACGACCTGCCGGAGGTCGGCATCCAGCACCCGCCGCAGCCGCCCGTCAGGCTCCATGCCCTGCACGGAACCGCGGTAGCTGCGCTGCCCGTGGCGCAGCCGGGCGGGCACCGAACGCGCCCCTTCCACATGCCGTACGCCCGCCAGCCCCGCCAGCGAATACAGGGCATGGTGGGAGGTCGGCTCGGTCAGGGCCACGGTCAGGTCCTGGATCTGGCTCATGGCGTACTGCACGTCGATCATGTAGGTGATGGAGTCGCGCTGGAAATTGGCCACCATGATGATGCCGCAGGAGGCGCCGATGCCGGCAATCGTGAGCAGCGTCTTCAGGGGCCGGCGTTCCATGTGCCGGGCGATCATGCGCGTGGGCTGGGAAAACAGCCGCTCCAGGCCCAGCCGCTCGATCAGGGTGCGGCGATAGACGGCCGGCGTCTCCGGGCGCATGGCCTCGGCCGGCGGCAGGCGTACCGCCCCGGCGAGTGCGAACAGCGTCCCCGTCATGCCGGCCGCGACGCTGACCAGCGCGGCCAGCGCGACGACACCCGTCTCCAGGCGGTAGTGCAGGAACGGAAAGTGGTAGAACTCCGTGTACAGCGCGCTCAGCCCGCGTCCCATCCAGATCCCTACGCCGATGCCGCCTGCCAGTCCCAGCAGCACGATCAGCAGCACCAGGGCGGCATAGTGCCAGCCGACGGCCAGGTTGCTGTAGCCAAAGGCCTTGAGGATGGCGATCTGGTTGCGCTGGGTGTTTATCAGCCGGGTGATGACCACGTTCAGCAGGAAGGCCGCCACGCCGAGGAAGATCACCGGGAACACCGCCGCCATGGTCTCCAGACCCTTCAGCTCCTCCGAGAGGAAGCGGTGCGAGACCTGGTCCTTGCGCGCATAGACGCCGCGCCCACCGTAGCGGGCCAGTATGCGGTCGAGCCGGTCGATGACATCCGCGCCGTCGGCACCGGGCGTGAGCGTGAGCGCCACGTCGTTGAAGGCGCCTTCCATATCATAGGCGGCTGCCAGTGCGGTGCGCCCCATCGATAACACCCCGTAGCGCTGGTAGTCCGGGAACACCGCGCCGGGTGCGATCGGGTAGACGTATTCTGGGGACAGGGAAATGCCGACGATCGTCAGCCGCTTGCGCCGGCCGTTGATGGTAGCAACCAGCCGGTCGCCCGGCTCGAGCCCGTGGGCATTGGCGAAGGCCTCGTCGAGCAGCACCTCGTCGTCGCGGCCCGCCTCGATCAGACGCCCGCGGCGCAGGTACAGGTTGTTGAGCAGCGGCGCATGGTTCTCGGGAATGGAGACCAGTGTGCCCGTGGCCGGGTCGGAAAAACCCGGCACGGACAGGCGCACCGCGGCGACCACCCGGGTCTGCAGCCGCCCGACGCCGGGGATATCGCGCAGGCGCGCGGCCACGCTGTCGGGGGCGCGCTTCAGTGAGGCGAACACCTCGGCGAAGCGCTGTTCGCGGTAGTAGCTCTCGCGCGTGACCAGCAGGGAATCATAGGTCGAGAGCGACATCACGAAGGTGGCGATGCCGCCGACCTGCACCAGGGCGATGGCCAGCACCATGCCGCGCAACTCCAGCAGATCGCGCCACAGCTTGCGGTTCAGGGCGCGCATCGCCTACCAGGTCAATTCGGCGGCCTTCGTGCGGCGGGCATTGCGCTGCACCGCGCCGATGCGCCCGTCCATGATCTGCACCACCCGGTCGGCCATGGCGGCGATGCCGGCGTTGTGCGTGATCAGGGCCGTGGTCGTTCCCAGCTCGCGGTTGGCCCGCTCCAGTGCCTCCAGCACCAGCACGCCGGTCTTCGAGTCCAGCGCCCCGGTCGGCTCGTCGCACAGCAGCACGGCCGGATTCTTGGCCACGGCGCGCGCGATGGCCACGCGCTGCTGCTCGCCGCCCGACATCTGGGCGGGGAAGTGGTCCATGCGGTCCTGCAGGTTCACCAGCGCCAGTGCCTCCTCCGGCGTCATGGGCGCGCGCGCGATCTCGGTCACGGCGGCGACATTCTCGCGCGCCGTCAGGCTGGGCATGAGGTTGTAGAACTGGAACACAAAGCCCACGTGGTAGCGGCGGTACTCGGTGAGCTGCTGCTCGCCGGCGTGGGTGAGGTCCTGGTCGCGGTAGTGCACCTCGCCGGCCGTCGCCGTATCCAGGCCGCCGAGAATGTTCAGCAGCGTGGACTTGCCGCTGCCGGATGGTCCCAGCAGCACCATCAGCTCACCCGCGAACAGATCCAGGTCCACGCCCCGCAGGGCATGCACGTCGACTTCGCCCATGTGGTAGACCTTGGTCAGGCCGCGCACCCGAAAGACCGTTTCCCCGCCAGGCAGCGCCCCGGCAGCCATTTCGTTCATTTGGATTTCCCGAATTGCGGCGGTCTTCCCGCGCCCGCCTGCCGACACCATTCACCATCAGCCTGGCGGAGTCAACCGCACGCCATGGGTGACCGCACAGGACCGGCGATTGGTGCCGGCGGGCGTAATTTCCTACTATAGCGGAACAGCAACGGCCGGCCGCGAGCGCCGGTTTCCTTTCCGCCGACTCCGGGACATTGACGCAATGACCACCGACCAGGCCATCCTCTTCGTCCTGTTATTCATCGTCTTCGTCCTGCTCATCCAGGGGCGTCTGCGCTACGACCTGGTCGCCTTCATCGCGCTGATCGCCGCGCTGGTGCTCGGTGTGGTGCCCTATGAACAGGGGTTCTCGGGCTTCGGGCACCCGGCGACCATCATCATCGCCCTAGTGCTCATCATCAGCCGCGGGCTGTCCAGTTCCGGCACCATCGAACTCCTTGCCCGGCAGGTGAACCGGTTTTCGGGCTCACTGCAGTCGCACATCACCGCCATGACGGGCATCGCCGCCGCCCTGTCCGCTGTCATGAACAATGTCGCCGCGCTTGCCCTGCTGATCCCGGTGGACATCCAGGCCGCCATAAAGGCAAAGCGCAGCCCGGCACTGACGCTCATGCCGCTGTCCTTCGCCTCGATACTCGGCGGCCTGATCACGCTCATCGGAACACCGCCGAACATCATCATCGCCGAGTTCCGCCGGCAGACGCTGGGCGAAGGGTTTTCCATGTTTGACTTCACGCCTGTGGGTCTGGCCTGCGCCCTCGCCGGCGTCCTGTTCGTCGCCCTGGTGGGCTGGCGCCTGTTGCCGGTCGAACGCCTGGAGGAGTCCACCCGGGGGATACTCGACGTGAGCGCCTACGTCACGGAACTGCACGTCCCGGAGGAATCGCCGGCCATCGGCCGGCGGGTGCGAGATCTCGACGAGGTCGCGGAGGAAAACGACGTGGCCGTCATCGGTCTGATACGGCGGGGGAAAAGGCTGCCGGGACAGGCCCGGCTGGCGGAGATCAGCGCCGGGGATATCCTGGTCGTGGAAGCGGCGCCGGAGGCCATGGACAAGATCGCCGGCGAGCTGAAACTGGATTACCAGGCCAGGAAGGAGGACAGCAGCCCGCTCGGCAGCGACGATATGTCGGTACTGGAAGTCGTCGTGCCGGGCGGGGCGTCCATCGAGGGCAGATCCGCACATTCCCTGCGACTGCAATACCGCTACGAGGTCACTCTGCTCGGGGTCTCCCGGGAGGGCCGGCAATTTCGCGAGCGAGTGCGCCATCTCGATATCCGGGCAGGCGACGTACTGCTGCTGTACGGACCCAACGAAATGCTGCCGGAGGTCAACAGTCGGCTGGGGACGTTGCCGCTGGCGGGGGGCAGCCCCGACCTGATACGACGCCGGAAGGCCTGGCTGGCGGCAGGCCTGTTCGGTTTTGCTATCGCCCTGGCGAGCCTGGGCGTCCTGCACCTCCCGGTGGCGCTGGCCGCCGTGGTCGCGGCCTTCATCCTGCTCAATATCGTGCCGGCACGGCGCGTCTATGAATCGATCGAATGGCCGGTCATCGTCCTGCTGGGCTGCATGATCCCCATCGGCAGCGCCCTGGAGTCAAGCGGTGGCACCGCCCTGATCGCCGGCGCCATCACCCGGCTTGCCGAGGGCTATTCACCGGTGGTCGTCCTGACACTGCTGATGATCGTCACCATGACACTCTCCGACGTCATGAACAATACGGCGACCGCGGTGATCACCGCGCCCATCGCCGTGGACATCGCCACGCACCTGCAGGCAAGCCCGGATCCGTTTCTGATGGCGGTCGCCGTTGCCGCCTCCTGCGCTTTTCTCACGCCCATCGGTCACAAGAACAACACCCTGATCATGGGACCGGGCGGGTATCGGTTCGGCGACTACTGGCGCATGGGACTGCCGCTGGAACTGTTGATCATCCTGGTGGCGGTACCCGTGATCCTGTGGGTCTGGCCGCTGTAGCCTGCCGGGCCGGCAGTTGCGACCGGAGACGAGGACAGATGTCTGCCCCGGATTTGCGCCGGCAGCACAATCACAGAACAACGGCGTCACCTAGCGCTGATCTATATCAGTGATATACTGCGGTTTTTCAAAAACCAGCCAACCGGACAAGTCAAGCGAGGGGCACACAATGGTCTTAGACAGCACAATTATCGGTGTACTCATCGTCCTCCTCATCGTCGTGTTTATGTGGGTATTCGTCATCTGGTCAAATTCACGCCAATCGCACCAGCAGACGCACCAGGTATTGCGCCAGCAGAACCTGGTCAGGAACGACCCCGCCGCCCACCGTCTGTCGCAGGCCGTGCACCTGTTACGCCCGATGGCGCATCTGGGCTTCGACTACACCATCGATCACAGCACAAAGGGGGCGCCACCCCGTCTCGCCACCTGGAGTGCACGCAGCGAGATGCCGACGCAGACGGAGCTGGATGACGTCATGCCCGAGGTCTCGGAGGTCAACGTCAAGGGCTATGCCGCCATGCGCCGCGCCGAATATCCTTCTGTAGGCGATCAGCTGGACGCCGCATACAAGGCACGCCACGGGGATGATTCAGAAGAGCAGGAACTCGACAAGCAGATTGCCGAGATCAAGAACAAGTATCCCAAAACCGATGCGCAGTTGTAATCGGGCGATTGCCTGAATACATCACGTACAGCCGGCGGTTTCCGAACAAGGCACGGCCCGCTCAACGGTTCCATACCCCCAGGTGAACAGGGATTTCAGACGCGCGGCACTGGGCGCGGCCGCATTCGTTTGCCTGCTGTGGGTGATCGAGATACTCGACCGCGGCCTGCACCTGCAACTGCACCTGCTCGGAATATACCCGCGCGAGGCAATCGGGCTGCGCGGAATCCTGTTCGCCCCCCTCATTCACGGCTCCTGGGGCCACCTGATCGCCAACAGTTTCGCGCTGCTGGTGCTGGGGACCGCTTTTCTGTACGGCTATCCGCATTCAGCGGGACCCGTCCTGCTGCTGGTGTACCTCGGGTCGGGACTCTGCGTGTGGCTGTTCGCCCGCAGCAGTTTCCACTTCGGTGCCAGCGGACTGACCCACGGCGTGATGTTCTTCATATTCACGAGCGGCATCCTGCGCCGTGACCGGCTGTCCATCGCCCTGGCTCTGATTGTGTTCCTGCTCTATGGCGGCATGGTCTGGTCCATCTTCCCGCAGCAGCCGGGCATCTCCTACGAAAGTCACTTCTTCGGTGCCGCCACCGGGGTGCTCGCCGCGTTTCTCTTCAGACACAGGGAACCCGTCCCCGCGGAGAAGACCTACGAATGGGAAGGCGAAGAGGACGAGGACCCCTTCGACCGGGATGCGCCCTGACCCTGTGCGGTATCATCCGGCGCCTGAAAAAAGATGGCCTGACATCCCTGTCCGGCCAGGGGGAGCAAAGGTCCCGGCCAACTGCGGTACCGGGCACCATCCATGGCAAGCATTATGGACGGGCAACATGTCTATTGGATGACATCTGCATGGCAGGCCGGTTAATTAGCCGAATTGTCCGTCGACACGCGGCTTCAACAGCATGGGGAGATAGATGACCAGGAAGGCGCTGAAAGCGGCCAACCACAGCAGCTGTGACAGCCCGATCCAGAGCGTGTTGTGCTGCGGGTCGGCCAGCGGGAACAGCACCCGCAGCGCGGTGCCTGCCAGCAGGCCGGCGAAAATCCAGGACGATGCCGGCGGCGGATCGAGAATGTTTCGCCCTGTATGACCCAGCGTGACGCGCGCCATCATCCCCGTGGTGAACAGGCCGATGCCGCCATAGGTAAAGGCGTGCAGTGCCAGGGATGGCGGGACGGCAAGGAAAGCGACGGCCGCCTTGAGTGCAAATCCGGCCACGATCACGGCATAGGCCAGGTAGAGGACCCACAACAGCGGCCGCTGCAGAATACCCGCGGTGTACCAGCCCGCCAGTCTGATGCCATGCACGATAAACAGCACGACCGCCAGTAACGCCACCAGCGGCGAATCCGGATCGAAAACGTCCGCGATCCAGAAACCGATAAACAAAAACAGGCCCGCCGCGTCAACCAGGTTGCTGTTTTTCAGCTCCACCGGATGATCAATGCCCTTTTCAATGAAAAACGGCAGCACCCGCCTCGATACGACAAAAATCAGCGCCATGATCAGGTAGACACCCGAGTACAGTGCGGGCCGGACGGCATCGGGGAATATCCCCAGCAGGCCGGCATAGAACACAAGGTTGCTCAACAGAAGGAATGCCACCTTGGAAAGAATTCCCAGCTGCCTGTATTGCCTTACCTTGAATACCGGGCGCGCGATGGCGACCAGGAGCAGCAGACCAAACAGGCCGTCCGCTGCAGCGGCCAGTGCCAGCGGCATGCCGGCACCACCGAGGATCAGGATACGTGCCGCGAGCCAGTGCAGGGCCAGCAGCAGCAGCGGCAGTCCGTGCAATGTCTGCACACCGGTCCAGTTTTGCACGGCGGTCAGCAGGAAACCGGCGATAACGGCCATACCGTAACCGAAGACCATTTCATGGGCATGCCAGGTCGCCGCCGGCAGTGATGGCACTTGCCACCGCCAGCCGAGCACATACACGCCCAGCCAGATCAGAACCGAGGTCACGGAAAAGAGCGCGGCTCCCGCAAAGAAGGGACGGAACCCGAGATTCAGAATGACATATCGATCCATGGTGGCAACCAGTCTGCCGACGGGTTGTCAGCACGCAGTTACAACGACTCGGTACCGATGCGGTTCATTTCACCCACCGCATCCTACACAGGCTGCTGCCCGGTGAGAAATGCAGCTAGTAGCGCCCGTGCTGCTTGGAGATATAGTTGCTCATCTCCATGTACTGGGTATTCATGCCGCGCAGGATCCGGTGCACTTCACGCACGATGGCGCGCATGACCTTGTAGGTCAGGTCGGGATCCGTTTCCAGCAGCTTTTCGAAATTCTCCCGCTCGAGGCGGATCAGTTCGCAATTCCCCAGGGCACGCAGGCTGGCGGAATGCTCCACGCCGTCGATGAAACCCAGTTCGCCGATCATGTCCCCCGCCCTCAGGATCTGCAGCGTAACCCAGCCACCACCGCTGGATCGGGTAACGGCCTCCAGGTTGCCGTCAACCAGGACATGAATGGCATCGTCCTTCTGGCCTTCCTCGATGATGAACTCGCCATCCTTGATGCCGCAGGCGGTCGTAATCCGGGCAAGTGCCGCGCACTGCTCGTCGCTCAGCTCGCTGCCGAGGGAAGATGTCCTGATAGTTTCCGCATCGACCGAGCAATCTTCACTTATTGTCATCACTGGCTCCCTGATCTGTTCCAATAGTTGTCGGATATTCCGCGGGGCAGCCGCAACACGAAAGCACCCGGCCGCGGCAGCGCACCTGTTCGGCGGTTGCCGGGTAGCGGACCCCTGTGCCCTCTAAACGAACAGGGTGATGTCGGCGCCCTGTGCATTGGTCAGATACGTCGCCGCACCCGCCCACTCGGAGACTTCCGGAATGAAATCCTCCTGTTTCCAGCCAAACAGGTCAACCGTCATCTGGCACGCCACGAGCTTGACCTCCGCCTCGATGCACAGTTCGCGCAGTTCCGGAATTGAAGCAACGCCATGATTCTTCACTGTTTTCTTCATCAATGCCGTCGCGATTGACTCAAAGCCCGGTACCCCCGCCATCAACAGGTTGGGCATGTTCCACTCGATGCCCTGAAACCATTTCGGCCCGAATGGCATTTTCATCGGCATGGCGGGATTGCCCAGCGGACTGATGTGTGGATCCAGGTCCTTTTTCAGCAGCCCCAGGCCATAGAAGGTAAAAAACAGGGTGGCGTCCCAGCCCATGGCCGCAGCGGTAGAGGCAACGATAAAAGGAGGATACGCCCAGTCCAGCGTCCCCTTGGTGACCATGATCGAAAGCCTGGGCGTGCCGTTGGTACGCCCTGCCGCCATCTTTTCCTCGAAACGCTGATCGAACCAGGCGTTCATTTCATCGGTTGTCATGCAAATTAATCCCTAGTTCAGCTGGTTTATGGAAAAACACATCGTCATTATGACTGCAGGCGGATCGTACATTGACCCGAACGGCCCGTAAACCGTGTCCTTGGAGCCGGGGCTCAGGACACGCATGGCGGCACGGGCCCCTGCGACCAGTCAGTGTGCCGTGGCCCGCCATCTCACCCGGAGACGGTGCACATGCCCGTGACTGCGCAACCCGCACAGCGGGAACCGGACACAATCCGGCAACCGGAACGGGTGGTACGGATGGATGCTGGCTAGGATTTTACCAGGTGGAACTTGCGGGCATGCATGACCTGTCGCAGGATCACACCCAGCGCCAGCAGGATTGCCGTCGAGAAGAACAGGCCCACGGCGTAACCCGCCGCATCCGTCACGGCGGGTATCTCGAGGATGTGCACGAGGCCGTGGTAGATGGCGAAACTGCCGAAGAACGCATAGCCGAAGTAACCGGTAAAGGCAGTGGCCATGGCAATCACCCCCACCACCAGGGCGATCAGTACGAGCGTCGGAATCCCGAGCTGCGGCCAGGCCAGGCTGAGTGCGCCCAGTGCCATGCCACCCAGCAGGAGCAGCAGAAAGACCGTCACGTCACAGACACTGCAGCGGGCCGTACGACCGGCACAGAAACCGGCGCCGATGGCAATCAGCAGGTGATCGAATCCGCTGATGGGGTGCATAAATCCATCCGCCAGGCCGTTAGCCAGATGCACACCGGTGTGTGCCGCGGCATACGGCGCAACCAGCAGGGTGATCAGTGTGAGCGCGGCGGTGTAGACCGATTTCAGCTGCATGTAATGACTCCGGTTGTTGGTAACAGGTTTAAAAATACCTAGCGGACCTTGACCTTGATGAGTTCCTCACCGTTTGGGTCGGTCACGTGCACGGCGCAGGCGATGCAGGGATCGAAGCTGTGGATGGTGCGCAGGATCTCGATCGGCTGTTTCGGGTCGATCAGGGTATGGTTGTCCTGCAGTGCCGCTTCATAGGGGCCGGGCTGTCCCTGCTGGTCGCGTGGCCCGGCATTCCAGGTGCTCGGTACCACGGCCTGGTAGTTCTTGATGGCCTGGTCCTCGATCACGATCCAGTGCGCCAGTGCGCCGCGCGGCGCTTCCATGAATCCCACGCCTCTGGCTTGTTTGGGCCAGGAGGACGGATCCCACAGGGTTTCATTGAAGGTCAGGGTATCACCCGCCTTGATATTGGCAATCAGGTGATTGTACCAGGTCTGCATCATGTCGCAGATGACCTTGGTCTCCAGCCCGCGTGCGGCCGTCCGGCCAAGCGTCGAGAACAGCGCGTCTACCGGTACATCGAGCTTACTCAGCGTCATGCCGACCAGTTCTGTGGTCTGTTCATGCCCGTTGGCATACAGCATCAGGACGCGTGCCAGCGGGCCAACCTCCATGGCATGCCCCTTCCAGCGCGGCGACTTCAGCCAGGAGTAGGAATGCTCCACATCCAGCAGCTCGTAGGGCGGCGTAGGCCCCGTATACTGCAGATTGGTCTCGCCGTCATAGGGGTGCAGCGGGACATCCTTTCCACCCGTGTAGTCATAGTAGGAGCGTGCGACGTATTCCTGGATCTCGTCGTCCGCACTCATGTCCACGGGATGCACCGTCGACAGATCCCGGTTCAGGATGGCGCCGGCCGGAATGAGGAAGCTCAAGGGGTCATCCATGCCCTTTTCCGGAAAATCACCGTAGGTCAGGAAATTGCCCAGGCCTTCGCCGCGTGAGCCCCAGTCCTTGTAGAAACCCGCGATCGCCAGCAGGTCGGGAATGTAGACCTGATCGACGAAGGTATTCATCTTGGTGATAATTTCCTGGACCTGCGCGAGTTTTTTCGCATTGATCGCCGAATCCGAGTTCAGGTCGATCGGGCACGCCACCCCGCCGACCAGGAAGTTCGGATGCGGGTTCTTGCCGCCGAATATGGTGTGCAGCTTGGCGACATCACGCTGCCACGCGAGGGCTTCCAGGTAATGCGCCACCGCCATGAGATTGGCCTCCGGCGGCAGCTTGTAGGCTGGATGCCCCCAGTAACCCTGCGCGAAGATGCCGAGCTGGCCGGCCTCGACAAAATCCTTCACCTTCTTCTGCGTATCGGCGAAATAGCCGGGCGAGGATTTCGGATAACTGCTGATGGACTGCGCCAGGTTCGACGTGGCCTTGGGATCGGCACTCAGCGCGGATACCACGTCCACCCAGTCAAGGGCATGCAGGTGATAGAAGTGCATGACATGATCGTGCACATACTGCGCGCCGTTCATCAGGTTGCGGATGAGCTGTGCATTCGGCGGTATGGGGTAATCGAGCGCATTTTCGACGGCGCGGATCGAAGCCAGCCCGTGCACCAGGGTGCAGACGCCGCAGATACGCTGGGCAAAGGCCCAAGCGTCGCGCGGGTCGCGGCCGCGCAGAATAATCTCGATGCCGCGCACCATGGTGCCGGCCGAGTAGGCCTTCGCGATGCGATCGCCGTCCATTTGCGCCTCGATACGCAAATGGCCCTCGATACGGGTGATGGGGTCAACAACAACACGTTCAGCCATAGTTGTACTCGCCTTATGAATTCAGATAATCGGTCAGGATGCGGTACTGCTCCGTACTTTCCCGGCCGGCCAGGTCTTCCCCGGTTACGATCGACTCGCAGGTCTTCGCCATCCGGCTGCTCATTGCCGCCTGCCAGGCCAGGCCGCCGGGAAGCTGTCCCGCCGGCGTGAGCGCGGCAACCGCTGCACGCGCCACGAAGTACCCGGCCTGCGCCTTCCAATCGCCTTCCGCGCCGCAACGCGCATGACAGTCCGTCATGGTGGCCTTGGCCGTTCGCAGCGCCTCGGCAAGCCTGTCCTCGGATACATCCTCACTGGCCGCGACATCCGTCACCCGGGCAATACGTTCGTCGTCGCACAGCGGAAGGATGTGCTTCACGAACTGCGCGGCAACCGCCCGCTGCCGCTCCGCGTCGAGTCCATCCAGCACCCGCCTGAATTCCGTCTCATTGGTAATCTGCGTCATGTTCACTGCGCCCCGGTCTGGCCTTCATCGGCAAGGTGCTCGGCAATGGTCTCCGTCAGGCTCGTCACCGGAATGTCCATGTTGTTTTCCTCCAGCCCTTCCTCCAGGTAAATACGACAGTTGGAACAGGCCGTCACCAGACCCTCGGCCTGGATGGCATCCAGCTGGGCCTTCTTGCGGCTGAAGACCTTGAGCCGCAGGGCATCGGCGCGCTCGTTGCTGCTGACGCCGCCACCGGCACCGCAACACCAGTTCATGGTACCGTGCTCGGGCATTTCGACAAGGTTTTCGGCAACCATCCTGAGGAGATTGCGCGGCTGTTCGACCACGCCGCCCCGGCGGGTAATCTGGCAGGGATCGTGATAGGTGAGGCGCTGGGTTTCCTTGCCGGTGGTTTTCAACCGCCCTTCCTCGCGCAGTTGATCCATCAGCTCCATGATATGCAAGACCTTGAAATTGAAAGGCTTGCCGATCAGGTTCGGACCTTCCCAGCGGATCGCGAAGTAGGCATGCCCGCATTCCGGACTGATCACGGCCTTGACCTTGAGTTTTTCCGCCGCATTCACGACGCGCTGTACCAGTTCGGCTGCAATATCGGAAACACCGATCTGGACACCGCTGTTGGTGGCCTCGAAGGCCTCGGAGGAAATCGTCCAGGTCACATTGGCCTGCTTGAAGATCTTGGCGATGGCCCCGATGTATTCCGGGAAATTCATGATCTCCATGGAAGACAGCAGGCACATGTACTCCGCGCCCTCCACGTCCACCGGGATGCTCAGCCCGGTATCCTGCTCCAGGTGACGGATCTGCGCCTGCAGTGCGGGCAGCTTGACGCCCATGGGACTGCCGATGGTCACGGCGCGCTGGCTCGCCCCGATCAGGCCTTCCGGGGCATGCCCGGAGGCCGCCATGCCTTCCCGCATCCGGCGGATCATGTAGGCGATATCGTTGCCGACGGGGCATACCATGGAACAGCGCCCGCACATGGTGCAGCTGTCATAGACCAGGCTTTCCCATTCGCCCAGTTCCTCGTCGGTCACCGGCTTGCTCAGTCCGAATGCCTTGGCATACCGGCCCCAGAAGGTGTATTCATGCTGCCAGACGCGGCGCAGCGGTTCCAGCTTGTGGATCGGCGTGTATTTGGGATCTTCCGTTTCGGTGTAGAACAGGCAGGCATGGGCGCACAGGCCGCAGCGCACACAACTGCTGAAAAACGAGGCCACCGGCGCGTCAATGGCCTCCTTGAAGGCATGGATGCCGCGCTCCAGCGTCGCCCCGCTCATGACTTCACCCCCCGATAACCGGCAATGGCGCCATTGTAATAGCGTGACATGAACAGCGTGAAGGCATGCATCAGCTTGGTGAACGGAAACACAATCAGGAACAATTCGACGCTGATGATATGGATGTCGATCAGCAGGGGCGGCGGCGCAATCTCAACCCGGTGAAAGGCGATGTAACCGGTCACGATCGGCAGCAGAGTCAGCAGCCATACCAGGTAATCCTGGAAGCGTGACAGGAACCGCATGACCCGGTTCGCCACCCGGTGAATCAGTACCACGACCAGCGCAATCATGGTCACCACGGCCGTGGCATCGATGACCGGTGTCGGCAGCGCGGGCCAGCTGAAACCCAGCACTGAGTTAAACATGAGGATGTGCGGCGCATAAAACAGCAGGGTGACGAAAAACCCGATGTGGAATATCCAGCCGGTCACCTCGGTAAAGGCATTACGCTGCAGGGTGGCGCGGTCTGCAAACGAGCGCATCACGATGGTACGCAATCCGCCCGCCACGGCCGATCCGCGCGCCTCGGCGAGGTCGACTTTCCTGCCCAGCACCAGGATTTCGAGCAGGCGCACCGCCACGCCGACCAGGAAGATGACGGTGGCGACCTGCAGGGCCGGCCCCCGTACCCACAGCAGCAATTCGGTTTCCGTCATCATCAGCTCCCCTTCTCCAGATCATCGATGGTGACCTTTTCATGTCCCTTGACCGCCTTGTCGTGCTTGGCGCGGTTGATGGCGCCCAGTGCCAGGCCGGCGGCGGCACCCGCACCGATGGCATACACGGCGGTGCGTCCGATATTCTCTGTCGGCGTTGAAATGGCCTTGTAAAACCCGCCGCCGTCCCAGAAATCGGGCTCGGAACAGCCCAGACAGGGATGCCCGGATTCGATCGGAAAGCTGGTGCCCTCGTTCCACTTGGTCGTGGCGCAGGCGTTGTAGGTGGTCGGCCCCTTGCAACCCAGCTTGTACAGACACCAGCCGCTCTTCGCGCCTTCGTCGTCGAAACTTTCCGCGAACAGCCCCTTGTCGTAGAACGGGCGGCGGTAGCAGCGATCGTGGATACTCTTGCCATAGTAGGCAAGCGGCCGGCTGTGCGAGTCCAGTTCCGGTATGACGCCGAAGGTCAAATAGTGCGCCAGCACGCCGGTTATCACCACCGGAATGGGCGGACAGCCGGATACATTGATAATCGGCTTGTCCTTGATCAGGTCGGAAACCGAAACCGCCCCCGTGGGATTCGGGTTGGCGTGCGGTATGCCGCCAAAGGCCGCACAGGTCCCCACCGCAACGATCGCGGCTGCACCCCTGGCCGTATCCAGCAGCATGTCACGATTGCTGATCCCGGCAATCGTCGAGTAACCGGCATTTTTCGTCGGGATCGAGCCGTCCACGACCAGGATATAGTTGCCGTAGTTTTCCTCCATGGCGGCTGCGCGTGCCGCTTCGGCTGCCGTACCGGATGCGGCCATCAGGGTGTGATGATAATCCAGTGAAATGGCGTCGAAGATCAGTCCTTCCACCGTCGGCGAATGGGAGCGGGTCAACGACTCGGTACAGCCGGTACACTCCTGGAACGACAGCCAGATAACCGACGGGCGTCTAGCCTTTTCCAGCGCCTGCGCGATCACCGGCGCCATGCCGGGCGGCAGGGCCATCAGCGATGCGGTTGCCGCGCAGAACTTCAGAAATCCGCGTCGGGATACGCCCTGCTTGCGCAGGATTTCGCCAAGGGTAGTGTCTTTCGACATTTTTTTCTCCTGTGTTCAGGCATCCTTGCTGTCGGCAAGTCGCGCTTCCAGCGCCGCCAGGCCGTCGCGGATATCATCCTGCTGTGCCTTCAGAAGGTCCGGCATGTCGCAGACCTCGATAAATTTCCCGATAATCTCCCTGTCCGGGTTGTAATGCGTGACGATCCAGACGCCCGGGAAACCCGTCTCGACGATATCGCTCGGACCGAGTGCCGATAGCTGTGCTGTCACTTCGCCCTGGCCCAGTTCGCCAAGCAGCCTGTCCTCTTCACCCGGGGCGAGGGGGATACTGCGCAGATCGATCACGCTCCCGTCCCCGTTGTCCAGCAACCTCCCCAGCGCATGCCGGATTTCATGCAACAGCGGCTGTACGTTATAGGTCAGGATCGCCCCCGACTCGACCTTCAGATCTTCCGTGTTCGTTAATCCGGACATGGTACCTTCATTGCTACCTGCAGCACCCGCCGGCTTATCCGGCGGAAGAACTGTTGCGTTTTGCATTGCCGCTATGTCCCTGCCGATTCCGCACTCTGCAGGGTATGCGGCAGCGCGTCTGAAAAGTCTCCCGCGGGTGCCCACTCCCGAATGAGGCTGATGACGTAATCGGCCGCCAGCGGCAGTGCCTGCTGCACCGGCCTGGTCAGGTCATGCCCCCAGTCAACCACTGCCGGCTGGATGGCCACCAGGGCGCGGTTTTCCGGCAGGCCATCGGTGAGATGGGCGATTGCCAGTACATCACCCAGACTGACTTCATGCACACTGCGACTGGTCCTGCCGGCAAAGCGGTCCATTTGTTGCCCGGCAAGGACCTTCACAGTACCGGGCGGCGAATTCAGTTCGGCGGCATCGATGACGATCAGGTTGTCCGCGTCTTCTATGTAGGGGGCCAGAGTAAAACTCAGTGTGCCGCCATCCAGGTAGACAACATGCGGAAGGTCGGGAAAGTGCCGGCGCAGGTAGTCCAGCATGTGGATACCGGCGCCCTCGTCTGACAACAGCGTATTTCCGATACCCAGAATCAGTGTATGCTTCTGTGGCAACACAGGGACCCTCACTAGTGTAAGGTAGACTTTTACAGGAGCAATAGATTAGGTTTATTGATCCATGTCAACTCCTTATTGAATTATCCGTGATTTATTAGACTCTCACCAAACGGCCAGCTTTGCCGGCCAGGGGTCATTACCATGTGTCTCGGTATCCCGATGCAGATCAAGTCCATCGACGGTTTCGTGGCGGATTGTGAAGCCAGGGGCGTGCACCGCGATGTCAGCCTGTTCATGATGCAGGGTGATGACCTGCGGGTCGATGACTTTGTCGTGGTGCATGTCGGTTATGCCATCCAGAGAATCACGCCGCAGGAAGCGCGCACCGCCTGGGAATTGTATGATCAGATGCTGGAGGCCGGAGCCGGTGCATGAACTCGCCGTGGCACAGGCACTGATCGAACAGGTCGGGATCGTTGCCCGCCAGGAAAATGCCGATCAGATCCTGGTGATCCATGTCGGCATCGGCCCGTTGTCCGGTGTCGAGGCGCAGCTGCTCGAACAGGCCTTTCCCCTAGCCGCCGCGGGCAGCATCGCCGCCGCTGCCGGGCTGGTTGTCGAGCAGCTTCCGGTCCGCGTGAGCTGCCGGCAGTGCGGCCGCGTCTCGGATGCCCTGCCGGGCCAGCTCGTCTGCGGTAGCTGCGGTGACTGGCATACCACGCTGGTCTCCGGCGATGAACTGCAACTGACTCGTGTGGAGCTGACCCGGCGCGGAGACGGTACAACAGGAGCGGCTCCGGCGCGCGCCGCCAACGATGGTGTGCGCTGAGGGCGGAATTACTACTGCAGGCGCGGCGTGCAGCCGTGCAGCTTTTCGTATCCGGAAAGCCTCCCTGCATCAACACTAGTATCGGGAGCGACCCGCATGTGTGATACCTGTGGCTGCAACGTAACCCATGGCAATGCGCATCTGGTGCAGCCGGGCGGCAAACTCGCCCGCACGGACGACGGCCGCGAGACCGTGTCGGTGCTGCGCAACTTGCTACACGCCAACGACCATACCGCCGCACATAACCGCGAGCATTTTCACAGGCACGCGGTCCTGGCCATCAACCTGATGTCGTCACCGGGCGCCGGCAAGACCGCCCTGCTTGAAGCGACCATTGATGCGCTGAAGGATAAGTTCTCCATGGCCGTCATCGAGGGCGACCTGGAAACCGAGAACGACGCCGGCAGGATCCGCCGGCATGGCGTTGAAGCCATCCAGATCACGACCGGCAGTGCCTGTCACCTGGATGCGCACATGGTGCACGATGCCCTGCATCATCTGGATCTGGCGGGACTCGACCTCGTCTTTATCGAAAATGTCGGCAATCTGGTTTGCCCGGCCAGTTTCGACCTCGGCCAGCACCGCAATATCACGCTGCTATCTGTGCCCGAGGGCGATGACAAGCCCGCCAAGTATCCGGTGATGTTCCGTGCTGCTGATCTGATACTGCTCACCAAGAGCGACCTCCTGCCCGTGCTGGATGACTTTCGACCGGAAAACGCCCGCCGCCATGTACGCGAACTCGCAACCGCGGCACCGGTGTTCGAACTCTCGGCAAAGACCGGCGCCGGCATGGACGAGTGGCTCGCCTGGTTACACAGGGAAATCACTGCAGCGGAACAACGGCCGACCGACCACGCGGCGACTCCGGCCACCCCTGCCACGACCCCGGTCCCGTCATGACGGCCGATTCGGCCGCGGACTGGCTGGCCCGTATCCGCTCCCTGCCCTTGCGGGAACCGGTCAGGATCATGAACGTCTGTGGCGGACACGAGCGGTCCATCACCATGGCGGGCCTGCGCGGCGCATTGCCTGAATCTGTCGAACTCATCCCCGGCCCCGGCTGCCCGGTCTGCATCTGCCCGGAAGAAGACATTTTCGAGGCCATCCAGCTGGCACTGAATGAAGACATCATCCTGGTGGCGTACGGCGACATGCTGCGGGTGCCGGTCAATGTCCCCCGGTGTGATGCACGCTCCCTGGAGGAAGCCAGGACACGGGGCGCCACCGTCCGGCCGGTCGCTTCACCCACGGAGGCCGCGGCCATTGCGCGCGCAAATCCGGACAGGGCGGTCGTCTTTTTCGCCGCGGGCTTCGAGACCACCACCGCACCGACGGCTGCACTGCTGGTCGAAGGCGCCCCGGACAACCTGTTCGTGCTGCTGTCCGGCCGCCGCACCTGGCCCGCCGTCGCCATGCTGCTGGAGTCGGGCGCTCCCGGCTTCGACGCCCTGGTGGCGCCGGGTCATGTCTCCACCATAATGGGTGCCGAGGAATGGACCTTTGTCGTCAAGCGGCACCATATCCCGGCGGCGGTCGCCGGTTTTACGCCGCAGAGTCTGCTGGCGGCCCTGTACTCCACCCTGCGGCAGCTGATCGAGGGCCGTCGCTTTCTGGACAATTGCTATCCCGAGGTGGTCAGGCCCGGCGGCAATCGCACCGCCCGGGCGCAGCTGGAGCAGACCATGGACGTGACCGACGCCACCTGGCGCGGGGTCGGCATCATTCCGGACTCCGGCTTTGCGATCAACCACGCCTACCGTTCACACGACGCGCGTGAGCGCTTTCCCGCCTATGGTGATGACGCCCGCAAGCGCGCCGGCGAAATGCCGCCCGGCTGCGACTGCGCAAAGGTCGTACTGGGAAAGATCTATCCCAACGAATGCCGTCTGTACGGCACCGCCTGTCATCCGCGCCACCCCATCGGCCCCTGCATGGTGTCCGATGAAGGTGCCTGTCGCATCTGGTGGTCAGGTGGCATGCGCACGCCGGCGGCCAAACCGGGACGTCCGGCAACGGCTTCCTGACCATGGTTACGCCGGCCTCCGACATCACGGTCCCGCTCGCCGCGACCGACGCCGGGGCCCTGCATCTCGTCATCGGCGGGCGCGTCCAGGGCGTGGGATTCCGGCCGTTCATTTACCGGCTGGCCACGACACTGGCGCTGCGCGGGTGGGTACGCAACTGCACCGGCCAGGTCGAAATCCATATCCAGGGAAATAACACGGCGCTGCAGACCTTCGCCCGCCGCCTGTTTCAGCAGGCACCGCCGCTCGCCAAGCCGCGGCTGATCTCCTGTGCGCCGGCCTCTGTAACGGTCCTGCAGGACTTCTCGATACACGCCAGCAAGAACACCGGCGCCAGCGAGGTGCATGTGCCGCCGGACCTGTTTACCTGCGATGACTGCGTGGCGGAGCTGAATGACCCGGCCGACCGCCGCTATCGTTACCCGTTCATCAACTGCACCCAGTGCGGCCCGCGCTACACCCTGATACGCAGCCTGCCCTACGACCGCCCCGCCACGACCATGGCCGGCTTTACACTCTGCAGGCACTGTCGCGCCGAGTACGAAGACCCGGCGAACCGGCGTTTTCACGCCGAGCCGGTGGCCTGTCCGGACTGCGGCCCCGTCCTTGCCTTCCACCCGCGCGGCGGCCGGACGGTCGCCGGCAATGCGGCCGCCCTGCAGGCCTGCATCGAGGCCTTGCGTGGCGGACGGATCGTTGCGGTGAAGGGGATCGGCGGCTACCACCTGCTCTGCGATGCCCGCAGCGACGCCGCCATCGCCCGCCTGCGGACCCGCAAGCCACGCCCGGACAAGCCGCTGGCGGTGCTGTTTCCGGCGCCACCCGGCGAGCCGCTCGAGCAAGTCAGGCAGGCAGTGTACCTGTCACCCGGGGAGGCGGACCTGCTGCTCTCGCCGCAGCGGCCCATCGTGCTGGCGCAGGCCAGGCCGGACGGCGGCCTGGCGGCGCTGATCGCGCCCGGTCTGGGCGAAATCGGCGTCATGCTGCCCTACAGTCCGCTGCATCACCTGCTGCTGAATGATTTCGGCGCCCCACTGGTCGCCACCTCCGCGAACCTGAGCGGAGAGCCCGTACTGACCGCGGCGACAGCGGTCGAGGACCGGCTCGGCCATGTGGCCGACGCCTGCCTGCACCACAACCGGCCGATCGTGCGACCGGCGGACGATCCCGTGTTCCGGTTTATCCGGGGCCGGCCGCGACCCTTGCGGCCGGGTCGCGGTTGCGCTCCGGTGGAGCTGGAACTGCCCTTCACGCTGACGCAGCCGGTCCTGGCCGTGGGCGGGCACATGAAAACCACCATTGCGCTGGCCTGGCGGAACCGGATCGTGGTCTCGCCGCACATCGGCGACATGGGCAATCCCCGCAGCCAGGCGGTCTTCGAGCAAACCGTTCACGACCTGCAGTCCCTGTATGACGTCCGGGCGGCGGCCGTGATCTGTGATGCCCATCCCGGTTATGCCACCAGCCACTGGGCGCAGCGCAGCGGCCTGCCGGTCCACAGGGTGCTGCACCACCACGCCCATGCCGCCGTTGCCGCCATTGCCGGTCCTGACAGGACCCGGCTGATCTTTACCTGGGACGGGGTTGGGTACGGTGCGGATGGCACCCTGTGGGGGGGCGAGGCCCTGCTGGGTAGACCCGGCGACTGGCGGCGCTTCGCCACGCTGCGACCCTTTTACCTGCCCGGCGGCGAACGCGCCGGGCGCGAACCATGGCGCAGCGCCGCCGCCCTGTGCTGGGAAACCGGCCGGGACTGGCCCCGGCTTCCCGGGGAGGCCTCCCTGCTGCACCATGCCTGGCAAAGGCGCCTGAACACGCCGCGCACCTCCGCCGCCGGCAGACTGTTCGACGCCGCCGCGGCACTCACCGGCCTGTGCGCGTTCGCCAGCTTCGAGGGCCAGGGTCCGATGCTGCTCGAGGCGGCCTGCAACGACAGCGCCGAATCCGTCAGCCTGCCCCTGGCCCAGGACGACTCCGGGCTGTGGATCACCGACTGGGAGCCACTGCTGGGCGTCTTGCTGGATACGGCGCGGCCGCTACCCGAACGGGCCGCCTGCTTTCATGCCAGTCTGGCCGAAACGCTGCTGCTGCAGGCACGGCGCGCCCGTGACAGGCACGGCGTGACCGCTATCGGCCTGTCCGGCGGCGTCTTCCAGAACCGCCGCCTGACGGAGCAGGCCTGCGCACTCATGGAAGCGGACGGATTCAGTGTCTGCCTGCCGGAGAACATCCCGCTCAATGATGCGGGACTCAGCTTCGGCCAGGTGATCGAACACGGGATGCGCGGCATTCGGCGCCAGACGGGATAGGCATAACCGGACATCCTTGCCGGATGTCCCTCAAGCCGTCTCCCCGGTCCGTCCCAGCGCCAGCTTCAGCAACGGCGGTGAAATCAGGGTCGTGACGATAACCATCAGGACGATAGCCGAAAACAGGGCATCATTGATCACGCCCAGGCTCTTGCCGATGGCGACGAAGATCAGGCCCACCTCCCCCCGCGGCATCATGCCCAGTCCCACGGAAAGCCGGTTGATACCCTTGCGGGCAGCATAGCCGCAGACCAGCTTGCCCAGGATCGCGGCAAGCAGCAGACCACCGGCCATGACCAGCACCCGGGTGTCCATAAAGGTTTCCAGTTTCACCTGGATGCCCATCAACACGAAAAAGATCGGCACCAGAATGACCTCCAGCGGCATGATCAGGCTTTTGATGCTGATGCTGCGCTCCTCCTCCTTCGAAATACCGCAGTACTTGAAAAAGGAATCGTTCAGGATCAAGCCCGCCGCAAAAGCCCCGATGATGGTCGCCAACCCCACGAGGTTGGCAAGCCAGGCAAGGACCATGACGAACAGATAGGAGGTAAACATCTTCGCCTCCACCAGATCCAGGTGACACAGCAGCCGGATAGCCAGGCGCAGCAGATAGGGCCCAAGGAACAGCACGCCGGCGACGAACAACACGGCAAGTACCACGATGTTCACAACATTGATCACATCCACGCCCCCCGACACGATGATGCCGGAAACGATTGCCAGCATGAGCAGCCCGAGCATGTCATCGATGACGGCCGCGCCCAGGATTATATGCGCCTCCCGGGAATGCTCCTTGTGCAGATCCCGGAGTACGCGGGCCGTAATCCCCACGCTGGTCGCCCCCAGGGTGGCGGCAATAAAGAGATCGGTATTGGGCGAGAGCTGCGGCATGAGCACGCGCGCGGCTGCAAACCCGAGAATAAACGGTGCGATAACGCCGGTGACGGCCACCATTGCCGAGTCCCTGCCGACCTTGCGCATCTCGACAACACTGGTATCGAGCCCCACCAGGAACAGCATGAATATCACGCCGTAGCGTGAAAAGACATCGACCGTCTGGGCCACCTGGAGTATCTGCCCGCCGTCCGGACCTTGCAGCACCCACAGCACCTGGGCCGCAGTATCACCGCTCAGGGTGACAAAGGCCGCCAGATCCAGCCGCGTGCCGGCAAGCGCCATTTTTTCCAGCTCGAAAATCGCCGGTCCCTCGCGCAGGACAAGAATCAGGTCGAGACTGAAGTAATAGGCCAGGTTGCCGAGCACAACCCCCATGATCAGCTCTCCGAGCACGGAAGGCTGGCCAAGCCGGCGCGCGGCAAACCGCCCGATAATGGCGAAGAACAGGATGCCGGTCACACCCAGGATGACGGGAGCGATCGGGTCGCCGTGCAGCGCGTCCAGGGGAGCCGCACTTGCCCGATCCGTGCCCAGCAGCATGAGCGCCGTGGCACCCGACAGCGCAAGCAGGCGGTATTGGAAAAGGATTTTCAGCTTGTCTGGCATAACAAGGGCTGCTCCCGGCCCGTCGTCTTTACCCTGGCCATGATTCCGCATCGAGGCAAGCGAATGTGATTATCCATCGGGACAGATGGGATGCGGCCACCTGTAATGTGAAAACAGGTACTATTATTGCCTGATTACCGATCTGGCAGCACTGAAAAAATGCAGGCAACCCATATTTCACTGGCACACGGAAACGGCGGGCGGTTCATGCGTGAACTGATCGACAACCTGTTTGCACGCCAATTGTCCAATCCCAGCCTGGATACCCGGGCGGACGCCGTGCCGCTGACACTTGACGGGGGCGAGATCATGATCACCACCGACGGCTTTACTGTGCAGCCGCTGGAGTTCCCGGGCGGCAACATCGGCTCTCTTGCCGTGCACGGGACAACCAATGATCTGGCCGTCGCCGGTGCCATACCGTACTACCTGGCCCTGAACGTCTTTATCGAGGAAGGCATGGAAGTCGCGCAGCTCGAACGCATCATTGCCAGTCTGGGCGAGTCCGCCCGTGCCCTGAATGTGCGGGTGGCGGCCGGCGATACCAAGGTCCTGCGGCGTGGCGAGGGCGGCGGCCTCTACCTGGCAACAACGGGCATCGGGATACGCCATGGCCCCCGTCTCGGTCTTGACCTTGCCAGGGACGGTGATGCCGTTCTGGTCAGCGGTCCTGTCGGCGATCACGGCATTGCCGTCATGCTGGCACGCGAGGAATTCGGCCTGCAGGGCAATCTCCTCTCCGACGCGGCCAGTGTGCTGCCACTGACACGGGCCGCGGTGGAATTGAGCGGCCTGCGATTCATGCGCGATCCGACACGCGGCGGTCTGGCCACGGTCTGCCATGAGCTGCATCAGGCGAGCGGGCTGGGCGTACAGTTGCAGCAAACCGCCATACCGGTCCGAGATCCGGTACAGTCTGTGTGCGACATGCTCGGTTATGATCCGCTGTTTCTTGCCTGCGAGGGTCGGGTGGTCGCTGTCGTTGATCCTGCCCAGGCAGATATACTGCTGCAGCGCTGGCGCGGCCTGCCGGAAGGCGCTGGTGCCGCGCTCATCGGATGCCTCACCGGCAGTGTCCGGCATGTCACGCTCGTTACCGGACTGGGCGGAGAACGAATACTGGACGAACTCGAGGACGATCCACTACCCAGAATTTGCTGAATGCACCCGGCACCGACATGCCGGCATCAAGATCCCGTTCTTTGCGTTTTTTGCCCGGGATGCGGGTATCCGCACAAGTGAACCGCCACTGAACATGCGCCTGGCAATGTGCCTTGCCGCCTTGCTCTGCATCGGTATCGGAACCTGGCCATGGCCACTGTACAGCCTGCTGCCGTTCCCGGTGAACTATGCGCCCTACACAGCCACCCATGTCATCGCCCAGCTCCAGTTGCTGTTTTTTACAGCACTCGCATTTACCTGGCTAAAGCTGAGCGGCCTGTATCCCCGGAAAGGCCTGCGGTCAACATCGATGCCGAGTGGAGCTAGCGCTGGCTGGGTCCGCGCATTGCCGCCCAGGCGATGCAGGCAATTGACAACTGGCATGCGCTGGCACGCTTCGACCTCCTGAGACGCATCAAGCCGCTATTTGATGCCATCTATCTGTACCACGGTCCGCAGGGTATTCTGGCGCGCACCTGGGCAACCGGCAGCATGGTGCTGTGGGTCGTCATCCTGCTGGGCATCTACCTGATTGCCTATTACACCTAGCCCGCAGGCAACACGAGGACGGCTGCGGCACGGGGTCGGCACACGAAGCGCAAGGCACCGGCACCCGTCCACATCGCGATAATGGGATGGAAACACCTGATGTCTTGATATGGATCAAATCAAGTTGCGTGAAACAGTCGGAGAATCGGTTAACGTACTGCTGATGATTGCACTCACCGCCTTCTATGACACAACGTATTGTTTTTGATGCTGATCTTATCCGTCGCTACGACAAGAACGGACCGCGCTACACTTCCTATCCCACCGTTGCCCAGTTCCATGACGGTATAACGGAAGAGGATTACCGTACCTGGGCCAGGCGCAGCAACGGCGATCCAATTCCGCAGCCACTGTCGATCTACTTTCATATCCCGTTCTGTGACACGGTCTGCTTCTATTGCGCCTGCAACAAGGTGGTCACCAAGGACCACAGCAAGGCGAAAGTCTACCTGCAGCACCTCTACCGGGAAATGGAACTGCAGGGTGGGTTGTTCGACCGTGACCGCAAGGTCATACAGCTCCACTGGGGCGGCGGCACCCCCACCTTTCTGGACAACGGCCAGATACGTGAACTCATGCAGGTCACTGCGAAACATTTTACCTTGCTGGAGGATGATACAGGCGAGTATTCCATCGAGATCGACCCGCGCTCGGTCGACAATGAAAAGCTGACAACGCTGCGGAACGTCGGCTTCAACCGCATGAGCATGGGCGTGCAGGACATCAATCCGCAGGTCCAGCAAGCAGTCAATCGCATTCAGCCCGCAGAAATGACGCAGGCGGTCATCGAGACTGCGCGCAAGCTTGGATTCCGCTCGATCAATATGGATCTGATGTACGGCCTGCCGCTGCAGACCCTGGAGAGCTTTACAGGCACGCTGCGGCAGACGATCGCCCTGAACCCGGACAGGCTGGCCGTCTACAATTACGCCCATCTGCCCGAGCGTTTCAAACCCCAGCGGCGAATCAATGAAGCCGATCTCCCCTCGGCGGACGAGAAACTTGCCATCCTGCAACAGACCATCGAGACCCTGACCGCTGCCGGCTATGTCTATATCGGCATGGATCACTTTGCCCGGCCCGATGATGAACTGGCGCAGGCGCAGAACCGGGGCACCCTGCATCGCAACTTCCAGGGTTATTCAACGCACGCGGAATGCGACCTTGTCGGGATAGGTGTATCTGCGATCGGGAAGGTGTGCGACAACTACGGCCAGAACGTGCGCGATCTGGATTCCTACTACCGGAAAATAGACGCCGGTGAATTACCGCTCGATCGGGGCTATGAACTGGAACCCGATGACCTGTTGCGGCGCGAAATCGTCACCCGGCTCATTTGCCATTTTGTGCTGCCTATCGAAGAACTCGAGCGCAAGTGGCACTTCAGCTTCGACTCCCACTTCAAAGCGGAAATCGGCGACCTTGGCAGGATGCAGGCCGACGGTCTTCTGACCATGGACGGGGAGACCCTGCAAATCCTTCCGGCCGGTCGCCTGCTGGTCAGGAATATCTGTATGGTGTTTGACAGCCACCTCAGGAGCAGCCGTAGCGGCACGAAGTTCTCGAAGGTTATCTGAGCGGGCGGTTCCGGCTACATCGATGTCGCGATGGAATCCTGGATGCAGGCTTCCACCATCGCTTTCAGTCTGTCGAGGTCGAGTATGGTAATCTGGCGCCTGCTCACGACAAGTATCTTTTCTTCCTGCATGTGCGCAAACAGCCGACTGACCGTTTCAATCGCAAGCCCCAGGTAGTTGCCGATATCCTGGCGTGACATGGACAGGTTGAACGCGGTGGCCGAAAGGCCGCGCTCTTCGTAGCGAATCGAGAGACTGAGCAAAAAGGATGCCAGCCGTTCTTCCGCGCTGCGCTTGCCGAGCAGCATCAACATATGCTGGCCGGAGGTGATTTCCTTGCCGGTGATTTGCATGATCTGCCTGTTCATGCCCGGCAATTGACCGCAGAGGGCTTCAAGTCTGTCAAACGGCAATTCGCAGATACTGGAGGTTTCGAGCGCCATCGACGCGCTGTGGTAGCGTCCGCCCTTCAGGCCATCCAGCCCCACCAGTTCACCCGGCAGGGTAAATCCCAGCACCTGTTCCTCGCCATCCTCCGTGAGACAATAGGTTTTCAGCGAGCCCGAGCGCACGGCAAACAGTGCATGACCCTTGTCACCGGGACGAAACAGGTGCTCGCCGGGCTGGTAGGGATGCTTGCGCACCACAATGGCGTCCAGCATGTTGAGTTCCTCATCGGACAGGCCATGGGGAATGCACAGGTCTGCCAGGTTGCAGTCCCGACAGGATATCTTCAATTCTTCCAGGGTAAGGGTCTTGCTTTTACGGGGCATCCCACCTGCTCCACATAAGGGTTCTGTAGCTCGGCAATTTTCCCGGACCAATCAACCAGCGATCACCGGGGAACCCGGGATAATTCATGGCGCATGAAAAATCACCCCGCTTAAATTATTATTGTCTTATATACTGAAATTATCTATCACCTGATTTTGTCCATCTTACCGTAGCATAGCAGATCAACAGACTCCAGATTTCACTCGGGATTAAAACATATGCCATTTTGCACCCCAGGATTCACGCCCCTTGTATTCCAGCGCTGAACGTCAACTGTCGCGGCTGCTGAATTCGGGCCACGCCATGCTGCTGAAGGGCGGCAGAACCGGCCTGGAAAAGGAAAGCCTGCGGGTCGGCCCGGATGGCAGTATTGCACAGACGCCGCACCCGCGCGCCCTGGGAGCCGCACTGACACATCCCTGGATCACCACAGACTACTCCGAGGCCCTGCTGGAGTTCATCACGCCACCCATGGATGACCCGATCGAGGCACTGGCCTTCCTGCGCGATCTGCAGCACTTCGTCTACCTGAAACTCGACCGGGAACTGCTCTGGTCGGCCAGCATGCCCTGTGTGTTGGAAGGAGAATCCTACATCCCGATTGCAGAATACGGCGCCTCCAACGCGGGGCTCATGAAAACCGTCTACCGGCGCGGTCTCGGCCACCGTTACGGTCGCGTGATGCAGGTAATCGCCGGTGCCCACTACAATTACTCCTTTCCGGAAGATTTCTGGCCCGCTTACCAGGAGCTTGAACAGAATTCACTGCCGCTGCAGGATTTCATTTCCGACTGTTATTTCCGTCTGATACGCAATCTGCAGCGCTTCGGCTGGCTGGTTCCCTACCTGTTCGGCGCCTCCCCGGCCGTTTGCAAGTCATTCATGTGCGGCGAACCGACCCAGCTGCAGGAATTCAACAAGAGCAGTTATTACGGGCCGTATGCCACTTCGCTGCGCATGTGTGACATCGGCTACCAGAATGCCCATGAAAAGGAAACGGGATTCAAGGCCGTCTATGACAACCTGAACACCTATGTCGAAAGCCTGACGAAGGCGATCGAAACAAGCTGCCCCCGCTATGAGGCTATCGGTGTCAAGGTTGACGGGCAGTACCGCCAGCTCAACACCAACATACTCCAGATCGAGAATGAGTACTACAGCTCCATCCGGCCCAAGCAGGTACCCGCGTTCAACGAAAAGCCGACGCTCGCCCTGTTGCGCCGCGGGGTGCGCTATGTGGAACTGCGTTCGCTGGACATCAATATATTCGACCCCGTTGGCATCAGCGAAACCCAGTGCCGGTTCCTTGAGTCCCTGATGACCTTCTGCCTGCTGCAGGACAGCCCGCTCATCACGGCCCGGGAGCGTGGCGTAATCGACCGCAACCTGGATGACGTCTGCTACCGGGGCCGCGAACCGGGGCTGCAACTGCAGCGCAACGGCAAGGCCGTTTCACGCAAGCAATGGGCTACCGAGCTGTGTACGGCCATGAGCGGCTTTGCCGGGATACTGGACGACGGCCTGGCGGACAATCCCTATGCACGGGCCCTGCAGGCACAGTTCGACGCCATCGAGGACCCGGACAGAACGCCATCGGCCCGGGTACTTGCCGGCATGCGCGAACACGACGAGGGATACTTCGAATACGCCAGGCGCAAATCACTGGAGCATCAACAGTATTACCTTCAACTGCCGCCGGGAACAGCGCGTTTCCGGCAGTTCTCAGACGCCGTCGAACAGTCGCTACACGATCAGCTGGCCATGGAAACCGCGAACAACATGTCTTTCGACGCGTTCCTGCAGGCGTATTTCGCGCAGACACTCTGAATCGCAGCACCAGGGACCCACCTGTGCTGTACCTTCACCCCGCCAGCACAAATCCCACACCGGCCAGATAAAAACCCACCGGATAGTGCCAGCGCCGCGGGCGGTTTTTCAGATTTTCAAGCAGCAGCGCCAGTACGACGCCCATCACCATATAGAGTGGAATAACCCGGACCGAGGTGAAATGCCGCAGGTCGCCAGGCAGATAGTAGAAATAGAATGTCCCGTAGAACAGCAGAAAAAAGCCGTTGGCCAGAATCTCCAGCAGCGGACCGTCTATCCCCGAAACCAGCCCCTGCAACCAGTACGGCCGGATGACGATGCGCCGTTCAGACAGGACCAGGTGAAAAAAATAGATATAGTAGCCATAGACCGGCCAGATAATGACATTGAGTGCCGAGGTAAAGCCTTCATGGATGGGCCACACCCGGTATTGCCACAGTGGTTTGCCGCTTGCCAGGTAATACAGCTTGCCGAGGTAAACCTCGCACACAATGGCAACCGTAAAGGCCACCGCCATGGATAACGCCAGCTGGTAGATATCCAGGCGGATCCAGCGGCGTGTCAACAGCGAGCCCAGAAGATAGAAAAGACAGGCGCCGAACAGGGCGCCGGAGAGTCCCTGCAGGAGCTGCTGAATCATTGAGGAGGGCTTGCCTGATCGAACACCACCCGGAGCAGGCGTACACCGGGAGCTGTCTCAAAAGGCATCGCGTTCGCCAATACGCTAATGCGGGCCCGGCTCCGGCACGTTGTCCGGCTAAATGTGCGCAATCAACTTGGCCTCCGGCACCCGTTCCTGAATCGATCCGGCAATGCGCAACCGCAGGCCATTGACGGGTTTTATCGAAACCCAGAGCAGGTTCAGCCGGATATTGAATTCGGCGAAGACCACAAGATCGCTGAAATGCGTGAGGGCTACGTGGATTTCACGGACGGTGCTGTCAATCAGGTGGCGCGGCTTGTGACGCAAGCCGGGGACCAGCATCATGAAATCACACAACGGCCGGCCATCCTCGCCGTGTGACGGTGCCCGCTTCCTCAGCGGCTCCGCGGAATCCTGGAATTCGATGGAAAGCCGTGGCAGTGTCATTGGGTCCTACCCCTTGTCCTGACTGATAATAACGGAAAAGACAGACCGTTGCGCAGCCGGCCCGGGCGGCTCGCAAAACTGTTTGAAAAACAATGCAAAACCGGTTTCTTTAACAGGGCGGATCCGTTATCCGCGGTGCAGCCTGACCGCACTGTCCGACTGCCTCCGGTGTCAGTGACTTGTGACCATGCCGTACGGCCGGAGTTGCATACGAGCACATGGCGATCTTTGAAAGTCATGCGGCAGCACAACTAAGGCACCCTGCCGTTGACCGGTTTGCCCCTGCGCGCGGTAATTTATCAGCCTGCCAGTGCGTTCCGCACACGCTCCAGTCGCGTGCGTACCTCGGCGGCGAGGTCCTCGATCCCGGCCCGCTCGACCAGTCCGAGGACGGCGGCCGGATCCATGAAGCCGACGTTGATCGAACCGTCTTCCTCCTCGCGCACGACTACATTGCACGGCAGCAGCAGTCCGATATCGGGGTCAGCGTCGAGTGCCCGGTTTGCCAGCGCCGGGTTGCAGGCGCCGAGAATGAGGTAGGGCCTGCGCTCGACATCGAGTTTCTTCTTCAGGGTGGCTGCCACATCGATCTCCGTCAGCACACCAAAACCCTCCTTCTGCAACTCCTCCGTGACCCTGTTTTTCACGGTGTCCATGTTGCCCGCCAGGCTAACGTTGAAACCGTACATCGCGCTGTCCTCCTGTCATCAGTCGGTGAGGCGTGCCTGCGCCTCGCGGTATTTTGCCGCCGTTCTTTCGATGATGTCCGGCGGCAGCTTCGGTCCGGGTGGGGTCTTGTCCCATTCCAGGGTTTCAAGGTAGTCACGCACAAACTGCTTGTCAAAACTGACCGGGCTGCTGCCGGCTACATAGCTGTCTGCCGGCCAGAAGCGGGATGAATCCGGTGTCAGTATTTCATCGATCAGTATCAGTCGCCCGTCGTCATCCTGTCCGAACTCGAACTTGGTATCGGCGATGATGATGCCGCGCTCGCGCGCATAGGCGGCACAACTGGTATAGATTTCCATGCTCACAGAGCGCACCTGCTCCGACAGCCCGTCACCCAGCAGTTCCCGGATCTTTTCGAACTCGATGTTCTCGTCGTGCTCACCGATGGCGGCCTTGGTGGAAGGTGTGAAGATGGCTTCCGGCAGCCGGCCGGCCATCTGTAGGCCTTCCGGCAGGTGAATGCCACAGACCCCGCCCGTTTGCCGGTATTCCTTCCAGCCGGAACCGATCAGGTAACCCCGGACAATGGCCTCGACCGGCAGTGCCTTGAGCTTGCGGACCACGACGGCGCGCCCTTCCACCTCTGAGCATTCAGTCGCGTCCGGCAGAACCTCCGCCAGCGGTATGTCGCTCAGATGGTTGGCCACGATCCGCTCCGTCTGCCGGAACCAGAAATTCGACACGGCCGTGAGTACCGCACCCTTGCCCGGGATCGGATCCGGCAAGACGACGTCGAATGCAGATAGTCGATCCGTGGTCACGATCAGCAGGTGGTCGTCACCTGCGGCATAAATATCGCGTACCTTGCCGCGATGCAGCAGCGGCAGACTCAGGTTGGTCTCGTAGAGCACATCTTTCATGGGAATCATCCGCATGGCCTGAAACAGGGAAGGGATTGTACCCGTGTTCCCCTGGAATTATGAAATCAGTGCCCGCACAGGCGGATCGCACTGAAATTCCTGCCATTTCCGGATCGGCACGTAAATGGCCACCCGGCTGCGCGGCGGTGGTAGAATCTCTCCCCCTTACCCGCTACAGCAGAACGGAATTCGAAACATGAGCACACCGAAAGTTGCCGTCGTCATGGGCAGTAACAGTGACTGGGACATTATGAAGCCGGCTGTCGAGATGCTGAAAAAATTCGCTATCCCCCATGAAGCAAAGGTGATTTCCGCTCACCGCGCCACCGATTTGCTGATCGAGTACGCCGAAGGTCTGCGCGAGCGCGGCTTTGTCGCGGCCATCGCGGGGGCTGGCGGTGCCGCACACCTCGCCGGCGTGCTGGCAGCCAAGACGACCTTGCCGGTACTGGGTGTACCCATCCCCTCGAAGTATCTGAAGGGCATGGATTCGCTGCTCTCCACGGTGCAGATGCCCAAGGGCATACCGGTCGCCACGTTTGCCATCGGAGAAGCCGGTGCCGCCAACGCCGCCCTGTATGCCGCCAGTATTATCGCTGCCACGGACGGGGATATGGCCGCACGCCTCACGACATTCCGCAAGGACCAGGAAAACAGGGTCCGCAACATGACCCTGCCGCCGGCATGATCCTGCCGGGCGCGACACTGGGCATGATCGGCGGCGGCCAGCTGGGCCGCATGTTCACCATTGCGGCACGCAGCATGGGCTATCAGGTCATCATCCTGGATCCCGACCCCCACAGTCCTGCCGGCAGTATCGCCGACCACCATATCCAGTCCGATTTCAGTGACCATGCCGCGCTCGACATCCTGGGCGATTCCTGTGCTGTGGTAACGGCAGAAATCGAAAATACCCCCCTGGAGAGCCTGACCCGCCTGCAACAACATTGCCCGGTGCGTCCTGATCCGGCAATCTTCGAGCTGGCGAAGGACCGCCTGCAGGGAAAGACCTGGCTGGATGAACACGAGTTCCCGACCGTCGCGTTCTACACCATACAGAACGCCGACGAGCTCGAGGCGGCCATGGCCGACCTCGACCAGCCCGGCATTCTGAAAGTCGCCCGGCCGCGCTATCCCGGCCACGGCCAGCACATGGTCGCATCGGTAGACGAGGCCGTCAGTGCGTTCGAATCGATGGGTGCACAGCCCTGCATCCTGGAGGAACGCATTTTCGTGGACAAGCGTCTTTCCGTGATCCTGGCGCGCGGCAAGGATGGCGATAGCGAGACCTGTCCCGTCATCGAAAACGAATATCGTCGCGGACTGCTGGATATCTCGCTGGCGCCGGCCCGGATAGAGGATGATATTGAAAGCAGCGCCACCGATATTGCCTGTGACCTCGCCGATGAACTCGATCACTGCGGTGTACTGGCCGTGGAATTCTTCCTGACCCCGGACAGGGAACTGCTCGTCAACTCCTTTGCACCACGCCCCCACAACAGCGGGCACCTCACGGTTGACGCCTGTGTTGCCTCCCAGTTCGAGCAGCAGGTGCGCACCCTGTGCGGACTGCCACCGGGTGATTCACAGCTGCTATCCCCCGTCATCATGATCAACCTGATGGGTGAGCTGTGGAACGGCGGCGAACCGCACTGGGAAGCAGTATTCGCCGAGCCACAGGCATTGCTGTATCTGTACGGCAAACGCAAGGCCAGGGCCGGGCGCAAGATGGGGCATATCACTCTGCTGGCGGACGATGTCGAGACCGCCCTGGAAACGGCCTTGTCCATGCGCGAGCGTCTGGCCGGCTGATTCGGGGACTCCCGGAGACGGGTACGGCCCCGGCCCGCGAAACGGGTTCAGCCACAAACATCACACCGGCGGGAGTTCCAGCAGCTCACCGGCTTCCCTGAGTACGAACTCCCGAAAGGCCTGCGCCACCTGCGACAGGCGCTTGCCTTCGCGATACACGATGTACCAGTAGCGCATGATCGGAAACTTCAGCACGTCCAGTATCACCAGACGCCGGAGTGCCAGCTCCATCGCCAGTGTGTGCAGGGAGACGATTCCCAGGCCCAGGCCCGCTTCCACACCCTGCTTGATAGCCTCGTTACTGCTCATTTCCATGGGCGTGGACAGGGCCATGTTGCTGGCGGTGAAAAAGCGTTCCACGGCTGAACGGGTACCGGAGCCCTGTTCGCGCACCATGAAGGTTTCCTCGTGCAGACGTCGCAGCGGTATGCGCCGCTCGCCCGCCAGCGCGTGACCGGGCGGGGCGATCACCACCAGCGGATTTTCCATAAACTGTTCCGCCACCAGGTCGAGTTCCGCAGGCGGCTGTCCCATGATCACCAGGTCCGTCCGGTTCTCGACCAGCGCGCGCAGCAGCTGTTCCCGGTTGGTCACATCCAGGCTGACCTTGACATCGCCGTGCTGCCGGCAGAAGGTCGCCAGCAGGCGCGGTACGAAATAATTGGCCGTTGTGGCAACGGCAATGGTCAGGCGGCCGCGCTGCAGACCCTTCAGTTCATCGACGACCTGCCCGAGTTCATCCATCTGCGCGCTGATCGCAGCGCAATAGCGGTTGAACTCCCGCCCGGCCTCGGTCAGATAGACTTTCTTGCCCAGCTGCTCGAACAGTGGCAGCCCGATCGAGTGTTCCAGCTGCTTGATCTGCATGGACACGGCGGGCTGGGTCAGATGCAATTCCTCCGAGGCACGGGTATAACTCAGGTGACGGGCCACGGCCTCGAAGATTTTCAGCTGGCGGAACGTGATATTCACGGTGTCTGACAAAGCCCGTATCGTGATAAATTATCACTTATATTTTCAAAAATAGCATAAATAGCGATTATGACATGTCCAGAACCGAGAGTCCGCCCGGGTGGCTTGCCAGAGGCTTGTTCCACTGCCCGGTGATGCGATGAAGCCGGCAATTTTCTTCCGCCTGGAGCCCAGTACGGTCAGCCATACCGAGCGACTGGTTTCCACCTGCGGCGGCTTCCTGGCCATCCTTGCCGTCTTTCAGGTCAGCCAGGTCTTTCTCGGGCACACCGGCACACTCCTGATCGTCCCCTCCATGGGTGCCTCGGCGGTGCTGCTGTTCGCGGTACCTCACGGAACCCTGTCACAGCCATGGAATGTGGTCGGCGGCCACATTCTCTCTGCCCTGATCGGTGTTACCTGCGCACTGCTGGTATCCCATACCATTGCCGCCGCAAGTCTGGCGGTGGGGCTGGCGGTGGGCGCCATGTACTACCTGCGCTGTATCCATCCACCGGGGGGCGCCACTGCGCTGGCGGCGGTAATCGGTGGGGAAGCCACGCATGCGCTCGGCTACCGGTTCGTCGTCACGCCGATACTCCTGAACGTACTGGTAATGCTTGCAGTCGCGATCCTGTTCAATTATCTGTTTACCTGGCGACGCTACCCGGCCTGGCTGGCGGACCGGCAGGACAGAACAACCCCGGATGCCGGCGCCGGGGAGAAGGGTCCGATCGAACATGCGGACCTGGTCTCGGCGCTCAGCCAGATCGATTCATTCATCGACGTTTCGGAACATGACTTGCTGCGCATTTACGAACTTGCCACCGGGCAGGCCGAGCGGCAGTGCCTGAGGCCGGAACAGGTGGTACTGGGTCATTACTACAGCAACGGGCAGTTCGGTGTCGACTGGTCGATTCGCCTGGTCGTCGACGAATCCCCGAACGCGGACCCGGAAAAGGACATGCTGGTCTTCAAGGTCGTGGCCGGCCGTGGCCGGCGGACATCGGGTGTGCAGACTCGTGCCGAATTCGCCCGCTGGGCCCGGTACGAAGTCCGGCGTGATGACGAGAACTGGAAACGGGTAACCGGCGCCGCGGCGATTTCGGAGTAGGATCGGCATTATCCGGACAGGCGCCTGATGCCACCAGGCGTGGTCGACGACACACGGCCGTGCCCGACGGGGCATGCGGGAACACTGCAGCCACGGCCGGAATACAACGGAAGGACATCTATGCCATTTGATGCAATGCGTGATTTTTTACGTCGGGAATCCGCCAGCGGATTACTGATCATTGCCGCCGCCTGCCTGGCCATGATCGCCGAGAATACCCCGCTGAAGTGGCTGTACGATGCCCTGCTGGATACCCCGCTCGGTATCCGGGTCGGGGCGTTCGCCATCGACAAGGCACTGCTGCTGTGGATCAACGACGGTCTGATGGCCGTTTTCTTCTTTCTCGTCGGCCTCGAGATCAAGCGCGAGGTCCTCGATGGCGAATTATCCGACCCGACACGGATCGCACTGCCGGCAATCGCAGCTCTGGGAGGCATGGTCGTTCCCGCCGGTTTCTATATCGGGTTCAATCATGCCGATCCGGCCGCGATGACCGGCTGGGCGATTCCCATGGCAACCGATATCGCCTTCGCGCTCGGCATCCTCTCGCTGTTCGGCAGGCGTGTGCCCCTGGCGCTCAAGCTGTTTCTGCTGACCCTGGCCATCATCGATGACCTGGGGGCCATCATCATTATCGCGCTGTTCTATTCCGGCGATATTTCCCTTGTCTCGCTAATGGTATCGGCGCTGGCGCTGATGGTGCTGTTTTTAATCAACCGCAGCGGCGTCACCCGGATCGCCCCCTACATCCTCGTCGGCATTGTGTTGTGGATCGCGGTGCTGAAATCCGGCGTTCACGCGACCCTGTCCGGCGTCCTGCTGGCGTTCTTCATCCCGCTGGGAAGCGGGGACGCTACGCGCGATTCACCACTGCGCCAGCTCGAACATACCCTGCACCCCTATGTGGCGTTCCTGATCATGCCGTTATTTGCCTTTGCCAATGCCGGCATCCCGCTGGCCGGTCTGTCACCCGGCTCGCTGCTTGAACCGGTACCGCTGGGCATCATTGCGGGCCTGTTTCTCGGCAAGCAGATCGGCGTGCTCGGCTTCGCCTGGCTGGCCGTGCGACTGCGGCTGGGCCGGCTGCCGGAAGCCGTCAACTGGAAACAGCTCTACGGTGTTTCCGTCCTGTGCGGCATCGGCTTTACCATGAGCCTGTTCATCAGCTCGCTCGCCGCCGAGGAGGCTGGTACCCTGCTGATTGCACAACATCGCCTGGGCATCCTGGTCGGCACCCTGGCGTCGGCTGTGTCCGGCTATCTGCTGCTGCGCTGTTTCCTGGATCGCGAGCGGGAGGCTTCCTGAGCCTGCTTGCCGACAGCGTCCTGCTCCTGCATGCCGCCTTTATCGTTTTCGTGCTGTGCGGCGGCCTGCTGGTGCTGCGCCGCCACCCGCTTGCCTGGCTGCACCTTCCCTGCGTCGTCTGGGGTATGCTGATCGAGCTATTCGGCTGGACCTGCCCGTTGACGCCGCTGGAAAACCGTCTGCGCGCCTCCGGCGGCGGGAATGGCTATGAAACCGGTTTTATCGAGCACTACCTGACACCGCTGATTTACCCCGCCGGCCTGACGCCTGGCATCCGCTACCTGCTTGCCGCCGTGGTGCTGGTTGTCAATCTCGCCGTCTACAGCCGGCTCCTGAAGCGACGCTGACGGATTGCACGATCCGGTGGCTGCGCTACACTCCAGCCTCATGAGCCACAGCCTGAAGAAACATGCGCTCACCCTGATAATCGGCGCCCTCCTGGGCATCGCGCTGTACCTGTACTCGCCGCAGCTGATGCGGACCGGTTCCGGGGAACCGCCGCAGAACTTCATTGCCGTCACCGAGACCCTGGCGACATCGGGACAGCCTTCGCCGGAACAGCTGCAGCAGCTTGCCGTGGACGGCTACCGGCTGGTCATCAACCTCGCGCCGCCGGACGTCTACGGTTCCATCGCGGACGAGGGGTACCTGGTCGCCGCCAACGGGATCAGTTATGTCAACATACCGGTGGACTGGCACAATCCCCTGCCCGCCGATTTCCAGCTGTTCAGCGATATCCTGGCGGCCAATGCCGGACGCAGGACGCTGGTGCATTGCCAGACCAACAAGCGTGCCTCGCTGTTCACCTTTCTGTATCGCGTCATCCACGACCGGGTGCCGCCGGATACGGCGATCGAAAAGGTCCATGCGGTGTGGGTCCCCGAAGCACACTGGCAGACATTCATGGAGTCCATACTGGCGGCGCACGGCATCGAGTATGAGTTCTTTTAGGCCATGTATGCACCGCTTGAAGAACGGCCTTGACGCGTCCCGACACGTCCGTCATTGCGCTGGTTCTGGCGAACCTGATTCCCGTTTTCGGGGTGCTGTACCTGGACTGGGACGTCGGCTCCATCGTCGTGCTCTACTGGAGCGAAAACCTGATTGTCGGCGGTTATACCATACTGAAGATGCTGGTCACGGGCGGCAAGGGCACCCCGTTTCTGATCCTGTTTTTCTGTATGCACTATGGCGGTTTCTGCGCCATTCATGGCATGTTCGTTCTTGAATTGACCCACTTTGCCGGCGCGAGCGGAATCGGTTTGCCGCCGGCGACGTGGCCTGGCCCCCTCTATTTCATCCAGATGTTCATCAACCTCGTCCTGCAGATACTGCGAGCTGCACCCGCGGAATTTGTCTGGGCCTGTGTAGCACTCATTTTCAGCCACGGGGTCTCCTTTGCGCTGAACTTCATCGGCCGGCGGGAATATGCCACGGCCACCATGAGACAACTCATGAATGCGCCCTACAAGCGTATCGTGGTCATGCATATCGCCATCATCGCCGGCGGCTTTCTCGTCATCAGCATCGGTTCGCCGCTGGGACTGCTGCTTGCGCTGGTTGCGCTCAAGACCGGAATGGATATCATGCTGCATGATCGATCACATCGGGAACCTGTAAAACCCGCAACAGCGCCAGCATCCCGCAACGCGCCCAAGGGAGAATAGCAATGGAAACCGGCGGTATTTTCGGCATACTGATATTACTGGCTGACATCTGGGCGATACTGAACATCTTCCAGAGCTCGGCAAGCACCGGGGGCAAGACCCTGTGGATATTGCTGGTGCTGCTGCTGCCGCTCCTCGGGGTGATCATCTGGTATTTCGCCGGGCCGCGCGAAAGCTGATTGGCCTGCTCCCGGTGATTGTCTGTTCCGCCCGGCACGGGCCGCGGCCGGTCCACGGGCTATGAACATCCTTGAAAAACTGTTCCATAAAAGACGGCCGCCGTACACACCGGTCGCGGCGGCAACCAGGGTCTTGGAACGCTTCGCCACGGCCACCAGCATGGGCATTGACCGCGAGGACCTCGGCCGCTACCCCGCCAAGCAGCGCAAGGTCATGGCCTTTCATTTTGGCGCCATCGAATGCCTGGCCGAAGCGTTCGCCCTGGATGAAACCGAGATGCTGGCCGTCTTTGTCGTCTTTCTGGACAGGTATTTCAGTTTGCCCGTCACGGAAACCGGCAGCATCAGCGAACACCTGCAGGGGTTTCGCGACAACCCGGATGAATGCCGCTATCTCGAGGCCGGGCGGGATGTCTTCCACCGCTGGCATGAACACGATGAACGCCGCGCCCCGCTGGTCCTGGGCGAGATGCTGCAGGCGGATTGAACCGGGTTCGGGATTGCGACGCCGCCCGCCGGGGAGAATATATTCCCCCTGAAATAAATGGCACTTACTCAAGTTGCTGTACGATTGATGTAGGATGGGTTAGGCACACCATGTATGCCTAACCCACCAAGCTGTGCCGCCAGGCACTCATCAAAGAAAGGCGTTGTGTGCTGCGCAACGCCTGGTGGGTTACGCAAAGAACGCTTACCCACCCTGCATTCGGCGCTGAGCAAGTGCCATTCCCCCCGGATATCAATAAACTGCACGCCGGCGCCCGCTGCGCTCCGGATTACCAGCACCGGGCCGACTCTGGTAGAATGCGGCACTCGGTTGTCGCCATGTCGAAGTCACATTACCCACTTCTCGCCGCCATTGATTCCCCGGCTGACCTGCGCCTGCTGGGGGAAGATGATCTGCTGCAACTGGCAGGCGAACTGCGTGAATTCCTGATTGAAACCGTTGCCTCAACCGGCGGACATCTGGCGGCCGGCCTGGGCACGGTCGAGCTGACCATCGCCCTGCACTATGTCTTCAATACGCCGCATGACCGGCTGATCTGGGACATCGGCCACCAGGCCTATCCCCACAAGATACTGACCGGTCGCCGCGACGCCATGGGCAGCCTGCGCTGCCGGGACGGACTCAGCGGTTTCCTGAGCCGTACCGAGAGCGAGTACGACGCCTTCGGCGGCGGACACTCCAGCACCTCCATCAGCGCCGCCCTGGGCATGGCCGTGGCCGCCGCCATGGAAGAGAACAACCGCCACACCGTGGCCGTCCTCGGTGACGGGGCCATGACCGCCGGCATGGCGTTCGAGGCGCTCAATAATGCCGGCGACCAGGACTGCGATCTGCTGGTCATCCTGAACGACAACGAGATGTCCATTTCCCCCAACCGGGGAGCCATGCACAATTACCTGGCCCGCACCCTGTCCGGGCGTTTCTACACCGGTGTGCGTGAAGGCAGCAAACATATCCTCTCCAGCCTGCCGGGAACCCAGAAGTTCCTGCGCCGCTGGGAGGAGCACCTGAAGGGGATGTTCATGCCCGGCACGCTGTTCGAGGAGCTGGGTTTCAACTACATCGGTCCGATCGACGGACATGACCTGCCAACGCTGACAGCCACCCTGCGCAACCTGCGTGACATGCCGGGACGCCGGTTCCTGCATGTCATCACCCGCAAGGGACGCGGGTATCATCCGGCCGAGCAGGACCCGTGCAACTATCATGGCGTGACACCGTTTGACCGTGAAACCGGCAAGCAGGAGAAGACCACCGCCACCACCTATACCCGGGTGTTCGGCGCATGGCTCTGCGACACGGCGCAAGCCGATCCGCGTCTTGTGGGGATTACACCGGCCATGCGCGAGGGCTCCGGCATGGTGGCATTCTCGGAAGACTTTCCGGATCGCTATTTCGATGTCGGCATTGCCGAACAGCACGCGCTGACATTCGCCGCCGGGCTCGCCTGTGAGGGCAAAAAGCCGGTGGTCGCCATCTACTCCACTTTCCTGCAGCGCGCCTATGACCAGCTGATTCATGACATCGCCCTGCAGAATCTCGACGTCACCTTCGCCATCGACCGTGCCGGCCTGGTGGGCGGCGATGGCGCCACCCATGCCGGAGTCTTCGACCTGGGATTCCTGCGTTGCATACCCAATATGGTGATCATGACACCGGCCGACGAAAATGAATGCCGGAAGATGCTGACCGCGGCCTATCACTATCCGGGGCCCGCCGCTGTGCGCTACCCGCGCGGCATCGGTAGCGGGGTCGAGCCGGGATCGGAACTTGCCTCCCTGCCCATCGGCAGGGCCGAGATCCGCCGGCAGGGAGAGCGGATTGCCATCCTCGCCTTCGGCAGCTGCACGGCGGCCGCACTCGAGGCAGGCAATGCCGTCAACGCCACAGTCGTGAACATGCGCTTCGTCAAACCCCTGGACCGGGAGGTAATCGCGGCCCTCGCCGGGGATCACGACCTGATCGTCACGGTCGAGGAAAACGCCCGCCAGGGTGGTGCCGGTTCCGCGGTCAACGAGGAATTGAATACGCAGGGTATCGTTATCCAGACCCTGAACCTGGGTATCCCGGACAGGTTCATCGGACACGGCAGCCATGCGCAGCAACTGGCCGAGTGCGGCCTGGACGCCGCCGGGATACTCGCTTCCATTGACAACAACCGCATTCTCGAGCCGGAGCGCCCTGCAGCCCCGACCCACGCACTGATCACCCGGTGACCGAATGGCCGGCAGGAAGATTTACGCGGGTATAGACAAGGACCCCGGCGGCGCCATGAATCCTACAGGCAACATCATCCGCGATGCCTGGGTGTTCGGGATTATCCCGGAAACCGAAACCTGCGCCGGCTGGACCGTACAGGGGCTGGAGGCGCTCTATGACAAGGTCAGCGCGACCTGGGCGCCCTACGGATATCTGGTATCCAACCTCCCCGAGACTCTCAGGGAACGGCATGCGCGCATCTACGGACAGGCGATCGAGCAGGCACGCGAACTGGGCTGGAACCCGGAACTGGATGAGGAAGACTGACTCGCGCAACCGGCGTACGCGCCGGCAGCATGAGGTTATTTCATCCGCCCGATTGCCCGGGCGGCACTCGAGCGGGGGATTTACGCAGGCAAGAACTGACCGATATATAACTGACACTGGAGAAATAACCCAGCCAGCTGACGATACCGAGAAACTTCGTTCCATCCTCGAAAATATGATGCATCGGCAGAACCGTTTGCGGCAGCCGGTCCGTCACGATGGAGAAGGCAAAAAAGACGAGCGCCGCCAGCAGCAGTAAGTAATTCGTTTCCAGTATCACTCTCCTGAATTTCGTCACGTATGCCAGCAGCAGTACCGAGTAGACAGCGAAGATCTTTTTTTCGTAAATATCCAGGTACTCCGGGAACACCCAGTCATGCAGCATGAAGAAATCATCGAGCAGCAGGATGACTGTCAGGGTAGCGCCATAAAAAAGAAACCAGAAGACCTGTTTGCCGCCAGCTTCTGCCCTGATCAGCCTGCAGGAGAAATAACAGATACTTGCGGCTGCGCACCAGAGGAGCGCACCGATATTGGAAAGAATTCCATGCAGGGGCGAACTTTCAGTAACGGCCGCGGGATCACGTGTAAGGTTCGCGATGGGAATATCCCCGAAGTGACTGACAAACGCCGTTATCAGCAGACAGGCGGTCGCCGGCAGATACAGCCAGCAAATGAACCTGCGCATATCAGGCGCCCTGAAATATGTATTGCTGTTCATCTTCACAAGGCCTTTTCAGTGACGACCGGGATCATGAACATCCCCATACAGGATTCGGCCAATGGCTGGTACGGCGCGGCACGTACGCCCGGTATATTGCCACGGGCGGCACCAAGGCCTCCGGCATCCCGGTACCGGGAATATTGATTGTAATCCGGTATACAGATGCCCTGCATCAGGCCAGCACGAAAGAACGATAATGCAGGCGGCTGTATACCTGGATCACGGTAACCAGTGCCATAACACCGACAACCATGATAATCGCGACTGCCGCGCCTCCAAGACCATAGGACATTGTCAGTCCGACATTTGCCAGCAGCAACAGCAGGACTCCAAAAGCCGAGATCTTTGCCACATCGGCATAGTAACCCGTAAGCGTGAGCAGCTGCATTGCCGGCCCTCCCAGGGCGCGCAGTATTTGCGCAGAACACAGTGCTGCAAGCACCGTGTAGCCCTGCTCGAATTCAGATCCGAAAAGTCCGAGTAGCGGCTTTCCGAAAGCCATGACAAAAACCAGGCCGGCAATCGCCGCCACCACCGCCAGGCGGTTGCACTGGCTGAGCCTGGAATTCAGCTCCGCCAGGGCATTCTGTTCATGCGCCTCGGCAAGACTGGGGAGCATGATCTGGTGAATGGCCTGGATTGCAAAACCCAGCAGCATTGCGATCTTCAGGCACAGGCTGAAAACAGCGAGGTCGGCGGAGGTCAAAAACAGACTCGCGATCAGGATGGCAAGATCAGCAAAAAAAGCCGAGAATAACGCGGTTATCGTAAGTGTGAACGCATTTTTACGCCACAGGCTGATCTGGCGTGTGTTTCCCGGGACGTTTTTTGCCAGTGGTCCCGCCGGAGACAATTCCCCGCGGAACACCATAAAAAGATTCAGAAATACAAGCAGCGCGACGAGAAAGTCCGCAGCGACGATGGTACTGACCCGGTTCAGTGAATCTGCGAGTACCAGGGCGGCAACCAGCAGGAACAGAACACTCGGACGGAACAGGATCGTTGGCAGAAACGCGAGATAAAACCGTTTCCTCGCATTGGCCAGCGCGCTGAGGAGGCGCGCCAGGGCCAGGAAAGGCGCCGTCAGGCAGGCAATAATCAATGTCAGTCTCGTTTCGGCGGCTTCCGTTCCTGCCATTATCAATATCACCCCGAACACGATGATTGCAGCTGAGACCAGAAAAATATCGCGTTGCGCATTCACCAGATAGTTCGCCAGCCAGGTTTTCCGGAAGCGATATTCGTAGCGACTGACGTAACGCTGCACGGTGGATGGATATCCCAGTGCCAGGAAAACAGACAGCACGCTTGCGAGACTTGTTGCAGTAAAGAAAAGGCCAAGGCGATCCGCGCCCAGGTAGCGTGCAAGCATTGCCTGTGTTGCAAGCCCCAGCAGGGCGCCGGCGAAGCGGCCCGACATGAGGACACCCGTGGATCCGAGCAGCCGGGTCCCGGACAAGGGATTCACCTGGATCCACCCTTCGCCATGAAGATTCGCAGATTCCGTCGCAGTTGCCGGAGACGGAAAATCGACCAGGCGACACACCGACTGACTTTGTTGGCGTGAAGATTGTACTCACCCTCCAGCTTGAGGGTGACGCCGCGCCGGCCGACCAGGCCGGACTTGAACTGGCGCAACCCGGTACCGATCGCATCCCCTCCCAGATCGTACCAGCGTACCGGATACTGACGCAGTGTGTTCACGATATGCCAGTGCAGGGCGTAACCCGCATCCAGCTTCAGCGCCTGATTATTCGACGCTCCGTAGAGATAGTAAGCCGTATCGCCGTACAAACCGACAACCGCGGCGGCGACCGGTTGCCGGTCCTTGCTGACAATAAAGCATCTGACCCGCATGGACTCTGGCATCGTCCGCAAAGACCCTTCCAGTATCCCGATATCCTCCTTGATGTTTTTCCGCTGGATCATCGACTCATGCAGGCGCTTGAACACCGGCAGGGCCTCGACAGCAGGCACTTCACATATCTCGAGCGGCGCTCGTTGTGCCTTTCTCAGGTTATAGCGCCATTTCGGCTTGAGGCTTGCCCGTTGCGCCGCCTCATCCAGCGACAGGTCGACGAGGTAGCGATTGGGGTCTACCGAGGCATTCTCGATTCGGAAACCGAACTCCCTGAGTATTTCCCCCTCCAGTTCATTACAGGCTGGTGAAGGTCGCTGCAGGACTGTCAGCGTCAGCTGGCGGCGTTGTACATATTCCGCAACCAGGACTGACAGCATGGAGCGCAGGATATCCGTATCGATTTCCCGGTTGCGACGTCGCCAGAGCGGCCCGAACTTCACATAAGCCAGCCCGCGCTTCAGCAATGGCAGTTGCAGGATCCGCACATGGGCCGCAGCCAGGACAACACCGTCGATGCGCAGCGCAATCCGGCTGTGCGTTTCGGAGCGGCGGAAAGACACGGGCCGGGTTGCTGCCTGTTCAAGGCTGGCATCCTCGAACTTCCCCACCAGGACGTTCCATTCCTGATCGGAAAAGCTGTCCAGCAGCACCTCGCCGGAAACCGGGGCTGCCGCCCGGCGTATGACCGGTGCCCCACCCCCCCCGCCGGCGGGCAGACTCACACCGCCACTGCCCGGGCCCGGCAGACCCGGTACCGCACGCGCTCGCAACTGTCGCGCAAACAGCATCAGCGTTGGCAGCGGATCACGCCAGCTCCATGTCATGTGAAGATTGGCATTCAGGGCGGCCCTGGCAAGCCCCCCGAACCAGCGCAACGCAGCAGCGGAATTGATGCGCCTGTGACGCCAACTGTTGAGGAGACCGCGCAGGTCACCATATGTCCAGGCGTAGCGCAATCCTGCAAGGCCTGTGTAAAACTGCTGTTCCGGTGTATCCCGGATAGCAAGGACGATGGCAAGCCGCCCCAGTTCCAGTCCCGCGGCTTCCGCCACGGCATGACTTCCCGTGATCCTGGGATTGATTTCCAGCAGGGTGATCGCACCGCTGACATCATCGACAATGAACTGGATGCATCCGATCCCGTTATAGTCCAGCGCCTCGAGCAATCGCCTGGCATAGCCTGTCAGGTCGTTACGTGGAGTGACGGTCTCGCCTTCCACGGCAAGTCCCGTACCCTCCGGATGGTCGGTGCGCAGAATACGGGCCTCGGCCAGACAGATCAGCCTGCCGTTCTGCGCGGCAAAATACAGATTGTGGCGATGGCCCGTTACCCGTGTCTGTACCAGCAGCGCCGTTTGCTCCTCCTGCCATCGGCAAAGCCGTTTTTCCAGTTCCAGCGGGGTGGTGCAGATCAGGGCCTTTTCATCATCTATCCGGATGCCGGGAGTCAGGGTGCGAACCACCAGCGGGGCCGCCAGTTCGCCGGCAATGCTGGCGAGATCACTCCGGTTCCGGGCTATTGCATAGGGTGCGACAGGAAGCCCGGCTTCAAGTGCCGTGGCCAGTAAACGTTCCTTGTCGATACAGTGTTTCACCAGCCCGGGCTCGGGGCTGGCCAGCAGTCGGTCCTGCGGCAGACGCTCGCCGTGCTCCGCGAACAGCAGCACGAACTCTTCTGTCACGGGATAGACGATGGCGATATCCGGCCGGGCCTGAAGGTAGCCGCTCAGCGCGCTGAAAAAGGCCTCTGCATTTTCGCCGGGATCGGGATGTTCCCAGGATTCCCCGGCATAACGGGAATACTCGGTGCAGCCCTCGCCACCGCCAAGGCCCGCAACCACGTGCAGACCCGCCCGTCCGAGTGATCGCGCAAGACTCAGGGTAGGGCGGTAATTGCCCAGCAGCAGGACGCCGGTTTTCGCTATCCCGTCAATAACATGTCCCGCACAGAGAGAGCCGGGTGAATACGCAGAACTGTCAGCCTGTCTGGTAAAGCCGTAGGTTTTTCCTGGCATACTCACGTTACTGCCTCTGCAGCAGGCCCGCGGGTAGAAACACCGCGCCATCCATGATCTTGCGGGCCGTGCGGATGACCCCGCCGTAATCAACGACGAGATCGGGCCCGTACCCCTGCACGCCGAGTTCGATCTCGAGCCGGCCCGAGGGATGCTCGATGCGCAGCAGCTCGACACCGCTGCGGCGCACCTCGCCGAGTCCGTCCGCCACGGTTCCCTGCATCAGTGCACAGGTCGCGACGCAGATACCGCCGCTGACAGCATGCGCCGCGTGGCATTGATGCGGCACGAAGTAGCGGGAGGTGATCGCCCCGCCTCTGGCCGGCGGGGCGATCAGACCCACCTTGGGTATGACGCTGCCGGACACATCGCCCATGCCCATGCGCCGTCCGGCTTCCAGCCGAATGGATTCCAGGCGCCGCAGCAGTGCGCTGTCGGCATCGAGCTCGGCCTTGCTTTCATAGCCGGATTTCCCCAGGTCGGCAGCGCGCATGATCACCATGGGCATGGCGACATCGATGCAGGTCACCTGCACGCCGTCGATAACATCCAGCGGCTGGCCGGTCGGCAGGGTCTTGCCGGTCTTCGCACCCTGGATGTTTTCAAAACGCAGCTGTACCGGCGCCGCGGCCCCCGGGACGCCGTCGATTTCGGTCGTTCCGTCATAGGCTACCGTGCCGCCCGGTGTCTGGATAATGGCGGCAATCCGGGCGTTGGTATTGATATCGTGGATGTGTACCGTGGTCGCGCCGTCGCCGGCGCCTACCAGCCCGCGCTCGATGGCGAACGGCCCGACACCGGCCAGCATGTTGCCGCAGGTCGGTGTCGTGTCGACCATGGCCTGATCCACGGACACCTGCGCGAACTGGTAGCCGATGTCGACGCCGGGGAGCGCCGAGGGGCTGACGATGGCAACCTTGCTCGTCAGCGTGGTCGCCCCGCCGATGCCGTCGATCTGGCGCGCATCGGGAGAGCCCATCGCCGCCAGCAGGACCCGGTCACGCGACTCCCTGTCGGCAGGCAGGTCCGAGCCGAGAAAATACGGGCCTTTCGACGTGCCTCCGCGCATCAGCATGCACGGTATCGCGAT